>WNFJ01658432.1_pt1 | contig 10098 bp, 13 predicted proteins | sample 5400461 | NCBI WGS metagenome assembly WNFJ01 (sample SAMN13153349, study PRJNA577476) | soil metagenome | isolation source: 115 cm saprolite on Douglas fir-dominated hillslope | place: USA:California | collected 2013-09-17
AAACGGGATTATCGCCAACTGGGAAATGGGGCCGAAAAGCCAGCTTCCGATAAGACGACTTTCCAAGACTTGGAAGGACTTGGGTTTCAGGTGATCGTGTGTTTCTATCGGCAGAAAAGACATCTTTGAGTTTCTGTACCTGGCAAAGGCCACCGAAATTGAGGCACCATGAGCTTAGTAGAAATTGACGATGATGAGTTGCCGCTAACTTTCCCGGTTATCCTCTCCGCGACATTTGCTGTGGTTCAGCACTGCTTGCTCTGGACAAACGGTTCGAATCAGAGTCGTTAACGTCACCAGCGGAAATCCGATCCGTGAGCAGCCCGTCGCTATTTCTTTGCTCCAAAAAGGCTGTTCCACTGCCAAAGCGCAGACAGTCGCAATCCTATTTTCCAGGCGATAAGACGATTTTAGCGCGCCGCTCCCGGGGTTGGAGTCGCGAGGTTCCGGGCCTTTTGCTTTTTAAGTGTAGAATCCGTGCCAACGGAGGAGCAAGAATGGCGCAGCTAGAAACATGCAAACACTTGGCGTCACTACTCGCGAGAGGAGAGGTGCCGAGTACCGGACTGATCGGCCCTGCGGTAGTTTGTTATTTTGTCCGGCGCTTGCCGGAAGGAGTTGTGCGATGAGGGACAGCAAGAAGGGTGTGCTGGTGCTCGGCCTGACGGTGGCAGCCTTGTGTGCTCCGGTCAACTCCAGCTTCGCGCAAGCGCATACTCGGATGAGCGGCCCGCCGCAACCGCCGAAAGCCACCATAACGCCGACAGGAACGTGGCTGCCGAAATCGATCGCCTACATCAAGGCTTCTAATACCGGCAAGGACAATCAGTTCGGCTACGCGATAGCGCTCAGCGCCGACGGCAACACACTTGCGGTCAGCGCCCCTGCCGAGGACAGCGCCGCCAAAGGCGTCAACGGCGTTTCCAAAGACCATGCGGTATATTCCGGCGCGGTGTACGTCTATACTCGAGACAACAAGGGCTGGAAGCAGCAGGCCTACCTTAAGGCCTCGAACACGGCGGAAGGCGCTCAATTCGGAAACTCCCTGACCCTGAGCGCCGATGGCAACCTATTGGCCGTCGGCTCTCCCGGAGAAGCTAGTTCGGCCACCGGCATGAATGGCAATCAGAGCGACCGTTCGATGCCGGCTGCGGGCGCCGTCTATGTCTTCGCGCGCGCCGGCGCTGCCTGGTCGCAGCAGGCCTACCTGAAATCGTCAAACACCGGCGGGCCGGATGTAGGCTACCAGTTCGGCTACGCGGTCTCCCTCAGCAGTGACGGAAGCACGCTCGCCGTGAGCGAGACCAGCGATCCCAGCAACGCCACGGGCATTAACGGCAACCAAAAGAACACGGGTGCACCGGATTCCGGAGCGGTGTTCATCTTCAACCACAGCGGCGACACCTGGTCGCAACAGGCTTACATCAAGCCCTGGAACACGACCAGGCCCAATGTACTGTTCGGCTACTCCGTCGGCTTGAACGGCAACGGCGACACCCTCGGCGTGGGCGCGTACGGTGAGGATGGCGGTAGAGGCGCCGTTTACATCTTCACGCGCAACAACGGGACCTGGTCGCAGCAAATGCGTCTCACGGCCTCGAAGGCCGAGCCAGGCGATTACCTCGGATGCTCGCTGGCCATCAGCGACGACGGCAACACCATTCTCTCCGGCTCCGTGGAAGATAAATACCGCCAAATCAATGCCGGCGAGGAGGAACTTTTGGACTCCGTCGGCGGGGCGTACGTTTTCGTGCGTGCGGCAGGCAAGTGGTCGCAACAGGCTTATGTGAAGGCCTTCAATGCGCGGGAGAACGACCAATTCGGATGGGCTTTGGCCATGAGCCGCGACGGCAACACCATTGCCATCGGCTCGCACTTTGAGGATAGCGGCGCCAAGGGCGTCAACGGGGATCAGTCTGACGCCTCCATGGAAGACTCCGGCGCGGTCTACGTTTACACCCGCACCGGCACGACCTGGAATCCCACGGCCTACGTCAAGGCTTCCAACCCCAAGCCCGCCGCAGAGTTCGGCATCTCGGTCGCACTCAATGGCGACGGCAAATTGCTCGCCGCCGGCGCAATAAAGGAAAATAGTGCCGCCAAGGGCGTCAACGGCAAGCAGGACGATAAGTCGGCCGTCAACGCCGGCGCCGCCTACGTCTATTACTGACGAGAAGGAGAAAAATGGCATGCCGCAACCACCCGGCTCAATTTGCAGTGCGTCAGGGTCCTCGTAGGTGAACTCGAAGGGGCGAAACCTGAGACCCGGGTCGTTCACGCTGATGACGTAGGATTCGCGAATAGAACGTTGGAGGCCAAGTCTCGAAAAACGGGATTTTCGTCAACTGAGACGAATTAAGAGGACTTGATTCTAGACCTGTGCTTCTGCCAAACCGCGACACAGGTGCGGGCAAACTATCGAAGTCTGGTGCCCGTAGTTGTATTGCTCATTTTCGATTCTCTCCCACGGCTTCTGCCGGGATTGTTGCCGCCACTTCTGCGCAGGCGGCTGCGCTTAAACTCTTACGCTGCCGCCTTCCCCTTCTGTGACTTCTCTATGAACGCAGGCACATCGCACAGTCCGGTCTCGACTGGCAGCGACTCCATGAGTTCGTCGAGATCACGGCGGAAGATGACTCGCTTATTGCCAATCCAGCGATACGGTAGCTTTCCATTGCGCAGTTGCTCTTCGATCCACGACGGTGTTGCAGTCGTATAGTCGGCGGCTTGCAAAATGCTAAGGTACACTCGGCTTGCCGTAATCGTAGAAGACAGCCCGCTAGTGTTCGACGCTTCTAGCTGCGATGATTTCTTCGATACCAAAAGACACCTGACCTGAGTTGGTGGCGAAGGCACTGGTTTTCCGGGAAATGGCTAAGGGGAATGGATATTAAAGGATATGGAATAAAGGAATGGGAAGGGGCAAGGGAATGGACTCCGCCCTGTGGGTAGTGCAAGGGACTGCCGGGACGCGGAGGCAAGCTTGCCGCCGCGTCCCGGCGCGAACGTTTTCGCTTTTGCAGTTGCTGTGGTTCACTGTGTTTGTCTGAGAAACTCGCGGAATAATGGGTGGTAGAGCTTGTAGCGACCGCGACCGACGCGCAGAAGCACAGCTTTTTCGGTCAGGCGGCTGAAGTATTTTCGTTCGTATTGATTGGTCATTTGCCTTGGACTGACCTCGTCAGTTCCCGTTCTTGCTACGTCTCTCAGGAGTTGAACTTCTCTTTCGGTCACTTGCGCGAGGTCCGAACGAAACTTCTCGTGCTCTAAACGCTTGAAAATTGCAGGCCAAAGCGGTTCAGGGTCCACGAGAGAACCGTGGGCGAGGGCCAACAATTGCCGGCTGACGAAAGCCAAGAAGTAGGGATGACCGAACGTCTTGGCGTAAAGCCATTCGGAAAGGTGATGAATACGCGGCGAATCTCCAAACACTGCTGCGGTGTACTCGCGAGTTTCCGGCAGTGTGAAAGATGAGAGATAGACCTTGTCGTAGAAGCGAACCGCCGGTTCCGCAAAACTCCTGATGTTCGAGAAATAATCCGACCGAGCGGAGAAGCAGAGGCTGTAGTTGACTCCGTGTATGGCGAATTCCTGAAATTGGTTGCGCAGGGCCAAGGCAATTCCTTGGGCACGTGGATCAGCGAAGTTCTGCAGATCGTCCAGAAAGAAGATCACGCCCTTGATCTGCGCCGGGCGAACGAATTGTCCCCAGGCATCGTGTAAGGCGTGTTTGAGAATGGCAGTACCCGAGGTGAGAAAGAATTCCGGCCCTTGGCGATCAAGGGAAACGCCTCCGATCGAGAGCCTGCTCAATTTCCATTTCTGCAGTTCATTGCGGAATTGCGTGATCGGCGAGTCAGAGGTTTCCAGTGCACGGGTGAACGTGTCGAGCAGGCATTCCGCGAAGCACTTGTAATCAGAGAGTTCCGTCGAAACCGAAAAGAATACAGGCAGCATCGCATGTTCGGGTTTTGAGCAAATCGCTGAGTATTTCAACAGTAGGCTGCTCTTCCCGACTCCCCAGTCTCCCAATACGGCGAATGATGGCGTTCTGCCAGTCAGTAATCCCTGAGCCAATACTTGCCGGAATGCTTCAATTTGCGTGTCTCTGCCAACAAATTCATCAGGTTGGGCGGGGAAATTCGGTTCTGGCACCACAGCAGTCGCTCCATTTCGGCGGATTGATGTGAATGCCCAACAAGAGTCCCTCGCATTGGGCGTCGTTGCGACTCCCGATGGCGGGGCGGTCGTGCTGACGTGGCCCGAATCACATACGGCACCGCGACTCTTCGTTGAATCCATGCTCAGCCGAGGTATTGAACGGCTCCCGAGCCTGCTGGTCCAATTCATTTTTGCTTACGTGGAAAATACGTATTTCTCAGGTCATTGGTGGGATTTGCTGCCAGATGGGGATCGACAGCATCTTGCGTCACTGGCAGAGATTTCCAATGCTTACTACACTGATTTTCTCTACATCTCTGCACCTTTTGTTCGGTGGCAAATCACAAACGTTCGCATCGAGAAGAGCGCCGTTTCCGCCTCGGTCTGAATGCGCAAGCGCTAAATCTTCCGTATCATTTGACATGCCGGGGGTGAAATGGTGAGGCCCAAAGAGAAAATTCTGGCCAAGTTGAAAGAACAGGTGGCGTTTCTACGCACTTCTTTGCGTGCCTTTTATGCAGGCGATCTCGCAGAGAGCGTGCGGATTGCCACAATCATCAGAGTGTTGGTTCATGAGACCGGCATGAGCAAACCGCTCCTCAAGCAGGCGAAGCCGAACGGTCTTGAGCTTCCGATATTGGAGCACGTAGGCGAGTGGCCGGGTGAAGAGCAAATCTTTAGCTTTGCGGTAAGCGTGAGAATGGGATCAACGATTGCGCCCGCTGTGGACCTCGGCTCCACGCACCACACGTTGAGTTCCGTTGGTGCCTGGTGGAATCGCACGGTTTTCACATTTCAATCACGGGTTGGCACGCAGTTGATCTACACGAGAAAGCAGGTTGTCCTTATCCTTTCCGACAAAGAAGGTGGGGCACACGTGGACCCGACTGAAGACCCTAATTACGCCAGGTTGCTCACCGATCTGCCGCTGTCCTTTGCTGATTATGGGCTTGAGGTCGAGACGCCTGATCTGGCCCGATTTTTGACCGCACAATCCGGGGTCGAAATGTTGGAGTGCCTAAAGCGCAATTTCTTTCCTGATGAGGACGTACCGCTAAAGTGGGAATTCGGTGTGGCTCCCCCGGTTGCGCAATACATGGATCAGATTTCACTAATAGCACAGAGCCTCGTTGTGCCTCCGTTCCCCAGGGCCGAAATCCGATTTACGAAGAGAGATTAAAATCGTCGATAAAGCGGCAAGGAGCCGAAATGCCCTGCATATTTTGTGGATCGGAAACGGACCTCACCCGCGAGCATGTTTTTCCTGCATTCATGGGTGGCGAACTGAGCGTGCCTGATGGAAGCTGCAAACGCTGCAACGGCGAGTTCGGAAGATGGGAAGCCGAATTGAGGGACAACACAAGATTTCTCTTGAACCTCCTCCAAATCGAGAATCGAGACGGTGAAAGCGCCGACAGCCAGAGGCGAGGTCGAAATTCGGGGTATGAACGCCAAGGGCCTGTTCGGCACGAGGGAGCCCGATGGAAGCGTAAACTTGTCTGATATAGTCGTGCCTGACTCGGACCCGGACGGCAGAAAACATCGACATGGTTTTTTCATTTCGGAAGAGAGCGCCAGAAAATTCATCGAGCGGTCTTGTGCGAGAGGCGAGAAAACGACAGAATTATCGCTGCCGAAAGAGATCGTCTTTGACGCATCGTATCTACAGACGCTGCCGTTTGTTTTCACACTGGCAACTCGAAAAGTAGTGGCCAAGATCGCTCTCGCATCCATCGCTCACAAATACGGGCTGTCATACGCGCTGTCTTCACAATTTGACGGGCTCCGTCAAGTCCGCACAGCCCGGACCGAAAGGGAGATTCCCCTCAGAGTATTTTGTAACAGGAACTTCATGGCCGCTCACGCCAGAGACGCTTATCAACACAGTGTCATGTGCTATCTCAGCGCTGGAATGAAGAAGGGCTGGGCATTGGTCACGCTATTCCGTGGTCTTTCCTACGTCGTGGAAGTGACCCCCAATTATCAGGAGCAGTCGAGCAGAATGTTCAGCATCTTCTACGATGCGGCGCTCAAGAAGCCGTTAAACCCGTCCTTCTGGCCGACGAAATGGTGGTCATCGGAGACGTGCTTTCAAAGAATTCGGTCTTCGAGGACCAAAACGCGGTCGACGAACAGTGGTTTCCTATTGTTGCGGCCTATTGTGCCGATGCTGGTATCACGATCGAACAAATGCGACCTGCGGACTCGTCTCCGGCCGGCCCTGCAGCAGAACGTACAGTCCCCCGGAATCAGGAAACGTAAACAATTGGCACGCTTTCAGTTTCAATTCGGTTATCAAAGACCCTTGCAAAAACCTCGCCACAAATCCTGCCGAAGCTGACAAAATTGCCATCACTGACAACTCTCGCATGTTGATTCTACGTAACTTATTGAATCGAATTGACGCCCGGGATAATCCCGCTTATAGGCGTGCTCGCTAACTTTCCGAAGACACTTTCGTTTTTCATTTTCAAATGGGGCCGCGATCCAGTTTCTTACAGTTTGCCGAAAGCTCCTTCAGAGAAAGTGAGCCGACGCTTGAACCCGTCGGGCAATCCAAATTCGACCGAGTCAACCTCGTCTTTCTCCGGAGCTTGAGAAGCACCTCGATTGGTATTCGGCAAACAAGCTCAAACTGTCGGGAAAGAGCGCACCTGGAAGGTAAGTTCGCCGGATGGCCGATTTTTCACCACGAGGGTGGCCATTCTTTGAGTGAGGTCGTGAGTTTAGCAAGAGTGAGGGTGTCCCGCGCGCAATACTCCAACAACACGCGCCTAAGACGGCTTTTCTCGCTTTCACTTGTGCTTGGCTCGCACAAGCGCGCCCAGGCAAGACCCGCCTCCGATCCGCCTGCCACTTCCAGGCCTTGGTAACTCATCTCAGGTAACAGCGCCGCAACGACCTTCTTTAAAGAGAACGAGCCTCCTAAAGCCGGGTGGTACAGATTTCGTCGCGATACTGCCAACAGATCCCAGAGTTTCGGTTTGATTTCCGCGATTTCGGACTGATATTCAGGTAGCCATTGCGCAAGATCATCAAGACGCAACGATTCGAATGCTTGGTTATAGACAACGATATCCCCCGCTCCCCTGAGCGCCTGAATTAACGACTCCAGAAATAGACGGCGTGGGTCAGAATGGCCCTCAGCCAAAAACTCGAAGTGTTCCAGTGCCGCACCTGGTTGCTCTTGACGATGAACAGACCATTGAAATGGAAGGTGATCGTACGGTCGCATTCCGGCAAACCGCGGAAGTGCCGGATATACCGTTTCGAAAATACATAAAGCAAATCGGGTACTGCAGACTCGACAACTCAGCCGCGAGTTCAGGGCTGACCCACATTTTGCCGGTCTTGATCGCATCGATGGCTCTGCGCTGCATATCGGACAAAGGAAAGCCGTCTGGAATTTGAGCCACAGACGTGATCCCTAAAGAAAGAAGCTCATCCAGCTTTCCTGCGTGCATTCTTGGTAGCGTGCTCACATGGTCGGAAGGCAATGCGGGATTGCAGTGGTCATAAAACTCACACACAACCGGCTCCGAACACTGGCGCCCAGGCTTAACGTCTGGTGCGGTTGGCTGATCCAAAATGCGTAATTGCTCGGTGACTCGATGAGAGATTTCAGCCTGGCTGATTGTTCGTTCCGGCGGCAAATCGGCCGCGACAAACAATCGGGAAACATCATAGGCATTGCCATCAAAGACGTATTCACGGTTCAGGTGCATCAAAGTGGAGCGCTCCACTTTGACGCCCGCGTTTGCCAGCACATATTCTTGAATGCCAAGGTCGTATAGGTATTGTGGTTTTATATCCGTCGCGGATTTAACCTCGATCAGCTCATGGCTAAGGTGGTCACGGCGCTTCAGAATATCTGTTCGAACAAGCACAGTGCCGTGCTCAAATGTCCCCTCAAAGATCGCCGGCACCTCTGTATTTGCAACTAACTCGCGCGTGATTCGAACAGCGTCATCTAAGCGGCCCTGATCGGCTGTGACCGTTACTCCGCCCGGAAACGCTTTCTGCGCAAGGAGTCCCACCTTGCGTCCCTGTTCTATGACCGCTTCTGTGGTTTCGTTCACACCTCCGGCCAATTCGGGGCTATGGACTTGGAAATAGAGGCGCTTCAGGCACTGGACGCCTGCTACAAATTTGGATTTAGAAATTCTCACAGACTCACTGATTAGGTTACAGAAGCTGATGAAGGCCGCATTTCCTTTTAGCCCCGTTTGGCCTAATCATTCAAGCCCCGTCAATTGCCGTGTATTCGGTAAGTGACTCGTTCGACGGTCATCCGCAGTGATGCAAGCGGTTCAAGGGGGGTGCCGAGTACCTGTGGGTACCGCGAACTTTTGTCGCCCAGAGCAGTTTTTCATTCTGCCCAGCTGATCTTGGTGGGCAAGGCTTGACGTGGCGAGGCTAAGGCTCCTCTGACGCGAGTCGCGAGGATCAGCTGGCTGGTTCCTCCTGAGGCCGGGCTCCGGTCTTCTCTCGTATTCGCGCTCGCTCAAGAACCCAAATGATGTCGAGCATGACGGGTTTGCCCGGCCACAACGAGCGGAGAAGCTCCTGCCAGGCGAAGTACGTCTCTTTGTTAATTCCAACAAGCGAGAATTCGTTTCCGAAGAAAGCCCGTTCGACCATTTTGGGAGACGAATCTGACGGATGCTGCTTCAGACGCTCGATAAGGCGATCGGCCTGCTGACGCCGCAGTCGAGTAACTCGCGCTTCATATTCCTCTCGAAATTCGCGCGCGATGTATTCCATGAGGATGCGGTCGAGCGGGACGTGCAAGAGTGGCCGGAGCTTTTGTGCAAGGTCGGCGCCAGGTTGCCCGGCCCAGTCTACATAGACTTTAAGGAACACATTGAGAGGTTTCTGCGCCTGCCCGTATGAGAGTGTTTCCCCGCGATTGGTTTTGAACGAGGCGAGGATCTGCTCACATGCTCCCGCGTGAACGGATTCAAAGTGGTCGCGCGTGACGAGCCCATAAAACTTGGGGATTGTTTCAAACATGAGGTCAGCAAACCGGTCGACACCGCCTTTTTCGAGCACACGACCAATGGCCGGGTTGTAGGCCATCATAGCGAGCGTGCGCGTGATGGCCTCGGGTTCTTTGCCAGTGAGGAGCCTCGTGAGCTCGAGTCTATCCATTCGGAACCCCAGTGGGACTGAATTCTATCCCGAGCAGCCGAGCACAGTGCCCCAAAACCCTTCGAATTCTACCCGGTGTTTGGCCCAAGAAAGTGCAGTAGAAATGGGGCTATCGCTTGATAATCAGTTGCGGACCTCCGATAGCCATCAACGGAGCGAGTCTAATGGATCAGCGTCACATTCCCAGAAAATCATCGTCAGGTTTCCCGCCAGGATTCTCCCCATTTCTCGCTCCAATTTCTCTGGCAGTACGCAGACTATTCGTCTGCAAGCTCGTTCGCTTTCTTCGCGATGTCGTGGATGATATCGAACAAGTCGGTTCCGCTCAGATCGCTCAAAGACAAGCGCTGCGCGGATTCGGCATTGCGGTTTTTTGAATAGAGCGATTCCCCGAAAGAGGGTTTTCGAAACCCCAGCATTGCGGCTATGAATTTTCTAACCCGGTATTTCCAGCTCTTGCCGCGTGCCGAAAGACGTTCAATCACGGATACATCGTCCGGTATCGGAAAATAAATGGACAAATCCTTGCCGACAACTTCCTCAAGAACTTTTCTGGGAAAGTAATTCTCGATACCGTAGCGCTCAAGAATGCGCAGCTCGATGGGGAGGCCGGACAGTTTGCGCTTTTCTTCTTTTGCGATTTTCGTGTACGGCTTCCTCCGATTCTGGGCAGACAAACGTAACGATTTTGGAGTGAGTCGAATGAGTACCTTGCGCACCTCGCGGCGTTAAGGTTTTTCTCTGTGCCAGCTCGCGGTCATGGCTAGGAAAAACCAAGGACGATTC
>WNFJ01202065.1_pt1 | contig 10097 bp, 11 predicted proteins | sample 5400461 | NCBI WGS metagenome assembly WNFJ01 (sample SAMN13153349, study PRJNA577476) | soil metagenome | isolation source: 115 cm saprolite on Douglas fir-dominated hillslope | place: USA:California | collected 2013-09-17
ATCGTTGGCCAGTCCGAGAACGCTTTGATCCCCTGGCGAAGCGACGGATCGCTGAGCACGTCGATACCCTTGAACTCGACGCCCAGATGATTGAGCACCTGCACCACGACGCTGGAAAAACCGCATTGCGGGAAAACCGGCGTGCCCTTCATGAATAGCACAACGTCGTGCTTATTGATCTCGCGCTCGATGCGCTCTTGTACTGGATCCTTCATAACTTCGATCTCCTTTCAGGAATGGTCGGCGTAGTGGTTCGCGCCGAGGAAATGCAGGGAAACGTAGGGCTCGTCGCCGACCACCCAGCTGTCGTGTCCGGGTGCGATGTGGAAGACGTCTCCCGGGCGCAATTCGGTGACGGTGCCGTTGTCCATAGAAGCGGTCGCGCACCCAGAGACGACGATGCCGACATGCTCGACCGAACAACTCGACGCGCCGGTCGCCGGGCCGACATGCAATGACCATCTCCAGCCGGGGTCGTAGGTCGCGCGGCCGATCGTCATGCCGCCTATCCGGACAATCTCGAACTTGCCCTTCTCGAACGTTCGAACTTCGTCGGGCTGCTCGAACCGCTTCAGCATTACATCCATGTTCTGAGCCATCGCTTAGTGGTCGCGATTTGCGGGTGGCTAACGCGTCGCCAGGATCATTTCCTCGACATCGCGCAGCCGGTCTTTGCCAAAAAAGATCTCGTCGCCAACGAAGAAGGTGGGCGAGCCGAAAGTGCCGCGCGCCACGGAACGCTCGGTATTGGCGAGCAGCTGCGCCTTGACGTCGGCGTCCTGGACCAGCTCGGCGAAGCGGTCGGCATCGAACCCAGACTCGAGCAAGGCTTCCCGCAAGACTGCCGGATCGTCGAGCTTTTTTGGCTCCGACCACATATGCCGATAGATCTCGTCGACATAGCGCTCGAACACCTCGAGCCTCTGCGCCGCAATAGCTCCGCGCATAATGGTCAAAGTGTTGACCGGGAAGAACGGGTTCTGCCGGAAGCGGGTGATGCCGTGGCGTTTGGTGAAGCGCGCCGTCTCGAGGCGCTCGTAGTCGGGCTTGTTCTTGACGCCGGCGAGGCTCTCCGCCGGGGACCGGTTGCCAGTCAGTTTGTAGACGCCGCCCAACAACACCGGCACATACTCGAATTTGACGCTGGTCCTCTGCTCGATTTCCGGGATCACCAGATGCGCCAGATAGGCGTTGGGGCTGCCGAAATCGAAGTGGAATTCTACCTTGGGCATGGCTTCACCATTTCTCTGCGAAGGGGCGAATCTCGCGCTCGAACGACCAGGCGTCGCGGGGCTCCTGATAAATCTGCCAGTAGGCCTCGGCGACCGAGGCCGGCCGCATCAGCCTGCCTGGATCGAGATTGGCGAGCGCCGCCTCACCCTCGCGCTCCTTGATCCGCTCGCGCACCCACGCGGTGTCGACGCCGGCGTCAATGACCAGATGGGCGACGTGAATGCCCTTCGGGCCGAGTTCGCGTGCCGCACTCTGCGCGACGGCTCGCAGGCCAAATTTGGCGCTGGCGAAAGCGGAATAACCGACGCCGCCGCGCATTCCGGCGGTGGCGCCAGTGAAGAAGATATTGCCCCGGCCGCGCGGCAGCATCAGGCGCGTGGCCTCGCGCGCAGTCAGGAAGCCCGCGTAGCAGGCCATCTCCCAGACCTTGCGGAACACCCGCTCGGTGGTCTCGAGCAGCGGGAAATTGACATTGGCGCCGACATTGAAGATGCAGACCTCGAGGGGTGCGGCCATATCGGCATCCTGGAGGAATGCGGTGATCTCCTCCTCCTTGCGCGCGTCCAGCGAGCGCCCGACGACCCGTCCGCCTGCCGCTTCGATCTCGGCAACCAGCGGCGCCAGCTTGTCACCGTGCCGGCGGCCGGCAAACACCGTGAACCCCGCCGACGCAAATTTCTTGGCAATCGCAGCGCCGATGAAATCGCCGGCGCCGATCACAGCCGCGGTGGCATTCCTGCTTTCCAAGTCAGGCCTCCTATACCCTTGCAATCGCCCGATCACGAGCTGCGTCGGCCAATCGGTGCTTGAGGATTTTGCCGGTCGAGGCGGCCGGCAAGGCATCCACCATTACGATCTCGGACGGGCGCTTGTAGGGCGTCAGCGGCCGCGCTGCATGCGCCATGAGATCGGCTGGGGTGACGGCTGATCCGGGCACCAGCTGGACATAGGCGACGACCTCCTCGTTGCCCGGAACGGAGCGCCCGATTACCGCCGATTGGACCACCTCCGGATGCTCGTTCAGCACCGCCTCGACCTCAGCGGGATACACGTTGAAGCCGGAGCGGATGATCAGCTCCTTGGTGCGGCCGACGATGTAGAGAATGTCGCCGTCGAACCGTGCGAGGTCGCCGGTGTTGAACCAGCCATCGGGGTCGATCACCGCCGCAGTCCTTTCGGGGTCCCGGTAATAGCCGCGCATCACATTGGGACCACGGACGTGCAGCTCCCCGACCTCGCCCGGCGCCACGGTGCGGCCGTCGGGCCCCACCAGACGCGCATCGATCCCCGTTATCAGCGAGCCTACAGCATCGTCGCTTCTCGGCGCCTCCACCTGGACGGCTGCGATAGCAGGGGCGCATTCGGTAATGCCATAGCCGTTGCGCAACGGCAGCCCGAATTCCGCCTCGATTTTGGATTTGAGCGTCACATCGAGTGGTGCGCCGGCGACGGCCAGCCGGCGAAGCTTGCCGCGGGGCAGCGTGTCGATCCCGGCGATCACCTTGTACTCCAAAAGCCGCTGATACGTGGCAGGCACACCAAAGATCAGCGTGATGCCGCCATTGGCGATTGCTGCGACTAGCGCGGCGGGATCGAAGCGCGGCACCAGCTGAACAGTAGCGCCGGCCATCAGCGAGGCGATCAGGATGACCGAGAAGCCGACGATGTGCGATATCGGCAAAACGCAGTAGACCTTGTCCGTCGGGCCGCGTTGTGTACTCGCCACTCGCGCGCTGAATAACACGTTGCGGTGGGTCAGCATTACGCCCTTGGGATTGCCCGTCGTGCCCGAGGTATAGACGAGCGCCGCAACCTGGCGCGACCGATCCGCCTCGACCGGCTCTGACACCGTCTCGTGGTTGAGCGGCCCGACGCCGAGCGTTCCCATCCCACGGAGCACGGTAATGTCGGCGTCGTGACGTTCCGCGTGCTGGCGCGCAGCGTCGGACACCTCGATCGTATAAAAGACGCGGCGGGCACCGCTGTGCTCGCGTATCAGATCGACCTCACGAGCCGATAGTCGCGGGTTCACGACCACCGACCAGGCATCGATCTCCGAGACAGCGAGGATCAGCGCGACGAGTGCCAAGCTGTTCTCGCTGACGATCATCACCCGATCGCCTGGACGAATATCGTAGAGTTTTAGGATGATCACCGCGTCTGCGACGACGGCTGCCAACTCGGCATAGGTCCAGGTGACATCACCCTGCACCAGGGCCGGGTGTTCCGGACTCTGGCGCGCGAAGGGCTTGATGACGTCGCTGATCCGGTCCGGAAGCCCAGCCAGGATCTGGTCCGCTTCGTGTACTCCCGCCGTCCCGTCCATGTCCGTCTCGCCGTCTTAGTCGCAAACGATGGTAGCGATAATAAGTGTGATTATAAAACTGTCAATCAGCAAACTGCGAATTTCGTTTGCACGCTCCCGAGTTTCACGGAGCCTAAGCAAGTCCAGCGACGCATTGCGCGTCCGAATCAAAAGTTTGGCTTGACAGGTGTGTTTTCAAAACTATCTATGGCAACACCTCCGACAGAGGAACGCAGTGGCGAGAGTTACGCTTCTCTAAAAATCGAAAGGGACTGGCCGATGAGGATCGGGACGATCGGAGCGGGTGCCGTTGCGCTTGCAGTTGCGCGTGAAGCGCTTGCCCGAGGACATGAGATTGTCTTGAGCAGCCGACTCGGTCCCGGCGCGCTTGCCGGCAAGGTGACCGAACTCGGCAGGGGCGCTTCGGCAGCGACCGTCGAGGAAGCGGCCAGTCTGGACTACGTACTGCTCGCCGTGCCGTGGAAGAACGTCGAGGCGGCCTTGCGCGGCCTGCCCGAGTGGAACGGTCGTGTCCTCATCGATGCCACCAATCCTTTCATCGAGACCAGCCCCAAGCTCATTCTTGCCGATCTTGGCGGTATCGGCGCCAGCGAGATTGTGGGTGGTTTCGCGCGAGGAGCGCGCATCGTCAAGGCATTCAATTCTATCCGGATGGCCCGTTTCAACGAGGGGCCGCTCAAGAGCCAAGGCAAGCGCGTGATCTTCATCTCCGGTGATGACGAGGAATCCAAGCGCGTAGTGAAACACCTGATCGAGAGCTTCGGCTTCGCGGCCATCGACCTCGGCGGCCTCGTCACCGGCGGACGAATTCAGCAGGCGGGCGGACCGCTCGCCGGGCTTGACCTGTTTATCGCGGCCTGACGCCCCTTATCGCAATGGAGCTGAGCTCTTCGCCGCATGACGATGCGCTTCGCCAAGAGGTTGACCCCTTTATAAGGAGTCAGCAATGCGTGCAATGAGAGCAGAGGCCTTTGGTGGTTACCAGGATCTCAAGTTTACGGATATTCCTTCACCCGCCCTCTCTAACGGGCGAGTTTTGGTGCGAATGACCGCTGCCGGCGTCACGCCCCTCGATCACACGATTCTCTCTGGCCAATATCCGAAAGCAAAAGCGCCTCTGGTGCTTGGGAACGAAGGGGCCGGCATCGTTGAAGGGGGCGGGACGGTCGGACATCCGAAGGGCTCGAGAGTAATGTTCACGGGCCCCTACGGTATGCTCGAAAACGGCACCTTGAGCGAGTTGGTCGCGGTCCAAAAGGACCATCTTTGCGTTGTTCCAGACAACGTCGATGACGCCGCCGCCGCGGGGCTGCCTGTCGCGTATTTGACCGCTTTCCTGACGTTAAAGGCGGCAGGATTCCAGGCGGCGAAAACAGTCCTCGCTCCAGCAATCGGCGGCTCGGTGGGCAACGCCACCACACAGCTGGCCAGAGCGCTCGGAGCGAAGCACGCGATTTCGACGACCACCAGTCACGCAAAGGCGGAACAGGCCAAAGAACGGGGCTTTTCAGAGGTGATCGACCTTTCCGAAGAAGGGTTGGCAGAGGGCGTGCGCCGTCTGACAGACGGTTACGGGGCCGACATTGTCGTGGATGCCATCGGCGGACAGATCCTGAGCGAAGCGCTCGAAATTCTGGCGCCCGATGGGAGCCTCACCACACTCGGGTATGCGGCGAGTAGGAAGACAACCATTGATGTGACCGATCTGATCTGGAAGCGCGCCAGGTATTAAGAGTTTCTCGCTGTTTCACCAGCCTCTATCGGCCAGGTCCGAGGCGTGGAAGACGATTACCGAGCTTCTCAGTGCGAGACGGGTCGAGCCCGTCGTCGCCAAGACGTTCCCGCTTGAAGATGGGGCAAACGCAATTCGTTACCTGATTGAGGGGCGCCCTTTCGGCCGGGTCATTGTGACGATCTGAGTCGGTCACGATCACCAGCGGACACACTGGAGGACGCGGATCGATGAGAACGCGCATAACCGAACTGTTCGGAATCGAGCATCTGATCATCCAGGGCGGCATGCATCGCGTCGGCTATGCCGAGCTGGCGGCTGCGGTGTCGAATGCCGGCGGGCTTGGCATCATCACCGGTCTGACGCAGCCCACACCCGAGGATCTGGCGCGCGAGATCGACCGCTGCCGCGACACGACCGACCAGCCGTTCGGCGTAAATCTGACTTTTCTCCCCGCCTTCACAGAACCGCCCTATCAGGAATACATCCACGCAATCGTCGAGGGCGGGGTGCGGATCGTCGAAACCGCCGGCCGCAATCCGGCACAATATATCCCGACCTTGAAGGCGCACGGGGTCAAGGTCATCCACAAATGCACTTCGGTGCGTCATTCGCTGACCGCTGAGCGCATCGGGCGCGATGCGCTCAGTGTGGATGGCTTCGAATGCGGCCGGCATCCGGGCGAGGACGACATCCCCAACATGATCCTGCTGCCTCGGGTTGCGGAGGAGCTGAAGATCCCGTTCGTGGCTTCAGGCGGCATGGCAGATGGGCGGAGCCTAGTCGCCGCGCTCGCGCTAGGCGCCGACGGCATCAACATGGGCACTCGGTTCATCGCCACGAAGGAGGCGCCGGCGCATGACAACTTCAAACACGCGCTGGTCACAGCGAATGAATTGCAGACGCGCCTGATCATGCGGCCACTGCGCAATACTGAGCGGGTGCTGACGAATGCGGCTGTCGAGGAAATCCTTGCTGTCGAGCGCGAAAAAGGCGCTGCCACGACGATCGAGGAGATTCGCCACCTAGTCGGCGGAGCAGGGAACCGCCGCGTCCTGCAGGACGGTGAGATGGATGCGGGCCTGGAGCTGCGGGATGGTCGCCGGGCTCATCCACGACATCCCGACCTGCAAGGAACTGATCGACCGGATCATGGCCGAGGCCGAGGCAATCATCAGAAGCCGTCTCGAAGGCTTGCTGGCCGCGTAAGACCGTCGCAACGGAGAGAAAGATGGACGTATTGCCGGAACTGCTCGAAACCATTGAAGACGGCATCGCGACGCTGACCTTCAATCGGCCGGAGCGGATGAATGCGCTGTCGACGCCGATCATGGAGGGCCTGCTGCACGGGCTGCCGCGGCTGGCCGGCGACCCGGCCGTCAAGGTGATCGTCCTGACCGGCGCCGGCCGGGCCTTTTGTGCCGGCGGCGATGTCAAAGACATGGCGCAAGGCGGTGAGCAGCGCAGCGCCGCGGAGGCGACGGCGCGTCTGCGCTCGCGCATGGAAGTCTCCCGCATCCTGCACGAGCTGCCAAAGCCGACGATTGCGATGGTCAACGGCCCCGCCGCGGGCGCCGGGCTGGCCTTCGCCCTCGCGTGTGATCTGCGGATCGCCGGCGTCTCGGCCAGGCTGGTAACCGCCTTTGTCAGGGTCGGATTTTCCGGCGACTTTGGTGGCAGCTATTTCCTGACGAGGCTAGTTGGGACCGCCAAAGCGCGCGAACTTTATTTCACTGGCCGTCCAGTCGACGCCAACGAGGCGCTGACGCTCGGTCTCGTCAACCGCGTCGTCGCCGATGAAGATCTCGCCGCCGCCACGATGGAACTCGCCCTGTCCTTTGCACATGGGCCGTCGATCGCGCTCAGCCTGATGAAGCGCAATCTGAACTGTGCCGAAAGCAGCGGTTTGGCCGAGCTGCTGGATATGGAAGCAGCCCACCAGGTGCAGACCGGCCGCACTGAAGACCACCGGGAGGCAGCCAAGGCGTTCGTCGAGAAGCGCACGCCCATCTTTACTGGCCGGTGAATCGGCAATTGGAATCCAGCTTGGCCGCCGAGAGAATTTTACTGGAATTTACCACAGTTGACCCTTTTTCCAGCGCGAACGTGATCAGATTGCCGGACGCCTCGGCGCCGCCCAATGCAAGCAGCTCTTAGTTGGCAATCCATCGTAGCGCCGCACCGGTGATCCGCAACAAGGAATTTGGCGGCTATGCATCCCAACCCGCAACACCGTAGTTCCCCCGGACCACAGCCGAATGCACCAAAACCGAATGCCGTCGACCAAAGCCTTCAGACACACATCGAAGCCCTAATTCCGCGTCTGCGGCGTTACGCGCGCGCCATGGTGCGCGATCCGGTCACTGCAGATGATCTCGTCCAGGACTCTCTTGTCCGCGCCATTGGCAAAATCGACCTATGGCAGGCAGGAACCGATCTTCGCGCTTGGTTATTCACCATCCTGCACAACCAATACATTACCTTCGCCCGCCAGGCTGCACGGGAGCGCGACCGTATCGAGCCACAGAGATATAACCCAGAGCCGGCGCTCTGGCCGAATCAGACCGCGAGACTCGAGCTCCGCGATTTCGAACGCGCTATCGCCAAACTCCCCGAGGCGCAGCGTGCAGTAATTTTGCTGATCGGACTGGAGGGTATGGCATACGAGGAAGTCGCAACGGTCCTTAACTTGCCGGTCGGGACGGTCCGCTCGCGACTTTCCCGCGCCCGCCAAACCTTGCGTATCCTCACCGGGCTCTTTCCAGCCCACCGGGGTCCCGCCCGGCGCCGAGAGCCAATCGGAAATCGTTCCCGCACAAGGTAGAGATGTTCCCTCTCGACGTGCCTATCGCTACAGCGAATTGACATCCAGGAGACGACGCCCCGGCCTCGGGGAGAGGGACAGCCACGAGCGTCTGCGCGATCCCGTCGGGAACCGCTTTAATGCGATGATTCTGACGGCGTTCTCGCTGGACCGACCTGGCGCAATAGCGGCACCAGTAAGGTGGCGACGACAAAGGCGGCCATGATCGCGCGAAAGGCGTCGGCATAGGCCAGGGTCGAGGCCTCGCGATAGGCGAGCAGCCAGAGCTCTTTCAGAGCGGCAACGTAGCCCGCGTCGAGACTGCCCGGGAGGGCCGCATAGCGCTGTGTGAGGCCAGCGATCAGACGGTCCATCGGGCCGTTCGCCGACGTCAGGTGCGACGCGATCATGTTGAAATGGAAATTGGTTCTGTCGTTGAGGATGGCGCCGCACACCGCGATGCCGACTGCGCCGCCGAGATTGCGCATCATGTTAAACAGCCCGCTCGCATATTTGAGGCGTTCCGGCGGCAGGCTGCCGAGGCCCAAATTCACTGCCGGCGCCACCGCGAATACCTGCGGGAAGCCGCGCAGGATCTGCGGGATCAGCAGCTCACCGCCGCTCCAGTCGCTGGTGATGTAGCTGTAGGCCCACATCGACATGCCAAACAAGCCGAGGCCGAACATCATCAGCCAGCGCGTGTCGAATTTGCGCGCCAGCAAAACGTAGACAGGAATTCCGACCAATGAGGCGGCACCGGTCGAAACGAACGCGACCGGCAACTTCACCAAGATAGTGCAGCGAGTGCCGGTACGCATCGGGCTCGATGACGCGAGGCTCGGAGAGCTGCGGCCGGGCCTCTCGACAACGATCAGCGTCAATACAAAGCCTGGCACTCCAGCCGGGGAGTGCCCCCAATGTCGGACACCGCCGGTTGCCTCAAGAGCCTGTTGCCGTTCGTCGTGATCTGCTTCGGCGGCTTCATGGCGCTGCTCGACATCCAGATCGTCGCCTCGTCGTTGCAGTACATTGGCGGCGGGCTGTCGGCGGCGCAGGACGACATCAGCTGGGTGCAGACCGCCTATTTGATCGCCGAGATCGTCGTGATCCCTATGTCGGGCTGCATATCGGTAAGGCCGTTGAGGCCGAGCAGCAGCAGACCAAGGGCCAGCCAGCCATAGCCGACATGCAGGATCAGCAGCAGCTAAAGGAAAAATTTCATCTCGAATTACCAATAATCCACCCGTGTTTGTCGATAGGAGAACAAACGGCCAAGACTGTATTGTTATGGTGCGAAAAGCACTGTGAATCTAAGTCAGACCTCTCCGCAAAGTTATATTACGTGAGCAAGTTTACTACAGAGTTGTACGACGCGTTAGCCTCACAAGACCAATCGGCCGCCAGCCAGCGGAGATACAGCTTCTGGGCACATGCCGATCTAAATTACATCTGCCTACACGCGACCAAATCCTATCGAGAACAATTTCTCGATAGACAATCTCTCAAGAACCTTGCCGACGCGTACCTCGCGCGCCCGTGGCTGCATAATTCGTTCCTAGACTGGTTTTTCACCGATGCGTTGATAGCGGCGGAGTCGATTGCAACGTACGACTGGTTTCAAGCGCAGCGTGGTGGTTTCTCCTACGCACTATTCGCGGGCAACAAAACAAAAGCTGTGCTTTTCCGGAGTTTTGTGGTGCTGCCAGTCATCTTTTTCCTTAACTGGATTGCACCGGGATTATTTTGCTGGTGGCGCTACGGAGTATTTCCTAGGGGCGCGATAATTATTGGTGCCCTTTATTACACCGTCAACATCGGGTGGGTTATCGTATATTTCGTTCGCGTGATGCTCCACCGATTGCGGGGCGGGAAGTCATTGCGGCAGAGAGCGGCAGAGCTTATTCCCGGTAACTGCTCACCTCTGATCACGGTGGAACGAGGATAGGGCGGCCGGCAAGGGCGTAACGGAGGGCGTTGAGAGCGGAATGTCCGTGCAGCCGCCC
>WNFJ01565997.1_pt1 | contig 10097 bp, 6 predicted proteins | sample 5400461 | NCBI WGS metagenome assembly WNFJ01 (sample SAMN13153349, study PRJNA577476) | soil metagenome | isolation source: 115 cm saprolite on Douglas fir-dominated hillslope | place: USA:California | collected 2013-09-17
CGGCGTGGCGCATTGCCCTTGCTCGAATATGCGTCTTGCCTCCGGCATCGCGCCAATCAAGAAATACCTGACTGCCGGCGTGAAGGTCGGTCTCGGCGTGGACGGATCAGCCAGTAATGATGCCTCGAACATACTGCTAGACGCCCGCCAGGCGATGTTGTTGGCGCGTCTGCAAATGGGGTTGCTCCCGCCCGAAGGTCCGCGCAAACACTTCCTCCTTTCGCAATCGCATCCGATCCGCGCTAACGAATGGATGACGGCGCGCGAGGCGCTGGAGATCGCTACGCTAGGCGGCGCGCGCGTTCTTGGACGCTCCGACATCGGTTCGCTCGAGGCTGGCAAATACGCCGACTTCTTCTCCCTTGATCTTCACACCATCGGTTACCCGGCGCGCTGCACGATCCCGTGGCGGCAACGCTCTTCTGCGCCCCGCAAAGCGCGAAATTCACCGTCATAAACGGGAAGGTCATTGTGCGAGACGGCGAAGTCGTCACGATGGACATGAAACCAGTCATCGAAACCCACAACCGCTGCGCCTTTGCAATGGCGAACGCCTAAGAAATTTAGGCGCCTTTATTTATGGACCTGAACACCATCACCGAAGTATTGCGGCCCGCCGATGCGGACGCCGTGAAAAAATGGGAAAGCGGGTACGCCTGGCTGGCGGGAGGGACCTGGTTATTCTCGGAACCGCAAGTTGCGACGCACACGCTCATCGACCTGGAATCATTCAAATGGCCCTCGCTGTCCATCTCGCCGGAGGGATTGGAGATCGCCGCGACCTGTAAGGTTGTAGAACTCGACCGCTTCACCGGGCCGCCGGAATGGAAAGCAGCACCGCTTTTCCCGGAATGCTGCCGGGCGTTTCTTGCTTCTTTCAAGATCTGGAACGAAGCGACCGTTGGCGGAAACATCGTCATGTCGCTGCCGGCTGGACCGATGATTTCCCTTACGGCAGCGCTGGAGGGCATCTGCACGCTCTGGCCGCGCACCGGGCTGCCCCGCAAAGTGCCGGTGGTAGACTTTGTGACCGGAAATAACGCAAACGTCCTCGCTCCCGGCGAATTATTGCGTTCGATCTTTCTGCCCGCGTCGGCGCTGAAGAAGAACTATGCATTCCGCCGCTTCACTCTTACCCATTTGGGACGCTCGGAGGTTTTGCTGATCGGCACCCTCTGCCCGGAACGCGGGGAACTTCTCCTGACCGTCACCGCCTCCACGCTGCGACCGGTACAGCTACGCTTCAAGAACGCGCCCTCCGCGGAAACGCTCAATAATGCCTTGGACGATGCCGCGCCTTTTGACCTCTACCTCGACGACGTCCATGGCTCGCCCCGTCATCGCCAGCGTCTGACCTATTATTTTGCCGAGCAAATCCGCCAGGAACTTTCTAACTGAAGCAGTCTTATGAGATACAAGATCAACGGAAAACTCTTCGACGCCGAACCTCGGCCCGGCCAGTGTTTGAGGACTTTTGCCCGCGGCCTCGGCTGGTTCGGAGTCAAGAAAGGCTGCGATGCCGGCGATTGCGGCGCCTGCACTGTCTGGCTCGACGGGAAGCCAGTGCATAGCTGCCTGGTTCCGGCTTTTCGCGCGGCGAATCGCGAGGTAACGACCATTGAGGGCCTCTCTAGCAATGGTGATTTGCATCCGATGCAGCAGGCGTTTCTCGATGCGCAGGCGTTCCAGTGCGGCTTTTGCAGCGCGGGCATGATCATGACGTCCGCCAGTCTCTCCGAGGAGGAGAAGCAAGACCTTCCTTTTCACCTGAAGGGCAACCTTTGCCGCTGCACCGGTTACCGCAGCGTCGACGATGCTCTTCATGGCAGAAGAAGAGGACATCGCTGGCAGGGCCTGCGGGGCGGGCCTCGGAAATCCGTTCGGCCCTGCGATCGTCACGGGAAAGGCCCGTTACACGATGGATGTGGCGATAGACAATCTGCTGCACCTCAAGGTGCTGCGCTCGCCACATGCCCACGCGCGTATCCGAGGCATCGACACCAAGACGGCGCTGGCCATCCCGGGTGTTGTCCAGATTTTTACCTGGGAGGATGTTCCCAGTCGTCTTTTCAGCACTGCCCTACACGAGGATCACCTGGTCGACCCCGACGACACCTATGTTCTCGACAACGTCGTTCGCTTCGTGGGCCAGCGGGTCGTTGCGGTCGTTGCCGAGAGCGAAGCTGCTGCAGAAGCCGCCTGTCGCGAAGTCCGGGTGGATTACGAAATTCTGCCCGCGGTTTTCGACCCGGTGGTCGCGATGGAGCCGAATGCCCCGATCCTCCACCATAAAGGGGGCGAGGCGAAGGGTAATATCTATGCCGAAATCCATGGCGAGGTCGGCAGCGTCAAGGAAGGGTTCGCGGCAGCCGATGCCGTTCACGAGATGACCTACTCAACGTCGCGGGTCCAACATGTCCATCTGGAAACGCACGGTTCGATCGCATGGAAGGGGGACGACGGCCGGATTCATGTCCGCACCAGTTCGCAGGGGCCGTTCATCGTGCACCAGAAGCTCTGCCATATCTTTGGACTCAACCCGGGCAAGCTCCACGTTTTCACTGAGAGGGTGGGCGGCGGCTTCGGCGGCAAGCAGGAGATGATATCCGAGGACCTCTGCGTCCTGGCGGTCCTCAAGATCGGCCGGCCGGTCAAATGGGAGTTCACGCGCGAGGAAGAGTTCATCAGCGCAACCACGCGCCATCAGATGACGACTCATGTGAAGCTGGGGGCAAAAACCGACGGGACGCTCACAGCGGTTCAGGTAAGGGTCGTCTCGAATACCGGCGGCTACGGCGGCCATGGGAGCGAGACGCTCGCGGCAGCTCTCGGGAGCCCTCTCTCAGCCTATCGCTGCGACGTTGTTCCCGGGGGTGGCTTTCGTGGCTACGGCGCCTCGCAATCGACTTTCGCGATCGAATGCGCGATCGACGAACTGGGCGAGCTGCTCGGAATGGACCCGTTTGCGATTCGTCGTCAGAACATGATCCGACCCGACGATTGGATCGAGTCGGTGTGGAAGGATCCGAGTGACGTCGGTTTCGGGAGCTACGGCCTCGATCAATGTCTCGACCTGGTCGAAACGGCCTTGGCCTCAGGTCGTGGGGCTTCCAAACCCGACGGAGACGAGTGGGCCGAGGGCACCGGCGTCGGGCTGGCAATGCTCGATTGCGGCCCGCCGACCGAGCATCGTTCCGGCGCCGTCATGATCCTTCTGCCTGATGGGCGCTATCATCTCGCGGTGGGCTCGACCGAGATGGGCAATGGATCGGTGACCTCTCACCGTCAGATGGCCGCCTCCGTGGTCGGCGCGCGCGCCGATAGCATCGACATCATCAATGCGGATACCGATCTGACACCGTATGACACTGGAACATTCGCCAGTACCGGAACTGTCGTCGCGGGCAAGGCAGTGGCGCTGACAGCCGCCGCGCTCAGGGACAATATTCTCGAATATGCTGGGCAGCGTACCGGGACCGACCCTTCGGCTTGGCGGATCGAGGATGGTTTCGTCGTATCTGACGCGAATCGGATTTCCCTGGTTGATCTCCATGCCGCCGGTATCCGGGATGGCCATCGCTTCGAAGCGAAGCGAAAGGCCTACCTGTCGCCCCGGACCACCGCATTCAACGTTCAAGGGGTTCGCCTGGCCGTCCACCTGGTTACGGGCGAAACCCGTATCCTCCAAAGCGTCCATGCCGCCGATATCGGTAACCTGATCAACCCCGTGCAATGCCGCGGCCAGCTCGACGGCGCGATCGCCATGGGGATCGGCTGGGCACTAACGGAAAACATGGTTCACAACGCAGACGGTCGCGTCGTGAACCCGGCTCTGCGCAATTATCGCATTCCTGCCTTCGCCGATATCCCGCGCAGCGAGTTGTTCTTTGCCGATACCTATGACAAGATCGGACCACTGGGGGCCAAATCGCAGGGCGAGTGTGCGATCAATGCCGTGGCCCCGGCGATAGCAAACGCGATCAAGAACGCGACCGGCGTGCGCTTCACTAGTCTGCCTTTCACTGCGGCCCGCATCTTTTCACAGCTGGCCAACGTTGTGCCGCCGGTCAAAAGAGTGCAGATAGCCGAGGAACCTGTGCTGGTGGCGTCCCAATGAGCGGGCCTGCTGTTCTCATTGCCAGCGCCAAACTTCGCCCCGGCGAAGACCAGGCCTTCTCCGCCTGGCAAGCGCGCCACAACATCGTCATCGGCAAATTTCCCGGTTTCATCAGCAGCGACGTCATTCCGCCCTCGCAGCCGGAAAGCAATGAATGGACGATCGTCCTAAATTTCCGTTCACAGGACGAACTCACCGCCTGGCAGCGGTCGAGTGAGCGGGCCAAAATTGTTGGCGAGGCCGTCCCGTTGTTCGAAGGCGGCAGCCTCGGCGAGGTGGCGCAACCAGACCGGCCCGGTGAGCCGCCCGGCTTGAACGTCACCGAAGTGATCATCTCGAAGATTAAGCCCGGGATGGACGACACGTATCGCGAATGGGCGGTGAGAATTCAGGCCGCCCAGGCGAAATACCCCGGTTACCGCGGGATGTATCTCCAGCCGCCGACCGAAAAGGACGGCCTTTGGACGACCATCATGCGCTTCGACACCGCCGAGCACCTGGAAGCCTGGATGGAGGCCCCGGAACGTGCGGAACTGCTCGCGGAATCCAAGGCCTTCATCGACCACGAGCAGTTGATGCGCCTGGCGACGTCGTTCCCGGGCTGGGTGCCGATCAATCCGATGACCGGCAAAGGTCCGCCAAACTGGAAGACCGCTCTTCTCGTTATTCTGGGACTGTTTCCGATCGTGATGCTTGAGATGCGTTTCCTCAGCCCGATCCTTACTTCGTTGGGTCTGCACGCCTCGCTGGCCACCTTTATCGGCAACACCATTAGCGTGTTCGGAACGACCTTTGTGACGATGCCGCTCTGCATCCGCTGGTTCGGCTGGTGGCTTTTCACGGAAAGAAAGACACCGGCCTGGATCACGCCAGCCGGACTTGGATCCCTGGCGGTCTTGTTTGCTATCGAGGTCGGCGCGCTCTGGTATCTGCTGCCCTGGTGAGGGTCAATGACCATTGGCCTTGCAGCGAAGCCCTTCCGATCTCTCGATGATTGTTTTCGCGCTGGCTTTGTTCGATGCTTTGCCGCCGTGATCCTGTGCATGGCCTCCATTCTGCCATCTGCTCGCTGCGCTGAGCCGCCGGCGGAACCGAGGGTTTCCGACCAGCTGGCCGCCAAAGCTCCCGATTCAATCACCGGTAACCCGGCCGCCGAAAATGAAGTTCCCGGCACCGGTCTCGCGGGGCGATTGCTTCAATTGCCGCCTGACTCCGGGCTGCGGCTCGGCGGTCTCTGGTTGGCGGATACGAACGGACTCATCTCGGGTGGCGCCCAACCCGGTAAATGGAGCTGGAATAGTGCGCTGATCATTGGTGCGAATTTCGACGCCGAAAAGCTCCTGAACTGGCAAGGCGCATCCTTCGGTATTCAGTTTCTTCAGTTCAACGGGCAGAACACCAATGGTCAGGCAGGCAGCGTGCAAGGCTATAACAGCCTGCCAGGTGCCAAGCCGCTGGATCGCTCCGAGCTTTACCAGCTTTGGTACCGCCAGACTCTCTTCGACGATAAGATCATCTTCCGGATCGGGAAAATCGTTCCCACGTACGATTTCAACAACGTGGCGCGTCCCGTTCCTACCCAGGATGAGGCTTTAAGCATTCCTACTGTGACCGGTCTGCTTTATACGCCCGTTTTCGTGAATCCGACGCTGCTCGGAGCTATCGGCGGCTATTATAACTCCGTCTACGGTGTCACCGTGACGTTAGCACCAACGAAAAACAGCTACCTTAACTATGGCTTCTACGATGGGAATGTCGCTCGTGGAGTGCAGACCGGCCTGACTGGTCCACACTTCAATGGCTATTATTTCAATATCTTGGAAGCCGGGGTGGACTGGGTGGCTGCGGGAAAATACCCAGGGCAATTGGGCGCGGGTTTATGGTATCAGTATCAGACTGGCCGGCTGCGAGGACCGCCAGGCATCTCCGAAAATGGCGCTGGCGGATTCTACCTGTTCGGCGGCCAACGCATCTGGGGTCGCTCGTCAGAGAACACTGCATCGGATGGCAAGGACGAGATCGTCAGTCCAGCGAGCGAGCGCGAGCAAAACGCCTCTATTTCGACCTTCATGCAATTCGGCGTCAACAATTCTGAAACACTACCGGTGAAGGAATACCTCGGCCTGGGCTTTACTGGCTTCGGCCTTGTGCCGCATCGGCCTGGCGATTCCATTGGCGTCGGCATGGCTTGGTCTTGGCTAAACCCGAACCTGTTCGACCGCTCAAGCGAACTCATGTTCCAGGGTTACTACCAGGCCCGCTTGTTTGCCGGCACGTTCTTTCAACCCGCCGTGAGCTATATTCCCACGCCGGGAGTAAATTCTAACCTTGGCAGCGCCTGGGCGCTAACCTTTCGGTTTACCTTCCTCTTTTAAAGGTGAGAGGGAGAAAGAATAAGGGTCGCATCTATACAATAACTTTAGACATTGCTTTTGGGTAATGAGGACGAAGACGTGAATGTCGTAATGTTACGACACATCCCTAGTGGACCAGATACTGTAACAGCGTAGCGAGACCGATTCCGCTGGATGGAAACAAAAGGGCCCGGATGGCTGGCTGTTCCCATAAATACGAGAAAGCGCCCTGATGGGTAGATTGCACCTCCTCGATCAGGGTATCAGTTACCTCGGTTGTCTTTTCCTCATCCATGAGATCTTGCCGCCGGCGTCGCTTCAGACGCCGCAAGACCTTGTCCCGATATTCCTTCGCCACCTTCGGGAGCCGGTAGGCCGCGTAAAGTGCAAGGCAGAAATGTAAAAAGAGCGCTACGATCAGAGGGGGCGACCAAGTCCAGTCAGTAAAGTAGCTCAGCCGGGCTACAATCAAGAGAGACAGAATAATGAAAGGATAATAGATTACATTCCCAACTGCTTGGGTGCGTTTGGCAATCAGCAGAATATCCCAGTAATCTGCAAGATCTCTTTGGTTAGCTGGGCGCTGAGGAGTGATGGAATATTCGAATCGTTTGAATGTCGTATCCGGCCAGCAAGTCTCCCTTTCTATAAGCTGCAAGAGGAAGCCTTCGTGTAACAGAATTGCATCGAGCACGACAAAGGTAAGGAGGAGGAACACGCATAACGTCGGTACCATTAAAGAGGGAAAAGGAAAGTTGCTCCTCATCGGACTATGAGGAAAATGGCCGAAGAAGGGCAGGAGAGCGCCCAGCCCAAGTATATAAAGGCCGGTCATCGGCGCTGCGCGGAAAAGTCGTCTCCAGAGGTGACCCCTGCGCAAGTAGCGTTGCCACAAAATTACTATATCGATTCTTCTCGGAAGATTGTTTAACCCCGGCACCAATGGTGGCCCCTCCCAACCAAAAAAGCGCGGCTTGTTCGGGTTATCACCTTGCAATCCAAACAGCTTGGTCAGTTCCCTGGCATTTTGTCTAAGGCCTAAATGCGTTTTAAGAAAGAAATGGATCGATAAAAGTGCCGCAAAAAGAATGATCGCAATCGAGGGCCACGCGCTGATTCCGTCGAGCCAAGCAAACGGCTCGCCTCCACCGAGGCGATTGTCAAAGAAATGGAAAAAATAGACAGCTCCTAGTGCTAGCGTCATACAGGTCGGTACTGCGAGCCAACTCGATGTTACCAACCGGCTCAACGCGACGATTATTTGGCGGCGCCTGGACATAATGCCCCACGATCCAACACCTTTGTCGGGAAAAGCTCTTTTCGCTTTTTTCCCGTTTTGGTTTCTGCTTTCGCGGGTATTCGAGTGACTCGGGAGACGAGTCCGATCCAAGTGAATAGTAAACCTCCGAGTACGACAAAACAGCCGGACCGCAGCAAAGGCGGAAGATTCCCAACCGATTGAATTAGGCTTGTCATCGCCGCCCAAGCCAGGAACAAACTTCCGAATGCAAAAAATGAAACAGAGTTGACCCAGGCTTGAGAGATACTGGCCGGCTAAATGAAATTTCTCTGGGATCCTGAGGTCCTTACGTTTGGGAATGCTTAACTCTCTCTGACCGTTGCGGCCGATCTCAAATATAAAGGGGTGTTTGGGCTTGGCGTCTTCGACTTGCAACTTTCCCATTGATTCGAGAGTCGCCTCGAAAAGAGCAGTCTGTCCACTATCTCGAAAGGGAGCAACCTTCTGATACTGCTGATAGGGACCTTTCAGTGAGAGGTCGTGCGCGGAAACGACTATCAGGTTATGAGTCTCTTTCCATTCGTCCGGGTGAGCTAACCGAGCGTCGAGATTATTGGTAAAGAACACCGCCTCCGGAATCATCGGATGCAGAGCTTTGAGCAGTTCCAGCTTGTCATAAACGTCGCTGCCCAACAAACCAACCGCCTTAAGTCCTTCGCCGCCTCCTTTCCGCAGATCTATGTCTAGATTCTGCATCAAGACGGCCAAGCGGCGAAGGTCATCGGCTTGGTTTACACCTTCCGTCTGCTCCGTCGGCCGCAACGACGATTGATTATTCTGGGCGGTGGTATCAGTCGTAGCCTTGGTTTCCTTTTCTTCCTTGTTATCGGACGGAAGCTTCCCGTCGATCCCGCGAAGGTAGGTATACGCGTGAACGTTGGTGGGAATGGTACCAAGCTCAGGGTGCATAAAACTAGAGGACAAAGCTCGCGCATAATAGGTGTCCTCCTCCGAAATGATGGCTACGTCGTCACTCCATTTTACCCCGTGACATTTTAGCTCCTCCCACAATGTTTTTACGATCTGATTATCGAGAAGGATCGTTCGATCGAATGCAAACCCGCCGCTCCATCGCGACCGTTTCATCTTTTGCTCAATTAGATCTTTGCAGGTGCCATACCCGCTGGCGATAGGTAGTTCGGCCAACAACTGGGACTCAGCGGCGAACGCCTGACTCGAATAAATGTGGGTGGTTGCCAGACACTGTCGGGTCTCGTCATTCCATGGATCCTCTTTAGCCTCCAAAACCATGCTGTGGAGCGTTCCGGAATTGTCCGGACCAAGGACAGTGATGTTCGGCAGCGCCGACAAATCTCCTTCGCCAGAGATAGTGGAAGGCTTCAACCGAAACCACGAGATGAGATCGGCCAAACGGGCAACGGGAGCATCGCGGAAAGCGTCATCGGTAAGCCAGAGTACCAATACATGCGCCAAGGGTCTACTCTCAGTGCGAAAAGTTGCCGGTTCACACCATTCGTAAGGCACGAGCAGAGTATCTCTGTTTCCATCGCCTCCAGCCGGCCGATTCCACGAGGATGTTGAGTCTCCGGCTCTTTCATCTTCCTTTCGCTTCTGCTCCAACGTCGTAACGCAGGTAGCTACATCGGGTTGCAGACGTAACCATGGGACCCGGAAATAGCCGATCTCATGGTCCTTCTCCGGACCGTAACCAGCGATTCCTAGCCCTTCGATCACCGCCCGGCGACTGCGGAGGCGACGTTCAACGTCCTCTACGTAGGGCCCTCCCGGTATCATTACCGCGATAATCTGTACCTGTTTCGCTTCTCCGGCGGATGGGAGTTCGTTTGCCAGGGGATCGGGAGCTGATGCTATGGTGAAACACTTTTTGAGCAGGAGCCCCTGAAATTGCGTGAGGGAGTGTACTTCATCGTGCGTTTGCTCATCCTGTTTCTTAACCTTTTCCTGATCGGCCTTGGCCACTCCCAAAGGATCTTGCCAGAGTCGCGCATCGATGGTCTGATCATCGAACGTGTTTCCGGCCAGACTTGGATCTCCGCCTCCTGGCCGGGAGCTGGTGAGTTGGGGAAAGAATAGCAGGACCCCGCTGCCCACACCGACCAAGGTGATCAGCGGCAGCCAGGGAATCGAGGTAGACTTTTCTTCCTGCTCGGCCACGGTGTCCCGGTTGCAAAGAGGTTACATTTAACAGCTGCGCGGCCAGGTCAGCAATACGTCAGATGACGTATTGACAGGGAAGATGGCTAGGAAGATAGGGGCAATTGCCGTGATTAAAACCGACCTCTCCGACGTCTACCGAGACTACATTGCCTGCCTGAATAAGCAGGACTGGCCGAAGCTGGGACAG
>WNFJ01673516.1_pt1 | contig 10097 bp, 13 predicted proteins | sample 5400461 | NCBI WGS metagenome assembly WNFJ01 (sample SAMN13153349, study PRJNA577476) | soil metagenome | isolation source: 115 cm saprolite on Douglas fir-dominated hillslope | place: USA:California | collected 2013-09-17
ATCTCAGCAATGGGCACCAAGACGGGCAGCACCCGGAACTGGATTCTGGCATAGCGGAACTCGTGCTCAAGATGGTGTTGGATGAGCGAGGCGTCAAGGAAATCGCATCCACTGCATTCCCCAACATGCGTGATGCCGATGCCGTCAAAGAAGTACGCCGCTACCTGGCGTTTTTGGTGAGAAAGGAACGAGCATCATGACGAGTGAGCAAGACTTAGAAGCCACCTACGGGCCCGCTGCGCCATTCAGCGAGCACAAGCGCGGCGAGCACATCACCTACACCTCCGCTGAGGGCCTGCCTGGCGCAGGTGTCATCGTGTGGGTATGCGCCGCCGGCATGATTGGAAGCCGGCATTTAGGCGTGCGGTATATCGTGGAGACCGACGAGCCGGGCGGGTTCGGTTTAGATGTCGTCTGGCCTGCAGATGTGACCAGCACAGAAAGTGAGAACGCATCATGACAACACGTAGGCACAGCGGAATGGATCCACTCGCCGTGAGCATTGACGAGGCCAGCGAGTTGTTAAGCTTGAGCCGAGGAAAGGTCTACGAGCTGATCGACCGCGGTGAGTTCGCGCCCGTCGTGCACTTCGGGAAATCGGTTGTCGTGCCACTGGCCGAACTGAGGGCCTGGCTGGCTTCGCGTATAGCGGCAGAGCAGCAGCAGCGCGAGCAGTTTCCGATCGAGTGATACAATGCTGATCGAAAGGGTAGAATGCTCCTACAAGAAAGAAAGGAGACGTGTATGGATTGTATGGACGACCAGAAGATTGATATTACCCTACGGATCGTGTGTTCTACCTGCCACACAGAGAAGCCTTTGCACCATGGGCCGAAGTTCAGAGGGAATGAGCTTTTTACACTGTGTGAGCATGCAGGACTTGAAATGCGGGTTGACCCCGATGAGTTTACGCTCTGCCCGACGTGTGGCAATCCGCTGCGGTTGCGTATCCAGGCTCAGCCCTATGAACGCATTCACCACCTGAGGTGAGTGTGTGAGACAATGCTGAGAGAAAGAAAGGAGGCTTCTGTATTGCTATGAGTATACTCATGATTGGCCCTACCCGAGTTGATACCGTATCCTATGAAGTAGAGAGCGGTAGCAAAATGCTTCATCTGGGCACAATGGAAGCCAGGATGCTCTTCTTTCTGGCTCTGCATGCGCCGAGGGTGTGTACACGTAGCCAAATCGCGAAAGAGGTCTATGGCTTTACCACCTATGAGAGCGATAGCGAGACCGCCTTAATTCCTGTATGTATCCGCCACCTACGCCAGAAGATTGAGCCGGACCCTCGTCATCCCGTCTACCTGCTCACCATGCCTGGCGTCGGCTATCAGCTTGTTCTCTAGTAGATAGCACCAGGCGCGCCACTCACCAGACCTGTACAGAGCAGCGGTATAAGCGGCGCATCGCGGCCTATAGCGAACCGGGAGATCGCTCCCGGCATGCTGGTTCGTCATAGGCCACCGTTCCGCCCCGCAGGTCACCCACACACCCCACGGAACGAAGCTGTTTACTCGCGGGCCGCTTACTCGTCCTTGCGCAGCCGCGCGGCTGCGACGTCTATCGGACTCATGCTGCTTTCCATCGCCTTACGATTTTCGCGCATCTCGTTGGCGAGGCTCAATTCCATTGTGAGCGTCTTGAGCAATACCGTGTAATCCTCCGCTTCTTCTTGCTCGGCTTCTTTCTGCTCGAAGTAGTCCATCGGACGTGAGTTATAGAGCGGTTGAGAGATACTCTCGTTGTAACGCCGCGCGGCAGGCGAAGAACCCACGGATTTCGAGATACTCTGCGCGATCTTCGTGTACTTCATAATGTTCGCATGCGCCATGTCAAGCTTCACGTGGTCAGGCGCATTGATGTAGCCGCGTTTCGTTTCGAGTACCTCGGCTAGGCTCATATACCCCACGGAAGACGAGCTGGAGCTGCTACCCTGATAGCCAAGGTCAATACCAGTGCTGACATACTGGCGCAGGGCAGTGAGTAGGTCTGGGATAACATCCGACTCCAGGGCGGCCTGCGGGTCATTACTGGAAAAACAGTCCATAATGGCTGCATAGAGCGATGAGCCAACGTCGCTCCAATCATCCCATTGCCAGTCATTGAGTTGTGCCGAAGCATAGCGCTCGGCGAATGTGTCTTTTCTTGAGCCGCTCATACTCGCGTTTCCTTTCTCCCTCTCGGCGCTATAGCCCGGCCAGGAACGAGAAGACAGGATCATCTCTCGTTGTTTCACGGTGTCGACCTGCGCCAGGTCGTTGGCTGGGAACACCACCGCTGAAATTTCCATGACCGCGACTTCAAGGAGGTTGCGGTACGTTTTACCCGTGGCTGCGTCTTTCTCAAAAGTCGAATTTATGCACTTAAATCCGATGCTTTGCTTCGAGAGCGTCCGATTTTTGAATGAGCTGTAGAGATCCCGGCCCGATTGCAGGTCCAGGTTGAATTGTGTCCGCGTGTAGAAGCCTTTCCTATCCTCATCCGCATCGTACACACCACCTGGCGGAATCTGGTTCCAATCGTGCGACCAGAGGTAGGGATAGAGGTAATCCAAGCCCTGGCTCGCTTTCCTGCTATACGCATCCTGAATCGTCTTCCTGAAGGCACCGTCGCGCGTGATATCGTCGGAAAAATCTAAGTTGTGCTTATAATTTGCATAGCCGCCGATCGTGCCTTTTTGGTCATTAAACTCTTTGATCTCGCCGCCTCTGAGCGGGAAATCGAGATACTCTATTTTGCGCTCTATTTTCGGTTGTCGTGTCATAACCACCAAAAAGCCTCCGTTCCGTTTCCAGAATGGAGGCTTTTTTGAGCGTCACATTCTGGCTGTGATTCATCACATTCCAGAGTGACACTCTTACGTATCGGCTCATCGTTTGTTCTGCGACGCCGGCTATATTCAGTTGTGCTTGCTTGCCCACTCTTGATGTGGGTGCACCTGGGTGTTTCCGCGCCAGGCGCACTCGCACCAACCACCAGTTACGCAAGGGTGTCGCGGGCCCGCGACACCCTTGCGTAGCACTTCCACCCACCTGCTGTAGTTGACCACATTATAGCACATCCGGCCCGGCTTGAGCACCTTTCGCGTCTATCCTGGCTTTGAGTTCCGCCCGCAAAAAATCCTGGATGGATTCCACATCCACGTCAGGAAAACGCGAACCCGGCGCTGCGCGTGCTTCCAGATCGGCCAGGCGGTCTTCGATCTGCGCCATGTGCTCGAAGAGCGTCAGCCACACGACAAGTTGTGCCTCGGTTAGTTCGCCGCAGCGTGCGCAAATCTGCTCTATGTCCATCCCTCCATCCCTCCCTCATGCGTATCGGCCCACTCAAACACATCGATCTGAGGGCCTTGTTTGAAGACCGCTTGCGCGGCCAGCTCCTGCTCTTTTGCCGCTTCCGCTCGTTGCGCTTCATTCAGCGCTTCAGCTACGAGAATCTGCTCGATGCTGAGCGTGGTATCGATCGGCTCTTCATCGCTTGAGAGGTCCAGCACGCCAGGCCGCATGACCATTGGCACCACCAGCGCCATCATGGCATGGCAATCAGCTATATCGTCGTGTGGCGCTTTGGGAAACGTAAACAATTCCTTTTCCACCTCGGCCAGGTTGAGCAAGTCCTTGAGATGGTACGCCTTGCCGTTCGAATAGAAGATACTGCCTGTCGTTGAGCGCACAACCTTGTCCGCCTGTGGCACAAACGGCCTGATAGGAAGCCCTTTGCGTATGCAATCCTGAATCATGGCTAACTGATAGCCAGCTTTCTCTATGGCGATCACCGAATGATGGTAGCGCTGAAACTCTGTAGAGATCGCGGCTTGCTGCTCTGGAAACTCAAGATGGTCATGCACGCAATGGAGCAAGAGCGCATCTTTGTACGGCGTGATGGCCCAGGTCTCAAAACAGAAAAAGTCGGATTGTGTGCGTAGGCTCGTTGCCAGGTCGATGACACCCAGGTTCCAACAGCGATCAATAGGGAACGTGACCCTGCCTCGTGGCGTTTCCAGCAGGTAGCTTTGAGTCACCTGGTCGATCGTGAAGAACCGTCGATCCTTCTCCTTGTAAATAGCCCCACCGGCTGGTATCGGTCGTTGCTGATAGATGGCTGCAAACCCGAGGGCGCCATGAATGCGTTTCTTTTGCTCGATGACCTTTGCTGGAAACCGGGCAGGCCAGAGATACACAGGATCAATCTCGGCACGGAGCCGCTTGCTATACTCCTCTGGATCGACTCGTGGATCCTCCCATCCTTCTTTCTCTGGCTCCGTCAAGAGCTTTTTGCCCGAGTGCCAGTACGTCTTACAGGGCGAACCAGCTTCGAACTCCGCCGGCAAATTGAGGTGAACCCAGTCACCACATGCACCATCTAAAATCAATCCTGAGACATCGAAGGTGTGAACCCGCTGGCCTACGACGATAAGAGCGCCGGTTTTCTCATCGTCCAAGCGTGAGGACCAGGTATTCAAAAACCAGTCAAGAACCGCTTCACGTTTGATATCTGAGCGTTTCTGCTCAAGGGGGTGCGCGTCATCAATACATAAAATCGAACCGCCTTCTCCTGTCGTTCCTGCACTCCCTACTGAAGTACACTGACGATAGCCCGAGAAGTTGTTCTCAAACTTCATCTTGGCGTCCTGATCTTTCGTCAGTTCAAATCGAGCGCCATGGTGATCCAGCCACCACCTATCGCCGTAATGATGTTGCCACCAGGCAGACTTGATGATGCGCCTGCATTTCAGATTATCCCGCGTTGCCAGGTTGAGCGCGTAGGAAGAGCAGAGCCAGCGCAGCGAGGGATTGTGCAGCCAGGACCAGGGGTGAATGAGGGTAGAGATGAATGAGCTTTTGCCATGTCTGGGCGGCATGTTCACCAGCAAACGCTTAATATCGCCCTCGATGACAGCTTGTAGGTGATCTGCTATGGCGTCCAGATGCCAGCCAGGAACAAACGGCTTGCCCGGCTCAATGAGATGCCAGGCTTCTTTGGCAAAAACGGCAAAGGTTTGCCTACAGCGTTCAGCCGCAATGTCGGACGCAAGCGAGGCTGTCCTCATCATGGCGTCCCTTGCTTCTTTCTGAACGCCGTCACGTTCTCTGGCTTCTTCTGCTGTCTGGTCAGTGCGCGTTCAAAGATTGGCTGCAAGATAGCGAGCTCGTCGGGTGTGAAAATGCTCCAATCGATTCCCGCCGGTGCTGATCCAGTCACCGGAATGGTGTACTTCACTTTGATATACTGAGAAAATGAATCAGCGAAAAGCTTGTGCTGCGAAAGCTGAAGTTTCGCCTGTGCTGGATTGTCCGTGAGATGATGTGCCAAGTCACGCAGCGCATGCGTGACAACGGCCAGCTCGTCGTCCGAAAGTTCGGCCACTTCGTCCGCTTCTTCGACCACCTCGGCCAGTTTTTCGGCCACTTCGTCCACTTCGGCCAGCATACTGGGGGGTGGCCGAAACCCATCGGGTTTTACCCACTTTTCCGCTTTGGCCCGGCTTTGGATGGTTGATTTTTTATGGCCAGAAGCGGCGGCCAGGCTGCGCAGCGAGAGGCCTCCTTGCTCATAGCCAGCTCGCACTCTATCCCAATCCCAGGTGCTCTCATCGCTCATGCGACTTTGATCCTTTCACATGCGCCACAAATGAAACGCCCGTTCTTATAGTACCACTCACGACGATGAAGTCCTGCAGCCGGGCACGTCGCGATATCCGACCAGCGGATGAGCACTTTCAGCCCCGATTGATGCCGCTTCATCGCCCGCTGTATAGCTTGTGTAACAGCCGGGTCGGGCCACACCTCGCGCTCCGAGATGAGAATGAGCTGGCGCTCGCGAACCTGGCGCAGGAGTTCATCGAGCGTCATGATGCCCGCCTTTCTCGGTTACACTTGTAATTACACTTACACTTCTTACAGGAAAAACGATATTCTCGCAGCTTGAATTTCCATGTAAAGAAAGTTGGATTTTCCTGTAAGAAGTGTAAGTGTAATTACTCTTTCGCAAGTTCTTTCATCTCTCGTTCTGTCGGATAGACATGCAAGCCACCAACGCCTCGCTTTGTTTTTCCTCCAACAAACTTCACTAGCCCAGACTGGTAGCCTTTCGCCTGAAGACTTTGTGCCAGCGCTTTCGGGCCTTTCGCATAGGTCACATTATTGCTTTTACACCACTCGCTATAACTGGCCATAACCACCTCATTCGCGGTCCATCCCTCGTTATCATCGTCGCAACACTCATCGAGCCATTGCTGCACATAATCCAACTCAGAGCGTTGTGTCAGGGTGATCTTCGTGACTGACTCAGGAGTGATAAGACCAGCTGGCCCGAGGGCGTACCATTTCATCGCGCCCTGGACAATCCAATAGAGCACACCCTTGAGCGTGTCAGGCTCTCTCAGTCGCGCCTTTTTCGACTTGTCTTCTCTACCCAGGAAGCTGTTAGGGAACTCAATCACACGCACGCGGGCCCACAGCGCATCGTCCTCCGGATCGCCGTTAACAGGATGGTTAGACATCATCCACACTTTGAACTGAGGGCGATACGAAAAGAAATCCTTATGCTTAAAACAGGCGGTAATGTGATCGCCGCCAGTCAGTTGCTTGATTTTGGCCGGGTTAAGCGCCTGGCTGCGGTTCGACTCACTGGCAAAGATCAAGCGGCTTGGTTTCAGCGGTGCAAGATCAAAGTTGCTGACATCACCCTCACGCTTCGCTGTAAACGAATTAAAATCAACCATCTTTGCTATTGGGCTAGGAAGGAGCGCCATGAGCGTTTCGGCAAACGTGCCTTTGCCGCTCCTGGTCGGACCAAACGGGTAGAAAAGTATTTCCTCCCTGGTATGTCCGGTGAATGAATAGCCTATGGCCATCTGCAGGTAGTCGATTACCTCCTGGCCGCCACCAATGACGCCATTGAGATAATCAACCCAGGCGGAGTAATCTGCAGGTCCATACTCAACGGGCAGGCAATAGGTGAAGCGCTGAGAGCGGCTATGTGGCTCGATGGTTCCGGTGCGCAGATCTGCCACGCCATTTTTACAGTTGAGCAAGTCAGGATGGTTGTCAAACTCATCGATGCTGACGTACACCAGCGTCTTGAAGCGGCTGACGCAGCCATTGACGCGGCTCTCATCGCCTTTGGTGCATTTAATGATCGACTCGTTATCTGCCTCGACAGCAGCATGCCGACGCTGGCGGAGCGTCATGACAGCGGATTGCCTGACTTTTGCGCCATCCGGGTCCAGTTCCCAATGGGTTCCGGTATAGTTAAACCAGCCACGTGCACCACAATAAAGGAACTCTTGCCCATAGAGCGCTGCCATTGCATCGCCGTTCCCGGCGTCATCGGCGCTGAATGAGCAGAGGGCAAACGCTCTATCGCTGGTATCTTCAGGTGGATGATACCCGTTGCCATTGCTGGCCGCGCCTGGTGCGGCCTGATAGCGTGACATCTCTTTAGCGGGAGGTGTGCGAGGTTCTGCCATCCCTGCATCGAGGCCGCTTCTCAGCGTCTTGGCGATCTCACTATGATCGAGGCCTGCCGCAAGAGCAGCGTCGTAGAGTTCACGTTCAACAGTGGAACGAGAGAGAACGCCGCCACCAACTAGTTGGCCCAGGGCAAACGCCGATATATTGAGTTGATGATTCCGCCCGCCCTCTCGGGCGAGTGCGACGTTCCTGCATTCGTCCTGTAAGGCTTTTCGCCCATAAGGGCTATCAGACCCGGGCGCAGCCTGCTCGCGTTTGGGCTGCTTTGCTTGCTTTGCTTTCTGCCTCGCCTCGCGCACTTCAGCATGCAGCGTTAGTATCTCTTCACGTCGATCTTCAATCGTGGTAGGAGTTCCCTCGAGGTGCTTGCCGGTGATTGTGAAGTAGCGTTCATGGTCGTACATCTCAACGTTAGAAATGCCGTCGGGGTCCGCTCCGATGTTGTCAGGAATCGAGCCGTATATCCAGATATGCACGCCTTTTCCACTTGGGGATAACTCAGTGTAGGAGTTGAGACGGGCTATAATGGCTTGCGCCCAGGGTTCAATCTGACCGTCAACGATACACTCATCGAAGTCAACGCCGGTAAGATTCTGGCTCTTTATAAATTCACGTCCTACGCCCTTGAGCCAGCTATTTGCTTCTCTTACCTTGAGCGCAGCTTCATGGCTTACCCAATCGGTATTACCCTCGACTAAAGCGCCTGATACGCCTTTGAGGGTAACGGGACTAATCGGCTTTTTCTCTTGATCGAAGCATACCCATTGCAGGCCGGGGATAAGCGCCTGCATTGCGGGTGTGTTGACGTTTAGCTTGCCGTGTGTTACTCTACTCATAGCCGTTGTGGTGTCGTCGCCGTGAGCTCACCGTCTACCAAAACTTAGAGCTTGCGGCGAAAGCCGTTTTTGGGGCCTGTGCGACACCCCTCCTGTTCCTCTTTACACTAAAAATTCCCAAACAAAAAGCCAACTCCCAGGGACAGAAAGTCCCGATGGAAAGTTGGCCTCTTAGCTCTATGCACCTGGCAGGTGCATACTTTTCGGGTATCATATATCAAAGTTTCCTTCCTGTAAAGCTAACCGCTTTCCTTATTATTGCGGGTTAGTGCATCGCGGAGCCTTGCAATAACCTCAATCGCGTCCTGCGTCAAGGTCTGCAAGATATAGGTTTTCCACGACTGCCCGCTTGTGACCTCATCACTTTCTTGCAGAACTGGGCATACGCGGAGCATGATGTGTGGCGCAGCTGCCCACACGTCATAGCCCTCCCATCTGAGCAGATGCTCATCCCGGCATCGTTTGCACCAGAAGAACAGCCCCTCGTGGCTCGCCTTGAATAAGAGTTTGTGATGTGGCTTGGCGTAAATCTCGATGGTAGGGCCAGCAGGCGATGGCAGTACGTCAGCTCGAAAGTGCTCGTCCTCATACATGCTTGCCTCTGGCCGGCGTCTCTGCTTATGTTTTGCCATGTGCTATGATCTCCTTAGTAGCTGGTGGCGATGTGCGTTCGAGCGGGCAGCCGTGGGCACATCGCCAGGGCTATGCAGCATCGGCTTTCTTCGCCTTGCGACCTCGCTTCACATCCACCTTGTACGCGTCAATGTCCTTTTTGAGGTACAACTTGCCGCGCTTGCCAATATCTATGCTGGTGATCTTGCCATACCGGACCAGCGTACGAGGGTAGTTCACGTCGATCTCCCGCCCGCTGTTCTCTGAAAGCCGTTTAGCGGCCTCCTCAGCAGTGTACCAATCATCCAGGTTAATTCTCCTCATCGTCATGGGCCTTTACTCCTTTCGATTTGAACGCGTATCGCGTTAAAGACAGTATAACACCCAAACGTGTTTTTGACAATAGCAACGTAACGAGTTTTTGCAAGTAGAACAGAACTTAGAACAAATCGCTTGACATTAAACGCGTATCGTGTTAATATATATACATAGAGACAAGCACATGAACAACTGGATAGAGAGCGTCGGCAAAGGGGTAGCCCGAAGCCCGTAGGAGTCAAGGACAAGCAAGCCGGTTCAAATCCGAGGAGCGAGAGTCAAGACAGAGCGGATGGGCCGACGAAAAAGAACCGAAGACAAAAGAAAGAGCCAGCAATTGTGCTGACTCCCGTCCACGCCGAACGGTCCACGAAAGGCGTTACTGAAAGGATACCACACATGACACGCACACAGATCGCCATTACCACCCAGTTCAATGTCACCCTACAGCAGATCGATCGATGCGACAAAGTTGTCGATTACGGGCGCCGCAAGTGCTTTTATCAGGTTGAGAGCCAGAGTCAGCCTGACATGACCTATCACGTTGAGTGGAACGGCAAGCTCACCTGCACCTGTAAGGGCGCACAGGCCGGGTACACCTGCTGGCACATGCGCGCCGCTCTCGCCTCTGAAGAGCTTCGCAAGACGGCGCTCCGAAGCCGCCAGGCAGAGCAGGCAGAGGTCGAAAAGACCGAAGCCTACAAGCTTGAGCAGATGATGCACGAGCTTGAAGAGAGCCAGGCAGAACTTGACGCCTACCTGGCAGAGGTCGATCGCCGAGCCGCTCAGGAGCGCCGCCAACACGGTGCGCTCAACTACAATCGCGGATTTAGTCTTTTGAAGTAGTTCTGTA
>WNFJ01403434.1_pt1 | contig 10095 bp, 10 predicted proteins | sample 5400461 | NCBI WGS metagenome assembly WNFJ01 (sample SAMN13153349, study PRJNA577476) | soil metagenome | isolation source: 115 cm saprolite on Douglas fir-dominated hillslope | place: USA:California | collected 2013-09-17
AGCCCTTCAAATGGGGCCGCGGTCGGATGCGCGCAGCCCGGGGCGTATTAAATTTTGGTCATCGGTCGCAAATGAAACGGCGGCCGAGCGGCCGCCGTCTTGTTCTTTCGTCGAATGCGACGATGTCACTCCGCCGCGATGCGCACCTCGGGCGCCGCGGCGCGCACGTCGGCGTCGACGTGCTCCTCGAACTGCACGAAGTTCTTCTGGAACATGCCGACCAGCTTGCGCGCGGTCTGGTCGAACTCGAGCTTGTTCTGCCAGGTCTTCTGCGGATAGAGCAGATGCGGCTCGACGCCGGCGAGCTGGGTCGGGACCGAGAAGCCGAAATACGGATCGGTGCGGAATTTCGCGTTGCGCAACGAGCCGTCGAGCGCCGCGGTGAGCAGCGTGCGCGTCACCTTGATCGGCATGCGCCGGCCGACGCCGTAGATGCCGCCGGTCCAGCCAGTGTTGACCAGCCAGCAGTCGGTGCCGTGCGCGCCGGTCAATTCGCGCAGCAGGTTGCCGTAGACCGACGGATGGCGCGGCAGGAACGGCGCGCCGAAGCAGGTGGAGAACTCGGGCTCGACGCCGGTCAAACCCTTCTCGGTGCCTGCCACCTTGGCGGTGTAGCCCGAGAGGAAGTGATACATCGCCTGTGCGGGCGTGAGCTTCGCGATCGGCGGCATCACGCCGTAGGCGTCCGCCGTGAGGAACACCACGTTCTTCGGCATGCCGGCGCGGCCGGTGCGCGACGCGTTCGGGATGTAGTCAAGCGGATAGGCCGAGCGGGTGTTCTCGGTCTTCGCGTCGCCGGATCGAACACCACGTTCTCGAGGATCGAGCCGAAGCGCAGCGTGGCGGCGTAGATCTCGGGCTCCGCCTCGGCCGAGAGCTTGATGCACTTGGCGTAGCAGCCGCCCTCGAAGTTGAACACGCCCTGCGGGCCCCAGCCGTGCTCGTCGTCGCCGATCAGCACGCGGTTTGGATCGGCGGACAGCGTGGTCTTGCCGGTGCCGGAGAGGCCGAAGAACAGCGCGACGTCGCCGTCCTTGCCGACATTCGCCGAGCAGTGCATCGGCATCACGCTTTCGGCCGGCAGATAGTAGTTGAGCGTGGTGAAGACCGACTTCTTCATCTCGCCCGCGTAGTAGGTCCCGCCGATCAGGATGATGCGCTTGGTGAAATTGATCGCGATGATGGTCTCGCTGCGCACGCCGTGGCGCTTCGGATCGGCCTTGAAGGAGGGCAGCGACAGGATGGTGAAGTCGGGAACGTAGTGGGCGAGCTCGGAGCGATCCGGCCGCATCAGCAGCGTGCGGATGAAGAGCGAGTGCCACGCGAGCTCGGTATAGACCCGCGCCTTGATGCGGTATTTCGGATCGGCGCCGCCGTAGAGATCCTGGGCGTAGAGTTGTTTGCCGCGGGCGTGCTCGAGGAAATCGTTGAGGAGGAGATCGAACTGCGCGGGGGTGAGCTTGCCGTTCTTCGCCCACCAGATCGTCTTCTCGGTCGCGTCGTCGCAGACGACGAACTTGTCCTTGGGGCTGCGGCCGGTGTGGACGCCGGTCTCGGCGCAGATCGCGCCGCCTTCGACGATCGACGCCTCGCGGTTCGCGATGGCGTGCTCATAGAGCGGCGCCTCGAGCAAATTCCAATGCACCGCCGCCAAATCTTTGAAGCCGAATTTATCGGCGCCGTGAGCGCCGTTCCTCAAGCCAGTTTCCTGCACGGGTGACCTCCACGCTGTCCAGCGGCCGTTTTTCCTGCCGGACCCCTCCAGGCCGCCGGTGGCGGCCCGACGGTACTATAGCGCCCGCCGAGCGCCCGCGCGACCTATAGTCAGGAAGTTTCACCATGCCAAGGGCGGGACGCACAGATGCGCCCTGCCGCACTGCACACGCGGGCGGTAACCTTACTCGGAGCTCCGCGACTGGCGCGCTACCGCTCCACCAAGCCCCTTCCGGCGAGCCACTTGTGGATCAGATCGGCGGTCACCGCGTTGTTCTTGTCCATCATCAGCATGTGTGAATTGCCCTTGATGCCGACCTCGGGGAGGTTGACCACGTCGACGGTGCCGCCGGCGGCGCGCACGGCGTCCGCATAATCGAGATCCTGCTGGCGCATTTTTGGCCAGCGCGCATCCTGCGGGATGTAGTCGCCGAACATCATCAACATGGGGACGCTTTTCACGGCGGCCGCCTTGTCCTTGTCGCCGGGGATCGCGGGCTCGACCGCGACCAGCGCCTTGACCTTGTCGGGCCGTGCCTGCGCGACCTTGAAGCCGAAGAGTCCGCCCTGGCTGTGGACCAGCAGCACGCAGGGACAGACCTTGTCGACCAGCGCCGTGTAGGCCGCGATCACCGCCTCATCGGTGTCGAGCCAGCGCGGCACGATCTGCTTGACGAAATTGTCATAGGCCTCGAGCGGAAACTGCGTGTCTGGCGGCGCCCGACGCTTGTTCGGGTCGGCATTCCACGAGCCCGCGCCCAGGCCGATGCGGAAGCGCTCGAACGGATTGGCGGTGGTGAGGAAGTTCGGCTCGCTCGTCCATATGTCGCGGCTCGCGAAGCCGGAACGGCCGCGCTCGACCGCGTCCGAAACATAGACGTCCCATCCCTTGCGGATGAACAGGTTGAGCCAGCCTTCGCGGCCGTCCGGCGTGGTCTCGTAGGTCGCGCCGGTGAGGCCTCCGCCGTGCCACATCAGGAGCGGCAGCCGGCCTTTGCGGCTCTTGGGCAGGAAGTACTGCACGTACATCTGCTCGACCTGATAGAGCCCGTTCGGGTCCATGCGGGCCGGCACGCCGCCGGCGCCGAGCTGGATCTCGCGCACCGGCCTGCCGCTGATCTCGACGAGACGGCCGCCCACATGGAAGGAGCCCATGCCGCGCAGCACGATGTGGTCCGCCGCCGTGGCTGGCAGAGACGTGGCGGCAAAAATCAGCGCGAGCAAAAGACGGCGCATCGTTTCCCTCCATTCGTTGGCATGGATTGTGGCTCAACCGACCGGCGCGCGCCATGGCGTTGCGGGCTACACGGGCTCCAGCCAGCCCCGGTAGCGCACGAGCAATCCGAGCCACGGATGCTTGAGCTCGACGTGGAAGCGAAAACGGCCGTCCGCGACACTTTCATACGCATTGCCGATCGGCGACCAGGCGAGCGGCAGCGGCACGCCGAGCAGGGTCCAGCGCCGCACCACCCGGCGCAGCCGTTCTTCCTCACACACGAGCGCGATGCCGAAAGCGAACGGCCCGAAGCGTTCGCGCATGAGCCGGTCGAACCGCCCGCGCCCTTCTTCCTGCGTGCTCGCGAATGTCCGTCCGGCGAAATCGCGTCGCCAGACTTCGCGGCCGTCGCGCAGCCGAAATTCCACCGTGACCGGCACATCCCGCCCGGCCGGCGGAAAGCCGAACAAGGTCGCGACAAGTCGGGCAAAAAATCCTTCGCCGCGATCGATGTCGGCGCGGCCGCGCGCCGTGAGGCTTTGATCGAGGGCGTGCATCGCCTGGATCGGCGCGGGCAGCGTTGCATATGCGTCGCCGAGCAGGCGGCGATAGAGCGGCCCGCCGCGCTCCTCCCGGATGCCGGAGAAAATATTCCGGCGCGCGAACAACGTCTCATAATCCGCAAGCGTGATGTCGTGGGCAGCGACGCGCGCGCCGGGGCTCGGCCCGCGTCCGTCCAGCCAATGACCGATGATCGCAGCAGCCGCCATCGATGGAATGAACGGGCCGTCGTCGCCTTCCGCGATCATGTGCCACGACCGTTCGACACGGCGTCCCTCCGCATCCGCGCCGTCGAGGGCCACGAACATGCCGCCGCGATGCTCGCCCCAGCGCAGAAGAATGGATGCGCGATACATCAACGTCGCAAACGGCGCGAGCGGCGGCAGGAGCCGGAGCCGCCTGCCCCAGGCCAGGACGTTGAGCACACGATGGACGAGGCCAGGGGTCGGACCGGCGCCCACCCACACCGAGCGCAGCTGCGGCCACAGCGCCGGCAGCACCTCGAGGTCGGGAACGTCGACCAGCGAGAAGCGCCCGGGATAAAGCGGCAGGCGCCCCGGCGGCGCGATGGTGTAATGCCGCGCGTCGATCAGCGCGTGACCCGTGATGGCGCGTCCGCCGCGCAGGAGCCGCACGGGTCGCCCCGCATAGCTCGCGATCGCGCGGATCACGCTCAGCCCGAGGCCTGCGTGCGGCGACGGCGCGATGCCGGTCGCGACCGCGTCGAGGCGCGTCATCCCTTGCGCGAGCCGCCGCACCGCCGCCGCCGTCAGGACCGGATAGGTGCTCGCACCCGTGAGCACGAAGATGCCGCGCGCCTTCGCGTCCGCATCGAACCGCGAAATGCCGCGCACGAATTCGGAGCTGTCGGCGATGTCGAGATAACCGATGCCGCGCGCGAGACAGGCGCGCACAACGCCATGGGCGTCGCCGCCATAAGCCTGGAAAGGGCCGGACGCGTCGACGACGAGATCCGGATGGGCGGCACGCAATTGCTGCTCGACGTCGCCATCGCGATCGAATGCGAGCGGCACGACAGTCGTACTCGCTGTCAGGCTGGCGCAGAACGCATCCGCCTTTTCGCGGGAGCGGCCGGCGACGATCAGCGTGAGCCGCGTCTCGTCGGCGAGCAGTTGCACGAGGCGTCCGCCGAACGTGCCGTAGCCGCCGATCACCAGAATGCGCGTCGCGTTCATGCGAGGAAGCGCTCCGCATCGTGCGGCGCCGGCGCGTAGCAGGTGTCGCGCCGCCCGAATACGCGCAGCCGGTTGCGCGCGAGCACGCCGTAGAGCCGGTCGCGCCACGGGCGGGGCAGGACGCGGAAGACCGCGGCGAGCGACCAGGGCAAGCCGAGCCCTTCCGCCATGCGGATGCACGCTTCCGATTTGAAGGTGGCGACGCCGTCCGCGATCAGGATGTTGGTCTCGTAATCCTCCGGATCGAGCCCATAATGGACGTAGAGCGCGCGGCCGAGCGGCGTCTGCGCAGGCAGCAGGCGGAAGACGCCGCGCGCGTCATGGCGCAGCACGAATTGCGCCCAGCCCGAGCACAAGGCGCAGTAACCGTCGAAGACGATGATGGGCTTGTCGTCGGGGAACGAAGGGACGGCCGGATCGCCACGATAGCTGTACGGCGCCCGCATGACGACGCTCAGGCCGCCCGCGCGCGGTCCGCCATCTGCTTGAGCACCTGCCGCAGCACGCCGGGCGAATTGATCCGCTGCGGAAACAGGAGGCGCAGCGCCGCGCGGCCGTTCTGCAGTTCGAGCCCGTCGGGATCGCAGCCGGCGCAGCGCCATTCGCCGTCGCGTGCGCCGAGCAGTTTCGTCGCGTAGAGCCGGCAGGTATCAGCGTGGTCGGCGTTCATGTGCGCGAGAATCTCGGGCTCGGCCTCGACGAGGCTCTCGGCGCCCGCAAGATCGAGCACGAGGTCCTCGCGCTTGAGATCGACGATGCGTCCGAAGCCGCCGACGAAATGCGCGCCCTTGAGTTCGATTCGATAGAACGCGAAATCGCCGAAGCCCGCGAACATCTCGGCCTCGGGCTGGCGCGCGAGATAGCGCTGGCGCGCCGCCGGATCGTCGGTGACCGCCGCGGTTCCCATCAGCATCACCCGGGCGCCTTCGAGCGGGTCGCCCTCCTTGCGCTCGTCGAGCATGAGGGAGACGCGCGGGTCCGCGAGGATGTTCTTGGTGTGTACCGCGAGCCGCGAGATCAGCAGGAGCGGCGAGCCGTCGGCGGCGCTCGCGACGTTAACCAATGAGCAGTAGGGATCGCCCGAAGACGCCATCAGCGTCGCTAGCGCGCCGGAACGGGCCTCGCGCATGAGCTTCCGCGCCGCGGCGGCGGGATCGAGGTCTGGCACGGGCTTCATCGGGTCCCTCCTCGCGTCGAAAACCGAGTTTTTCCGCTTTCCAGGCTGGTTTCTATGGCGAAGCAGCGAAACAGGTACTAGATTTGGCCATAATTGGTGATTTGCGCACGTCACGTAAAGCGTTATGCCGTCACACTTCGGCCGCGCTTGAAGGGCTTCAAGGCCCCACTGGAACCGTCACGGAACAGGCCAATGCCAACAATCGCCCTGGTCGATGACGACCGCAATATCCTCACGTCGGTCTCGATCGCCCTCGAAGCCGAAGGCTACCGCATCATGACCTACACGGACGGTGCCTCCGCGCTCGACGGATTCAAGACGTCGCCGCCCGACCTCGCCATCCTCGATATCAAGATGCCGCGGATGGACGGCATGGAGACGTTGCGGCGGCTGCGCCAGAAGTCGGACATGCCGGTGATCTTCCTCACCTCGAAGGACGAGGAGATCGACGAGCTGTTCGGCCTCAAGATGGGCGCAGACGACTTCATCCGCAAACCGTTCTCGCAGCGGCTGCTGGTCGAGCGCGTCAAGGCGGTGCTGCGGCGCGCGTCGCCGAAGGACCCCGCGATCCCGAAGGAAGTCGACTCGGCAAAGGTGCTCGAGCGCGGACTGTTGCGCATGGACCCCGAGCGGCACACCTGCACCTGGAAGGGCGAGCCGGTGACCCTCACGGTCACCGAATTCCTCATCCTGCAGGCGCTTGCCACGCGTCCCGGCGTGGTAAAGAGCCGCAACGCGCTGATGGATGCGGCCTACGATGACCAAGTCTACGTCGATGACCGCACGATCGACAGCCACATCAAGCGCCTGCGCAAGAAGTTCAAGCAGAGCGACGACGACTTCGACATGATTGAAACGCTGTACGGCGTCGGCTATCGCTTCAAGGAGTAGCGTTGCCGACAGTGGGCAGCGCCGCGCATCCGCAGGCGCAGACGGCCGGGGCACACATAAGCTAGAATTGGCCCGACGGACCGGGCGGGGCGCAACCGACGAGAACCGGGAACACACGGGTGCTCGATCGACTCGCGCAGGAATCGCACAGCATCGCCGAGGCGGCCCCTCGCGGCGGAGCGCGCCGTCGTGCGCGTGTCTGGCGGCGCGCCTCCGCGCTTCTCGCGCTGTGGCGCGACCGCGCGTCGGCAGCGACGATGCGCGCCGGCAGGCAGACCTTCGAATTCTTCCGCGCGGGCTGGCACGTGCTGCGCACGGAGGGGCTGTCCGGCATCGCCCGCCACTCCTGGCAGATCTTCGTCACGCAGAGCTTCTCGAGCCTCACCCGCCGCATCGTCGTTCTCAACCTCGCGGGCCTGGTGGTGCTGGTGATCGGCATTCTCCAGTTCACCCAGCTGCGCGCCGGGCTGATCGAGGCGAGCACGAGCAGCCTGCGCGTACAGGGCGAGATGATCGCGGGCGCCATCGCGGGCGCCGCGACGGTGGAGAACGATTCGCTCACGATCGACCCGAATCGCCTGCTCGAGCTGCAAACCGGCGAAAGCTACGGACCGTCGGACGACCTGCTGTACGGCTACGAATTCTCCATCAATCCGGAGCGCGTGGCGCCGCTGCTGCGCCGTCTCGTGCTGCCGACCAACACGCGTGCGCGCATCTACGGCTCGGATGGCGCGCTCATCCTCGACAGCCGCAATCTCAGCGGCCGTGGCGACGTACTGCGCCTCGAGCTGCCGGCGCCCAGCACCGAAAAGCCCGGCCTGATCGAGCGCGGCGTGAACGCGGTGCGCAGCTGGTTCACGCGCGGCGGCCTGCCGCGCTACGAGGAGCTCGGATCGGATAACGGCAAAGGCTATCCGGAGGTGGTCGGCGCGCTGCGCGGCATAAACGCGAGCATGGTGCGCGTCGACGAGCGCGGACGGGCCATCGTCTCGGTCGCGGTGCCGGTGCAGCGTTTCCATTCGGTGCGCGGCGCGCTGCTGCTGTCGACGCAGGGCGGCGACATCGATCAGCGCGTCGAGGCCGAGCGGATCAAGGTCCTCAAGATGCTCCTCGGGGTCGCCGCCATCATGGTGGTGCTCTCGGTGCTGCTGGCGAGCACGATCGCGGGGCCGGTGCGGCGGCTCGCGGCCGCGGCCGAGCACGTGCGCCGGCGCATCAGGACGCGCGTGGAAATTCCCGACTTCACCCGCCGGCGCGACGAGATCGGCCACTTGTCCGGCGCGTTGCGCGACATGACGGCGGCGCTCTACAGCCGCATCCAGGCGATCGAAAGCTTTGCCGCCGACGTCGCGCACGAGCTCAAGAATCCGCTGACCTCGCTGCGCTCCGCGGTCGAGACCCTGCCGCTCGCGCGCAGCGAGGAGAGCCGCGCGCGCCTGCTCGCGGTGATCGAGCACGACGTGAAGCGGCTCGACCGGCTGATCTCGGACATCGCCCATGCGAGCCGCCTCGAGGCCGAGATGCAGCGGCACGAGGCGATCCCGGTCGACCTGATGAGGCTGCTCAAGACCGTGATGGTGGTCGCCAACGAGGTGAAGCATGACGGCGTCAGCGTCACGCTCGCCTTCGAAGGCGGCGGGCCGAATTCCTTCATCGTGCCCGGCCATGACTCCCGGCTCGGCCAGGTGATCAACAATCTGATCGACAATGCGCGGTCGTTCTCGCCGCCCGACGGCACCGTGCGCGTGAATTGCCGCCGCTTCCGCAACGAGATCGAGGTCGTGGTCGACGACGACGGCCCCGGCATCAGCCCGGATGCGATGGAGAAGATCTTCGAGCGCTTCTACACCGACCGGCCGCACCAGGGCTTCGGCCAGAACTCCGGCCTCGGGCTTTCCATCTCGGAGCAGATCATCGAAGCGCATGGCGGGCGGCTGTGGGCCGAAAACCGGTTCGGCGTCGCGGCTGCCGACGGCACGTCCAAGGTGCTCGGCGCGCGCTTCACCGTGCGGCTGCCGGCGCTCTGATCGCGGCACGCCTTCGATCCCATGCAAGGTGCTCCCACCATTCACGCCTCCGCGGTGCTGGTCGGCGCGCGCGCCGTGCTCATCCGCGGTCCGTCGGGCGCCGGCAAGTCACGGCTCGCGCTCGCGCTGCTCGACGCCGCGAAGACCGGCCGCCTCCCGTTCGCGCGGCTTGTCGCCGATGATCGCGCCCATGTGGAAGCGAGCCATGGCCGACTGCTCGTACGCCCGGCGCCCGCGCTCGCCGGGCTCATCGAGGTGCGCGGCCTCGGCATCATGCGCGTGCCGCACGAGCCCATGGCGGTCGTGACGCTGGTGGTCGACCTCGCGGCGAGCGATGCGGAGCGCCTGCCGCCCATCCGGCGCGCCGCGATCGAGGGGATCGAGCTCTCGCGACTTCCCGTCGCACCGGGCGCCGATCCCGTGCCGATGGTGCTCGCGGCGCTCACGATGGAACCGGCGCGATGAGTGGCCCGGTCCACTGGGGGCGGTCGCCCAACGGGCCGTCACTTTCGGAGAAAAGTAACCATATTTGGCCTAGGCTCGATGCCCCTAAACGGCTGCACTCCCACGCCATTTGGCGCAGTGTTGCCGCAATGCAGCATGATCCCTAGATAGGCGGGAAAGCCCCTTGCACTTTGGGCTTTGCATGGTCATGAATGTGGCCCTTTCGTGCGGCGCACCCAAAATCCGCGCCCGCGGGGAGTTCCGATGATAGGTCTCGTGATCGTCACGCACGGGCGGCTCGCCGTCGAGTTCCGCGCGGCGTTGGAGCACGTGGTGGGCCCGCAATCGCAGATCGAGGCGGTCACCATTGGCCCGGACGATAACGGCGAGCAGTGCCGCAAGAACATCGTCGAGGCGGTCAAACGCGTGGACAGCGGCGACGGCGTCGCGATCCTGACCGACATGTTCGGCGGCACGCCCTCGAATCTCGCGATCTCGGTCATGAGCCGGCCCAAGGTCGAGGTGCTGGCTGGCATCAACCTGCCGATGCTGGTGAAGCTCGCCAAGGTGCGAGACGAATGCCCCCTCTCCGAGGCGGTCGCCGCCGCCCAGGAATCCGGGCGCAAATACATCACGATCGCGAGCCGCGTACTCGCCGGCAAATGACCGAATCCCGCGGACTGAACGAAGAAACTCCCGATGCGGTGCGGCCGGGCGCCATCGTGCGCGTCATGCACATCGGCAACCAGAAGGGGCTGCACGCGCGCGCCTCGGCGAAGTTCGTGCAGACGGTGGAAAAATTCGATGCCGACGTGCGCGTCACCCGCTGCGGCGAGACGGTCGGCGGCACCTCGATCCTCGGCCTGATGA
>WNFJ01135599.1_pt2 | contig 10094 bp, 7 predicted proteins | sample 5400461 | NCBI WGS metagenome assembly WNFJ01 (sample SAMN13153349, study PRJNA577476) | soil metagenome | isolation source: 115 cm saprolite on Douglas fir-dominated hillslope | place: USA:California | collected 2013-09-17
GCAGGGTCCTTTCGGACTGGACGGTGACGGCCTCGGTGAGCTGCCCCACCTCCAGCCCGACGTCCACGCGGGTAACGCTGTTGGACGAGACCGGCACGTTCTCCTTTACCGACTCCTTGAATCCCGCGAGCACAATACGGACCGTGTAGGTCCCAGGCTGAACGTTGACGAAGGTGTAGCTCCCGTCGCTGCGGGTGACGGTCTCGCGGGCGAGGTTGGTTTCCTTAAGGACGATGGTCACCGCCGCTCCGGGCACCGCGGACTTGCTGGCGTCGGCCACGTTGCCGACAATGCTGCCGTAGAGGACCTGCGCGTCGCTCCGCCCGGCCAGCGCTCCGACCAGGAACACCAAGGCGAGGGATGCCTGTCGCGCCGGCCCGCGGCCGTCGAGGCCTTTCATGCACTACCTCCTGCTTCTGTCAACTGGGACGGCCGGCGCGCGCGCAGGGAACGACCCACGCTATCGCAGGCCCCTGGGCCCCGCCGGTGGCCGCAGCCAATGAATCTGTTCCCTTTCCGAAACGAAGTGGGCGAACGCTACTTCACGTGTCCCCGAAAGTCAATGGTTGGCGGGGAGGGGAGGAAAGGGCGGGGCCTCGGGGAGTAGACTGGCGGGCCGAGATGAGAGCGTCCCTGTTCCTCGCTTCGGTGCGGGGCCCGGGAGTTTCCGGGCGCTCGGGTGATCCTCATCTCCATCGACACCCTGCGCGCGGACCATCTGCCCGCCTACGGGTACGCCAGGGTGGAGACCGCGAGCATCGATGCCCTGGGGCGAGATTCGATACTGTTCGAAAACGCCTACAGCCAGTGTCCCCTGACCCTGCCCTCCCACGTGTCGATGCTGACCGGCCTGCAGCCTGCCCAGCACGGAGTGAGGAGCAATCTCGGCTACCGATTCGACGGCGAGGCCCATGCGACCCTGGCGCGGATCCTCCGGACCCACGGCTACGCCACGGGGGGGGCCGTGTCCGCCTACGTGCTGCGTGGCGCCACCGGCATCGGGGCGTCCCTGGCCTTCTTCCACGACTCCGTGGGCGGCGACGTCGAATGGACGCGGGACCTGAGCCTCCTCCGCCGCCCCGGGGCCGAGACCGCTCGTCGCGCGATCGCCTGGGCGCAGCGCGTGAAGACCGGGCCGTTCTTCCTCTTCCTGCACATCTACGAGCCGCACCTCCCCTATGAGCCGCCGGAGCCCTTCCGGAGCCGCTACGGATCGACGTACGACGGCGAGGTTGCGGCGAGCGACGCCGTGGTCGGGGAGTTCCTCGGGCAGCTCAAACGCCACGGCATCTACGACCGCGCGATCATCGTCCTCGTCTCCGACCACGGGGAGGGGCTGGGGGACCACGGCGAGCAGGAGCACGGGATCCTGCTCTATCGCGAGGCTCTCCACGTGCCGCTTCTGCTGAAGCTTCCGGGCTCGCGCGATGCCGGGACGCGGGTGGCGGAGCCCGTCGGGTTGATCGACATCGTGCCGACGGTCACCGCCCTCCTGAAGCTCAAGGCGCCCCCCTCACTCCAGGGGGTGTCCCTGCTCGATCGAAACCGCCAGGGAAGTACCTTGCCGCGGCGGGTCTACAGCGAAACGTACTACCCCCGCATACATCTCGGGTGGAGTCCGCTGCGCTCGCTGGTGGACGCGCGCCATCACTACATCGACGGCCCGAGGCCCGAGCTCTTCGACGTCCTCCGGGATCCCCGCGAGACCGCGGACACCGTTGTCGCCCAGGCGACGGTCGCACGGTCGATGAAGCGAGAGCTGGACGGGTACCCCACGGGATTTTCCGATCCGAGCCGCGTGGATCCCGACCTGGCGGAGAAGCTGAAGGCGCTTGGCTACCTGTCCCAGACGACTCCGACCCACGAGGGAGAGGCCCTGCCCGACCCGAAAGACCGGATCCACGTGAATGAGGCACTGAAGGCCGCCTATCAGCTGGGCCGTCAGGGGAAGGACGAGGAGGCCCTGGCGTCCCTCCGAGGCCTGCTCAAGGGGAATCCGGGTTGCTTCGAGGCCCAGCGCGAGTTGGCGGGGACGCTCGCGCGCCTGCGCAGGTACGAGGAGGCGGCGGCGGCCTACCGGCACGCGATCACGCTCTCCCCCGGCCTGGCCGGCTCGGTGGCCCTGCCCCTCGGCCTGGTGGAGCTCGAGATGGGCAAGCTCGAGGATGCGAAAGCTCGCGCTCAGGCCGCGCTGGCGGAGGACCCCGGGCACGCACGCCAGCTCCTGGCGCGGGTAGCCCTCGCCCGCGGCGAGCTCGCGGAGGCGGAGCGCCAGGCCCGGTTGGCCATGGCGGATCCGGCGGCGGAATCGGAGGGGGCCTTGATCCTGGCCCAGGTCCACGTCCGGCGGTCGGAGCTGCCCCAGGCCCTGGCGGCGCTTGAGAAGGCGCGTGCGCACGCCCTGGAGGAGAATCGCGCTCCCGCCCCCGGGCTCGACGACCTGCGGGCCGACGTCCTCGCGCGACTCGGCCGGTTCGCCGAGGCGGAGGCGGTGCTCAGGGAGCAGATCCGCGCGTCCCCGGGGAGATCGCAGACCTACGCCAGCCTCGCCGTGGTGGTCGCCCTCCAGGGCCGGCCCCGGCGCGAGGTCCACGAGATCCTCGAGTCCATGGTGAAGGCGAACTCCGTTCGAGAGACGCTCGTGCTCGCGGCCAAGACCCTGGATTTCGTGGGGGACAAGGACGCCGCCGGTGCCTGGCGACGTCGCGCCGCGTCGTGGGGAGGCCCCCCGCTCTAGGGCGGGGTGATCTGGAACTCCTCCTTCAGGCTTCGTGCTTCGGCCTCCGCGGACCGCTGGATCTCCTGGAACTGCTTCAGGGATTGGCTCGCCAGGTCGGCGCGCCCGGTCGCCCGATAGGCGCGGGCGAGCTGGTAGTGCAGGCTGCCGTCCTGGTCGGTGTGGAGAGCGGCCTGCAAGGAAGGGATGGCCTTCGCGGTCTCGCCCACCTCGAGATAGGCGCGGCCCAGGACAGCCCGGGCCCGCAGCAGCTTGGGGTCGAGGCGGGCGGCCTTTTCCAGGAGCGGGATGGCCTTTCCCGGCTGCTGCGTCTTGAGCCAGGTCTCGCCCAGCAGCAGGGCCAGCTCCGCGGAGTCCGGCTCGCGACTCAGCAGGCCTTCCAGGAGGGGACGCGCCCCCTCGGCATCGTTCGCGACGAAGAGCATGGTGGCCAGCTCACGCCGGATGCGGAGGTCCTCGGGCCACGCCGCCGACGCCTTCTTCAGGTCATCGATCGCCCCCCCCAGGAGCCTCCTTTGGAGGCGCAGGATCTCCGCCCGGCGTAACGTGGCTTCGGGCGACGGCGGGAGCCGACGGAGGCGATCGAAGGCGTCGTCGGCCAGCGCGTGGGCGGCGCGGGACACCCAGAAGAGGCCTTCGGCGGTCCCGAGGGGCTGCGCGGCCGCGAAGACCGACGCGTACTTGCCCGCGTGGAAGTTGCACTCCAGGCTCGGGGACCGGCAGTCGGGAGGCGGGATGGCCCGCGACCGCTCCTTTTCGGCCGCGGCCCAGTCCGAGTGGCCTTTCTCCTCGTAGATCCGGGCCAGGGCTTCGTGGGCCTCGGCCAAGCTCGGCCGCTTCGCTAGTGCTTCCCGGTAGAGTCGGAAGGCGTTGGCGGGCTTGCCCTCGGCGACCATCATCTGCGCCACCAGCATTAGCACGTAATCAGAAGCCGGGGCGGCCTCCTGGAGGCGCTCCTGCGCGTTGCGCGCGACGGCCTCGTAACTGCGCCCTAGCCCGTACCACGCGCGCGGGTCCTGGGGAGCACGCTCCGCCAGCATTCCATACTCGCGGATGGCCGGCTCATAGCGCGCAAGCGACCAGAAGGCGTCCGCCAGCCTGCGCCGGGCTTCCACGTTGTCCGGCTGCACCGCCACCACCCTCTGGAGGGGCTCCACCGCCCGGGCGGGCTGGCCGACGTCGAGGTAGGCCGCTCCGAGGAAGAGGAAGGCGGGCAGCAGGTCGGGCCGCAGCTTAAGCGCGGCCTCGAGGCGAGGGACGGCCTCACGGGGCCGCCCGGCCATGGACAACGCCATGCCCAGGTTCAAAAGCATGCCCGGCTCGTTCGGCAGCGCCCGCGTGATCTCGCCGTAGAGGGTCGCGGCCTCGTCGAAGCGACCCGCGGCCATTGCGTCCTTGCCCCGCTGGGCCAGGGTTGCCAGGTCGTCCGAGGCCGCGCGGGCCGGCAGCGCGGCTGAACACAGGAGGCCGGCACCCAGGAGCCCGCGGGCGACGGCGGAGGCTCGGGGGCGCACGGCTACTGGCCGCCGGGCGTCGCGGGGACCGCGCTCATCGGCGCGGTGACGCTGAAGGGCTCGTGCAGCTCGAGGGACTTCCCCGACAGCTCGTCCTTGACGCGCATGACGATCTCGTAGTCGCCGGGAGCGGCATCTTCGAGGGAGAAGCCGATCATGCGGCTGAGCGCCCCGGCCGGGGTCGGATTGATGAGGCTGGGTGCGTCCTGCGTGTAGAGCGTGCCGTCGCTCCGCCGGACCTGGTAGCCCATGGAGACCCGGGGCAGACCCGAGGACTCCAGCCGGGTCGCCCCGTACACCTCGAACTGGCAGAAGAGGGAGGCACCCTGCGCGAAATCCCGTCGAGCCAGGACGGCCCGTCGGTCACCCGTCCCGTCGCTCACGACCGGGGTGGTCACGCGGAACTGCGCCAGGTCGGGGACCTCGAACTCGTGCACGACCGTCCCCATCCGGCCCGTGGCCTTGTCCCGCACCACGATCTTGGCCTGGTAGCGCCCGGTCACGAGCTCGAACTCGCGGACGATGGGCAGCCAGGTACGGTTGATTTGGTCACGGATGTCGGGAGTCAGCTTGAGATCGACCTTCTGGTCGTAGCGGAAGAACTCCCCCGTCTCGCGGTTCGTCGCCACCATAAGAAACTGCAGCGTGCCATTAGAGCGACCCTCTTCTTCCACGAAGGCGAGGCTGCGAACGTCCACCTCGGTGGCCACCAGCACGTGGGCTCGGCCGAGGAGCGACGCCTCCTCCCTGAGGAAATGGGTCATGCGCAGGGGGATGTCGTCCACCTCGTACGGCGAGTCGAGGGCGTGCTGGAAGACGGGATCGCCCGGCCTAGGCGCGCGCGCCGCCTCCTGGGCCGAGGGGGCGTAGTAGCCCTTGCGGGCCCGGATCTGGATCCCCTTTCCGGCGCGGACCTTGACCTGGATCTTGCGGAACGTGCCGTCGCGGGCCGTGTTCGTGGGGTTGTACCCCACGAGGTAGTACACCCGGGTCTCGTCGGCGATGCGCTTGAAGCCGCCCGCGAGGTCGTTGGTGTTGCGGACGGTGAACCCACCGCTGTCCCCGGCCAGGGATTCCGAGCCCTCGGTGGCCTCGTACGACTCCGCGAAGGCGGAGCCGATGTCCTCCGGGGGCAGGGGGGCCGAGAACTCGGCGGTCAGGGCCAGGGGCAGCCCCTCCAGTCCCCGGCTGTTGACGAAGTAGATCGCGGTGTTGGCCCGCCGGGAGGCATCGACGAGGCGCTTGAAGAGGTCAACCTGGGGGTCGTAGATGAAGCCATCCGAGACGAGCACGAGCGACTTGCGCCCTTGGACGTCGACGAGCGCCTGCAGCGAACGCTCCAGCGCCTCGAGGCTGATCCGGTTGCGGGCGGCTACCGCGAAATAGACCTCGGCCGCCCGGCCCGTCACCAGGGGGTCCTCCACCGCCCGCGGGCCGGTGACGTGCTGGCTCTGCTGGGTCGCCGTCATTTGGCCGGAGGCTTCCAGGCGGCGCTGGACGCGATTCATGATCATCTCGTCGCGGAAGACGTGGATGCGCATCGCCTCGTACTCGGAGATGCGGTCGCGCCCGGTCTCCGGCACGGCGCGGCCCGAGAGGCGCTTCACGAGCTCGATCATCTCGTCGCGCCCCGCCTCCATGCGGGCGGTCCACCAGGTCCCGCCCCCGGCCGCTACCAGGGTGACCCGGTCCCCCTCGCGGACCTGGGTCCTCAGGAAATCCGCCACCGCCGCCTTGGCCCGCTGGGCGGTGAAGGGAGCGAGGTGGATGTCGTCGAAGACGATCACGAAGGTGCGCCCGGGTCGCCGGCGCTCCGGGCTCTGGTTGCTGGAGACCCGGGGGCGGGGGGCGGACCGGGCGGCCGGCGCGGCCGCGACCTCGATGGCGTCGAAGCTCACGATCGCTTGCGGCACCCCGTTCTCGTAGACCTCGAGGTCCTCCTTCTTCAGGCCCGCGACGGGCTCCCCCGTCCTGTCGGTCACGACCACGTCCACCGTGACCTGCTCGACCCGGGCGGGGAAGGTGGCCGGGGGCTCCTGCGAGGTGGCGGCCTGGGGGAGGGCGGGATCCCCGGCGAAGAAGCCGGACACCGCCAGGCCGATCGACAGGGCCCTTGCGCTCCGTACCAACCCGTGGGTCACCTGGAAAGTCTACGCCCAAAAAAAAGGCGGGTGCGGGATCGCCCCGCACCCGCCGCGTGCTATCGGCCGATCAGAATTCCAGGCGCGCGCCCAGTCGTATCTGACGCTCGTCGCCTTGAGCGCCCGTGATGGTCATGAACCCGGACGAGCCGACGTCCCCGTTGGGGTTCTGGAAGTGGGGCGTGTTGGTCACGTTGAAGGCCTCGACCCGCGCCTCCAGGCTGACCCGCTTGATCGGGAACTTGCGGAAGAGCGAGAGATCGAGGTTCCTCCAGCCGGGTCCCCGCACCGTGTTGCGGCCCGTGTTGCCGAAGCGGACGGCGGTGACCGCCGCCCACGCGTCGGTGGCGTAGTACGGTTGGCCGGGGCCGATCCCGCCCAGTTTGTTGATGTTTCCCACCAGGTCGGCCGTCTGGCCGTTCCCCGGCGAAAAGGCCCCCTCAACCCCCCCTGGGACCTCGGATGGCATAATCGGGTTGCAGGGGAGGGAACGCCATGGCGAAGGCGCTTGCCGTACTGCTCCTGATCGTGCTGGTCACCGTCGGTGCCCTCTATTGGTGGATGTACCGCCCGCACGAGGATGCGCTGGCGGCGGCCCATCAGCAGGCCGCGGCCGACCTCCAGGAGATCGCGAAGCTGCGCGGGCGGGTGGCCGACCTCGAGAGCATCCGGGATCAGCTACAGAAGACGAGCACCGAGCTCCAGGAGAAGGTGGCGGAGAAGGAGAAGGAGCTGGCCGCCCTTCGATCGACCCAGGACGAGCTGCAGGGGGAGCTGAAGGAGGAGATCGCGAACCACCAGGTCCAGGTGCAGCGGATCCAGGACCAGCTCCGCGTCGATATGGTCGACGAGGTTCTGTTCGACTCCGGGGAGGCCGCCCTCAAGCCCGCCGGGGTGGAGGTGCTGAGGAAGGTGGGGACGGTACTGAAGAAGGCGACCAATCGCCGGATCGAGGTGCAGGGGCACACCGACAACGTCCCCATCCGGGGCGCCCTGACCAAGCGCTTCGCCACGAACTGGGAGCTCTCCGCCGCGCGGGCGATCAACGTGGCCCGCTATCTCCAGGACGAGGCCAAGGTCGAACCCGCGATGCTCTCCGCCGCCGGCTACTCGGAGTATCGGCCGAAGGCGTCGAACGACACCGACGAGGGCCGTCGGCAGAACCGGCGCATCGAGATCCTGCTGGGCCCCCTGCTCCCGGTGCGCAAGGCCGAGGTGCGCTAATCCGCGAGGGCCCGGCGGATGGCCGCCACCAGGGCCTCCGGGCGATATGGTTTCTGGATGAACCCCGCCAGGCCGCGACCCAAGAAGCGGCTCGTGGCCACGTCTTCCGCGTAGCCCGAGGAGAGCAGCACCCGCAGGCCCGGCCGGATCCGTCGCAGCTCCTCGAAGGTCTCCTCGCCCGAGAGGCCGGGCATGGAGAGATCCAGGAGCACGAGGCTGATTTCCGGGTCCCGCTCGCGGAAGATGCGGAGGGCGGTGCTGCCGCTCTCCGCGGCGATCCAGGCGATACCCGCCGCCTCCAGCATGGCGGCGATGGCGTCCCGCACCCACTCCTCGTCGTCCACCACCAGCACCAGGCCGGAGGCCGTCCCCAGCAACGCCGCCTTGCCCTCCGCGGGCGCTTCGAAGCTCGCCGGGAAGAGCAGGCGGAACGTGCTGCCCGCCCCCGGCGTGCTCTCCACCGCGAGGCCGCCCCGGTGGCCGCGCACGATCCCCTGGGTGGCGGCCAACCCCAGGCCACGACCCGTGGTCTTGGTGGTGAAGAACGGCTCGAAGATGCGCGAGAGGGTGGGCGCGTCCATGCCCATCCCGTCATCACGCACCGCCAGCTCCGCGTAGACGCCGGGGGCGAGGGGCTCTCCCGTGGGCTGGCGAAAGCCGCGCTCCCCCGCGGGAACCTCACGCCGGGTGGTGGTCACCGTGACCGTGCCCGGCCGGCTCCCGATCGCCTCCGCGGCGTTGAGCACCAGGTTCATGACGACCTGCTGCATCTGGCTCGGGTCGGCGGCGACCGGGGGCAGGCCGGCCGCGAGCCGCGCGGAGAGCACGACCTGCTTGGGTAGTGCGGCCGCGAGGAGGTCGACGTTGACGCGCACGAGCTCGTTCAGGTCCGTGGGCCTTATCTGGAAATGGCCCCGACCCGAGTAGGCCAACATCTGGCGGGTGAGCCCGGCGGCCCGCTCCGAGGCGTCCACTGCCTTCTCCACGTGGCGACGGGCGTCCGCGTCCAGCGGGAGCTTCTGGAGGGCGAGCGCGCAGTGCCCCAGCATGACCGCGAGCAGGTTGTTGAAGTCGTGGGCCACCCCGCCTGCGAGCACGCCCAGGCTCTCCGTCTTCTGGGCCAGGCGCAAGGTCTCCTCGGCGCGCCGGTGGTCCGTCACGTCGTGGCAGAGGGCCAGGATGCAGCGCCGTCCCCCGAGCTCGATGGCCTCGGCCGAGAGCAGGACCTCGCGCCGCTCACCGGAGGCGGTCGTGAACAACACCTCCAGGTCGTAGACACGGCCCTCCTTGCGGAGCGTCTCCACCAGGGTCTCTCTCTGCCCGGGCTGGGTCCAGAGCCCCACCTCGAGCGAGGTATGGCCCACCAGGGCCTCGCGGGCGTGGCCCACCAGCCGGGCGAAGCTCTCGTTCACGTCGATGTAGCTGCCATCCTCGATCGTGCTGATCGTTATGGGCGCGGGGCTCAAGCGGAAGGCCCGCTCGAAGCGGTCCTCGGAGGCCCGCAGCGCCTCCTCGACCGCCTTGCGCTCGGCAATCTCGGCCCGCAGGCGCGCGTTGGCCGCCTCAAGGTCCGCGGTGCGCTCGCGCACCCGCGACTCCAGGTCCTCGTGGGAGCGCTGAAGCTCGTCCTCCAGCCGCTTGCGCTGGAAGAACTCGGGCACGCTCACCGCCCGGGTCGGCCGCGGCGGACCCGACCTCCCCTTCTTGGCCAGCCGCGCGAGGTGCTCCTCGATGCGGGCGGGCGGAGCCATCACGAAGCGGCAGCGCGTCCCCCCCGCCGCCAGGCACTCCGTCTCCGCCGCCACCAGGGGGAGGCCGAAGCTCTCCTCGCACCAGCCCGACGAGTAGCCGGCGTTCATCACGCAGACCGGGGCCGGGCTCGTGCGGTTGTGGGAGCGCCAGGCGTGGGATTCGAAGCTGAAGGGATGGTCGTAGACCAGGAAGTAGTCCTGGTCGGGCGAGGGACGGGACTCGGGGAGGATGTGGACGAAGGCCCAGCCGGAGTACGCGAAGTGCACGGGCCCCGCGGACAGCCGCTCGATGGGGTCCTTGACCTCCATCTTCTCGTGGAAGGCTCGGGCGTCCGCCTTCCCGATGGCGTGGGCGGTGTCGAAGAGGAGGTTGCTCGCCACCGTGCGCGCCTCCTCCGGACCCTTGTCTTGGTAGAGGGAGCGCACGAGGTCGAAGAACTCCACGGACATGGAGGCGGCCCGCACCAGGATGTAACGCTCGCCGGAGATCGAGATGGTGCCCTTCTCGGGCTGCTCCTGGCGATCCGAGAAGTAGCGGCTGACGTAGGCCTGGGCGGCGGCAAAGACGGGCGCGAAGGGGGCGGGGACCTTGACCGTGGGCAGAGCCGCGCCCCCGGCCCTCGGGCGCGGCTCGGCCCCGCGATCGGGAGTGGGCTTTCGCCTGGGCACTGGAACCGAGGATACCGCGGGAGGCCGCCCGCGGCATGGCTCACGGGGGTCCTCCGGG
>WNFJ01193012.1_pt1 | contig 10094 bp, 9 predicted proteins | sample 5400461 | NCBI WGS metagenome assembly WNFJ01 (sample SAMN13153349, study PRJNA577476) | soil metagenome | isolation source: 115 cm saprolite on Douglas fir-dominated hillslope | place: USA:California | collected 2013-09-17
ACACTTGCTGATGATCTCTTCGAGCTTGGGCGGAACCTCGGGGTTGATCCGTACTGGGGGCACAGGTGGGCGTTCCAAAATGGCGTGAAAGATCAAACCTGAAGTGTTGCCCCGGAACGGCAACTGCCCCGTGGCCATCTGATACAACACCGCACCAAAGGAAAATAGATCGGTCCGAGCATCCAAGTCCTTGCCCTTGACCTGTTCCGGCGACATGTAAGCGACGGTGCCAACTGCCGTGCCAGGGCTGGTGAGATGCTCTTCGACGTCGAAGGTCGCGGCGGTCTGCTCCGTTCCCGTCACAGGTTTGGGAGAGAGCTTGGCCAACCCGAAGTCGAGAATTTTGGCGTGCCCACGATCAGTCACAAAAATGTTGGCAGGCTTAATGTCGCGATGAACGATGCCTTTGCCGTGCGCGGAATCGAGCGCATCCGCGATCTCGATTCCCAGCGAGACCAGTGTTTCCAGTTCCATGGGACGCCCGGCGATGCGGTGCTTCAGCGTCGCGCCTTCCAGAAACTCCATGGCAATAAACGCTTTCCCATCCTGTTCGCCGATGTCATAGATAGTGCAGATGTTGGGATGATTCAGGGCAGATGCGGCTTGTGCTTCTCGTTGAAACCGGACAAGGCTGTGCGGATCCCGGGCAACATCCTCAGGCAGAAACTTGAGCGCGACGAAACGGTGGAGACGCGTGTCCTCCGCCTTGTAAACGATTCCCATCGCGCCACCACCGAGCTTCTCGATGACGCGGTAATGCGAAATGGATTGGCCAATCATTGCTGGGAAACCGCTCTTGGCAAGGCATGTTAGGCTGCGCTCAAAGGCAAGTCAACGTGGCCGTATTCGACGAGGTTTACCTTCGCACTTATTCCCGATGAGGAATGATAAACGCCGTAGTTTTGACGGAATCAATCAACTCCCGGAAATGTCGACTAACCTGAAGTAATCCAGCGACGCCAGCCCTCGTGGACGGCCACTCGGGCGGAATCCCGAGAGGGCCGCTAATCGACTGCAGAAGAACCCACTTCTAACTGTGGCCGCCTCGCCTGAGTTCTTCACTCCTGCGGGGCACAAGGGCCTTGACGATGGCCGCGGCTCGCGGGTAGCGTCTTCACATTCAACAAGGTGCTCTCGATTATCGGGTCATTTCCTTTTGTGGTGTGCGCGAGCGCTGATCCACGCCCTGGTCATTCACTGAAATGGAGGAACAGTATGTCTGCCCTACACCCGAGAACGACCGTCGGGAACGTATGCCGAATCGCTTCTCTTCTTGCATTGGCCATTCTTTGGATGGCTTCCTTCGCCGCACGTCCTTCACGAGCCCAAGTGGCTGGTTCTTCAAAGTTTCACGTCAACTCTCAACGTTTGCAAGGCACGCTTGAGAAATTGAGCGAGTTCGGACGGAATCCCGAAGGCGGTGTCACTCGCATTGGTTTCTCGGAGACCGACATGGCCGCTCGCGAATACGTCATCGGTCTCATGAAGCAAGCAGGCCTTGAGGTTCGCGTCGATCCTGCGGGAAACATCTTCGGCCGGCGGGCTGGCTCGGAGAAGTTGCCAACATTGCTTTTCGGCTCGCACATCGATTCAGTGCTGCACGGGGGAAACTTCGATGGAGACGTCGGCAGCATGGGCTCCATCGAAGTGATGCGCGCGCTCAACGACGCAAAAGTGAAGACCCGCCATCCACTGGAAGTAGTCATTTGGACGAACGAAGAAGGCAACCACTTCGCCCTGGGCACGCTGGGTTCCGGTGTCGCCGCTGGACTGCTGGGGCCTGAAATCCTCGGCCGCAAGGACGACCAGGGACTGACCCTAGCAGATTGGCTGCGCCGTTACGGTCAGGACCCGTCTCATCTTACTGACGCGCGCATTCCGAAAGGAGCGCTGGCGGCCTTCATCGAATTGCACATCGAACAGGGCCCTCACCTTGATGAAGCAAAAATCCCCATCGGGATCGTACAGGGGATCGTGGGCATCAAGAGATCGGATTCCGTCGTCACGGGTTTCGCCAATCACGCGGGCACCACGCCGATGAATCGCCGGCAGGACGCCCTCGCGGCCGCTTCAAAGGAAGTCCTCGCGGTTCGTGAGGCAGTGCGTGCGGAAACCGGTCATCAAGTCGGCACGGTCGGTTATATGAAGGCGGAACCTGGAGCAGTCAACGTCGTACCTGGCCGGGCTGAGTTCCCTGTCGAGCTGCGCGATCTCGATGCCGCGAAAATAAAGCGCATGTGGGAGCATATCCAAGTGAAATTCAAGCAGATCGACAAGGAAGAGAACGTCGTGACACTCTGCACATCAGTAGACGATACGGAGCCAGCTCCGACGGATCCCGCCCTACAGGCCGTCATCCGTGACGCCGCGAAGTCCCTCGGCCTTACCACCATAGATCTGCCCAGCGAAGCGGGGCAGGACTCCCAGCAAATTGCCAAGATTGCGCCGATAGCCATGATCTTCGTCCCCAGTCATGACGGCATCAGCCATTCCCCGAAGGAATTCACTTCTTGGCAAGACGTAGCCAACGGTGCCGAAGTTCTTTACCGTGTGGTTTTGCTTCTCGATGACCGGCTGAATCGCAACTGATTCTCCGAGCGGGATTCCTGGGTATGTTCAACCACCTCATCACCTGCCTCCTTATTTGACTTATAAGGTTCTATCTGTCGAAGGGGTTGCATTCAGATTTCGGTTTCACCACGATGCGATCACTCCCGGATTGTCGGCGCACTATGTGCGATCGCGGAGACTAATCGGTTCGACCTACGGCATGGACGCCAACATCTTCGGTAGAATGATTTATTGACGGAAGCAGGATGAAGTTCGGCCCACCCAAACAATTTAATCAACAGGAGAAGGCCAGATGACAATGCCATCCAAGCCATACCGACCCGCGGACGCTTCCCCTGGGGCTGCACCAAATGGTCAATCGAGGGTAAAAGCGTGGTATTGGCGAACGCCGCTCTCATTTGGAATCTCCTCGAACTCCGTTTTCTAGACCGTTAACGCCGTGCGGTCGCCCATAGAAATCTGTGCAGCCCAGCGTTTTGTGCAAACATACAACGAGCCAACACTTTGGCGATCATTCGTAACGCAGTGCGACGAGTGGATCGAAACGGGCAGCGCGGCGGGCGGGCAGGAGGCACGCGATCAGGCCAACCGCGAGGAAGACGAGCACGACGGCACAGAACGTTAGCGGGTCGGTGACCGAGACGCCCGGGATTTGGCCAGCCAAGAAGCGCGTCAGGCCAAGGCTGGCCAGCACGCCGATGAGCACGCCAGCAGAGATCAGGCGCAGCCCTTGCCAGAGAACCATTGTCAAGACTTTGGGACCCTGGGCGCCAAACGCCATGCGAACCCCGATCTCGTGAGTTCGTAGCGTGACGCTGTAGGCCATGACGCTGAATATGCCGACGAGCACAAGCACGAGGCCAATTCCCGCGAATGCGCTACTGGCAATCACGCCAAATTGCGGCCGCGTGTAAGCGACCTCGGCCAACAAGTTTTTGATCGATCCACTCCTGGTGACTGCCGCGTTCGAGTCCACGGCCCAGATCTCGCGCTGGATGCTCGGGATCAGCGCCTCGGGATCCACCGCTGTTTTTGCCAAAATTACGCGATGTCCAAGCCCGGAAATGGAGAATGGAAGGAAGGCCTGAGGTGCTGCAGGTCGTTCCGGTCCGTGGTTCCTGAAATCGGTGACCACCCCGATGATCTCGAAATAGGCGTCATGCGGCGTTTCTGGCAATGTATCGAAGGCGTTGAATTTGATCTTTTGCTCGAGAGGATCTTCGCTTCCGAAATAGGTGCGGGCAAAAGTCTGGTTGATTACGGCTACGTGCTGCGCCGCGTTGATATCAGTCTCGGAAAGCAATCTGCCGCGCAGCAGGCGAAGGCCAAGCGTGCGAAAGTAAGCTTCACCGCACAGCTCGATCATGGCCCCCCAATCGGGGAGAACCGGCTTACCCAAGATCGTTATGTCGCTGCCGTCTCCTTCCACCGGAGGTGTGGCCAAGGCCTCCGTGGCGGAGATCACGCCGGGGACGGCCTTCACGCGTTGGAGGACTTGATCGAAGAAGAGTTTCTTCTTCACAGCGGTGTCATAGCGGCCGTCAACGGCGGGCGCCACCTGCGCATAGAGGATGTGTTCGGGCGCAAAACCCAGATCAGCATGAGTGAGCGCAAAAAAACCTCGCATCAGCAGCCCGGCGCCAGTCAAGAGCACAATCGAGAGAGCTACTTCCGCGATCACCAGACCTGCACGGAGCTTCCCGTGGCGGAAGCCGCCGCCCGCGCCCTTTCCGCTGCCGGTCATGGATAGGTGGAGGTTGCCTCGAACGGCGTGGAGCGCCGGCGCAAGACCGCAGATTAGGGTGGCCAGAACGGCAATGGCAAGGGCAAAAAGGAGCACGACCGCATTGAGGCCGAGCACGGTTTCCTCTGGAACGGGACCGCGCGGAATGATGGCCGCCAGGCCTTTCAGTCCAAAATACGCCAACAAGCAGCCGGCGACGCAGGCCGCGGCGGCGAGCACAAGGCTTTCGACCAGAAGCTGGCGAATCAAGCGTCCGGGGCTGGCGCCCATCGATGCGCGAACGGCAATCTCCCTTTCGCGGACGGTTGCTCTGGCGAGCAGCAGGTTTCCGACGTTGCTGCAGGCGATCAGCAACAGCATAAAGACAGCCGCCAGCAGCGCGTAGAGCGTCTTCTTGAAGTCGCCGACCACGAAGTCCACGAGTGTGCGTGTGACCATCCGAAACCGGTCTGGATAAATGTCCCGGGGATTTGCTTGAGCGAGGCGATGCATAATCGCGTCAATATCGGCAGCGGCCGCCTGCAGACTCACACCTTTCTTGAGACGCGCGAGCGCCCAAATGACCGTGGGGTCTTTCACCGGAAAAGAAGTGCCATCGCCGCCGGGCCGCAAAGCAAGCGGGAGCCACACACCGGCATCGTATCCATTGAACCGGCTGGGCATGATGCCCACGAGCGTTCGCGGCTTGCCGTTCAGGAAAAAGGTCGTGCCGAGAATCTTGGGATCGCCGTTGAACTCCGCTTGCCAGAGGCGATAGTTCATCACGAAGACGAGCGGCGCACCCGGCTTCTCGTCTTCCGACGTGAAAACGCGGCCGAGGAATGGCGGAATGCCGAGAAAGTCGAAACCATTGACGGTAACGTAGCCGCCAGGGAGGCGGCGGGTGCCTTTTCCGTCGGTGTAAAGAACGTCGAGCTGAAAGTTTCCGACGATGTCTTCGAGGACGTGGTTTTGTTGCTGGATGGCGAGGAATTCGGGGATGGTGTAGTGAAAACGAGCTTCGTCGTCGCGCGCGCCTGTCAAATCCCACATCTCAAAAATAACGGATCGCTGGACGTCGCGGTACGGGAAGGGGTTGAAGACGGCGTTGTAGACCAAGCTGAACATGACGGTGGTCGCGCCAATCCCGAGGGCGAGCGCTAAAACGGCGATTAGCGCGAAGCGGCGATCCTTGGCCAAGCTGCGGAAGGCATACTGAAGATCGCGAAAAAAGTCCTCCACGTGGTTTTCCATTCGCGCGTCGCGACAGTCTTGCTTGACCTGCTCCAGTCCGCCGAAGGCGAGATTGGCGCGGCGCCGCGCTTCTTCTAGAGGCAGGCCTGAAGCCACGTAATCGCGGACGCGCTGCTCCAGATGGAAACGCAACTCCGCGTCCATCCGCTTTTCCGTGAGGCGCTTGTGGAATAAACGACGGAGCCAGCCCATCACGGGAACTCCTACTCTGCCGCTCTGAGGATCAGCGCGACCGCTTCAGACAGTCGCTCCCAATTGACCATCTCAGTACCAAGCTGCTTTCGCCCCGCGCGCGTAAGCGTATAGAACTTTGCCTCTCGTCCCGTGTCCGTTTCTTCCCATTTGGCTTGCAGCAGTGCGCGGTCTTCCAGGCGGTATAGCGCGGGATACAGCGAGCCTTCCGGCACTTGAAAGAAATCCCTGGAGATCTGCTGAATTCTCTGGGAGATCGCGTACCCGTGGATCGGGCCGAAGGCCACGACCTTCAGGATCAGCATGTCCAGCGTGCCTTTGAGAAGTTCGGTTTTTTCTTGTTCCATACAACCCCTAGATGTTCTATGCTTATATCCCTAGAACGTCTAAGTGTCAAGAGAAAATGAACTATTTTTCGCCGGCGAGCTGTTCGTTAGAAACTTTTTGTCGTGTCAATCGTCTCTTTAGGAACATCGAAACCCACAGCGAAAGGAGCAACGGCATAAAGCAGGAACAACCCGCTCGCGGCCAAACAAAAACAGGGTCGTGACGCGTCGCAGTTCTGAAGCAGACGGAATCGAGAAGGGGTTAAACAGATCACTTCGCTTCTGGTTTGGCGGCCGGAGCGATGCGATCTCCAGGAGAAGCGTTACCCTTGCGGGCGCGCGCTTTTCATTTAACCCCCTCCCATCCTAATTGGCTTTGATTTTCAGATGCAACCGCGAACGCACCTCGCCACTGCGTCACGGCCGGAGGATCGTATGAGACCAGGTGTATGGGCCCTGCTGCTGATGCTGACGTCGAGAGTTTGCGCACAGACCGAACCACTCCCTCCTCGTCTCGTTCCCACCGACCAATCTCGCTTGCCGAGGCTTGGAGAGACCATCGCGCTCGGCGAATTGCGGATTCCACCCAAAGCCGTCAAGGAAATCCAGCGCTCGCAGACGGCACTCCAGTCCGGCGACGTCCGCTCCTCCGCTGCGCACCTCGAGAGAGCGCTCCAGATCTACCCCCAGTCTCTAGAGGTGCATAATAATCTAGGATCTCGCTACATCGAACTCCATGAGTATGAAAAAGCCGCGGTAGAATTTCAGAAAGCGATAGACATCGACCCGCGCATCATGCAGCCCTTTAACAATCTCAGCGTCGCCTTTTTCCTCCTCCAGCGTTATCCAGAGGCAGAGGCTGCGGCACGCCGCGCACTCAATCTCGATCCGCACCATCCAACCTTGCGCTACATGCTTGGCTGCATTTTAGCCACGGAGAAACGCAACCCTGTTGAAGCCATGGAAATGTTGCGTCAGACGAAACGCGAGTTTCCGGATTCGAGACTGCTCCTGGCTGAGATCCTGCTCAGGCGTGGCGCTTTGGATGAGGCTGAAAACGAGCTGCGCGACTATCTGGCCGCGCCCGGTGCAGAGAAGAAGCAAAACGTAGAGCGCTGGCTAGCGCGACTCACGCAGACATCGGCCACCAGAAACAGTGCGACGCGCCGCAGCACGCCCTGACATACAGTCGTCTGCGCTCGGGGTCCGCGCTCCCGAAGTGGGCGCGGCAGTGAGCATTTGTCCAAGTCCCGTTCGAGGGCGTATAGCGATGACGAATTCTTGGTGCACCCCTTCACAAAAGGAATTCTTCTCTGCCAAACCCATCCGTAGAGGGTAGATGGCGACACCGCCAGGAACTGCGCCGCTTCACTTACGTTTACGAGCTGGGTCGGGCGAGTGGTAGTCGCCGGAGATTCCACCGCCAACCTTCCATTCGTGGATAATTTGCCCCGTGTGTGCACTCACACGTCCCGTTCGCGAATTCCCTGCCCGCCCGGAGGCTCGCTTTCCTGGTGCTTGCTGTCCAACTCCGCCTGGGCCTTTGTGACTGTCCTTCTGGCATAGTCCTCCGGATCGGACTTATCCGCCGCTCGGTGCTGCGCAATCTGCCGGATGACTTCTTCTGGTTCGTCACCGCGCGCGAGGGCGCGCTTCGCAAAGGCCCAGTCGTGTTCAGACTGGCTCAGGCCGGTGCGCGGCGAGGCCTCACGCTTCGCGCGGCTGTTGTAGTTCCGGCGCGGGGAATCCTGGGAATCGATGTGCAGTTTGAAATCGCGAAGATGATAAGTGTCAGTAGATTCCCTGCGAGCTTCGACATAGAAATCGGCCCCGTATTTCTTGTTAGCGAATCCGGGTAAGCGCAAGACTCGCGTCGCGTCAGTGGCTGCGGGATCTCCTCCGAATTCGCGCGCCATTGCATGGAGAAGTCCTTCCGCCTCTTTGAGAGTCATCCCCTCTACCTTCCAAGCGATTTGGAATTTTCCAGGAGAACTGGTGAGGATGTAATTTGGTTTCGGGAGGCCTCCGGGCCGCCGTGATCCAAGTCGAGATAGACATGGCGGATGGATTCGATGTCTTCCTTGGTCCGCGTCGAGGCGTCCCGCCGGAGCGGGTTCATCCCTATATAGATGTCCGACCCGTTGGCGTTCTTGTAGCGCAGCCATGCCTGAAACTCCGGACCCGACGCTTTCCGGGCACTCGTAATGCGCTGGATCGTTTCGCCGAAGTCCCGGTTCAGGACGAGCATGGCGATCCGGTCCGTCGCCTCGAAATTGTCGAGAATGTACTCTGATGCAGACGGAACAGATGCATTCGCGTTTTCTGCGAGGCTCATAGCGCCTCCTTGTGACTTTCGAAAATAAAGCCGTAGTTGTATGCGTCCCTGGCGGGATCGTAGCCGTGGATTTCCACGACTTCAGAAACAAAGCGCCGGCCGGGGCGGCGTTCAAGGTGCACAACTACGTTTACGGAATCACCGACGTTGGTCTTGATCGCGCGATAGGGCAAGTCCACGCCACTCTGCAACACGCAACTCGTGAACCGGGCAAGGCCCTGCTTCGCGGAAGTAGCATGGACAGTCGAAAGACTCCCGGAGTGTCCGGTGTTGAGAAGCTGCAGGAGATCAAACGCCTCTCCTCCGCGGATTTCTCCCAGGATTATTCGGTCGGGCCGGTGACGAAGGGAGGCTTTGAGGAGATCGCGAATCGTGATGGCGGGCAGGCCGTTCTGCTCTTGCCGTGCTTCAAAGCGGACCAGGTTGTCCTGGCACATGTGAATTTCAGACGTGTCCTCGATGAGGAGGACACGCTCATCGGCGGGAATGAATTTCCCAAGGACATTGAGCATGGAGGTTTTTCCTGAGCCAGTAGAACCGACGATCAGTATATTTTTCCGAGCGAGAACGTACCCTTCGAGCTGATTGGCCAGCCAGCGTTCCAAAGTTCCAGCCTGAACGAGGTCTTCGACACCGAAGTGCCGGGCGTTGAATTTTCGGATGGTTAGTGTCACACCGTTCACACTGCAAGGCGGAATGACGGCGGCGACGCGACTGCCATCCGGGAGCCGTGAATCGAGGATTGGTTTCGATTCCGAAATGTCGTCGCCCAGGCGCCGGGCGATATTCTTGACCGCGACCATCAAGGACTTCTCGCCGAGGCTGAGGCCCTGAACGGGCTCAATGAATCCGGCCTTTTCGATGAAGATGTGGTCGGGTCCATTCACCATGACCTCGCTGATCGACTCATCGAGAATCAGGTGCTCGATGGGTTTCAGAAACGGCAGGATGGTTTCGAATCCGTTCATTACAGTTCTCCATCCGCGAGCTGGCGGAAGTAGGATTTGTTCACATCGTTGTAGTAGGGCTTCAGGTAGCAGAACATCGGGGGCATGGGGTTCATGCCGTCGTAGGCCATGGTTACGGACTGCGCGTTACGCAGTTCCATGAAGGTCTTCGTGTCGAAGCGGAGATCATGGTGCGGGCTATAGCTTTTGGATGCCGTGATATTCGCCTTGTGGGAGAGGGCCTTGCCGGTGAGGAAGCTGACGTTTGCGTCGTGGCCGCTCTCCGACAGGTTGTAGCTGGCCTTCAGTCTGTCCTCGCGCCCGCACAGGTCGCTGGCGATGCGCGCGGAGAAATCATCGGAGAGAGACAAAAAGATTTTGGTTCGAAACGTCTGAAGCAGTGTCCGCCACGATTCCCCTGGCAGGGCGGACTTCAAGGAGCTGATGCTCTGCGTGGCAATGATCGGAATACACTTGGGCTGGCGCGATAGGCTGAAGAACTTTTCATCGCCGGTAGGCTCGCTCTCGCCAACCGTGGCGAAATGCTGATACTCATCGCAGAGGAACAAGACCTGCCGGAAGTAGCTGTCTGGATGCTTCTCCATCAAGGGCACCCGGTTGAGCACCGCGCGTTCGAAGTCGAGTTTCAACATGACGCCGAGAGCCTTGGCGAGGCCCGCATTCATGGCGATGGGGAAATTCAGGGCACAGACACGGCCATTTTCGGCAAGCCATGCGACAGAAGG
>WNFJ01566257.1_pt1 | contig 10094 bp, 14 predicted proteins | sample 5400461 | NCBI WGS metagenome assembly WNFJ01 (sample SAMN13153349, study PRJNA577476) | soil metagenome | isolation source: 115 cm saprolite on Douglas fir-dominated hillslope | place: USA:California | collected 2013-09-17
CGCCCTTTTGTCAAATAAGTGGGATTGGCAGCTAAACCCTTTCTTAGCCCGCCGTTCCGGGTATCGGAGTGGCCAATGGAGGACCGTTTAGGCTGGCTTCTGTGTCCCTGCCGTTGCAATGCCGCTGCTGAGTCGCGGTCGCAGGCCGGGCTCTACGATCCATCCATCTTTGTTCGCTAGAAGATGTGGACGTTCGACGATGTCGAAGAAATGGCATTCCCGAACTAATTGGTCGAAGTCATCCACGGCGTATCCCCCGAATTTGTCGTCGTCAAAATCTATCCAATACCAGACTTTTGAGCGGCGGTCGTACACGTAGAACGCGCCGGATTCGGGATCCCCTGCGACGACAAGGAACACGAACACCGCATTCGGAAACTGGACCCACTTCTCAATCTTTGGGTGGTCGGTTATGTCGAGCAATCGGGCCATTGCTCGGTCCGAGCAGTTGGCCACCTCGGCTGGCGCGTTCCGAAGATCGAGCACCGGTATTACGTTCATCGTTCCGAACATCTCCTGCCTCCCTTCAATTCAATTGTGATGTAGAAGCAAAAACCAAACAGCCACCAGTTCTGAAATCGCGCGACCCTGCAACCGGCCTTTCCTTTTGCTAACGGGCTGTGCTAGCGTTTCTGGTCCCCGAAAACTGAAGTGTCTGGAGAAAAGGAGTCCCAACATGATTATTGGTGATCGCTTGAGGTCCGTGCGGGAACAAAAGAACCTCTCCCAGGGGGACATTGAAAAGCGCACCGGCCTCCTGCGCTGCTACATTTCGCGAGTCGAGAACGGCCACACAGTTCCGGCGGTTGAAACGATTGAGAAATTTGCTCGGGCTTTAGAGGCTCCGATCTACCAACTCTTTTATGATGGAGACAAACCGCCCGAACTTCCAAACCTTCCCAAGAGGAAGACAGCGGCCGAGATCGCGTGGGGCACTAGCGGGAAAAATGGTCGGTATTTGGCGAAGTTTCGCCGGCTCTTGGCCAGAACAACCGAAAGAGATAGAAAGCTCCTGTTGTCAATAGCGCAGAAGATCGCGGCCCAAAAGGCTGCTCCGCCTCGCAGCGCGGTTGAGTCCTAGGTCCAACAGTAAGCAGGGTCCGGGCTCAACAACCACCCTGCCTGCGGGCAGCGGCGAGGGCCAGCGCATCGCACCGATTTTCTAGATCATGATTGCCGTGGCCAGCAATCCAAGTCCAACGGATGGTGTGTTGAGATGCCACATCATCCAGCTCACGCCACAAGTCCTGGTTCTGTACTGGCTTTCGATTTGAGGTTCGCCACCCATTTGTCTTCCACCGCGACAGTGCTGCGTGATGCCTTGTTTGAGATACTGCGAGTCCGTTACCAATTCCACCTCGCAAGTTTCACGCAATACTTTCAGTCCATTGATCGCCGCAGTAAGCTCCATCCGGTTGTTGGTTGTCTGTGCTTCGCCTCCGGACAGCTCGCGTTCCTCATCTCCGTATCGCAGAATGCAAGCCCAACCGCCCGGACCCGGATTCCCCATGCAAGAACCGTCGGTGATCAACTGAATGTTCGTCATTGTTCTAATCCTTTCTTTCGATGTGGATTTGGCATATCTCGAAAACATTCGTGTGCCAAGCTTCCCGCGGCCCAGGAACATGTATGATTGCCAACGTGTTGCCCCAATGCGGACGCGTGCTCGGGATCGATGTCGGCTATAGCCTGACGAGGCCCACTACTGCCTTCTGCTGTTTGTCCTGGAACCGGGATCGAATCGAGTGGTCAAAGTCCGTAGCTACGGGGGAGCAAAACTCTCGCCACCAAGCGGTAAGCGCCATACGAACGCACGATGAATCGCATTCCTCACCATAGCTATTGACGGGCCCACTTAAACCCCAGCCGCGCCAGTGCAATGCATGTCGAACAGCCGAGTGTGTTTTGAGTCGAGGAGCCTTCCAAAAACGAGGAAAGCCAAGGCCAAACTAATGCGGGAAGCGGCCCGCATCTGCACAAGCACGCTACGCTCCTTGCGAGGATGGTGCTGGAAAACTGCAAAATCGAGACCGCCAAGATGCCGTTTGCGGCTTCGAGTTCAGGCCGTGTATGAGGCATTCCCCAACCTTTTTCTGGGCGTATTGTGTGCTGAACCTGATTACCCAGTCCGCCCTTCCAAGGGCCGCTGTTGGACCGATTGTCTCTTTCCACTTGTGGCTTCCCAGCTGGACAAACTGATCCAAACACTGCTGCCACAACGCCGCTTCAGCACTGGCGTTGATGCCGCAGTGACAAAGCAACATCTCTTCACAACCCACACATGCAGCACCTTCAACGTACATCCCAGCACGTGTCGCTCCCGTGGCATCTCAGAGCCGACCAACTTCTAACCATCCACACGGCAAACCCAAAACGTCATTCCCGGCTCCAAAACTACGAAGGAATCCAGGATAGTAAATAAATAAGCTGCTTGCGCTGAGTCATTTAAGGACCGCCCGGAAAGGCCAATGGGGATTCAATGTCCAGTCAAAGAACCTTCAAAGGAAAGGCAAACAAGCCGTTCACGCCGAAATTGTGGCCGCCTTGACATTGGCATGTGCAGCGTTGAAGATCTCACAGAATCGGAGACAGCGGGTCGCTGAACTACAGGAGACCGGCATATTCAGAAGCTGGCCATGCCAGTCGTTGACCAGACCGAAAAACACACGACACCGGCTACTCCTGAAGAAGCCAGAAATGAACTGCAGCAGGTCATAATTGCTGACCAAGTAGAGCACCTGGTTTACATGCGTTTCCCGACTCAGTGCAGCGGAGAGATCTCTGTAGTACCGCATCGGCTTGGGTGTCCGTTCGTACTCGAGCGCAAAGCGCTGTTCCCCGGCCTCGCTGCGAACCGTCACGATTGCGTCGTAATCCTTCGCAAAACCAAACCCCGTCAGTTCATTTTGTGAGCGCACCTCCATCGAACCGACCCACCGAACAAGCAATCCTGCTCGGAGCGCGCTGAGCTGAATCTCGTTGAGTCCGATGGCATGAAGAACACTTCGCTCGGCTTCCTTCCCGCCAAACCTTCCGCGGCCGATCAGGCAGTACTCTCCGCTTCCTTGGAGCAATATCGCGGCGCCGGTTCCAACGGAATAGACAAATTCACCTGTACAGCCTGGCATTGTCTGCCGACGCACAAGCTCGCGGTCCACCAATCTGCGCAGTCTCCAATCGAAAGATTTGCGAGTGTACTCACAATGGTTAAGACGCATAAAGTCGAACAGCTGCGAATGCGTGACGAATTCCGAGCGCAAGATTTGGCGCAAGAGAGGAAGATCGCGCGATTGGTTGAGTTGAATGGAGCCTTTCGGATACCGCATAGCTCATCCTTACACGCACTCCAACTGAAGCCGCGCACTCCAGGGCCAGGACACGAACGGCCTAAGCTCGAATCTGCCAAGATCGGTTCGCAACCAACTTCCTGCCGGCATCAACAGCATCGCTTCCTGCTGGTCACGGTTTTCGCTGAATGAGATAAGGAGCGTACCTTCCGACCGCCACGCCGGTGATCCCACGTCGAGGTGACCGACCTCGGCAGCTCTGACGACAACCAGAAGGTAGTCAGGTTGTTGCGGGGTTGACAGCATACGCTCAAAGAGCACTTTGTTCTGCCCGTTCCAGACACACGGCTCGGCGCATTCAAACACGCTGTTGATCATCGACAGAGTCCGATTTGGATCGAAGCCTCCGACACCGTTGAATCGCACGTGACCGACGATCCTGGGTCGCGTTCGGATGCAACCGTTGACGCGAACACCGGTAGTGTTGAAGTACGCTGCTCGAGCAAACCGCTTCGGATCGTTCTCGTCTTTCCCAAAACGGCGACGCCAAACACTTCCAAATCCTGTGATAGTGACCAGCATCTTTGTCATGCACCCTTCAACCGCCTGTTCTTCTGTCGTTCGGCATACAACTCTTCCTGCAGCCGATTGATCTGGCCGACGAACCTAGCACCGTCTCCATTTCCATCGGCGGGTGTGGACGCCGCCAGGGTGCTATCGATGCTCCGAGACCCGTTCACCTTTTTCGCAAGGTTGTCGAGCCGCATGGAGAGATCGGCAACGATGAGGGCTTTCTGCCGGAGCTCTTCTTGAAGCTTGTTACGGTCCTGCGTCGTAGCTTCAAGTTGTGCAGCAACGCGCTGGAGTTCAGCTTTCAGATTATCGACCGCTGTGTCGCCCCAACCGGGTCGGCCATCGCCGGACTCCGTGGCCTCAATCGCACGGTTGCACTCTTCGATGTGCCGGTTGTATTTCTCAATTGCTTCATTAGCGGTTTGGCGAGAGCAGAGGTCGTGCATGTAGATGTCGGCCATCATCTCGGCGGTGATTCGCATACTGCGACGTTGGTCGAGGTGCAGTTTTGTGTAGGCAATCAGCATGAGTAGCAGCCCAGCTGTTACCGACAGGCTATACCAGAAGTGCGGGTCCTTGACTGTCGCTGCGAGGAAAGCCTCCCGCCGCCTCTCAAGCCAAGCACCGTAATCGAGATCGCGCGGGTTGAATTGTTTAAGAAGGAATTCATACCAGGTGTCCCGCCCAATGTGCGGTTGTCGCGGACTTTGCGCACAGACGCTAGGGACGCTCATGCAAAGGGCAATCATCAACGCTCCGCAGTGGACTACTCGTTTCATCCTTAGTTCTCAGTGCATACGCCTCGCAGATCGCGACTCAGCCAATTCGGCACTCTTGAATCGGAGATTGGCGCCCACGGATGACATGCGGGACTGTTTGAGGCGCGGATAAAGCACAGGCTCAAACTGAGGTACTCGAATATCCGCCGGGGGACGCACGTGGAGGTGCGCGTGCAAGGTCCCGCGCGTGTCATCGGTCATGAGAATTTCCATTTGTCCTTTGGGCAAGTTCTTGATGTGCTCGTCGAGCGCACGGGTTTCCGTAGCCTCAATGTCAACGGCCCGGCCCGTCTCCTCATAGCGTTCGTATCCGAAAAACTTCCATCGCTCCATGGACAGACTGCGTCGTGTCACGCGATGTTCCGCCGAGGCGCGCAGGAAGTAGCGGGCTGTTTCCTCGTCACGAGTCCGCAGGGTCATGGTTGTGTTTGGTGCAGACACCACATCCTCCTTGAAGCCGCGGCCGACGTGCATCAGTTGTGGAAGACTCTGCATGGAGAAGAGAAACGCCGTGTTGGTTCCGCGCGCAGTCTGCAAGATTTGTGGAAAGTTCCGGTATCCGAAAGGCGCAAACTCATCCAGGACAACGCTCAACAGCGGACGGTTCTTCCTGCGGCGCTCTTCCTCGCTTTCGTACCTCTTGCCAACAACGAGTTGGAGGTTCTGCAACAACATTTTGCCAAGCGCGCGCACCGGCTCCGTGTTCTTATTCACATTTAGCGTCACAAACAGAATGAGTTCCTGCTCAATTACCTCGTCGAGCGAAAGCAGGTCCTCATACGGCCCCGTGATGACGCTCAACTCGTCATCGAGAAACGTCATGCATTCGTTTAGCAGGCCCTGGATCTTCGGCACACGTTCTCGGTCCTGAAAGGACTGGTATAGGTTCTTCACAGACATCTCGAAGTTGAGTTTTCGCTGTGTGCTGATGCTTCGGTCCTGCTCCAGGCGTCGGGAGGCCTTCGTTACTTGCTCCCGCAAGACCTGCTCATCAATGGCCATGACCAAAACGTCGTAGAAGTTGAATTTCAGACCCGTATAAGCGAGCACACGTACGATGTCGGCCAGGTAATTCAACTGGTGCTTGGCGAAGAATTCGTCGTGCAGGTTAAACGATCCGAACACCATGTTGACGACCGGCATGTAGTTTTCATCGGAGCAGTGGAATGGGTTGTACCGCACTGACAAATCTGGCCGGCTGGGGTTCAGGATTCGTAATTGGTGCAGGCGGCCTGCACGATGAATGTGTGGCATCAGGCTCTCGAAGAAATCGAGGTCAGCCTTACCATCAAGAATAATCATGGGGATCCGATGCGGGTCTTCCGGAGGGCCAACTACGCGAAACAAGTCCTGGGTAATGATGTTTCTTAACAACGTTGTCTTCCCCGACCCGGTCATGCCCAGCACGATGCCCTGCATCACCCGGACGCGGTCAGACCACAGCCATGGCTTGCCGTGTACGTCGTAGCCGAGCACCACAGCCTCTCGCTGCCATGCATCGCGCGTGACGCGGTCATCTCTCCGTGGATGCATGACCATTGGTGGGTGCGGCCACTGCCTTTCCCACCGCGAGCCTGCCCTCACGAGCAGATAGACTGCGGAATAGAGAGCCGCGATCCCAATCAAGAGATAGCAGGCTAGCTCCTCAACCTGGCTGCCGGTGAGGTGGTAGCGATCGCGCGCCAGATACCAACCGAACCAGCCGCCAGCTAGTATGAGGATCGCGATGACAGTCTCGTAGGTCTCTATGAGAGGTGCATGTTCGCGTGGCGCTGAATTTGTTCGGTTCATGGCGCGGTGAACAAGCCTCCTTGTTCGACAGATTGCGCCCGCGGCTTCGCAGGCCGAGACTCACATCCATCCGGGGCAGATGCTGACTCCAACCGAGGCATGGTCGTTATCCTCGATCGCGCCGGACTCAGCAAATGACTCACGACGTTGACAGCGATAGTCACGAAATAGGCGAGCGTAAGGGTGATTCCAAATCCCGAGTCCGTGTCCGCGATTCCGCTAACACCACAAGGCTTCGCGATGCAGTAGAGGCTGAGGAACGCAGTGGCGATCAACCCCAGTGCGAGAAAGTCTGGGACAAGAAGCGCAATCACCTCCAAGAACTGGGCGAAGAGCTTCATCGAGCCGCGATCCTTAACCTACGAGATTGAAATAGCAAAAGCAGATTGCGGCAGCACCGAAGAGGATTGCACCGAGCACGAACCCAGCCCTCGGCTTGCGCCGTGGTTGTGGGTCGAAGGGGCTGCGAGCTTGAAGCACGATGTCCACGACCGCCTTTTTGAGGCCGATGTCCGGTTGCTGAGCCAATGCCTGTTCGATCCATTTCTGCATTTCGCCCGGTGAAATAGCTGTCGGCATCTCAGAGCACCAGCGTAGCGTTAATCGGTCCCTTTGGACCTGCAAGGAATATCAGCTGCAATACCGTTGGTCCAGTCGGCGTCGTCGGCAGCTTGATCGCGACGATTCCTGTCGTTTCCTGCTCCGGCTCGATTCGTGAAGAGCGCATTTCGCTCTTCGCTATCTGAAGTGGGGCCTCACCGCTGCATCTCAACCGTGCCGTCTCATCGGGACTCAACTGGGAGTTCGTAAGAACGTAAAGGGATTCGCGGTAACGGGGCGCATTGAGCGCCACTGCCTGCGGGCTACCGGGTACGTATGCATTCTTGGTTTCGTTCCGAATGGTGTAGCGAATGAAGACTTGCCCGTCGCTCTCCAGCGAATCCGTCAGATAAATCGCGACTCGGTTTTTTTCAGGAATCGAGCCATGTAAGCGAATGGCCTTGGCCTGGATCAATACTTCCGCAGGCGACGGATCGGCTGGCTCATTAGCCCGATTCGTGGCAGCAATGACCTTCGGAGGATCAGGAACAGGTTGGTCAATGGCGAAAACCATTTCGGGCACGAGACCCGCGGGATCAAGCTCGTAATTGAAACGTCCTGATGGAGTCCACACGAACAGATTGGTGGCGACGTCTGGCTCAGTCGGCTCGATGAAGACCTTGTTCTCGCGCCATTCTACTTTGAAGACTGGACTGCCCACGGCAACCGTGCTGACCGGCTCGCTCATTTCGAGAACCGTCAGGTGATTGAGGGCGGTTTGAACGTGGATGATCTTTCCCCGATCCGGCCTTTCAACCTCCACCTTTTGGCCCCAAGCAGGCAATCCGAGGGCTGCCACTGCTATGCAAGAAATCCAAAACCTCTTCACGTCTCCTCCTTTCCTTTATATAAGGACCACCCAGGAAGCCTGCGTTCAGGCCTCCCGGGCGGCTTTGCCTCACGAGGGTGTTTCTCCTTGTGCGCCAGCCGTGCTGCTGTCATTTGTGCATGGCTGGCTTCGGTTTACCGGTTGACGCCCCACGGTGGGTCGCTGGCGAATGTCGTTGAACACCAGCTTGCCATCACGGATTGTGCCGGCCCCATATCGCATCGGGAACGGCTGCACGCGCTCGACAACTTTCCCATCCACGAGCACTTCGCCCTTCTTCGTTATCTGAAGGAGGAAGATTTTGCGCTCGTGAGTGCTGCCATCGCCATTGGGGAACTGTTCGACGAGAAAAACGCGACCGTCATCATCGAACTCGATTTCGCCATCGACCAGATCGGGAACGAAGACTTGCACGGGATTGCTGCCGGTCTCCTCCGCGACCTTGTCGATGACCTCTTGAGGAAAGGCGTGAAACAGGAGCGAGCCGTTTCCTTTCCCCGCACAGACAACGGCGTGCAAGGCCTGGCACCAGCCGCCCCGGTTCTGTTTCTTTCCATCTCCCCAAGCGCGAACGATGGAACGCAAGGCTTGAAATTCCTCGCGGGACCGTTCCTTGTAGGCGTGGACCGCGCTTCGAGCCGCATTGCGACGTGTCCGCGCTTCGTTCCTGGTTGCCTGGTCGTGACGTTGGACCTCATATTCCGCCTCGGCTTTCGCCAGGGCTTCCTCTAAGGTCTGTTTTTCAGTGATGAGTTTCCCGACTTCCCCCGCGTAGATGCGGTTCACCAATCGGCACTCCTGGGACATTTCACGCGTGAAGTGCTCTCCGGTGATCAGTCCGTGAAAGTCGCCGATCGGCAGTGTCGCAGAAAAAAAGTCTTCGACTTCCTTCCTCGCGAGGTTGTACAGGTACCCGATCTTGTCGGTGGGCAGAACTTCCAGATGCACCGGCATATCGCGGACCCGCTCCTTGTCTTTAAGTTGCAACCAAGGCGCGAGCGGCACCTTCTTCCGGATCTCGGCGACGAGCTCCTGGTTGACCTCGGTGCCCCACTTTAGGCTGTCCAAGGCGTGCTGCAGTTCATCCACGAGTTGATATGCCTCTCCTCTCAGACCAGCGGCGAAGCAAGACGTCTTCAGATCGGTAATCGAGCCAATCTGATTTCCTTTCGCCTGATTCGCCACCAGAGCGAGATTCCACCAAGGACTCTGCTTCTTGGTGCGTTTGGTTTTGCCTTTTTCGTGCCGGTCCTGGTGTGCGAAACGGCTTTCCACAAAACGAGGAAAACGATCTCCTTCAACCACGGCTACCAGATCGAAGTCGAAATCCCCCCCGTTCTTGGCGGCCGTCTCGCTGTGCAGCGTAAACGTTCCTTCGAGTCTGATCTGCTTTTGCACCAGGTCCACGACTGCTTGGTCGTCGATCGAACAACCGTTTTGCTCTTCGATTGCTTGCGTCACGAGGGCAACCGCTTCTTCCGCGGATACCCGGGTGTAAGGAAGCAAGTCTTCGAACATGCGGATGGGGTAGCGAACGACCAAACCCTTCCGGCACGGAACCGAACTGATGGCCCGGTCCTGAGGTAGCCAGTCCGACGCCGCGACGACCTGCCCTTGATGCAGAGCGAGGAAGCCGTCGTCGGCAAGGGCAAAACCTGGGATTTTGAAGCCACCGGCTGCGCAAAGCTTGAACGTCCACTTCGCGAGCAGACGGTTCAGTGCATTGTTGATGTAGGGGTGCTTGATGAGGTAGCCGCTCGAATCCACTTTGAGCACAGCTTCAACAACCGTGCGCTCGAATGACGTGTACTCCGAGTCGTTGGCCTCTTCCCCAGGAGGTTGTGTGTGCGAGGCGCCCAGAAGTTCGATCACTTCGTTGTAGTTTCCATCCTGGCACGCTTCACGCAGCTTCCGTGCTTGCTCCATGGCAAACGGCACGATTTCGAGCTGAATGGATTCCCACGGGGCGTGCTCGATAAGCGTGTAGCTGCTCTGGAGCTCGAGTGTTTGTGAGACTTCCCGGATGCCGAATACGACCGGCCCGCGGAAAGTCCTGACTTCGATCTTCGGCCGCCGCCAGTGGAGGAAGTCGAGGAATCGCGTGGATTGTTTGTATTCAGGCTTGACACACGATTCAGGCAAGATGATGTCCGCTCCGAGTTTCTCGGCGACATCGTCGGGCATAACCTTGCATGCTCCCTTTGCCTGGGTTTTTTCGAATGCCAGCCGGAATTG
>WNFJ01748987.1_pt3 | contig 10094 bp, 11 predicted proteins | sample 5400461 | NCBI WGS metagenome assembly WNFJ01 (sample SAMN13153349, study PRJNA577476) | soil metagenome | isolation source: 115 cm saprolite on Douglas fir-dominated hillslope | place: USA:California | collected 2013-09-17
GTTCAACCGCGTGGACAAGACGCAAGCGGAGCAGCCTCACTGGGCCACGCCTCTGGCGACCACGACGCCGCGTCTCGAAGAAGAATATCGCTTCGATACCCTCTGGCAGACCAACAATAGCGGCATCACGAGTGAAAATTACGGCGGCGCAAAGGGACTAGAGTTAATCCCTGCCGAACGCGTCGAAGTGATTCTCGTTGCTCCGCCCGCCTACCTCGTGCATAACGACCCCGCGGTGCGGAATGGATTTGGCGATTGGGGCTTCCTCGTGAAGTACCGGATTCTTTCCTCGAATGAAGAACATGGAAAATACATCTTGACGGCGTTCTTCCAAACGACTCTGCCCAAGGGTCAGTACAAGAATGGAGCGACCGACGCGATCATCACCCCCACGATCGCCTATGGGAAGGGCTTCGGGGCTTTCGACATGCAAGGCACGCTGGGGGTGACATTGCCTACGGGCAACGAAGCCGCAATCGGCCGCACGGTTCCGTGGAACAATGCCTTTCAGTATCACCTTTATCGAAAGTTCTGGCCGGAACTGGAAGTAAACTACACGCATTTCCAGGACGGTCCGAATAATGGCAAAACTCAAGTTTTCATGACCCCGGGTCTGGTCATCGGAAAAATCCATCTTTGGAAGAGACTGGCGCTGACCGTCGGCGGGGGATTCCAAATCGCTACCACTCAATTCCACAGAAACAATCACAACGGTATTCTTTCGCTGCGCTTCCCCTTCTAGTAGCGCAAACGGATGCGTAGCTAGGACAGTCGCCAGCTATAGCGTTTTCCACCGTCTAAACTCGACGCCAGCCGGATGATACAAAGTTACGGCTTTCCATCTTCTAACCCGCATGCACCGAATAAAACCCTGCTTCTATTTCGTGCGCTAAATAGCATCGAGCCATCTGAACGAGAAGTGGCCGGAGACTTCGATTGCCGCGGAGCACCTCGGCAGGCTAGAATAGCAAGGTTAGGGAGGACTGACTTAGTGTTAAGGATTCGTCTGTCAAGGATTGGCAAGAAAAAGAAGCCCTTTTACCGCGTAGTGGTCATCGAGCGGACCCGGCCGCGAGACGGCCGCGTGAAAGAGGCGGTAGGGACGTACGATCCGCTGAAGAAGCCGGCGGAGATTAAGCTCGACGCAGACCGCATCAAGTATTGGATGGGACTGGGCGCGCAGCCCAGCGACACGGTGCGCAGTTTTCTCCGATTGCAGAAGATCGCTTAGCTTCAGCGCCCTCCTGAAATTTGCGCGTCCCCGGTTGCGCCGGGGGCGCCGTTCCCAGGTACGGTATGAAGGAACTGGTCGAAGAAATCGCCCGGGCGCTCGTAGATCATCCCGAGGATGTGCAGGTGAAATGTGTCGAGGGGTCGCAAGTCACCGTGCTGGAGCTGCGGGTGCATCCCGAGGATCTGGGCAAGGTGATCGGGCGGCAGGGGCGCACGGCAAAGGCGATGCGGACGCTGCTCGGTGCGTCCGGCATGAAGCTGCACAAGCGGTTTACGCTGGAAATTCTTGAAGATTGACCTTTTCGAGGTCATGCTTTCCAGAGACCGCTGAGCGGATTCACTTCCCATTGAGCCCTGAAACTCCACGCTGGATCCTGGTTGCACGCATCCTACGGGCGCGCGGCAACAAGGGCGAAGTCGCGGCAGAAATCCTCACCGATTTTCCGGAACGCCTCACACGCCTGCGGGAAGTTTTTGCTGGACATGCCGATGGCAAAAGTGAGCCGCGACGCATGGCGCTAAAATCGTGCTGGTTGAGCCAGAATCATCGCGGCCAGGCGGTTTTTCATTTTGAGGGCGTTGAATCCATTTCGGAAGCGGAGAAATTTTGGGGGGTCGAGGTGCTGCTTCCGTTCGAACAGCGCGTGACTCTGCCTGCGGGACAGTATTTCGTATCGGACCTCATTGGCTGTTCGGTGTTCGAAAACCCTTCCGTTCCTCCGATGGTGTCCTCTTCGCCGCGCTCGCTTGCCGGAGCGCCGTCTCTTCTCGGGACGGTCCGCGATGTGCAATTTCTCGGGAAAGAAATTTCCGGGACGCCCTTACTGGAGGTAGAAACTTCTGGGGGTGAAATTCTGATTCCGCTGGCGGTGGACATCTGTACGAAAATCGATCCAGTCGCGAGGCGGATTGCTGTGGTGCTGCCTGAAGGATTGCGCGACCTCAATCGCGAATAGCGAGATTGGTGTACGCTGCTGGCGATGTCTCCCCTCATTCGAACGCTGATCTTCACTGTTTTCGTTCCGGGTTTTTGGACCCTGATGATGCCCTACTGGCTGCTGCCCCGCGGCGCGCGGCCGGCTCTGAGCGGAGCGGGCGCAGCGGGTTGGCTGCTGATCGCCACGGGGATTGCACTTTATGTGGCGTGTGCCTTCTGGGGCTTCGCGCTGCGCGGGAAGGGCACGCCGCTGCCAATGGACCCACCGAAGGAACTGGTTGTGGAAGGGCCCTACCGCATTGTGCGGAATCCTATGTATTGGAGTGTTGCGTTTGTGATGCTGGGCGAGGCCGCGGTCTTTCATTCACTGGCGCTCGCGGAATGGGCCGTCGCATTTTTCGCGGGTACGAGTCTGTTCGTCCTGCTTTACGAGGAACCGGCGCTCCGGCGGAAATTCGGCGCGGAGTACGACGAATATTTCCAGCGCGTTCCACGGTGGCTGCCGCGCTTCAAAGCGCGCCCATGACATCCGTGGAAGGCGTTCGTTAAACTGAAAGCCAATGCGCTTCGATCTCATCACCATATTTCCGGAGTTTTTTGTTGGGCCGCTGGACCACGGCATCGTGCGTCGCGCTAGAGAAAGCAGACTAGTAGATGTTCACGTGCAGGACCTCCGCGCGTTTACCCAGGATCGTCACCGCACCGTGGATGACCGGCCATTCGGCGGTGGAGAAGGAATGGTGCTGAAGCCGGAGCCGTTGTTTGAAGCCGTGGAGTCTCTTCTCGGATCCAGCGTCGGCGACGCTTCGAAGCCGCGCGCTGCTGACCCGAAGGCGGCGATCGTTTTGATGGCGGCGGCGGGGAAACTCTTCCGGCAGGAAACCGCGCGGCGTTACGCGCAGTTGGAGCGAATCATTTTTATTTGCGGGAGATACGAAGGCGTTGACGAACGCGTGGCGGAGCATTTGGCGACGGAGGAAATATCCATTGGCGATTTCGTGCTGAGCGGCGGTGAGCTTCCCGCCATGATGATCGTGGACGCGGTCACGCGGCTCCTGCCGGGCGCCCTGGGGAATGAAGCATCGTCACAAAACGAATCCTTCAGTGGGATTACCGATCGGTCCTCAACCGTAGGGGCACGATATATCGTGCCCCTACCCTCCACCTCTACAACGCAGGCGAGTACCCCTGAAAATTCTGCCAGTCACGATTCACCAGTCACGAGTCACGCTCTTTTGGATTTTCCGCACTATACCCGCCCCGCGGAGTACCGCGGCTGGGGCGTTCCGGAAGTGCTCATCGGCGGAAATCACGCCGAGGTCGCCAAATGGCGCCGCGTCGCGGCGCTCGGAAAAATGCGGCGCAACCGCCCAGATCTGCTGCTGCCTGTCGACAAATGATTCATAGCGATGAGGCGCACAACCCTCTGCCGTTTAACCGGAATCGTCTAGTCAAACGGTCTCAATTTCTCTATAATGAGGGTTTGGCTCTGAAGAGCTGGCCCCGCCTGAGTGGGTCTAAAAGGAAACAGGAACATGAATCCGGTCATTCAAAAGTTACATGAAGCGCAACTGCGCAAGGATCTCCCCGAGTTCCGCCCCGGTGACACCGTGCGCGTCAACGTCCGCCTCCAGGAAGGCGAAGGCGAGAAGGTGAAAGAACGCCTTCAAGCATTTGAGGGTGTGGTGATATCGAAGAAGGGCAGGGCCTCCGGCGCGACCTTTACCGTGCGACGCGTCAGCTTTGGCGTGGGAATCGAGCGTATTTTCCCGCTGCATTCGCCGACCATCAGCTCGATTGAAGTCGTTGGCAAAGGCAAAGTTCGCCGGGCACGGCTGTATTACCTGCGCGATTTGAAGGGCAAAGCCGCCCGCATCAAGCGCGCGGGACGCGAGGAAGTGGCCGCTGTGGCGGCGGCGGGAACCGAAGCGAAGGCTTGAGAGCCCTCGTTCGATTTACAGGAATTCCTGAAGAAGCCCCGAGAGACCGGGGCTTTTTTCTTTTGCCAGGAAACCAGCCGGAAAATAACACGCAGCCCCGTGCTAGAATCACGCGGAAATGAGCCGACTCTGCTCCTCCCGTTTCGAGCGAGCGGCGCACAAACTGGGCTGGACGCGCATCGCCGGCATTGATGAGGCCGGACGCGGCGCGCTGTTTGGTCCGGTGGTTGCCGCCGCGGTGATTCTCAATCCCAAGCGGCGCATCGTCGGCTTGGACGATTCGAAAAAGCTCACCTCCGAACGCCGGGCGGAGCTCGCGCCGCGTATCCGCGAGCACGCTCTCGCGTGGGCTGTCGCCGAAGTGGACGCGCAGCGCATCGACGCGTGGAACATTTACCAGGCCTCGCGCCAGGCGATGACCGCCGCGCTGCAGCAACTGACGATTCCGCCTGACTACTTGCTCATTGACGCGATGCAGCTCGACGTCTTGATCGAGCAGAAATCCTTAATTAAAGGCGACGCCCGCAGCGTCTCCATCGCGGCAGCCTCCATCCTCGCGAAAACGCATCGCGATATGCGCATGGAAGAGTGGGATGCCATCTATCCGCAATACGGTTTGGCCCGCCACAAGGGCTACGGCACGCCCGACCATCTCGAAGCCTTACGCCAACATGGCCCGTCGCCCCTTCACCGCCATTCCTTCGCGCCCGTGCGCGTTTCCGCTTGCTGGGCCGCAGGGGCGACCCAGACTTCGCTACCGCTTTAGATTTAGGAGTATTTCTCTTCCCGGGAAGTTTCTACGGGGGCCATTTATTCCAGCTACAGCCTTGCACTCAGAGTGCGCCTGCCTTGCCCAGTAGCTCCTTCATTCCCGCCATGCTTTGGCGCGAAGATTCTTCCGCGGAGCCTGCGCCTCTCCAGTGTGTTTCAAGGCTTATCGTTCCGGCGTATCCAGCCCGCACCAGCGCGCGGAACTGGCCGACGTAATCGATGATGCCCCGGCCCATGGCCGCCCATTCGAACGTGCCGTCCGCTTTGCGTACCACATCTTTGCAATGCATGTGCCCGATGCGTTCCTTGGGGATTTTTTCGAACCCGTCCGGAAAGGCAATCTCGCCGCGATAGGCCGCGTTCCCGGGGTCCCAATTCAATTTCAAGTTCGGCGACCGCACGGCCTGCAGGGTACGCGCGGCTTCGGTGCCGGTCGCGGTGTTGCAGGCAAATTCGTTTTCGAGAAGAAGAGTGATCTTCTTCGAGGCAGCTTGAGCAGCGGTGTCGCGGAGTTTGCTGTCCATCGAGTCGCGGAACGGCTTCGGATCGTCCAACCTCCAGAAATCGAAGCAGCGGACGCGGTCCGTGCCCAGGGCTTTGGCAATCGCGATGGAGCGCTCCAGCACCTCTCCTTGTTGCGCAAAAGTGTAGTCCGCGCCAAATTGAGGTGTCTTCGGGCTGAACTTCGAGGTGGGCGCTCCAGGCCAGTCTGTTTTGAAGAGCGGGCTGGCAATGTCGGTCACATGAAGATCAAATTTCCCGAGGAGCCGCCGTACTTCGGCGGTTTCCTTTTCGTCGAGGTTAATGATGTTCTTGTTCCACAGGGTTCGCAGCTCGACGTATGTCAGGCCGAACTCTTTCGAGGCAATTTCCAGGGCCTGACCGAAATCCTGCGTGATCTCATCGGTGATGACCGAAAGCTTGAAGCGGCTACCCATCGCCAGTTTGGAGGAGGCATTCGCGCCAGCGCCGCAAAGAAGCGAGGACGCAGCCGCTCCGCCAAGGGCCGCGAGAAAATTGCGACGCGATGCGAACGGATGCATGCAGTGTTCTCTCCCTTGCCGCGACAAGGACGATTCCGGGATGGTATCACTATCTGTTGCAGGAGGAGCCCCTCGCCTGCCCAGAATCAGAGGGTTGCGAAGGAAAAAGAGTTCCCGGACCATTCGCCCGGTTCTCGCCCGCGAATCTCCTGAATGGAAAGGGGATAACTGCCTGCTCACAAGAGGTTCTGCGTTCGTTGACTTGTCTTTTTCCCGCCTGCTAGCGTAACCAAGTAGCGTTCCGAGCCGGTCCGCTAGCGCTGCCATATGAGGAGAACCTGCAGGACAGACTCCAGGGGGAGATTTGTCCCTGTTCGCGCATGGCCTATAACAAGAGCAAGTACGTTGAAGCCGCACAAAAGCTGCTGAACCAGGGCAAAGTCGCCCAAGCCATAGCCGAATACCAGAATATTCTGAAGTACGAGCCTCGCGATCAGGTCACGCTAATGACCATCGGCGAGCTGTATATCCGCCAGGGCGAGACCTTTCAGGCCATCGACTACTTCGAACGCCTGGCGCAGATTTTCGTTGGCGACGGATTCCTTACAAAAGCAATCGCGGTCTACAAGCGCATCGCCAAGCTCGCGCCTGAAGAATTCCGCCCGCTCGAGAAGCTTGCCGATCTCTACGTTCAACAAGGGGTGATGAGCGAGGCCCGGCCCCTTTTCCTCCAACTGGCGGAGATGCACCTGAAGAACCACCGCCAGCCGGAAGCCGTGGGCCTGTTGAAAAAACTTCTGCAGGCGGAACCCGATAATCTTCGCATCCAGGTCCGCCTGGCCGATTTGTACCAAGCCATGGGCCAGACTCGGGAGGCCATCGAGGCTTACGTCTCCGCTTCGCAGCGGGCGCTGGCCCGCGGTGACCAGGGAGAAAGTGAAAAGCTTGCGGACAAGGCACTGAAACTCGAGCCCAGCAATCTAGCCGCCGTCATCGTCAAGGCGCGATCGTATGCTTCACATGGCAATCTCAACAAGGCTGTGCAGCTCCTGGAACAGGCCGCCAATCTCGAGAAGGGTGGCGAGCAGACGGAACTGCTCCTCGATCTTTATCTCAAGAATTCCGATTGGGACCAGGCTTCGGCGCTTGCGCATCGCGTATTCGAAGCGGACGAGAAAAATTTTGGGCCCATGCAAAAGGTCGTCGAATCGCTGCTGCAATCCGGGAATGGCGAAAAAGTCCTGGAAATCCTGGAGAAGTCGCGGCTGCCGATGATCGACGCCGGAGAGCACGAAGTTGTCGGGAAATTACTCAACGAACTTGCGGCCAGCATGCCCGGCCGTATCGAGCCACGGGAATGGCTTGTCGAGCTCTATGGCCGCACCAGTGACTCCTTCCACATGGCCGGCGCGCTGGCACAGCTGGGCGATGCCATGGCTGCCGATCACCAGTGGGAGCGAGCAAAGAAAATCTTCGAACAGCTCGTTGACCGCGAACCTGAGAACGATTCGGCAAAGCGCAAACTCAATGGAGTGCTCCGCAAAATGGGACTCCTGGCGCCGGGAGAAGCGGAGGAGCTTCCCGAGGAAAACTTGCGGGCGGAAATTCCGCAACCCCCCGCTCCCAAGCTGCCTGTCGAGGAGGAAGAAGCCGCTCCTGAAATACCCGCCAAGCCTGCAGTCACTTCCAAAGAGCCTGCGCTTGACGAAGAGACGAAAGAATTCATCGCGCAGTCGCTCACCGACGTGGACCTCTTCGCCAGCTATGGCCTCACGCAGAAAGCCATTGGGTTGCTCGAGGCCATCTTGCGCCGTGCGCCTCGCCACACGCCGACACTCGAGAAACTGCTCGACTTTGTTCTTGGCGCCGGCGACGACCGGCGCACTGCCCAACTCGCCGCGAATCTGGAACAGATCCACAGCGAAACGCGCGACGAGCGCAGCTCCGAACGATTCGGGGAATTGCGCCGCCGTTTCCAGCGTGCCGCTGGTTTGACGGACGAGGAATTGGCGCGTGAGGTTCCTGCGGCAAAACCTGGGGCCCCAGTAGCCGCCGAACCAAAGCCGATGGAGGGTTCAATCCCCGAAATTGCGGCCGAAGCAGTTCCGGAAGAATCCGCGCCGGCTCCGATTCCTGCCCAGGCCGCTCCCGTGCAGGCGGACGTGCAGGAAGTCGATCTATCCGACGAATGGGCTACCCTACTCGATGAGACGCGTCCCAGCGGGGCAACTGTTGAAGCTCCTGCCCCAGTGCCAGCAAAGCCCGCAGCCAGGCCCGTACGTCACACGAAGCCCGGGGACCTGGAAGAGTTTCAGATTGGCAAGGACCCCCCAACTGTTCCGCCGGCCGATCTACCGGCGGTCGCCGCGTTCGATGCCGCCGGTGCCGCTCCGGCAATTCCGCTCGAGCCGAAACCCATTGCTGAAAAAGCGGCGGACGCACCCGCAACGGCCAAGCTTGCAAAAGTACCAGGCTCTAAGGCTCCGCAGAAACCTCTCCCGATAAGCGAGCCCGAATTCGAACTGGAACAGGAGTATGAACTCGTCCTGGAAGCGGAGCCCCTCGTCCCGGCGTACGACCAGAGGCCACCCGAGCCACAGCCGGCCACCCAAAACGCCGCGCCAACTTCGGGCAGCGGTTTTGCTTCCGATCAATTTCTTGCCGATCTTGCCAACGAAATCGATCAGCTTGGCATCGCCGACCTCGCGCCGGGATTCTCGGGGACCAGGCCGAATGCCCAGCCTTCGTCCGTGGCGAAACCGGTTGCGGTGTCCGCGCCATCTGGCGAGTCCGGCCCGCTCAAGGAAGTGTTCGACGAATTTCGCGCCGAATTGGGTGAGATGGGCGCGGAGGACGAAGACCTGGAAACGCACTACAACCTGGGCATCGCGTTCCGTGAAATGGGGCTCCTCGAGGAAGCCATCAGCGAGTTTCAGAAAGTTGCTAAAGCCAGCGATCGCGGCCGCGCCTTCCGTTACACCATGCAGTGCTGCACGCTTCTGGGCCTGGCCTTCATGGAAAAGGGCCAACCGGCTATCGCCGCGATCTGGTATGAGCGCGCTCTGCAGACTCCCGGCAACGATCCGGAAAGCACGCTCGCCTTGCGGTATGATTTGGGCGTAGCTCAGGAATCGGCCGGCGAGCCTGGAGCGGCGCTGAAGAGTTTCTCCCAGGTCTACGCGATGAACATCGACTATCGTGACGTAGCCGAACGCATCGCAGCCCTTCAGAAGCCCATCCGCCGATCCTGAACCTTTCCTGACAGGACGGGATTCCGCTCATCCATGAACCGGGTCTATCGCGCACTGCTGATCGTTCTTGCGTTCGAGATGGGCGCAATGCTCCTCTATCTGCCGTGGTCCGGCTATTGGGAACGGAATTTTTTTCTCAGCCACTATCCTTCGCTCATGCCCATCGTGCTTCATCCGTCGTTTCGCGGCGCGGTGAGCGGCGTCGGGGTTTTGGATATCCTTCTGGCAATCGGCTGGATCGGTTCGCGCCCGGGGCCTGATCGTGTCCCGCCTCAGTAACTCAACTTGCGGCCTGTTCCTCTGCTACGTGACGGACCGTCACGGCCTCTCCGCAACCGAATCTCGGGAGGCACAGGAAACTCTCTTGTTGAACATTGGAGCGGTCGCATCTGCGGGCGTCGATTGGATTCAGATTCGCGAGAAAGATCTTTCGGGGAGAGACTGCGGCTCGCTCACGCGAGAAGCTTTGCAACGGGCCGCAAAAGCGCCGGCAAGCAGCGTCGCTCCAGCACGCATCCTGGTGAACGATCGGCTGGACGTCGCCCTCTCGGAGCGCGCCAGCGGTGTGCATTTGGGCGAGAACAGTCTTCCGCTGCCGGCAGCAAAACGGCTTGCGAACGGCCAAGTACAACGCCCGGATTTCCTGATCGGCGTTTCCTGTCACTCTCCGGAAACTGCCAGGGCAGCAGCGAATGATGGCGCGGATTATCTTTTTTTTGGCCCCGTCTTCGCCACGCCGTCGAAGGCGGCCTTCGGCGCGCCACAGGGCCTTGAGCGGCTCGCCGAAGTCTGCCGCGCGGTCTCCATCCCGGTGCTTGCCATCGGCGGGATTACGCTGGCAAACGCCCCAGCTTGCCTTGCCGCCGGCGCATCGGGGATCGCCGCAATTCGCCTTTTCCAGGACGCTCCGGGCATGTCCTCTCTCGTGCAGTCCTTGCGAAAGCTGACGCGCTAATCAGTGCTTCATCAGCCGGCGGAG
>WNFJ01350094.1_pt1 | contig 10093 bp, 12 predicted proteins | sample 5400461 | NCBI WGS metagenome assembly WNFJ01 (sample SAMN13153349, study PRJNA577476) | soil metagenome | isolation source: 115 cm saprolite on Douglas fir-dominated hillslope | place: USA:California | collected 2013-09-17
ACGTGCGGGAGATTGTGACATCGTCGCGTGAAGGCGGTGCCTCACTGAACATCCTGTCCGGTTTCGTCGCCGGGAACTTCAGTGCGTTCTGGTTAGGACTGACGATGATGTCGCTCATGGCAATCGCCTACGGCGTGAGTACGGCCGGGCTCGCAGGCCTGATGCTGGCGCCGGCAGTGTTCGCGTTCGGCCTCGTGGCATTCGGGTTCCTGGGCATGGGACCGGTCACGATCGCGGTCGATTCGTACGGGCCGGTCACGGACAACGCGCAGTCGATCTACGAACTCTCGCTCATTGAGCAGGTGCCCGACGTGCGCGGCGAGATCAAGAAGGATTTCGGCTTCGATCCGAACTTCGCGGTCGCCAAGGAGAATCTCGAGGAGAACGACGGGGCGGGGAACACGTTCAAGGCGACGGCGAAGCCCGTGCTGATCTGCACCGCCGGTGGCTCTGACGCGCGGCCTCCAACCCGAGCTGTTGTCGAACATCTCGATTCTGTATCCGCCGTTCCTGCTCGGCCTGATCACGGGCGGCGCGGTGATCTACTGGTTCACGGGCGCCTCGACGCAAGCGGTCACGACCGGCGCGTATCGCGCCGTGGAGTTCATCAAGGCGAACATCCGGCTCGAGGGCACGACCAAAGCGTCCGTGTCCGACAGCAAGAAGGTCGTCGCGATCTGCACGCAGTACGCGCAGAAAGGGATGTTCAACATCTTCCTCACGGTCTTCTTCGCGACGCTCGCGTTCGCCTTCGTCGAGCCGTACTTCTTCATCGGCTATCTGATTTCGATCGCGCTGTTCGGCTTGTATCAGGCGATCTTCATGGCCAATGCCGGCGGCGCGTGGGACAACGCCAAGAAAATCGTCGAGACCGAGCTGAAGCAAAAAGGAACCGAGCTGCACGCCGCGACGGTGGTGGGTGATACCGTCGGAGATCCGTTCAAGGACACGTCGTCGGTCGCCATGAACCCGATCATCAAATTCACGACGCTGTTTGGGCTGCTGGCGGTCGAGCTCGCGGTGTCGCTGACCGCTGAGCGTGGGGTCGGCTTGACTCTCATCCTCGCGGGCACGTTCCTCGTCGTCGCCCTCGTGTTCGTGTGGCGGTCCTTCTACGCCATGCGTATCGAATCTGGTGCCCGCTCTGAGGCGGCCCCCGTGCGCGTAAAGGTGCGCTAACGCCGAGTCGTGATGACGTCCACCCAGATCGTCGTCACGGCGCTCGGCGCCGTCGCCATCGTCTGGGTGCTGTGGTACTTCCTCTTCTCACGCGGCGGAGCGGTTGCGGCGATCGCCGCCACCGAGGGAGTCCAGGAAGTGCGCGTCACGGTGAAGGGCGGCTACACCCCCGATACGATCGTTGTGCAGGCCGGCAAGCCGGTGCGGCTACAGTTTTATCGCGACGAAACCGCGGACTGCTCGGAGCGGGTGGTGTTCGAGCGCTTCGGGATCGACGAGCAGCTCCCTCCGTTTCAGACCACCACCATCGAGTTCACGCCCGATCAGCCGGGCGAGTATCCCTTTCGCTGCGGCATGAACATGCTGAAGGGACTGCTGGTCGTGGAGCCCCCGGGCGATCGTCGAGCCGCGTCGTCGCCGCACAAATTCCACGGTCCCGGGGGGGCCGGTGAGTAGGGCGCGCATCGTTCTGCCCATCGAAGGCATGACCTGCGCGAGCTGCGCCGCGACGGTGCAGGAGGCGCTCACGGGCGCCGGCGGCGTGACGTCCGCGGGCGTCAACTTCGCGACCAACAAGGCCGCGATCGAGTACGACGATGCGCAGACGAACGTCGGCCAGCTCATCAAGACCGTGCGCGAGGCAGGGTACAACTCCGGCACGGCGAGTGTGACGTTCGGTATCACCGATCTGCATTACGCGTCGAGCGTCGCGCCGCTCGAGCGGGCGCTCGCCAACGTGCGCGGCGTGATCCGCACGGTCGCCAACCAAGCCACCGAGACGGCCACTGTCGATTACGTCCCCGGGGTGGTTACCGCACAGGATCTCGAGCGGGCGGTCGAGAGCGCGGGTTTCGACGTCGCGGCGCCGATCGCCGCTGAGGACCCGGTGGAGCGGGAACGCATCGCGCGCCGCCGGGAAGCTCGCAACCTTATATGGAAATTCGCGCTCGCCGCGGTCGTCACGGTCGTGGCCATGGTGGGCTCGATGTTGCTGATGGCCGATCGACCGATGGGCGATAACGGCACGATGAAGCAGGTCGACCTGTTCGGTCGCCTCATCATGCCGCTGGCCGTGTCGCTGCGGGATGGGGTCGCGGCGCGCGGCTGGATGCTCGACCTCACATGGATCACGTGGGGGCTGGCGATCATCACGCTTCCGGTCGTCATCTGGTCTGGCCAGCAATTCTATGAAGGAACCTGGAGCGGCATCCGCCATCGGACCGCCGACATGAATACGCTCATCGGCGTCGGGACGGGTGCCGCATACCTGTACTCACTCGTCGCCACCGCCGCCCCGACGTTGTTCCTCCGCGTGGGACTGCCGGCCGATGTCTACTACGAGGCTGTCTCTGCAATCATTGCGTTGGTGCTGCTGGGCCGGTTGCTCGAGGCACGCGCCAAGGGCCGTACCTCAGAGGCGATCCGGCGATTGGCCGCGCTGCGCGCGAAATCGGCGCACGTGCTGCGCGACGGCCACGAAACGGAGATTCCCGTGGAAGCGGTGGTCGTCGGAGACCTCATCATCATCAAGCCGGGCGAGAAGATCCCGGTAGACGGTGTGGTCACCGAAGGCGCGTCCGCGGTGAACGAATCGATGATCACCGGCGAGCCGATCCCGGTTGCGAAGAAGCCGGGGGATCAAGTGATCGGTGGGACGCTGAATACGACCGGCAGCGTAACGTTCCGCGCGACCCGCGTCGGCAAAGACACGGCACTCGGCCAGATCGTGCAGCTCGTCGAGGATGCCCAGGCCACCAAAGCGCCGATTCAGAAGCTCGCCGATCGCGTCGCCGGCGTATTCGTCCCGATCGTCATCGCGCTCGCCTTCGCGGCCTTCGTCGGCTGGTTCGATTTCGGACCGCCGCCCGAGGCTCGCGCGGTCGTATTCGCGACGGTCGCGTTTGTCAGCGTCTTGATCATCGCTTGTCCGTGCGCATTGGGACTCGCGACGCCGACGGCGATTCTCGTCGGCACCGGGAAGGCGGCGGAGTACGGCATTCTCATTCGCAGCGGGGAAGCGCTCGAGCGGCTCGCCAAGGTGCGCATCGTCCTGCTCGATAAGACCGGAACGATCACCGAGGGACGGCCGGCGGTAACGCACATTGTCACCGCCAAGAAGCCCGACGGGACGCCGATCAGTCCGGCGGACGTGCTCAAGTGGGCGGCGTCCGTCGAGCAGCGGTCCGAGCATCCACTCGCGCATGCGATTCTCAAAGCGGCGCAAGACAAGCAGGTCTCGCTCCTGCCGGTCGAAAAGTTCGCGGCGATGGAAGGACGAGGGGTGCGTGGCACGGTCGATCGCCGCATCATCGAAGTGATCTCACTGCGGCACGCGCGCGAGCGCAGCCTGGAGCTGGGCTCGCTCGGCACGGATGCCGACCGGCTCGCGGCGCAGGGCCGCTCGCCGGTCATCTGCGTCGTCAACAACACCGTGTATGCCGTGATCGCGATCTCCGATCCTGTTAAGCCCACGTCCAGGGATGCCATTCTGCAGCTGCAGCGCTTGGGGTTGGATGTGGTGATGGTGTCGGGCGACTCGCGCAAGGGAGCGGCAGCGGTAGCGGCGGAGATGGGCATCGACGAGGTGCTAGCCGAAGTGCTGCCATCGCAGAAAGCGGATTTGGTCAAGAAGCTGCAGCGTCAGGGTAAACCCATCGTCATGGTCGGCGACGGCATCAACGATGCTCCGGCCCTGGCGCAGGCGAACGTCGGCATCGCGATCGGGACCGGCACGGACATCGCGATGGAGGCATCCGACGTCACGTTGATCCGTGGCGACCTGCGCGGGGTGGCTACGGCAATCGAGCTGGCGCGCCGCACGCTACGCACGATTCGCTGGAACCTGATCTGGGCGTTTGGTTACAACGTCGTGCTGATTCCCGTTGCGGCCGGCGTGCTGTATCCGATCACCGGCTGGCTGCTGTCCCCGATCCTCGCGAGCGCGGCGATGGCGTGGTCGAGCCTGTCGGTGGTGTTGAACAGCCTCACTCTGCGGCCACAGAACTAGCGCGAGTCCCGAGGCGGTCCTCGACGTCGCCAAGACCTTCTTCGGCGGCCGCCTCGCGCCGGCCGAGGAGTCCCCGCGGCGGCGCGCGTATCAGGGAACGTTGGGCCGTATCACGATCAGCGCGCGACCCGAGGGCGGGCATTACACCTTCGTCGAGGCGACGACCGATCAAGTTGGCGAATCGGAGCTCGACAAGCTCGCCAAACGCTTTCTTGCGGAAGTGCATCGGCTCGTCGAGCCGACGCACGTCATGCGCGGAGCGTACTAGCCGGCGATCTTGGCGCCGTAACCCGCCTTCGCGACTGCGGCCACCAGCTGATCGGTCGTGACGCGGTCGTCCTCGAAGTCCACCTCTGCTTCACCGTCAGACAGATCGATCACGGCGGAGTAGACGCCGCTCACGCTTTTGAGCGCTTTCTCGACCTTGGCCTGACAGTGTCCACAGGTCATGCCGGTCACGCGCAGTTTGATGTTCGCCATGGTTCTTCCCCCTCGACTATAATTTAAGCCCATGGCACTTCCAGCGACGCGGCCAACCGCGGCGATCCCCACCGGGACAGGGGCGGCGGGGGCGGCGCTGTCGAGCGACCAGGTGCTCGAGATCTACTACTACCTGCGACTTACCCGCACGCTCGAAGAGCGGCTCGTGGCGCTGTATCGGCAGAGCAAGGTCATCGGCGGCCTGTTTCGCTCCCTCGGACAGGAAGGTGAGTCGGTCGCCACGGCGTACGCGCTCGAGCGCGGCCGGAACCAGGACATCCTCTCGCCCCTGATCCGCAACCTCGGTTCGCTCCTCGTGATGGGCGCTCAGCCCGTCGAGATCCTGCGGCAGTACATGGCCAAGGCCGAGAGCCCCACGCACGGCCGCGAGCTCAACGTTCATTTCAACGACCTCGAAAGGGGCTACCTCGGCCAGATCTCGCACCTGGGAGACATGATCCCCGTCATGGCGGGGATCGCGCTCACGTTCAAGCTGCGCCGTGAGCCGAGGGTGGGGTTGGTCTACATCGGGGACGGCGGCACCTCCACCGGGACCTTTCACGAAGGACTGAACTTCGCCGCGGTGCAGCGGCTGCCGCTGGTCGTCATCGGTGAATACAACCACTGGGCTTATTCGACTCCCCCGGAAAAACAGTTCGCCGTCAAAGACCTTGCCGAGAAGTCGCCGGGGTACGGCGTTCCGGCCGTGACGGTGGACGGCAACGACGTCTTTGCCGTGTACGAGGCCACGAAATTCGCCGCCGACCGCGCGCGTCGGGGGAAGGGTGTGCATTTCATCGAAGTGAAGACGTATCGCCGCAAGGGTCACGCCGAGCATGACGATCAGCACTACGTGCCCAAAGGCGAGCTGGATAAATGGGCAAAAGAGAATGATCCCGTCGACCGCTACGTGCAGCGATTGCTTGCCGCGGACCTTGCCGGCGAGAGCAGGCGACGGACGCTTGCGTGGACGAGCCCTTGCCGGACGCAGAGAGCGCGCTACCCGGCGTGTTTGTCGATCCGCCCGTTGCCGACAAGCTCTGGTTTAAGGCGCTGTGATGGCTGAAGTCACTTTTCTCGAGGCGCTGCGCCAGGGACTCTGGGAGGAGATGGAGCGCGACGAGCGCGTCTTCATCCTCGGCGAAGACGTCGGTCTCTACGGCGGCGCGTTCAAAGTCACGGAAGGATTCGCGCAGCGGTTCGGTGAGTCGCGCGTGATCGACACGCCGATCTCCGAAGCGGCGATCGTCGGAGCAGCGGCGGGCGCGGCCCACATGGGCCTGCGGCCTGTCGCCGAGATGCAGTTCATCGATTTCATCTCCTGTGCCTACGACATGCTGACGAATTACGTCGCGACGGCGCGCTACCGCGCGGGGCTATCGACACCGATGGTCGTGCGCGGTCCCTGCGGCGGTTATGTGCGCGGCGGCCCGTTCCATTCGCAAAATCCTGAGGCCGCATTCCTGCATACGGCGACCGCTCGTGACGCGAAGGGATTAATCAAGGCCTCGATCCGCGACGAAGATCCGGTGCTATACCTCGAGCACAAATGGCTATACCGGCGCATCAAGGAACAATTGCCGGAAGGCGAAGAGGTGCTCACCCGCATCGGTGAAGCGCGAGTTGCGCGCGAAGGGAAGGATTTGTCCATCATTAGTTACGGCGCGACCGTCTGGAAATCGCTCGAGGCCGCCGACAAGCTCGCGCAGGACGATGGGCTATCCGTCGAAGTGGTCGACCTGCGGACGCTCTTGCCGATGGATGACGCGGCGATCGTCGCGACGGTGAAGAAGACAAACAAGGTCTTGATTGTGCACGAGGACACACGCACGGGTGGCATCGCCGGCGAGATCGCGGCGCGAATCAACGAGCAGGCATTCGAATGGCTCGACGGTCCGATCATGCGCGTGACGGCGCACGATGTACCGCTGCCCTATGCACCGACCCTGGAAGATTTTGTGCTCCCGCAGACGGACGACATTGTGAAAGCTGCGCGCTGGCTCGCGGCCTACTGATGGAGAGGATATGGCACGCGTAGACGTACTGATGCCCCAGATGGGCGAATCGATCGCCGAAGGGACCTTGAGCAAATGGCTCAAGAAGGTCGGCGACTCGGTGAAGCGGGACGAGCCGCTGTTCGAGATCTCGACCGACAAGGTGGACGCGGAAATCCCCGCGCCCGCTGCGGGCGTGCTGGCGGAGATCAAGGTGCAGGAGGGGCAGACCGTCCCGGTGCAGACGCTGGTTGCGGTCCTCGAGACCGAAAAAGGGGCCGTGGCGTCCGCGCCCGCTGCCTCCGCTAAGCCCGAGCAGCCGAAAGCCACGGCTCCGCCGGCTCCCAAACCCGAGCCTGCTAAAGCCGCCGTGCCCACGGCACCCGCAGCTCCAGCAGTGAAGCGCAGCGACGGCGACGGTGGTGGTGTGCAAACGGCCGAGCAGCGGCTCCGCACCAAGTCCACGCCGCTGGTCCGCAAGATTGCTGCTGAGCACAGCGTGGATATCTCGCGCATTCCAGGCAGCGGCTACGCGGGGCGCGTGACGAAGCAGGACATCCTCGGGTACATCGAACGGGCTCCCACTGCGGCCCCCGCGTACGGCGCACCGCGCACCGCGCCCCTCTCTGGTCCCATCGAGCATCCCACCGTCGAGCCCTGGCCCGGTGACCGTGTCGAGCCGTGGTCCAAGATCCGCAAGATCACTGCCGATCACATGGTGATGTCCAAGCGCGTGTCCGCACACGTCGCCAGCTTCTTTGAAGTCGACTTCACGCGCATCGCGCAGCTACGCGCCAAGGCCAAACAGAGCTACGTCGAGCGCGGGGTGAGCCTCACATTCCTCGCGTTCATCGCGAAGGCGTGCGCGGAGAATCTCCGCACGCACCCGGTCGTCAACGCCGCCGTCTCGGGTGACAGCACGATCTATCGCGGCGACGTCAACATCGGTATCGCGGTGGCGCTCGATTGGGGGCTCATCGTGCCGGTGATCAAGCACGCCGACGAGCTGTCGCTCATCGGGATCGCGCGCGCGATCAACGATCTCGGCGAGCGCGCGCGCACCAAGAAGCTGTTGCCCGACGACATCCAGCGCGGCACGTTCACGATCACGAATCCCGGTGGCTTCGGACCGTTTGCCGGAATTCCGATCATCAATCAGCCGCAGGTGGCCATCCTGGGCGTCGGAGCGATCGAGAAGCGGCCCAAAGTCGTCACCGCGTCCGACGGCACCGAGTCGATCGCCATCCGGACGATGGGCATGCTGACGATGTCGTACGACCACCGGGTCGTGGATGGCGCGGATGCCGACAAGTTCCTCGCCGACGTCAAGAAGATGCTGCAGGAGTTTCCCGAGGGAGCGGTGTGAGCATGCCCAAAGTCCTGACCGCGGCGCGGGTGCGCGTCGCTGCGCAGAACGAGACGGAATACGTGAACACGCTCCGCGAGCTGAGCCAGTTCGCCGAAGCGCGCGGCCAGCGCATCTGGCTGTTCCGGAATGCGAAAGACCCGCGCCTGTTCATCGAATTTTCCGAAAGTCCCACCGAAATGTCCCACCGGGCGCAGGCGTCGCGGTTGCCGGAGGAGATCAAGCTCGAGAGGCGCCTGCAGGCGATCGCGACGTACGCGCCCGATGCCTGGGAGCTGTGGAGTGAGGTTCCCGTCGCCACCGCGTCGCAAGCCTGACGCATGGCGCGACGCACGATCGTGGTAGACGGCGAGAAATGGGCGGTGTCTCCAGCGGGTCGCGTCACCGTGTATGGTCGCGACCAGTTCGGTCTCATCTTCGAGCAGGGCACGGGGTCACAACGCCGCCGGCGCGTGACCCATTTTTCACCGGTTGGCGCCCGTTCGCCCGACCGCGCGTTCGCCGAGCTGTCGGACCGCGACTTGCTCGAGCTGTTCCGGCAGTCGCAGCCGGCCTGGACGGCGCCCGAGGTGTCCTACGCCGCACATTGATCTCCACTGCCACTCGACGGCCTCCGATGGTGAGTGCGAGCCACCCGAGGTCGCCCGACGCGCGCGCGCCGTCGGCCTCGCGGCGATCGCACTCACCGATCACGACACGACGGACGGCGTTGCCGACGCGACGCACGAGGGGGCGAAGCTCGGGATCCGTGTGATCCCGGGCTGCGAGTTCAGCGTGCGCGCGCCATGGGGTGAGCTGCACGTGCTCGCGTTGTTCCTACCTCCCGAGCATGAGCGGCTTCAGGCCTTCCTGCGCGATACGCGCGCGGCGCGACGCCGGCGCGGCGAACAGATCGTGGCCAAGCTGCAGGGACTCGGTGTGGCGATCGAGCTCGAGGACGTGCACGCGCAACTCGTGGGCGGCGATGGCGGCGCGCTGGGCCGGCCCCATGTCGCGCGCGCGCTCGTCGACTCCGGAGCATGTGAAGACATCCAGGATGCGTTTCGCCGCTACCTCGGCCGCGGCCGGGGGGCGTACGTCGAGAAACCGCTGCCGACGCTAGCCGAAGTCGCCTCGCTGGTGCACGAGGTCGGTGGGCTGAGCGTCGCGGCGCACCTCGGCGATCACGGGACCGAAGGACAGCTACGGACTTTTCAGGATCAGGGACTGGACTGCGTGGAGGTGCGGCACCCGAGCCATCCCCCCGCCGTCGAGCAGCGACTCATGCGCCTTGCCGAGCGGCTCGGGCTCGGGATCAGCGGCGGCTCGGACTGGCACGGCGAAAGTGAGTACGGCGACACCCACGCGCCGCTCGGCAGCATGAAGGTACCCGACGCGTGGCTCACCCAACTCGAACGGCGGTTGGAGCTGGCAACGAGGACCAAGACATGAGCGAACCGTTAGCGATCGGCAGTAAGGCGCCGTCTTTCACCGCTCCCGCGTCCGATGGCCGAACGTATTCGCTCGGCGATCTGCTGAAGAGGGGGCCGGTCGCATTGGTGTTCTATCCCGGCAACAACACTCCCGGCTGAAACCGCCAACTCTCCGCCGTGCGCGATGAGATCGCAAAGTTCAAGACGGTTGGGATGCAACCGCTCGGCGTGAATCCCGCGGGCATCGACAGCCACAAGAGCTACGTGGAGAAGATGCAGTTCAATTTTCCGTTGCTCTCAGATCCGGACCGGGCGATCGCCCGTGCGTATCACGCGCTCAAGGACGACGATCGCGGGATCCAGCGCACGGTATACGTGATCGGACGCGACGGAACCGTGCGCTACGCTCAGCGCGGCGCTCCGCCCGTGGACGACATCGTCGCGGCCGTGCATGCCCGCTGATTTTCGGGGCAAAGTCGCGCTCGTCACGGGCGTGGGGCGCGTCGGCCAAATCGGACATGCGGTCGCGCGTGGCCTGGGACGGGCCGGCGCGAAGCTCGTGCTCGCCGACGTCAACGCCGTCGGGCTGGCGGATCGGGTCAAGGAATTCACGGGGGAAGGCATTGCGGCCAAGGCATCGGCGGGCGACCTCACG
>WNFJ01571499.1_pt1 | contig 10093 bp, 7 predicted proteins | sample 5400461 | NCBI WGS metagenome assembly WNFJ01 (sample SAMN13153349, study PRJNA577476) | soil metagenome | isolation source: 115 cm saprolite on Douglas fir-dominated hillslope | place: USA:California | collected 2013-09-17
AGCGGAACCCATACTCGACGCGATGTTGATGAGACGACCGAGAGCAAGCAGTTAGCGAGAGGCGATGAAGAATAAGACCGCCAAGCGATCGGTCATCGAACAAGAAGTACCCGACCGGGCCCCGAAAGGCTGGGCCGGCGTGCAAAAGTCAATCGCAGAATCGTCCGGTCTGGCATTGCTGCTGGTTGACGGATACCAGCCACCGGCACTGGTGGTCGCCAATAACAATTCGATCTGCAACGCGTTGCAATCGTCGCCGGATTACGTTGGACTCTGCGACCCGTACTGTGGGGCGGCGCACAGCCGCGCGACCGGCGCGAACGCAATTATTCACTATCGTTGCCACGCCGGCTTGCAGTGTTTCGCAATGCCCGTAGAGATCGGAGACCAGCGGGGGCTGGCCGTGATCGGGGGCCGGGCCTTTGTGAACGGTTCAGATTACCGGGAACTTGTCGAGCGCTTTCGCACTGGCGATCTCCGGGAGTTGGCCTCTGACGACGTCTTCCGCAACATAATCTTCGCGGACGACGCCGACCTGGATCATGCGGCCTTACGCATCACCAGATCGGCGCGCGAATTCAGGGAAGCAGAACCGCACGAGGTTTCCGGGATTGAATCCGAACCGACTGACATAGCCAGCGAACCGCTGAAAGAGGAAACAGAACTCGCGTCAGACAATCAGATAAAGACTTCCGGTGCGAAGACCGAGAGACCACGCGTGCCGCTGGCTGATTCAGTTCGCACGTTTGCTGAACATATCGACGCGAGCGACCCGGCGCAAACTTATGAATCTATTTTGGCAGAGTCGGCGGACCTCCTTAAGGCCGAGCGCGGCTCGCTGCTTCTTTTTGATGAGGCAGCAAACCAATTGACCGTGACCGCTGCGCGTGGGATTCCAGCGCCGTTGAGCGAAGTCGACCCGGTTCATTTGGGCGAGGGAATTGCCGGCTCAGTTATGAAAGAAGGACGAGCGCTGGTTGCCAGCATTGATCAGCTTGGCAAGACGACGAGGCCTGAGCGGCGATACAAAACGAAATCGTTCATTAGCTATCCGATCGCGATCGGTCAGCGGAGATTTGGCGTGCTCAATCTGGCAGACAAAATTGGTGGCGGCGCCTATGACGCGAGCGACTTGAGCATTATCGAGTTGCTGGCGCCACAAATCGCGCTGGCGCTCGAACGCGCAGAATGGCAACAACGAGCCAACCAGTTCCAGTTGATGTCGATCACCGATCCGTTAACGGGCTTGCTCAATCGTCGCTATCTTGAAGCGCGTCTGACGGAAGAATTGAGCCGATCAAAGCGCTACGATTACCCTCTAAGTTTCATGATGATCGACATCGACGACTTTAAGTTTTACAACGACCGGAATGGCCACCAGGCAGGCGATCGCGCCCTGGAAATTACCGCGCAATGTCTGCGAGCGGCCCTACGCAAGGTCGACGTTGCCTCGCGTTACGGCGGCGAAGAGTTCTCGATTCTGCTGCCGCAGACGACCTTGCAGGAGGCCGGCGTGATTGCGGATCGCATTCGACGCAAGATCATCGAGACAAACTTTCCGCATGGCAGCTCGCAACCGCTGGGCGCCGCAACGGTGAGCATCGGACTTTCATCATTCTCGGCGCAACTCGATTCCGCCGAAGCGATTGTGCGGGCCGCCGATCGTGCGCTGTATCATGCGAAGCGTCATGGAAAAAACCGTGCCTATGCATATCAAACGGCGACCATGCGAAACGGCGAACGCGCAGCCAATTCGCCACAGTAATAAATGACCCACCAGCGCATACTTGCAACTATAGGGCGAGACGATTTTGTAGGACGCGACGCCGAGCTACAGCAGATCACGCGTCGGGCATCACGAATCGTTGAGCGGTCTGGCCTTGTCCTGCTCGCGGCGCCTGACGTGGGCGCAAGCGAGTTGCTGCGACAGGCTTACGATCAGTTATTCATTCGCCGCGGAGAGTCCATTCCACTTTATTTCGCGTTCAAACGGGGCGACGCCATTTTAGATTCTGCGCGTCGGCTTTTCCAAAGTTTTCTGCAGCAATACATCGCCTATCGCCGGGTCGATCCCGCACTTTGCGATGCGTCACTGACGCTTCACGATCTATCGGAGTTAGTCCTGCCTGGAGACTACGAGTTAATTAGCGGGCTTATAGAGAGTTTCGATCGCGAACGAGCCGGAGGAGACGAGCAGGATCTGATGCGCTTCAGTCTCAATACTCCGCGTCGCCTTATCGCGGCAGGCCGGAATATTTTTCCCTTGGTTGATTGTGTTCAGCTTGCCTGGCTATCGAAAGAAGAGACGATTTTGGGGCGGGAAATTGCCGGCGCGCTTTCGCGCTCAAATGTCCCATTCACGTTAACCGGTCTGCGACGACGGTTGATTGATCTGATGCAAGCAGCGGATGGTGGGCGCGACGTGGGCGAGACGTTGCATCTCGAAAAGCTTAACGATACAGACGCATACCGGCTGGTTGAGCTTGTCGCCCGGCGCGATGATGTTGAAACCAATGAGCCGACGCGCGATTTGATCGTACAGCAACTAAACGCTAGTCCACTGTACATTAATAACCTGCTCCAGGCTGCGCGTGAGACAAAAACTCCACTAAGCAGCTTTCTTAATTGCCAGCGTCTTTATGTTGACGAGTTGATGGGCGGACGACTCCACCGTCACTTTTCCACCATCCTCAACGAGGTGGCGCCGCACCCTCAAACACGAAAGGCGCTGCTGCGGATCCTTTACGAATCGGCTTCACGCGAGCCTCAGCGGCCTTCGTTCCTGGCTTGGAAAAAGCGCCTGGGCGTCGAGAGTAGCGAGTTCGAAAGAATCGTCGAACTGCTGCACGTTCATGAACTGGCAAATTCGAGTGGCGCTTTTATCGAAATCAGCCGCGACTCGAATGTTTGGATGGATTATCTGCGCATTCGTTATCGGCTCGAAGTTGCGGGAGAAGAGCGCGCTCTGGTCGTCGCCACGACGCTGCTCGAAACGCTGAAGCGCGCTCCGCAGACGATGGCGCGGAAGTATCGGCGCGAGGCCGCGCTGGGCGTCGGAGATCTGATTTCGCGTTTCAATTGCCAGCGTGTGCCGGCAAGCCTCTTCCATTATGATCGCTTCGCAGCAACGCACAAGGGCGCCGATCCTGAATCCGTCGATGCGGCCCTCGATACCGAGGCTGATTTGATTAGGGTGCCGCAGATTGTGCATGTTACCGGCTGCTCGTCATTTGGAAAACTAGTCGCGTGCGATGTCGAAACGTGCGCCGTAGGACATGGTTTCGAGGCGGCAGAATATACTGATGAAAACGAAGTCGTCTGGCTGGCGGCGCAGATTGAATCGAAATTGGAAGCCAGCCGGGAACTCGCTGAAGAGTGGTGTAATCGCCTGATGCACCTGGCCCGCGAATACCACTTTCCGCGAGTGCGTCTGTGGCTGATTGCTTCGGAGGGATTCTCTCCGGAAGCGTGCGCGCTGCTTAACAAACACGAAGCGTACGGTTCAAGTCATAGCCAGCTTGAACTGCTGACCGCACGCATCAAGGCGGAAGCAATTGAGAAAGAGAGCGCCCGCCCGGACGAATACGAAATGGTGATTCCCATGGGACAGGACACAGAGTTAATCGCGGCTCACACCCTCGAACAAATTGCGCGGCGCGTAAACTTTCGCCCTGAAGCGATCAATCAGATAAAAACGGCGCTAGTCGAAGCCTGCATCAATGCGGCCGAGCATAGCCTCAGTCCCGATCGAAAAATCTATCAGCGTTTTCGTGTGGAAGCCGACAAGCTGGTGATTACCGTAGCCAGCCGCGGCGTGGTACCGGCAAGTCTGGCGAGCCAGAATGGCGAGGGCATCAGCGCCGAGGAAGAGAAGCCAGACGCGAAGAGTCGACGCGGTTGGGGTTTGAAGTTAATTAAGACCTTGATGGACGAAGTCGAGTTCGAACGCGTTGACGACGGCACGCAAATTCGAATGGTCAAATACCTCCGGTAGAGTTCACAGCCCAACCCTCTTTCGAGATTGCAAATTGCAAATTGAAAAGTGAAAATTGGCTATTGAACCAGTAGCCTTATGCAGCCTGAAGACTTTGCCTATCTATACGAACTGGAAAGCGACTTCTGGTGGTTTGTTGGAATGCGCGAGATCACTGCGGCGCTGCTCGATCCGGTATGTCCGCCGGGAATAGACCGCCAAATTCTCGATGACGGAGCTGGCGCCGGTGGCAATATCGCGTGGCTGAAGCGTTATGCGGGTAACGGCCAGGTCTCAGGAATCGATGTAACTTCTGAGGCGTTGACTTTTTGCCGCAAGCAAGGACATCAGCTTCTCGTGCAAGCGTCGGCTACAAACTTACCATTCCGCGACTCGAATTTTGATCTTGTTTCAAGCTTTGATGTCCTGGTGCAATTGCCAGGCGAAGGATCAGACAAATTTGCGATTAGTGAAATCTTCCGCGTGCTAAAGCCCAGAGGCATCGCGTTTGTTCGCGGCGCCGCATACGAATGGTTGAAGAGCGATCATGATGCCGCGTTAGCTACGCATCATCGTTATTCGCTTGAAGAACTGGTGGGAAAAATGAAGGACGCCGGCTTCGAGATCCTGAGATCTACTTACGCGAATAGTTTCTTGTTGCCTGTCGCTTTGGTAAGACGATTAGTCCTAAAACGGATCGGGCTGGCTCGCGGATCTGACGTGAAGCCGATGCCGTCAGCTTTGCGCTGGGTAAACGCGCCGTTGACGGCGGCGTTGCGAGCGGAGGCGGCCTGGCTCAGACGTGGTGAGACAAGACTAGGCTTTGGTCTCTCGGCGATTTGCGTGGCGCGGAAGCCTTAGAGAAATGCTTTTCTCTAGCCCAGGCGTTCAGAGGCCGTGTCAGAACCCGGAGCGGTAGCGATGGGATCCTACAATTCGGCTTGATTTTGTGATCCCGTCGCTACCGCTCCGGGTTCTGACACAGTCTCTTCACGCCTGAGTGCTGGAGTTCTCCGAAATGATTCAGCCCCATTTATGGGGCTCTGGGAAACATGCTTAGCGTTGCGCGACCTGGCTAAAGACAATCCCAAAAACCTCCTGAAGGAGGTTGTTGGATATTAACTTGGGTCTTGGGTCCCCAGGCGTGAACGCCTGGGCTAGAGAAAGAGTCTTCAGCAGCGTGTAAGAAGCCTTATTGATCCTGAGCGTCTGTTTGCAACAAACTCTCAGGGCGGCGAGGCGTTCCAAAAACAAACCTGGACGCGACCACCTTCCACCAAAGCGCAAAGAATTCGAAGACGGTATGCGCTATGCGACGCGGGGTAAAAAACTGCGATCGCCCATGAGGCCGCTCATAGTGATGGACCGGAGCTTCTCGGAAGACGCAACCGGCAGAAGCTAGTTTGTGAACCAGTTCCACGCAAATCGCACCGCTGGATGCGCTGAGTGAAATCCGCTGGAGAGCGCGCCTGCGTATCAGCCGAAAATCACAATCTACGTCACGAACTGGAAGACGAAAGAACCAGCGAGCGAGGGCGTTGTAGATTGCGCCCGAGACTGCTCGGTAGCGGTCATCCTGTCGCTTAATCTTATAGCCGTTTACTACGTCAACTTCGTCCGTCAATAACGGAAGCAAAAGGGCCAATTCCTTTATGTCATATTGGCCATCGCCATCCGTATAAAAAATTAAGTCCTTGCCTGCGTTGCTGAATCCTGTACGCAGCGCGGCGCCGTAACCAAGATTGCGCGGGTGATGAATTATCCTGATGTGCGCCGAAGCGTTTGCCAGTTCATCCAAAACGCGGGCAGTTGCATCAGTGCTGCCGTCGTTGATGACGATAACCTCGTAGTCGTTAGTGAGAGACTTCAATAAAACGAGCGCCTCCGAGACTAATTTTCCGATGGTTGCCTCGTCATTGAAGGCAGGTAGAAATACCGTAACGCTGGCGTGGTGCAGAGGCATTATTATTTCGATTAAGTGCCGATAAACGAAGCGAAAGTCTATCGAATGAAGTGGGAAGGCGCAAGCTCGGTCTCTATGTTACACTGTGCCCGTTCGCTAAGGAGTCCTTGACCATGGAAACGATTGGCTCAGAATCGGTTCGAAGTCGACGCGTTGGCGATACGGCGGTCATTTATGCGGGCGACTATCTGAATAAGCTGAGCGGCGAACGGGTTGAGCGCGAATGCAAACGCCAACTTGAGTCAGGTTGCCGCGCTCTGGTGATCAATTTTGGAGACACTGAACTGGTTAATAGCATCGGCGTTTCCATTCTTATGGGCGTAATTGATGCGGCGGAGCGAGCTAGCGCGCGCTTGATATTCTGTGACGTCGACAATCACACGGCGAATTTGTTCGAGATGCTTGGGCTGACTCGACATGTCACTGTCGTCAAGGACGAAGAGGAAGCTTTGGCTTCACTGGCTTCGCAGACGAGAGTTACAGAACCGCGAGCGGTAGCGACCGGATCATGAATTCAAGCGCCGCTCGATGCTATTGATAACAGAATCGTGGTGCAAGGAGAGTGGCCTGATCCGGTCGCTACCGCTCGCGGTTCTGTAACGCAACGATGGAACCGAATACTCAACGACTTCTTCACACTTTCGCTGCGCTCGCTGATCTCGGTCAGGAGATTGCCGACAATGCTGACTTTGAAGAGATGCTGCGCGCTTCCTTTCATTTGCTGCTCGGAGCGCTGGCTATACGGCGTGGCGCCCTCGCTGAATACGATCGCGTGCGCGGGCAATTACGGATCGCTGCGATGCGTGGCATCACCGAGGCTGGACAAGTTGAATTGCCGCTGGCCTACGACCATGCGCGGCAATTGGCCGGCCTGGGCTCGGCGCTCTCGCTCGACGATGCAACCAAAGAGGCGGCGAGGTTACTCGATGATCACAAAGAGTTCTTTGCTTCTGTGGAGATTGAGCTGCTGGTGCCGTTGGTCGTTCGCGAACACCTGATTGGCGTTGTATTGCTGGGAGAAAAGGCCAGCGGGGAGAAGTTCGTCGAAGAGGATCTCGAAATCATCTGCTCTCTGGCCCGGCACATCGCAGTCGGCGTCCATGGCCATCACCTGCTGGAAGAGATTGAACGGAAGGCTGAAGAGAACCGGCGGCTATACGACGGTCTGCGAGCGATCTACAAAGAGACCGTACACGCGTTTGCCGCGGCCATCGATATCAAGGACCGTTACACTAACGGCCATTCAGTCCGCGTTGGCAAGTACAGCGAGATCATCGCGCGCGAAATGGGCTGGAACGACGAGGAAGTGGAAGGGATCACCATAGCGGGCTATCTTCATGATATCGGGAAGTTGATTGTCGATCTCAGCGTCATCAACTCTCCCGAGCGTTTCAACGCCAAGGAATCGAAAGAGATGAGCCGCCATCCGGCAGCGGGCTACGAAATTCTCGCGCGCATTAATCACCCCTACGCCGAAATTCCTTTGATGGCCCGCTATCATCACGAACGCATCGACGGCAATGGTTATCCGGACGGACTAAAGGGAGATCAGATTCCGCCCGGCGCGAAGATCGTCACCGTCGCGGATTCGTTCGACGCGATGACGACTGATCGTCCATATCGAAAACGGCTCCCACTTGAAGACGTCTTTGTGGACTTTCGCGAGAACACAGGAACTCAGTTCGCCCCTGAAGTGATTTGCGCCTTCTGCCGCGCATTCCTGAGAGAAATCAAAGGTACGGCCAAAGAGAAACGACTAATGAAACTGCTTGGCAGGAACTACGACGATATTCAGAGCGTGGGTCCGTTACTTAGTCAGATGATTTCCGATCTTGATGGTGATACGTTCGCGGCCACGGCATCAAGGCATTAAATCAAAATGAAGCTACTTTGGTTGAATGCGAAGTGTGTAACTACAAATGCCGATCTTCTCGTCCGGGCTTACCATCGTGCGTTGCTCCCGAGGAAGTTCACGTCCGGAAATCAACGTTGGATTTCGACCTTTCGGCGTAAGCCAATATCGGCCTTGATCGTCCAGCGTTAAGGTGGAATGAACGCGGCTGATTTCGGGATCGCCTTTCAAAGGCACATCGACTGCTATCGATCTTGAACCGCGGCCAATTGTGATTTCCGGTTTTGTGATCTTGACTACGGACTGCCTTACTCCTTCACGCCAAAGCTCAATCGAGTAAAGGTCGACGACCCGTGGCCGCACGACCGTAATCTCGTCACCTTGAGTTTCGGGCGGCGAAGTAGTGTCGGTTTCGACCTCGGCGATGATTGGCGCGGCGGGGCGGACCGTGACCATGGTGTGGCCCGCTTCAGTTTCGTCCCAGACGGGCTGCACGCGAAACTCGCCTTTGTTCAGCGTGCCGTCAACCCGCAATTCGATGGCGAATGATTTTGTCTGCAATTGCATTGAGCCCGCCAATTCGCGCGCTCGTTCAGAGAGGACGTGAAAGAGTCCCTGCTCCAAGGCGCGGCGCTTGTCGCCTTGCCAATCCTTATCGTCTTCATTGCTGAGGTAGACGATATATTCACGGGGAATGAAGGTCACGCCTCCGGGCGGAGTGATCATCTCGCGCTGCATGACAGCCTCGACTTCACGCGCGATCTTAACGAGAAATTCTTCCCAAACGCGCCGCGGTCGCGCGCTCTCGTCTGCTTGTTCCAGGAGATCGTCGGTAGTTTCGCCGTCGATCCAGCGTCGAATGGATTCAATTAAGCCCATATCGGTAGATGGTGAATAGTAAATGGTGAATGGTAACGCGGCAAAGAGCGAGGATTCTATTCAGTGCGCCAAGAATTTGGAAGTAAATCTCGCTGAGTTCCCCCTCTCCCTTTGGGAGAGGGACGGGGTGAGTGGGTAGCGAAACAGCCAACGACTTCAATTTCTCCACTCAGCGCAGCGGATCGTGAAAACACGAAGAGAGCAATCTCCTGGTTTCTCTCGTTAGGCCCTCACCCCAACCCTCTCCCAAAGGGAGAGGGAGTTTACCTACAAATTCTTGGCACACTGAATTCTATTTACCATTCACCATTTACCAGCTAATCAAACTTCAAGAACCTTTTATTGACCCAGCCGCGGTCGGCTGAAGTTGGATCGTCTTTTGGCCGGCTGTGTTGCAAGACCTGCACCTCGCACCAGTTGTTGCTGCCGTTAACGTTGAGGACGCGAACGCGCGATCCGGCCTCAGCCAATCCAATCTGATCGTTCAAGGCGCTGGGGCCGTCGCGCAAATTTAGATCGGTCGTCGTAATCGCCTGTTGTCCAATAATGCTGGGCGTCGTCGTTTGTGTAGTCGTCTGCCGTCGAATCAACGAGCGAACGTAAGTGCCGGTCGCCAGTAACAGGCCCGCAAAACATAACACAAGAATGACACCAACCAGGAAGTCACGTCCGCGTCTTCGCGGTTTCGCGGCAATGGCCCCCACGCCTGCTTGCACTGTAGCCAGAGCGTTGCGCGACATGGGTACGCTAACTCGGCTTGCTTTCTGAACCGGCGCGAAGGGAGGGACTGCAGGCGTCGTTACCGAACGATCGGCAATTGGCACGACGATCTTTGGTCGCAAGGCGCCATTGCCTGCAACCTGATGATGCTGAAGCTCACGCGAGGTCTCAAACCGTGGCTTTGGAGGAGCCGCGGCCGTTAATACGTCGGCCTCAAGGCTGAGGTCGGAACTAATCTGCCTGGGCCGGCCATAGATAAGTGGCTGGGTCGCCGGCAGCGCGGCTTCATGTAATTCGTCCCAAAAGGCTTGAACTCTCTCATAACGATCGGAGGGGTGCGTCTGCGTCGCGCGCTCAAGCACCCGCACAATCGAAGAGGCCCAGGGCTCGAATGAAATAGGCGCCGGCAAATCTGTGATCGGATCGTGCGCGAACGCCCGGGGCGCCACGCCACAAATGAGCGTATATGCAGTTTTTGCCAACGAATAAATGTCGGCTGATGGCGTTAACTGAAGGTGCGATGAGAGCGAGCCGGTACCAAGTGCCGCGGTCTCCACCAGAGGATTGTGCTCGGGCGCGGCGTAGATGTTCGTGCCCACCCGAGTGATGGCGCCATCGGCTGCTTCCAGCTTGGCCACGCCAAAGTCGGCAATCTTCACCGTTTCATGATCCGAAGTAAGTAGGAGATTCTGCGGTTTGATGTCGC
>WNFJ01581627.1_pt2 | contig 10093 bp, 7 predicted proteins | sample 5400461 | NCBI WGS metagenome assembly WNFJ01 (sample SAMN13153349, study PRJNA577476) | soil metagenome | isolation source: 115 cm saprolite on Douglas fir-dominated hillslope | place: USA:California | collected 2013-09-17
GGCCTCTGGGAACCGACATCTGCGCCGCCACCACCTGGTGCACGAAGTCCGGATTCCGCTTCCGCATGACCCCTGTCTGCCGGAAACAACCCTGCAGCGAATTTGTTGCGGTTGGAGCTCCCCTCACCAGCAACCAAGGAGTAAGAATCTTCTGTTCCACCTCCGACGGCGTAATCCGCGTCAAACTCGGCCCACCCGTCGCGTTGCCCGTAACTCCATCGCAATGCCGCTCCTGGCCCCCGCTCCAGTAACCTTTCTCGGCCCAAATTATTTGCCGCAGCGCGGCTTACAAAAATAACGGATGTCATTCCGAACCCGCTGCAGGCGGGCGAGGAACCCCTGTCATCCTGAGCACAGCCGATATTTTCGCTAAGCGAAAGTATCGGGCGCAGTCGAAGGACCCTTGGACCATCGCGCTGCCGACGCCCCGGAAAGGCGTTCTCACCACGGACGCGTGCTCCCGTCCCTGTCCCGCACACTGCCCGGAGTGCAGCCAAAAGGGTAAGATCTCTGCAATGCCTACTAGTTCGTGACCAACCACCAACAATGCCTTCTATTCCTGCTGCAACAGAATCTTCTGCGCCGACAGATGCGCCCCCGTCAGCAACAATAATCCCAGCAGAAACGCCCAGAACATCATGCTGGCCGACAGCGCGAACGGCCCATACACCTCTTGAAAATTGAGCCGTGGCAGCGCCAGGAAATACGAGTACTTCAGCACTTCCGCCAGCAGGCCCATAATCAACGCCGCCGGCAGTACCGCCCGCGCCGGAACCTTCCCATTGGGCAGCACCCAGTAGATCAGGAAGAAAATTGCCATGCTGGCGATGGTGGCGAAGACTTTCTCGGTCAGAAATCCCAGCATCCGCACCAGGAAAAAGTCATGCCCAAAGGCAAGAAAGCGCAGCAGCACCACATTGCCTGCGCTGAGCGCGATCGAGATCAGCGCCAGAATTCCGCAGGCAAAAGCCAGTCCCAGCGAAATCAACTGGTTCCCAAAGTACGAGCGGTTCTCAGGAAACCGCCACACCCGGTTCAGCGCCACCTCGAGCGGCATGAAAACGCCGGTCGACGTCACCAGCAGAATCGCAAATGAAAATACCTGCACCCGATTTCGCGCCGTCGCCAGCGCGCTCAAATTCCGGATCACGAACTCCTGGCCCGCCGGAAGATAATCCCTCAGCAGTTCTTTGATCACCTCATACATCGCCGGCGAACGAAACACTCGCAGCGCCAGGGTCATCAGCAAAAGAACGAACGGAAAAAACGACAAGATTGCATTGGCCGCCACCGAAAAGGCAAATGTGTGCACCTCGGTATGGAGCAAATAACCGACCGTGGATCGCGTCAACCGGTAGTAATACCGCAAGCGGTGCCATCGGGAACCTTTCTTGGATGGCGGTCCCGGTTTCGCGCCGGAAATAATGCTGGTTTGAGTCACGATTTCTGAATCCTATCAAATACTTGCAGCCCTTCGGGGATTCCCCATTACCGAATGGCCTAGCCTGTGCCATGTCTCAAGTTGATTAAAACGATTTAAGACGGAACTTTTCTCTTGCCATAAACCCAAGTTCCTGAATAATATCTCTTGCTCATTGCCCAAGGGTTGAGGCATTGAGTTCTCGGTTCAGGCTGATGTGTTTGCGCCACGTCGTCGAAATCTCGCGCCCTTCGTCCGGCTCTTGGGCCTCACCGGAATTTTCTCCGGCAGGTTCAGGACTTTTTTTTGGGGGGCAAACCTCGTGTCGCAGAACATTGCTTGCAAATGGTCCAGGCTTCTTCGAGGGGGGCAGTTGAGGCGTAAGCCTCGCGAAGAACTGGGACAAATCATTCAACAGAGGCGAAAGGAGTACTTTTGTGAGAGAGAAGGGTACAGTAAAGTGGTTCAACGGGGCAAAGGGTTACGGTTTCATCCAGCGCTCAACGGGTGAAGATGTTTTCGTCCACTTTTCCGCCATCCAGGAAAACGGCTATCGCACTCTTAACGAGGGCGAGACCGTCGAGTTCGACTTGCTAAAGGGGCCGAAGGGCTTCCAGGCAGCGAACGTCAGCCGCGGCTAATCGCCTCGTGCCACTTGCAACCCTTCCAGCCGTCTGGAAGGGTTTTTTCCTTTGCCCCAATTAAAAGCGGTAGAGCTTGACCCCAAATTCGCAATGGCGTACGCAACACTCGGGCTCACGTACGGTGCTACTGGTGAATCCGCCCTTGCTGCCGAAAATATCGGTAAAGCCTACATCTTGATCAGAGTCTGGCCTTCGACTCTGGTCCTTATTGATTCTCGGAAACTTTATTTTCTAAATCAGTTTGGAAGCCAATACGGTCGAGAGCCGGCTTGATTTCCGAGTTCGACATAAACAGCTTCCAAATGAGGCCAGACCGGTGGTTCTCAATCATCACCACAATGGGAGCCTGATTAAGTCCCATGTAAACGTCCTCAAACCAGTCTTCTGAAACATTGAAGCCGTCCCGAAAACCGTACGTCCCCCACAGCTTTTCACCAAGATCTCGATAAAAATGTTTCAAGGCTTTCATGGATTCAACGGGGGTGTACGGAAACGAAGCCAGCGCTGCGGTGCAAGTGATCGTTCCATTATCATCTCGCGGCAAGGCGCGCCCTCCGGCCGCATTGATGCCGGCGGAGCGCCCCCACGAATCATCCCCATAGCCAGCATACTTTCCCGGGTTAGCGACAGCGTAAGCGTGGCTGATCAATGCAATGTTGCGATTGTTCTTGAAATAGTTTGTGTAAGCATCCCTCTTGTCGCGAGGGTCAAAGCCGAGAAATGAGTAGTGAGTAAAGAAAAGATCTGCTCCGTTTGCCTCTCCGACGTCGAGTTTGATGCCGTAATAACTATTTCCGTTGACGTAGTGATCGCCTTGGGTCGTCCGACTCCACCAGCGGCGATATTGGACCGCCCGTTCCGACTGTCCCGCCCAACCGCTGTGATACATCGTAGCCGGGATGGGATGAGTGGGCGACGCGATCGCCAGCAGATATACAATCATCGTCTCATTCCATCCAACCAGCGGATGATTCAGGTAGAAAGCGTATTCGGGGGACCAGTGCCAATACAGAAAATTGGACCTGCTGTCGCTTCGGTACCAGTCCCATTCCACTGAGTTCCACAGCGAAGTTATGGTGTTGCGGAGCTCTCGCTCTGCGGCATTAGCCAGGGTGAAATATTGCCGCGCCGCCAGCAGTCCCTGCATCAGGAATGCGGTTTCGACGAGATCGCCACCGTTGTCGTATTTCCCGAAGCGTGAAATGACCCGGCCGCTTCTGCCGTCGAGGAAATGCGGGAATGCGCCATGAAATCGATCTGCCTTCGACAAGAAGCGGGTGATTTTCAGCATTCGCTCCACGCCTTGCTCACGGCTGATGAAACCGCGCTCGATACCGACAAGCAGCGCCATGATGCCGTGGCCGGAAGCCCCCACCGCGACCAGGTTTTCATCACCCGGCAGGATTTCAATTGCCATGCCGGCAATCGGGTGCCCGCCATCCCAGTAGTATCTAAAACAGGCTTCTTGAACCATGGTGAGGAGTTCGTCGTCGCTCATTGCGCGGGTCGCGGACTCCACTTCCGCAGAGAGAGGCGATTCGTTGTAGTTCACGTCGACGGAGCTAATCCTATAGAAAGAGGTCTTGCCGCTTTCGCCGAGGAAATCCTCATAGCGAGTCGTCCCCGCTTTCTGAATGCCGACTGGTTCGTATTTTTTCCCGTCGAAAGATCGATAAATTTTGTAATACCGTAAGTCAGCATCGTTGCTGGGAGTCCACGTCAAATCAATGTGCCTGTCATAGCCTTTCGCATTAAAGCCCGTTGGTGGCGCTGGGCCTTTGTGATTGTTCGCTACCTCGTCGCCAGTCGTGATCTCATCGACATAAATCGTGTGTGGTTTCCCGTCGTCGAGTCCTTGACGGATGGTGATCAGTGCAAGGCGACGCGGATCGAACTGCGGCGCCCCCGTTTCCCTGACTTGTCCCACGAATGAATCGAATGGCAACTTCACTCTTATCCACGTGTAGGCAGGGAGCTTGTCCAGTTGACCGATGAGCCTGATGCTGGGGGTGCCTTCGTCATTTACGTCTTTCAAATAGATTAGTGGTGATTCATCGGCAGAAAGATCGGTTTCTGAGTAGCACCACAAAAACAGTGAACCGCCTGAAAAGTCGGCGGTGCCATATCGGGCCTTGACCTTAAGACTGACAACCCAGTCGCCCCCAGTCTGCGACTGCCACTTCAGGCGGAGAGAGTTGGGCGGACTTACATAATGAGTTTCATCGACGGGAATCTTACCGCCGATTAGTTCCAGTTCACTGGGCGAAACGAAAAAACCATCACTATAGTAGAACGACCGGTAACTTAAGCTGTTGTTGAAAGCGGGGCGGTCGGACATCAGACAACCCTTGTGCTAGGGTTGCTATGGGCAACCAAAGCCAAGCCAGCAGGAGTTTACGTGCTCGCATCGCGGTACCCGCCTCTTGCAGCCAGCCTGACGCATGCATGGTATTCGATCAAGCTCCTCTCTCCGCTCGAGCTCACAGACGAACAGCTGTGGTCTTAAGTCCCCGAAAACACGGGGGCAACTGATGGGTACGGCTGCCCGGTATTTTTGCTGGCATACGTGCGCACCCGGCAAAGGCGAAAGTATTTAAAGCACAATGCTTGCAGAACTCTTACCTCAATTCGACGATGGCCAGTCCCTGTGCGGGCAGGACCAGGGTCGACTTGTCGTTGTTCACGGTGCGCGTCTCGGGAGCAGAAAGTTCAGACGCCTTGCGTAGCTCTCGAATCTGCTCTCGCGTCGGATAACTTGGGGAACCCATCTTTTCATAGGTGGAGTGAACGTCCCCGTGATCGCGGTCCAGACGGGAGATGGCGACCTGCTTCACTTTTGTGCCTTGCAGCTCCAGAATAATGGTTTTGCTGCTTCCTCCTTGGCCAGGCGGAGCGTAGTTCCAAACCGCCAGAACCAGAGTGCCGTCCTTTCTCCGCGTGAGCAGGGCCGAATCGGAATCTAGCGCGATCCGTTGATCGCCGAGCCGGTGCAGGAGTTTGAAGGCGGCGAACGCTGGCTTGGGAATGTCGTCCGCGGCAATCAGACCGAAGCCGCCGTAGAAAGGTGTCTTGACCACTCCCTGTTCTTCAAAAACATCCGAAAACGTCCAGTACGACATCATGTCCACCATTCCATCGCATTGCCGGATCGTGTCGGCCATCCAGGGCCCCATGTAGGTCGAATCCGTGACGTCAGGCTCGTTCATATAGCTGGCATTGAACTCACTCCAGATCAAGGGCAGCTTCGGCATGGCCGATGCCTTGATCTGGTCATGGACCTTTTTCACCGCGCGGCACACCATTTGGTTGCGCGGGATTTCTTCATGCGTGCCGAACACATCCTCGGCCTTGTCATTGCCGTAGACATGCGAGGAAACAAAATCCACTGGCACCCGATGCTTGGCGCAATGCTCGATGAAGGCATCGGCCCAGGCAGCCTGTGCTGTTGCCGGCCCTCCCACACGCAAGCGAGGATTTACAGCTTTCAGCGCTTTCGCAGTGTGGTCGTAAAGCTCCCAGTAAGTCGGCTGTCTGGGATCGCCGCCCCAGAAGTCCAGGTTAGGTTCGTTCCAAACCTCAAAATACCACTGCGAGACTTCGTCAATCCCGTAACGTTCAATCAGATGTTGGGCAAGGTGGCGAATCAGACCATCCCATTTCGCATAGTCCTTGGGCGGAGCCACAATCGGTCTATACCAGAAAGACTGGACATCCTGGCGCGCCGCGAGCTTCTTCGGCATGAAGCTGATTTCGACAAAGGGACGGACTCCGTTGTGCAGCAGTCCGTCGTAGATTTGGTCCGCATACGAAAAGTTGTAAACCGGTTGTCCCCGCTCGTCTTCGTCGTAAACTCCAACCTCATCGTGCAGGATGGCGTGGAAGCGGACGTAGCGAAAATCGGTGACTTGTTTCACCTCGCGGAGATCATTGCGATAGCTTTCGCGCAAGCTGAGAACGGCCCGTCCCGAACCGAACATCTGCTCCCAAAAGTGTAGAAACGGCGTCGCCGGAGCATTGGGATCGATCACAATATGTCCGGGAGAGGATTGCGAATGAGCCAAGGAACCAAGGATTAGGACCAGCACACTGGAAATCAGCACCCTACACGAACGAGATCTATGCACGGACGAGCCTCCTGAAAAATATCTTGATCCGCCACTTGACTGCAGTCAGCGACCGTGTTCGAAAAAACACTTCTGTAGATTCCGACTCCGAAAAAGCAAAAACATCGATAAACAACCAGCCACAGCCACAACGAGGGCGGTTCTCAAACTTGCGAACCGCGTTGACACGTACCCCACAAACCAGGGAACACTTGCGCCGCCCAGCGTTGAAAAAGCAAACATGACCCCAATGATGCGAGGAGTCGCGGCCTCGAACGCCTCAGAGAGGAAAGCAATCGCGATTGGGTAGAGGCTGGACATTCCCAGGCCGGCGAATAGCGCGCATAGCGCCACACCCGGAACTGACCGCGCGAAAAGCAGAGCTCCCGTGCTGCTCAATGCCAGAACTGTACCCCAGCGGGCTTGCCTCACATCCGATACTTGCCGAAGGGTCAGCGGCGCTACCACGCGGCCTAACAGAAGCGCTCCGTAAAAATAGGAAGGGACGGTAATCCATCCGCTGCTTGATATGGCGCTGACTCGTTGGGCGTAAGAAGCCAACCAAGTGCCGAGGGCGTTCTCCGTTCCCACGTAAATAAAGAAGATCGCGCCAAGCACCATTGCCGCCGGAGTCCAGAGATACCGGAACCATAACCGCCGGGGAGTGGCAGGTGCTTCCCGGCTCAGTTCCGGCAGGTTCGTGGGAACCACAAATATAAAGCGACAGGCACCACAGCGAGCAGACCAACGATCCCGTACAAGAAAAAATTGGTGTGACCGCGGTGTTGAAATGCGGCGAGCAAGAATGGACACAGGACTGCTCCCGCGCTCCAGGAAAAATTGAGCAAGTTGAGCGCTGAGGAACGACGTTCGGACCCCACCGGAGCCACAACGAGGTTGCCGGTGGGGATGGTGAGTCCGATGCCGATGCCATAACAGAAAACGGCAATCAGAGCCCACCAAAACGGGCCGGCAATTAGAGTCGCGACACCGGTACCCATGAAAAGCAAACCACAACTTATGGTGCGACGAAAGCCGAGTCTTGGCAGAACCACACCGCAAGACACGGTGCTGACCAACGCGCCCAGAAATTGCGCCGTCACCAGGTATCCAGCTTGGCTGTCATTCAGAGACCATCGCACCGAGAGCGTGGGCAACAATGGACCCAGCAATACAGTTATCATGCCGGTCGGAACGAAGGCGGCGTGCGCAATTGCGCTAGCACTTAGTTGTGCGCGGTGCGTCGATGTTTCGGGCGAGGAGGTCTGCATTGTCAGTTCCGCCAGACCTCGGCAACGTTCAAGGCAGCGCACTCAGAACCGGACAGTGATGATTTGCCTTGCAAGTACTCTCCCTTACGATCAACTCTGGTTCAACCACGATTTCCTTGGTCCGCCGTTCTGCCGAGGGTGCTCCGACCAGCCGCAGAACGAACTCCGCTGCGGTTTTGCCCATCTTGCGCGGCGGTTGCCTCACCGTGGTCAGGCCCGGATGTTGATATGCGGCGCTCTGGATATCGTCAAATCCGACCACCGAGACGTCTTCCGGCACCCGCAGACCCGATTCGAACAGCGCGCGCATCGCACCCATCGCAGAAATGTTATTGAACGCGAACACAGCGGTAAAGGGCTCCCGCGATTTGATCAATTTCCTGGTCGCTTTGTACCCAACTTGCGGTGACGGAGAATCTTCTTCCAGTTGGACGGTCAGTTTTGATCGCACTTCGATGCCGAGGCGTGCCGCAGCTTCCAAGTTGGCCTTCCAGCGGACCTCCGTGTCGGAACTGAACTCTTGGCCTTTGATGAAAGCGATCTTGCGATGCCCCAAGTGCTGCAGATGCTTGAGCGCCAGTTCCGAAGCTCGGTCGTGGTCTAGAACGATATTCGTGACCCCGGCGGCGTAGTTGTGTCCAGAAATCGTCGCCACAGGCACCGGTAACGTGTGATGCCAGGCTGTATCGACGGCAATCACTCCATCCACATTGCGTTCCAGAAACATCTTCGGATATTCGTCGATCAGGTCGGATCGGTGACGGTGACTGGTCACAAAGTAGAAATAACCTTGCTGTAGAAGATAGTCCTCGATTCCGCCCAGTACCGTGGCGGTATAGCCCTCGCTGATTTCTGGGACAATGACGCCGATAGTGAAGCTCCGGCGGGGGCGCAGAGACCTGGCGAAGAAATTCGGCCGATAGTTCAGCTTTCGCGCCGCCGCCAAAATTCGTTCTTTTGTTTCTTGCGGAATCGAATCCGCGCCAGAAGAACGATTTAGTACGAGCGAAACCGTGGCCGGGGCAAATCCCAGATGCTCGGCCAACTGCTTTAAATTAATCGGCCGGTGTACTCGAGAAGATTTTTCTCCGGAATGTGCGCGAATTTTTCTTCCTGGCACGTTGCGCAGTCTCGCACATTGCGTGCCGCCTTACAAGAGACTTGAGCCCCAATTCGCTTGACAGTGTTCTAAAGAACGTGTTAAAGCTGCGGGCTGCATGTATTGAGGTAAATCGATTCATTCCCGTTTTATCTGTAGAGCACGTGGGCTCTATCGGAAACTGCCATAAGACTATTTCGTTGGTGAAGGAGTGCTCCTCATGCACCGAAACCTGTGGTTGCGCACGCTCGTATTTATGTTCTTCTCGACCTTTCTCCTCTGTTCCGCGCACGCGCAATACCGCGCGAGTCTGCAAGGCACAGTCACAGATGCGCAGGGGGCGGTTGTGCCCGATGCGACCGTTACTCTGACGAATCAGGATACCGGTCAGAATTTTCAGACCAACAGCAACGACAGCGGCGTCTACACCTTCAACGCCCTTCCTCCAAGCCACTTCTCTCTCACCGTTGAGAAGACCGGCTTCAAGAAGAAAGTGGTAGACAACGTTTCGCTGATTGCGGAGCAAGCCAACTCGCTTAGCGTACAGCTTGAAGTCGGAGCTGCTGGCGAGACGGTGACGGTGAACGGGGGTGAGGCACCGCTGATTGACACTGAGACTGGCAACCTAGCGGGCACTTTGACCAGCAAAGACATTCAGAGCTTGCCTTCTGTGGGCCGCGATCCTTATCAGCTCGCCCGCCTGGCGCCAGGAGTTTTTGGCGATGGCGCGACCAACGGCAACGGAGACGGGAGAGGTCTGCCGGGCAGCAACCAGACCAGCTCCGGATCCAAAAGCAGTATCTTTGCGACCGAAAACCAGCCGCAGATCACCTCGGGCGGCACCCGTAACAATGGCAATAGCTATCAGGTCGATGGCGTGGAGGTAAACAGCCTTGCCTGGGGTGGCTCTGCCGTCATCACCCCGAACGAGGAAGCAGTCAAGGAAGTGCAGATTCAATCCAACCCGTATAGCGCCGAAAACGGACGCAACAGTGGCGCCCAAGTGTTAGTAGTGACCAAAAACGGCACAAACGACTGGCACGGCAGCTTGTTCATGAAGATTCACCGCCCGGGTCTGGACGCGTACCAGGCATGGAATGGCTCCAATTCCAGCAAGTGCCCAGTACCTCCTGCAGCGTGCACGCCAACATCCCGTGGACTACTTCGCGACGCTAACCGCTTCAATCAGATAGGCGGGGGTGTTGGTGGACCAATTGTAAAAAACAAGCTCTTCTTCTTTTTCTCTTATGAGACGCTGAGGAACACGATTACGAGTGCGGGACCGAAGGGGTGGTTTGAAACGTCACAGTTTGATTCGCTAGTCGCCTCGACAAATCCCAATAGCATCGCATCAAAGATCACCGGGCTTGCAGGGACTAACATCAAGTTCGCGGGTATCATCCCGACGACCTGCGCTCAGCTCGGATTACCTTCAACTCAATGTGCCGATGTAAGCGGAGGGCTCGATGTCGGTTCTCCGATCAAGGCTCCATTGGGGACCAAGGATTCCACGTTCGGCGCAGCAGGTACTCCGTCAGGAGTCGGCGGGGGTCTAG
>WNFJ01389361.1_pt1 | contig 10091 bp, 12 predicted proteins | sample 5400461 | NCBI WGS metagenome assembly WNFJ01 (sample SAMN13153349, study PRJNA577476) | soil metagenome | isolation source: 115 cm saprolite on Douglas fir-dominated hillslope | place: USA:California | collected 2013-09-17
GACGGACGGGGTCGACGATGGTCTCGAACCGGAGGGCCTCTCGCTCAACATTCAAACTACTTTCGTCCCATTTCTTCGGGCCTGGAGGCGGAGGGCGAGCTCTCGGCGCTGACCAGCCGCTTCTCGCTTCTGGTGAATGACCCGCAGACCGAGAGCGTGGGCCGAGGAGAGTACTCGCCCCGGGGCTTCCTTCGCGGCTGGAATGCCCGCAACCGGTTCGGACACCGTGCCTATCTCGGTCTGCTGGCCAAGAGCGCTGAGCCTGTGACTCGCTTCGATGCCTTGCCGGCGGCCACCCTGGAGAGTCTGGGAACTTCCGACGCGGGCGCCTCCAGGACTCCCTTGGCGAAGATGTGTTCGTCCCCGGAATTCACCTGGTGCGGTACCAGGGCCGTCCCCGGACGTTCGTCGTCTGGGGTGATGCCATTCCCGAGGCCATTCCCGAAGTCGACCTGCTCATCGTGGTTCGCGACAAGCTGGCCCCGAGACGGCTCTTTCTCAGGAGGAAGGACACCTGCCTGCTCCCCTTTGCGGCGCTCGGACCCCACTTGCCCGCTGAGCGGCGGGAGAACTGATCGACTCCTTCCGATCCCGCCCGCCCTATTCCGGGAGGCTGGAAGGCCTGCCGTCCGACAGCGTTCTCACACAGGAGACCCTGGACGAGGCGAAGGCGGGTGGACATGATTATTGAGAGCGCCCTGCTGTCCGTCGTGCTGTGGACGGGCACGGCCCAGGTCGACGTGATGATCTGGGAGGGCGGCGGCGAGCATCCGTACACGACGGACTTCGCCCTCGAATACCAGGAGGCCGGTAGAACCCCGGTCGTGGGCGGCAAAGGAGCGGTCATCGGGCACCGTGTGCGACTCGTGCCGCGACGCGTCGCTCTCAAGGCCCACCACGAGGTTCGCGGGCTCCTGAACTGCTCGGGCGGAGGCGAGGAAATCGTGACGGAACCGCCGGAGGCGCAGGTGGTCGTCCCCCTCCCGGGCACGCGGTCGCTTGCTATCTATCAGCTGGTCCTCCCGAGGGCGGTCGGCGCCTTCGGCTGTGGCAGGAAGGGCAACGCCGCGGATCGTCGCGTCGGCATCGGCACGGGCCTCTTCCCTGCGGACGTCGAGGTTGCTGATGCCCAGGCGCGGTCTCTGGAGGCCGACGGAACACAGATGCGAGGCGCATGTCGGGATCGCTACGAAAGGAACTACAACGCGTCTCCCCCAGCCCCTTGTCCGCTACGAGTTTAACGTGAGGTGGGATCTCCGGAAGATCCAAGAGTGGCCGTCAGGCGGTCGCGCCCGCTCGCCTCAGCACCTCGACGATCTCCGCGTGCCCACGCCGCTTGGCCCACGCCAGTGGCGTCGCCCACGGCTCGTCGTCCGTAAGGTTGGTGGGCGCGCCGCGGGCGAGGAGGAGCTCCACCATCTCGGGTAGGTCGTTGCGGGCGGCCCAGGCCAGGGGGGTCGAGCGGTAATCCTCGTCCCGGGCGGAGATGGTCGCCCCGGCGTCGAGCAGGATCCTGGCGCACTCCTTCCGGAGCGGCTGCGACCGGCCGCGGCTGTCGCGGCCGCACAGGTCGTGCAGGGGCGTCGCCCGCTGCCAGTTGGGCAGGTCGGGGTCCATGCCGCTCGCGAGCAGCAGGCGCAGCATGTCGGGATCGCCGAGCAGGTACGAGCGGCAGGCGGTCAGGACCGGCGGAACTCGCGCGCCGGCATCCAGAAGGCGGACGAGCAGGCCGCGCTTGCCCAACGTGCACGCCGCAGCGAGCGCTCCCCCGCAGCCCTCGTCCGCTGACCGGGGGTCGGCGGTGACGCGGCGCGCGGCCTCGTCGTCCTCGTCCAGAAAGATGAGGTCGTAAGGGTCGAGCCGGCCGCCGCGGGTCATCAGCAGCGCGCGCAGCTCACGAGTCTTCGCGGCGTAGGTGGCGCTGCCCGACGACTCGATGGTGCCGTTGGGGTCGGCGCCGTGGGCCAAGAGCAGCTCGACCATCGCTCGGTCGCCGGCGCGCGCGGCGGCGTACAAGGCCATCCCGCGTGGTGCGGCGGCCCCTTCCGGCCAGTTCGGATGGGCGCCGCGGTCCAGGAGCATTCTCGCGATCCCCTCGTGGCCGAACTCAATGGCCGCGGACAGGGCCCGCCGGCCGCAGGGCCGCGCCTCCTCGATGCGGCCGGGATCCTTGCCCAGCAGCGCCGTCACGCGCTCGCGGTCCCCGAGGGCGGCCGCGATCACGGTGTCGCAATCGGCGCCGCGGGAGAGCAGCAGCCGCGCGGTCTCGCGGTCGGGACGGCGGCCCCAGAACGCCAGGTCGATGGGCTGGAAGTCGACCGGCGCGTAGCCCGCAGCGTTGGGCCCGCCCGCGCCGTGCCGAGCATGGATGTCGGCACCGCGGTCGAGGAGCAGTTCGATCACCTCGCGCGCTGACGCCCCGACCGCGCGATGCAGCGGCGTGCCCCCCTGGCCGTCGCCCCGGTGGACGAGCGCGGGCTCGGCGTCGAGCAGCTTTTCCACCTGGGCAAGGTCGCCGGCGGCGGCAGCCAGGTGGATGGCATGGTCGGCCCGTGCGGCGTCCGGAGCGGTCCGCTCCGACCGGGCGCACGCCTCCTCCAGCAGGTGGGCCACCGCCTCGTGGCCGCGATCGCAGGCGATCGTGATCAGGCTCTCGCCGCTGAGCCCTACCGCGGCCGGATCCGCGCCCGCTTCCAGGAGGACGCGGACGGCCTCCAATCGCCCTTCGCGCACGGCGAAGTGGATGGGCGTGGTGTACCAGTACCCCACCCGGTAGAGATTCGGGTCACGCGCGAGCAGGCGACGAAGGCCTTCGGCGTCGCCGGCCTCGGCGGCGCAGAGGGCGTCCCACACGTCGCACCCGCGGCTGGACCAGGATCCAAACGGCGCCTCGGATGCGAGCTCCAGGGGCTGGATCATGCGTCGTGAAAGCTAGCCCTTTCGCGAGGGGAACGTCAATTGGGAGGAGGTTGGGCGAGAATGAGGGCGGCGGCCAAAGGCTGGAGAGAAATGCTTATTGTAGCCGCAGCTACCCTTGCAGCCTCTGTGGCGGCCGGGCAGCAACAACCGGCGGCGACGAGCACTCAGACGCAAGTCGTGCTGCTGGGTACGGGCACGGCGGGTCCGGACCCCGAGCGGTCGGGGCCCGCGACCGCGATCGTGGTGAACGACACCGCCTACCTCGTCGACTTCGGCCCGGGCATCGTGCGGCGCGCGAACGCGGCGGCCAACCGCAAGGGTATCCGTGCCCTCGAGACGCCGGACCGCGCGATCGTGATCTCGGGCGCACGAACCCCACCCAGGCCACGATCGATGCCTGTCGCGGCTGCGACGTGCTGATCCACGAGGCCCAGACGCCGGCGTGGCTGGCCGGCCGACCGGACACGTTTCGGCGGTTCGCGGCCAAGTACCACACGACCACCGTCCAGTTGGCCGATCTGGCGCGAGAAGCCAAGCCACGCCTGCTCGTCCTCTACCACTATTCAAGCGTGCCGCCCGAGCAGGTGCTCGGTGACATGCTCGCCCGCTATTCGGGGCCCGTCGTGGTCGGCCGCGACCTCGACGTCTATTGATGTGACGGGAACGCTCTACCCCTGATCGTAGGCCCGTTTCAGGCGCGCGATGTCGATCTTCTTCATCGTGAGCATGGCTTCCATGGCTCTCCTGGCCTTCTTCGGATCCCGGTCACCGAGCATCTTCCCCAGGACGGTCGGATTGATCTGCCAGGAGAGCCCATACTTGTCCTTCAGCCAGCCGCACTGCCCCTCTTCCCCGCCTTCCGAGAGCCGCTTCCAGAGCTCGTCCACTTCCTTCTGCGTCTTGCCGTCCACGGAGAGCGAGATGGCCTCGGTGAACTTGAACTGCGGCCCCCCGTTCAGGGCGATGAAGTCCTGGCCGGCCAGCTGGAAGGTCACGCTCATCACGCTGCCTCGAGGTCCCGGGCCCGCTTCTCCGTAACGAGTCACCCCCTTGATCTTCGAGTTCTTGAAGATGGACACGTAAAAACTGGCGGCCTCCTCGGCCTGCGTATCGAACCACAGGAACGGCGTGATTTTCTGCATCAGCGTTCTTCCTTTGCTCAGGCCGCTTCTGAGACCGGGTACCGGGGAGAAGCGATGCCGTCGCTCCCTGCCCCGGTCTAGGATCGCTCCGCCCGGCCCGCCACGAAGGGGCAGTAGAGCCGAAATCCAAGCCTCTCGTACACGCGCAGGGCGGCACGGTTCTGCTGGCTCACGTTCAGGGCCACGGTGCGCAGGCCGCGGGCCAGGGCCTCGCCAGCAACCGCGCTCGTCACGCGTGCCGCCAGGCCGCGACCGCGACGATCGCGCCGAACGTAGACGTTTCCGATCGCGCAGACGCTTTCCATGGGTGACACGACGTGGGTGCCGGCGACGGCGACGAGCTGCGCGCCTTCCCAGACTCCACGGAAGAGCCCCTGCCCGACCATCGAAGGGTCGAAGAAGTCAGGGGCCTCGCCGCTCGGCTCGCCGTCGGCGTAGAGGGCGCGGATGGCCTCCGCATCTAGGGGGCTAAGCCGCGTGACGTCATCCGATGGAACCGGACGGAGCTCGTCCGGTTCGAGGATCATTCGCCATTGAAGCCGCGGTTCCTCCAGGCGGAAGCGGGTCTCGATGGCCGGCAGAGCTTCCGGCCGGACGTGCAGGATGAGGGCACGGTCCTCGATCTCCTGGATGAGGGGCGCTAGGCGCCCGGTCGTGCCAAGCGCGAAGAGTACGGGCGGATCCGCGCGCCGGTACAGCAGGACCAGCGCGGGCGGGGCGTCCTCCCGCGCGAGCCACCGGCAGTGCTCTCGGAAGCCTGGCTCCAAATCGGCCAGCGCATAGGCCGCCCACGGCCGATCGCTCTCCAGCAGGGCACGAATCCGGGCCGGGTCCTCCACCCGCGACGATCCCATGGGGCCGCCCAGTATACTTGTCCGCTGCGGCGCCGGACGGTGGGGCGCAAGGAGGGAACCATGGCGGTTCGGTCGGCGGAAGCGGAGTGGAAGGGCACCCTGCGCGAGGGCGCGGGGAAGATGAAGCTGGGGAGCGGGGCCTACGAGGGCAGCTGCTCGTTCGCGTCACGCTTCGAGGAAGGGAAGGGGACGAACCCCGAGGAGCTGATCGCGGCCGCCCACGCGGGTTGCTTCTCGATGGCCCTCTCGGCGGGCCTCACCAAGGCCGGCCATCCCCCCACGCGCGTCCACACGACGGCGCGCGTCCACCTGGAGAAGGTGGGCGAGGGCTTCGGGATCACGCGCATCGAGCTGACGACCGAGGCCCAGGTGCCCGGCATAGACAACAAGGCCTTCCAGGAGCAGGCTGAAGGAGCCAAGAAGGGCTGCCCGGTATCCAAGGTCCTCGCGGGGGCCCAGATCTCGCTGACCGCGACCCTGAAGAGCTGACGCTACGACCCCGTTCCGATCGCGAACAGGTGTCGCTCACCGCGGATGTAGATCCGCCCCTTCGAGAAGGCGGCCGAGGCATTGATGGGCTCACCCAGGGGGTTCGTGCGGACCACTTCGTGCGCGGGTCCGGCGTTGATCACGAAGGTATCGCCGTCCTGGCTCATGATCAGGAGCTTGCCCGCAACTGCCACCGGCGAGGCCATGAACGAGGCCGCTACCGGGGGCCGCCCTCCCTCGTACTTCACCTCGCCCGTGCGGGCGTCCAGGCACGTGAGCAGCCCCTTGTCCGTCATCAGGTAGACGTAGCCGTCGTAGAGGATCGGCGAGGGCACGTAGGCGGTGCCCTTCGTGTACCTCCAGAGCACGTGCGACTCGGTCACGTCGCCCGAGCCGCCCGGCCGCACCGCCACCGCGAGCTTCTCGGGAAAGCCCGCGGAGAGCACGACCACGTCCTTGCCCGCCACGGGCGAGGGGACCGCGTTGCTGGAGAGGCCCTTCATGCGCCAGAGCTCTCTCCCGGTCGCGGGGTTGTAAGCGATGATGGTTTCCGTGCCGCTCGTCACCAGCTCGTCGTGGCCGTTGGCGCTCACGATCACCGGGGTGGCCCAGCTCACCTGGACCTTCCGCGGCACCCGCCAGACCTCCTTGCCCGTGTTCTTCTCGAGGCCCACCGCGAACGAGTTGTCGCCGTTGTCCTCGTCGCACACGAGGATCACGAGGTCCTTGTAGAGGAGCGGCGAGGTCCCCACCCCCACTCCCAGGGTGGCCACGACACCGGGGGCGTACTTCCAGGCCAGGGCGCCGTCGAAGGAATAGGCGTAGAGTCCCTCGGAGCCGAAGTAGGCGTAGACCTGCTTGCCGTCGGTCACGGGGGTGGGCGAGGCGAAGCTGCCGCGCCGGTGGCGCGAGTCCACGGGCGTGCCTTCCCAGGCCGTGCGCTCCCAGAGAATCCTGCCGTGCTTCGCCTCGAGGGCGAGGACCTGGAACGTGTGCCTGCGATCCGCCCCCATCCCGTCGGGATGGACGAACTCCTCGCCGTCCACCATGTGCTTGACCGCCTTCGCGCCCGGGACCACCTCGCCCTCGATGGCGGTGGTGAGGAAGATGCGATCGCCCCAGACGATGGGCGAAGAGTGCCCGCGCCCCGGCAGCTCCGTCTTCCAGAGCACGTTCTTGGTGTCGCTCCACTCGAGGGCGATGCCGGTCTCGCGCGTCACCCCCTGGCCCTCGGGACCGCGGAACTGCGGCCAGTTGAGATCGGTCGCGAGGGCGGGTGTCGCGACCGCGGGCGCCGCGAGGGACAGGACAAGAAGACCGCGGCGGACCAACCGGCGCTCCGCAAAGCGCATGCCCTAGCCTCCCCGGGGATTCTAGCCCGCGCGTGCGGTTGGTGGCGATCCAGCCCCTTGAACGCGCGGCCGCGCGACGCCTGAACTAAGATCGTCCTGATGCGGCCGTTCGATTTCGAATCGCGCACGCGCCTCGTGTTCGGCCCCGGCAGCCTGGCCCATCTGCCCGAGCTGGCGCGCGACCTCGGCTTCCGCCGCACGCTGCTGGTGGCGGACCCGGGGATCGTGGCTTCCGGGCACTTCGAGAAGGCACGGGCGTTCCTGGCCGAGGGCGGGATCGAGGTCGTGGGCTTCCACGATTTCGACCAGGACCCCGACTCGGCGATGGTCGCGGTGGGAGCCGTGGCCGCCCGCGAGGGGCGGATCGACTCGCTGGTCGGCCTGGGCGGGGGCAGCTCCATGGACTGCGCCAAGGGGATCAACTTCGTCCTGACCAACGGCGGCTCCATGGCCGACTACTGGGGCTACGGCAAGGCGAAGGAGCCGTTGCTGCCCATGATCGGCGTCCCCACGACCGCGGGCACCGGGAGCGAGGCCCAGACCCAGACCCTGATCTCGGACCCGAAGACGCACGTGAAGATGGCCTGCGGCGATCCCAAGGCCGCATTCCGGGTGGCGATCCTCGATCCGGCGCTCACGGTCTCGCAGCCCCGGGCGGTGACCGCGACCGCTGGCTACGACGCGCTCTCCCACGCGGTGGAGACGTGGGTCACGACCAAGGGCAACGTCCTTTCGGACTTGTTCGCCCGCGAGGCCTTCCGCTTGCTGGACGCCCACTACGTGCGGGTGCTCAAGGATCCGGGCGACCTGGACGGCCGCGGGGCCATGCTGCTCGGCGCGCACTACGCGGGGATCGCGATCGAGGCCTCGATGCTCGGGGCGACCCACGCCTGCGCGAACCCGCTGAGCGCCCGTTACGGCACCGCACACGGGGTGGCCATCGGCCTGATGCTCACCCACGTCGTGCGCTGGAACGCAGGGGCCGTGAACGACCGGTACGCCGAGCTGCTGGCCGCGGCAGGATGGCCGAGCGGCCCCGATTCCGCCGCCGCGCTGGCGGACCGGCTCGAGGAGCTGGCGGTGGCGGGAGGGCTGCCCCGGAAGCTGCGGGCCGCGGGCGTCCGCGACGTCGACCTGCCCGCGCTCGCCGAGGACGCGGCCCGGCAGTGGACGGGCCGCTTCAACCCGCGCCCGTTCGACGCCGCGGGGGCGCTGGAGCTGTACCAGGGGGCGTTCTGACGAGGAGGACGGCCATGACGGACCGCACACGACGGACGTTCCTGCGCGACGCTTCGCTCGCCCTCGCCGCCACGACGGGCGGAGCCCTCTGGCTTCGGACGGACGCCTTCCCCACCCGGAGCACGGCCGAGGAGGTGATGGCACCCCCCGGGGTGTCGCCCGCCGCCCTCGCGGTGCCGCCTCCCGCGAGCCCGCTCCTTCCTACCCGGCCGGTGGTGGCCGGCCCCTTCTATCGTCCGGGCGCGCCGTACCGCGCGAAGAGCACGCCGCCCTTCGAGACGGGGACCGTCCTCGTCCTCGCGGGGCACGTCTGGGGCTTCGACACGAAGCGTCCGATCACGGGGGCGGTGCTCGACCTGTGGCACGTGGACGTGAACGGCAAGTACTCCGCGGGCGACGGCGACTTCAAGAACCGGGCGCGGCTCCTGACCGACGAGAGCGGCGCCTATGAGCTGGAGGGCATCCACCCCGTGGCCTACCAGCCGGGCGGCGACGGCTGGCGCTGCCCGCACATCCACCTGATGGTCGAGGCTGCGGGCTACAAGCGGCTGATCACCGAGATCTACTTCCACGGCGACCCGCACCAGAAGGAGGACGGCATCTTCCATCCTTCCCTCTCCGTGCCGGCCCAGAAACGGACCGCCAACGGCCAGTCCTTCGAGACCGCGACCTTCGACATCGTGCTCGAGAGGGCATGAGGCGGCGACCGCCGCCCCCCCTGGCGATCGCGGCCGCTCTCTCCGCCTCCCTCGGCTGCGCCACCCCAGCGGCCGCCCAGACGGCCGACGCCTGGCCGCAGTTCCGGGGCAACCCCACCCTGAGCGGCGTCTCGCCCGCGATCCTGCCCGCGGCCCTGAAGGTGGCCTGGACGTTCGAGGCGGGGGAATCCATCGAGTCCTCGGCCGCCATCGCGGAGGGGACCGTCTACGTGGGCCGCACGGGCGGCGAGCTGCTCGCTCTCGACCTCGAGACCGGCAAGCTTCGCTGGCGTTACCCGGTCGAAGGCGAGGGGATCGGCGAATCGTCGCCGTTCGTCGCCGGCGGGATCGTCTACGTGGGCGACCTGAAGGGCAACGTCCACGCGGTGGGCGCGGGCGACGGCAAGCGCGCCTGGATCTTCAAGACCGGCGGTGAGGTCAAGGCCTCGCCCGTGGTCGCGGACGGCAAGGTCATCGTGGGCTCGTACGACCAGCACCTCTACGCGCTCGACGCGAGGACGGGCCGCCTCGTCTGGAAGCTCGAGACCGAAGGCCCGGTCCACGCCACGGCGGCGGTGGCCGGAGGCTTCACCTATGTCACCGGGTGCGACCAGCGTCTGCGGGCGGTGCGGATCGAGGACGGGAAGGAGGCGTTCGAGGTCTCCTCGGACGCCTACACGGGGGCCTCCCCGGCGATCGTGGGCGACCGAGCCTACTTCGGAACGTTCGAGAACGAGGTGCTGGGGGTGGACCTCAAGGCGCACCGCATCGCCTGGCGCTACGAGCATCCCCAGCGCAAGTTCCCGTTCTACTCCTCGGCGGCGGTAGCGGACGGCAAGGTGGTCGTGGGGGGCCGCGACAAGGTGGTGCATGGCCTCGACGCCTCGACGGGCCGGGAGCTCTGGACGTTCGCGACCCAGGGTCGCGTGGAATCCTCGCCCGCGATCGCGAGCGGCCGGGTGTACGTCGGCTCGAACGACAGCCGGCTCTACGTCCTGGAGCTGGCCAGCGGCAAGCTGCTCTACCAGTTCGACGCGGGAGCGCCCCTCTCCGCCTCCCCGGCCCTGGCCGCGGGCCGGTTGGTGATCGGGTCGCAGGACGGGCGGCTCTACTGCTTCCGCTGAGCCCTTCCCGCTTCCGTTGCTAGAATCGCCGGGCGCGGAGGGGCCATGAGCACGTATACCATGGGCAGGCTTGGTGGAGCCATCGTGGTTTCAGTCGCGGTTGTCACCACGACCCGCGCGGGCGCGCAGGCGCCGCCCCCCACCGCCCCGACGAGCCAGACGCAGATCGTCCTGCTCGGAACGGGCAACCCCGTGCCGGACCCTGACCGATCGGGCCCGGCCACGGCGGTGGTCGTGAACGGCACGCCCTACCTGGCCGACTTCGGCGCGGGCG
>WNFJ01592780.1_pt1 | contig 10091 bp, 10 predicted proteins | sample 5400461 | NCBI WGS metagenome assembly WNFJ01 (sample SAMN13153349, study PRJNA577476) | soil metagenome | isolation source: 115 cm saprolite on Douglas fir-dominated hillslope | place: USA:California | collected 2013-09-17
GGCGTTATCGCGCTGGTGCAGGCCGATCGACGGCTCGTCGAGGATATAGAGCACGCCCACCAGCCGGCTCCCGATCTGGGTCGCGAGCCGGATGCGCTGCGCCTCGCCACCCGAGAGCGAATTGGCCGAGCGGCCCAAGGTGAGGTAGTCGAGTCCCACGTTGCGCAGGAAGCGCAGCCGGTCGTTCACCTCTTTGAGAATCGGGCGGGCGATTTCCGGGTCGAGGCCGGGACGCCCGTTCGCGCGCAGCGGAATGCCCTCGAAGAACGTGAGCGCGTCGGTCACCGCCAGCTCCACCACGTCCCCGATACTGTGGCCGTGCAGCAGCACCGCCAGGCTCTCCGGCCGCAGCCGCCTGCCGTGGCAGGTCGGGCACGGCTGCTCGACCATGTACTCCGCCAGCTGCTCGCGCATGCTGTCCGACGCGGTCTCGCGGTAGCGGCGCTCCACGTGCTTCAGGACCCCGTCCCAGCCGGACTCGTAGGCGCCGTGCCAGCGCTCGCTGTCGTACTGAAACGTGAGCGTTTTGCCGGGCGCCCCGTAGAGGACGACCTTCTTGGCGGCTGGGGGTAGCGCCTGCCACGGCGTGTTCAGGTCGAACTTGAAGGCGCGCGCGAGACTCGGCAGGATCACCTTGCGGATGTAGCCGCTCGGCTCACCCCAGGGGAGGATCACGCCCTCGAGAATCGAGAGGCTGGGGTCGCCGAGCACCAGGTCGGGGTTGACCTCGCGCCGGGTGCCCAGCCCCGAGCAGTCGGGGCACGCGCCAAACGGAGAGTTGAACGAGAACTGGCGCGGCTCGAGCTCGGGGAGCGACAGCCCGCACGTAGGGCACGCGTAGCGCTCCGAGAAGAGCGTGGCTTTGCCCCCGCCTCCGCCGGCGCGCTGCTGGATCACCTCCACCGTGCCGTCCGCCGCTTTGAGCGCCGTCTCGATCGAGTCGGCCAGCCGGGCGCGGTCCGCCTTGCGCACCACCAAACGGTCGACGACGACCGCAATGTCGTGATTCTGGCGGCGGTTGAGCTTCGGCACGTCGGCGAGATCGTAGGTCTCCCCGTCCACCCGCACGCGGACGAAGCCCTGCTTCGTGGCGGCGTCGAACACGTCCCGGAACTCGCCCTTGCGACCGCGCACCAGCGGGGCCAGGATCTCGACCTTGGTCCCTTCGGGCCACGCGAGCACGAGGTCGGTGATCTGCGAGGCGCTCTGGCGCTCGATCGGCGAGCCGTCTTGCGGGCAATGCGGTGTGCCGAGCCGCGCCCACAGCAGCCGCAGGTAGTCGTACACCTCCGTAATCGTGCCGACCGTGGAGCGCGGGTTGTGCCCCGCGCTCTTCTGCTCGATCGAGATGGCGGGGGACAGCCCCTCGATCGCGTCCACGTCGGGTTTTTCCATCAGGCCGAGGAACTGACGGGCGTAGGCGGAGAGCGACTCGACGTACCGGCGCTGGCCCTCGGCGTAAATCGTGTCGAACGCGAGGGACGACTTGCCCGACCCCGAGAGCCCGGTGATGACGGTCAGACTATCGCGCGGGATCTCGACGGTGATGTCTTTGAGGTTGTGTTCGCGGGCGCCGCGAACGATCAGTGCGTCGCTGGACATAGACTCTTAGCCTAGACAGCTACCCTTTCCCCGGTCAACTCTCCCCCTCGCCCGCACGCACACCCGGGCGCGCCGGGCTGGCGCGGCTCGTGCCGCCCGTTCTCTTGCCTAACCCCCGCCGGTTCCCTACGTTAGCTCCCCCATGGCGGCGACCGCGCTGGTGGTGCTCACGACGCTCGCGAACGAGGCCCAGGCGCGGGCGCTCGTCACAGCGCTCCTGGCGGACCGGCTGGTAGCTTGCGGCACCTTGATGCCTGGGGCCCGCTCGCTGTACCGCTGGGGCGGGAAGGTGACCGAGGAGGCGGAAGTGGTCGTGCTGCTCAAGACCGAGGAGTCGAAGTGGGACGCGCTGTGCAGCGCCGTGCGCCGCCAGCACCCCTACGAGGTCCCGGAGCTGCTCGCGTTGCCGGTGGAGCGGGGGCTCGACCGCTATCTCTCGTGGCTCACGCAGGAGGTGGCGGGGTGATTCGCAAGCGCGAGCCGCGCTGGCAGTCGGCGGCCGAGCGGGCTCGGGTCGCGGCGGAGCTGATCGAGGAGGCAGAGTCGCTGACCGAGACCAGCACGATCGCGTCCCCGGCCGATGTGGCGCGGGCCAGCCTGCCACCGCCCATCCGGGTCGAGCTGCCCGCGCTCGGCGCGACGCCCGGCGTCCGGGCCGCGGCGGGCCCGGCGCCCGTCGCCAGGGCCGACGGGCCCGGCACCACGCTCGGGCTCGACGACGCGCTCACGGCGGATCCGAACAACGTGGCGCTCCTCGTCGAGCGGGCCGGCCGGCTCGCCGCCGCCCAACATGGCGCCGCCGCCCAGCGGGACTATGAGCGGGTGCTTGCCATCGAGCCCACCCACGGGGCAGCGCTCACCGGGCTGGGCGCCCTGCTGTCGCGCCGGGGGCTCTGGACCGAGGCGGTGCCGCGGCTGCGACGCGCGGTGGAGGTGGAGCCGGGCCGCGCGGCGGCCTGGTACTACCTGGGTGAAGCGCTGAATCACGTCGACGAGCTCGTCGGTGCCCAGGGCGCCTACGAGCGGGCCGTCGAACTCGAACCCCGCAACCCCAAAGCCCTGTACGGACTCGGCATCGTCCTCGATCGGCTGCACCGTCCCGACGAGGCCACCCGGATGTACCGCCGTTCCCGGGAAGCCGCCGGCAGGTGATCCGCGTGGTCGTGGACGACCTCGCGGGGCTGGCTGCCGACGCGATCGTTCGCCCCGCCACAACCCGACTCGATCCCACCACGCCGGCCGTACGCCGGCTCGAGACGGTCGGCGGCTCGGAGTTCGCAAGCCACCTGCAGCTTGCCAAGGAGCTCCCGGTCGGCGCGGCCGTGGTGACGGCGGGCGGGGGTGCGCTCCCCGCAGCGTTTGTGATTCACGCCGTCATTCGCAGTGAGACGGAGCCGGTCACGCGCGACAGCGTGGCGCGTGCCTGGCGCGCGACGCTGCAGCAAGCGCGGGAATGGGAGTTCGGCATCGTCAGCGTGCCACCGATTGGCACAGGGGCAGGAAATCTCACGGTCGAGGACGCAGCCGAGATCATGGTACCGATGCTGAACGCCCACCTCCGCAGCGCCGCCTTCCCGGCCGACGTTGCCATCGTCGTGGAAACGCCCGAGGACCAGGCCACGTTCGAGGCAGCGTTGCGCCGCGGCGGGGCAGCGGCCTCGTGACGCGCCGCGGCTGGGCGGGGGCGATCCTGCTCGCCTGGGTCGTCTCCCTCGGATGGCTCATGAAGCGAGAGCTCTTCCCGCCCACCGGCGCCCGCCTCGCCGAAGCGGCGCTGAGCGTCCCGCCTGGCGCTACGTACTATCGCCTCGACGTCGCCGGCCAGCAGGTCGGGTTTGCCTCGTCCACGATCGACACCCTCGGCACGAGCATCCGCGTGACGGATATCCTCGTGCTCCAAGTCCCCGCACTCGGTGTGCTCCACCGCACCACCGTCCTCAGCCGGGCCACCTTGTCCCGGGCGCTCCGACTCGAGGGCGTGGACGTGAAGTTTGCCGGGGAGCCCGGGCGCTTCGCAGCGCGTGGCGCGGTGACCGGCGACAGTGTGCTCCGTCTGACGCTGCTCACCACGACCGACTCGGCGACCACGCGCGTGCCGCTCGCCCAGTCGATCGTCCTCCCGACCGTGGTGCCGCTGCGCCTGGCGTTCGGAGGTGAGCTCAAGCGGGGGCGGACCTACACCCTCGCCACGTTCGACCCGGTGCTGCTCGAGCAAAGCCAGGTGCGGGTGACGGTGGCGGCGGAAACGACGCTCGTGGTGCCCGACAGCGCCGGTTACGACTCGACGGCGATGGCGTGGGTGCCGGTGCGTTTCGATACGGTGCGCGCGTTCCGCATCGAGGAAGAGTCGGGCGGCGCGAAGACGAGCGCCTGGGTCGACGCGCAGGGACACATCGTGCGTACTGAGAGCCCGGTCGGGTTCACGATGGCGCGCTCGGCGTTCGAGCTCGCCTACGAGAACTTCCGCCACCGCGACACGACACGCGCCGCGCGCGCCAGCGCCGAGCCCGGCCCCGGGGACGTGATCCCCACGACCGCCATCGCCGCGCGCGCACCGCAGCGCCCCAACCCCGTGTCGGCCTTGCGGGTGCGGCTCTTCGGGGCGACGCCGTCGGCCGCGGCGCTCGGGAGCGAGGCCCAGCGGCTGGTCGGCGACACCCTGGTGGTACGCCGCGCCAGCGCGCCCGCCATGCTGGCGCACTACCGCCTCCCGGCGCGCGACTCGGCGCTCGCGCCCTTTCTTACTCCCGCGCCGCTGATCGAGAGCGACGATCCGCGCATCCAGGCGCAGGCACGCCTCATCCTCGCCCACGAGCGGGATCCCGCGCGCGCCGCCCGCCTGATCCACGACTGGGTGTCCGCCCATGTGGAGCGGCTGGTGACCCCCGGGCCGCCGAGCGCGGTGCGCGTGTTGGCGGCGCGGCGCGGGGATTGCAACGAGCACACCGTCCTGTACGTCGCGTTGGCGCGGGCCGCGGGCCTGCCGGCCCGCAGCGTCGCGGGCCTCGTGTATCTGGGCGGTCGCTTCTACTATCACGCCTGGCCCGAAGTGTGGCTCGGCGACTGGGTCGCGGTGGACCCGACGCTCAATCAGGCCCCCGCCGACGCCGCGCACGTGCGGTTCGTGGTCGGCGGCCTCGCCCGCCAAGCGGACCTGGTCCGCCTCATCGGGGGTCTCAAGCTCGAGGTGCTATGATCCGGCTCGAGAATCTCACGAAGCACTACGGCAGCTTCGTCGCCGTGGACGACATCTCGCTCGAGGTGCCGCGCGGCGCGCTCTATGGCTTTCTCGGGCCCAACGGGGCCGGGAAGACGACCACGCTGCGCATGATCGCGGGGATCCTGCGGCCCACCGCCGGCCGCGTGCTCCTGGGCGGCGACGACGTGCACCGCAAACCGATCGCGGCCAAGATGCGGCTCGGCTTCATCCCGGACCGACCGTTCGTGTACGACAAGCTCACCGGGGCGGAGTTCCTGCGGTTCGTGGCGGCCCTGTACGGCCAGGAGGGGGATGCGGTCGAGCGGCGGGTCACGGAGCTGCTCGAGGTGTTCGAGCTCGCGAGTTGGAGAGACGAGCTGGTAGAGGCGTACAGCCACGGCATGCGCCAGAAGCTCATCATTTCGAGCGCGTTGATCCACCGACCGGAGTACATCGTCGTGGATGAGCCGATGGTGGGGCTCGACCCGAAGGCGGCGCGGCTGCTGAAGGACATCTTCCGGCAGTTCGTGGGCCGCGGCGGTACGGTGCTCATGAGCACGCACACGCTCGAAGTAGCCGAAGCGATGTGCGACCGCATCGCCATCATGCAGCACGGCAAGATCGTGGCGGAAGGGACCGTGGACGATGTCCGACGCCAGCACCGCGCCGGGGACGCGAGCTTAGAGGAACTGTTCCTGAGGCTCACGGGCGGTGCCCAGGTACGAGAGCTCGCGGAGGTGCTCGGGTACGGAGGCGACGCGGCATGAGTCAGCCGTCGCTGTGGCGGGTGCTCGAGCCGAAGTGGCGCACCGCGTTGCAGCGGGTCCGCGAAGAGCGCTCGCGCGGTGGCTCCGGTAAGCTGCTGCTGCTCGTGGTCGTTGGGGTGCTCTTCTGGCTGGCCGTGTACGTGCTGCTCTACTTCATCCTGCGGTATTTCCGGAGCGTCGAGGAGCTCGGGCCGCTGCTCGCGGGCAAGCTGCTGGGGCTCGTGCTGCTCTCGTTTATCGCGATCCTCGTGCTCTCGAACGTGATCACGGCGCTGTCGAGCTTCTTCCTCGCCAAGGACCTGGACCTGCTCGTGTCGGCGCCGGTGGACTGGTTGCGGATCTACCTCGCGAAGCTGGGGGAGACGCTGCTGCACTCGTCCTGGATGGTCGCGCTCATGGCCGTGCCGATCTTCACGGCGTACGGGGTGATCTATCGGGGCGGCCTGCTGTTCGTGCCGTACGCCGTGCTCACGCTGCTCCCGATGCTCGTGCTCCCGGCGGTCGCGGGCTCTGCCCTGACCCTCGTGCTGGTGAACCTCTTCCCGGCACGCCGCACCCGGGACTTGCTCTCGATCGTCGCGTTGGGGGCGGCCGGGGTTCTGATCCTCATGCTGCGGGTGATCCGGCCCGAGCAGCTCGCGTCCCCCGAGGGATTCCGCAACCTCCTCGACTTCATCGCGGTGCTGCGCACGCCGACCTCGCCGTTTCTGCCGAGCGAGTGGGCGACCCGGGCCGTCATGACCTACCTGCGCGGCAGCTTCGATCCCCAGCCCCTGGTGCTCCTCTGGACCACCGCAGCGGCGGCCGTGACGCTCGGCGCGATGCTGCATGGCGCGCTGTTCGCGACCGGCTTCACCAAGGCGCAGGAGGGCGCGGAGCGGTTCGTGCGCGGCACGTGGTGGCGCTGGACGGTCGGCACGCTGCTCCGGTTCCTGCCCGTGGCGAAGCGGGAGTTCGTGCTGAAGGACATCAAGCTCTTCTTCCGTGATCCGACCCAGTGGAGCCAGCTCATCCTGTTGGCGGTCCTCGTCGTGGTGTACCTCTTCAACATCAAGGCCCTGCCACTGCACCGTGGCGAACCAGTGGGCTTCTTCTACGTCACGCTCGTGTCGTTCTTGAACCTGGGCCTCGCCGGATTCGTGCTCGCGTCGATCGCCGCGCGCTTCATCTTCCCCGCCGTGTCACTCGAGGGGCGGCACATGTGGTTGTTGCGATCGAGCCCGCTCGACCTGCGAACGCTCCTTTGGTCCAAGTATTGGGTGGGCACGCTGCCGCTGCTCGTGCTGGCGCTCCTGTTGACGGGGCTCACCAACGTGCTGCTCGAAGTGCGGCCGTTCATGATGATCGTCAGTATGGTGACGATCTGCGGGCTTACCTTCGCGATTGCCGCCCTGGCGCTCGGGTTCGGGGCGCTGTACCCGCAATTCGAGACGGAGAACGCCGCGCAGATCCCCACGTCGTTCGGGGGGCTCGTGTTCATGATGGCGACGATCGCGCTGCTCGGGGCGGTGATCTTCGTGATGTGGCAGGCGGTGTACACCTACGTGCGGGCGGTCTACGAAGGGCAGCCCGTGGTGGTGAACGCGGGGATGATCAGCTGGTTCACCGTGGCCGCCGTGCTGTGCGCGGCCGCTACGGCGGTGCCGCTCTGGGTGGGCCTGCGCCGGATCGAGCGCTTCGAGTTCTAACTAGAGTGGGAAGTTGATCCCCGTCTCGAGGTTGAAGGATGTGCCCGTGGCGAACACGAACTTGCCCTCGAGGAACGGCTTGAACGGCCGCGCCCGCCGGCCCTCCCATCCCGCGAACACGTTACCGCCGCCGTGACCCGTGCCGAACGCGTGGAGATAGGCGAATCCCCCGCCAAAATAGAAGAACCCATAGGTCGTAGGGGGATGAAACTTGAGGTCCGCGTTGAGCCGGAACGGCGACCCGGTGGCGCCGGGGTAGAATTCGGCCGACGGCACGAGCGTCCAGCGCGCGCCGACCGGCAGGTTCAGTTGGCCCCCGAGGAACACGCGGCTCAAGTCGAAGTCCCAGCCCAGCCGCGGGCCGATCGACGGCTGCTCCACGAGTACCGCGCGTCCGCCGCGCATCCGCCGTTGCGCCGGCGCGGCGGTGGCGACCACGGCGAGGCCGAGGACGGCGACCGCGACCCGCACTGTGAAGCTCGTCACACCGGCACTCCAGGGTTCAAAGGTGGCACACTGATAGGGAAGCGCCGAGCGAAAATCAAGGGGACCGCCTCGCGTGGCGACATGCGAACCCTCATCGCCCTCGCCTTGAGCGCGATGCTCGCGCTCTCGGGCTGCGGCCGCGGCCCGACCCGCGCCCGCATCGGGATCTCGCTCCCCGCCGACACGAGCGCCTTCCTGCACGCCGTCGAACAGGGGATGCGACACGTCGCCGACAGCCTCGACTTGGAGCTCGAGGTCCGGGCCGACGGCGGCGATGCGGTGCACCAAGCCGCGGACGTCGCGGCGCTCGTGGACCACCGCGTGAGCGCGCTCGTCCTCGTGCCGGTGAGCCCGACCGGGCTCGCCGCGGCGATCGCGCGGGCCAACGGCGCCCACGTGCCGGTGTTCACGGCCGTCGCGGCTACCGATGGGGGCCCGGTGGTGTCGCACATCGCGGGCGACGACGGTCAGGGTGGCGAGCTCGTGGCGTGGTACCTGGCCCAACGCCTGCGCGGTGGCGGTAACGTGGTGATTCTCGATCAGCCGGAAGTGGCGAGCGTGCGTGACCGCGTCGCGGGCATTCGCCGCTTGCTCGCGGGTTTCCCCAACCTCCGGATCGTGGCCAGCCCGGCCGTCGACCCCGGGTCGCGCGAGGCGGCTCGCCGCAAGACCGCCACGCTGCTCGCGACTGACCAGCGGATCGACGCCTTCGTCGGGACCACCGGGGAGCTCGCGCTGGGCGCGCTGGCGGCGGTCCAGGCCGCCGGCAAGACGGACGTAGTCGTGGTCGCCTACGGCGGCGGCGCCGAGGCGCGCACCGCAATTCGCCAGGGCACACCGCTCGTCGCCGACATCGTCACCGACCCCGGCACGCTCGGGCGCTACGCGATCGCGGTGGCCGCGTCGCACCTGCGCGGTAACCGCGTGGCGTCGGCCGTGCCGGTGCGCGCGAGCCTGGTGGACCGGGACTCGCTGTCGCCATAGGCGCGAGGCCGGCACTAGGCGGCTATGCGGGCCCCGCAGGCATGGCAATACTGCGCCTCGCGTTCGAGCGCCGTGCCGCAGCGGGCGCAGTAGCCCGGAGCGCTCGCGAGCCGGCGGCCGCACTCCGAGCAGAATTGCGCGTCGGACTCGGGACGGGGGCCGTGGGTGGGGCAGATCGGGGGAGTGGGGCGCGGGAGCGGAGCGACGGAACTCGGCGCAGCCGCAGCCGGTCCGCTGGCGCTCGGTTCCCGGTCCGGCGCCCCTCGCAAGGCTGCCACCGCTGCGGCCGTGTACTCGCGCTCGAGCGCCTCGTAGTCCGCGTCCGATAACTTGCCGGTGGCGCGATCGAACTCGATCTCCTTGAGGGCGCGCAGCGCGACGGCTCGGGGGGAGAGATCGTCCTCGGGGTCCTCGCCTTCGTCGGCGCTGCCCGCTTCCTCCCACCCGCCGCTCTCGCGTTCCGGGCGCAGAACGGGGCGCAGGACGAAGTACACCGCTCCCGTGGCGAGGAGGATGCCGATCGCGAGCTCGAGCACCGCGCTCAAGCGGGCAAGCGGTCGAGTTCCCGCCGCAGGCGCTCGAGCTCCTCGGGCGTGGCGGCGGTGCCGGCATCCCGGAGTGCCGCGTTCGGGGCGGGCGCTGCGGCGCGCGTCCACCGACGCAGCACCAGGGTCAGGACGGTGCCCGCGACAAGGATCAGGAGGGAGGGAACGAAGTAGCCGGCGAGGTTGAACCCGCGCCTCGGCGGCGCCATCAGGATGGTGACGCCGTTCTCCCGCACGAACTGGGCGAGGATCTCGGGTCCGGTCCGTCTCTGCTGGGCGAGCGCGAGCACGCGCTGGTGCATCGCGGGGCTCACCGTACAGGTGAAGTCCGTGGTGCGGCAGGTGTACACATCGAGATTGCAGCCGCAGGTACAGTGCAGCTGCTTTTCGATCACCTGAATCGCCGCGTCGTTGTCGGCGGCGGTGACCGGCGGTAGCGGGCGCCCGGCGCGCACCGGGTCCCACAGCCGGCCGGCCGGGCCGGTCCCCGGAAGCGAATCGGGGCCCTGACCCTGCCGCGCTGCCGTGCGCCCCGGCCAGGGGTGCCCGGACAGGGCGAACACGGCGCCGGCGCCGACCGCACAGAACTCGCGCCGGGTGACGTGCGCCGCGCGAGTCGGCTGCGCGCCACTCATGCGCCCTTCCCGACCAAGCGGACGGCGTACCCCGCCTCGACGCGCTTGATCGCGGCCGGGCCGCCACCAGGCCACATCACGATCAGCCCCCCGAGCGCCACGATCAGCCCCCCATACCACACCCACCAGACGAGCGGGTTGATGGTGAAGCGGAACACGCCTTGCTCTGTCCCGTCCACGGTGCC
>WNFJ01681390.1_pt3 | contig 10091 bp, 9 predicted proteins | sample 5400461 | NCBI WGS metagenome assembly WNFJ01 (sample SAMN13153349, study PRJNA577476) | soil metagenome | isolation source: 115 cm saprolite on Douglas fir-dominated hillslope | place: USA:California | collected 2013-09-17
TCGAGGGTCCCGCTTGGCGCGTTCAACGAGCTCCGCTTCCTCGTCGCGCAGCGAGTCGCTCACCGGCTCATCAGCCTGTGGCGTTTCAAACGGGCGCCCACAATAGGTGGTTACGAGGTTTGGGCATGAGCCGCCATCGATTATCAAGCCGGGGGCCTCGCCCGACCAGTTTGAGACCACTCCCACAGCATCTTGGGCCCACAACATTCCCAACCACCAGATCTGCTTGCGCCGTCGGAACGTATAATCGTGCCGTCCCCCGGTGATCATTGGGAGCCGGCACTTTTCTTGATCGAGCGATACTCTCCGCCTGCCATCCGAGCGGTCTGGTCTGACCAGCACCGATTCGAGCTGTGGCTCCGCATCGAGATCCTGGCGTGCGAGGCCTGGGCTGCTCTCGGCCGCATTCCGGCATCTGCGCTGCCGAAGATCCGAACGGGGACTTTCGACGCGGGCAAGATCGCCGAGGTCGAAGGACGCGTCGGACATGACGTGATCGCATTTCTCACCGTCCTCAACGAATCGATCGGTCAGCCCGAGGCTCGCTACGTCCACCTTGGGATGACGAGCCAGGACCTCAACGACACGGCCATGGCGGTCCAGCTCGTCGAGTCGGCGCGCCTTATCGCGGCCGACCTCGCCGTCGTGCGCGAGGCCGCGGCCGACCTGGCGATCCGCCACCGTCGCACGCTGATGGCCGGCCGCACCCACGGCATCGTCGCCGAGCCGATCACCTTCGGCTTCAAAGTGGCGGGCTGGGTGGCGGAGCTCGACCGGGCTCAGGAGCGCCTGGCGCGTGCAACCGCAGAGGTTGCCGTCGGGCGGGTCAGTGGTGCCGTCGGCACCCACGCCACCATCGACCCGAAAGTCGAGGAGCACGTCTGCAAGGAGATGGGCCTTCGACCGGACATCGTTTCGACCCAGGTCGTGGCGCGAGACAGGCACGCGACCTTCATGTCAGCGCTTGCGCTGGCTGCCGGCACCCTGGAGCGGATCGCCACTGAGATCCGCCACCTCCAGCGCAGCGAGGTCGGCGAGGCTTTCGAGCCTTTTGGCAAAGAGCAGAAAGGCAGCTCGGCGATGCCCCACAAGCGCAATCCGGTGCTGACCGAGCGCGTGTGTGGCCTGGCGCGGGTGGTGCGTGGGCACCTGGTGACGGCGCTCGAGAACACAGCCTTGTGGCACGAACGTGACATCAGCCACTCGTCGGCGGAACGCATCATTTTTCCAGACGCATGCGCTGCGGTCGACTACATGGCGCAGGAGATGGGCAAGGTCCTCAAAGGTCTGGAAGTGCGGCCGGAGAGGATGCTGCGCAATCTGCAATTCGGCGGTGGCGTGGTTTTTTCGGGACGCGCCCTGCTGGCTCTGGTCGACAGTGGACTGTCGCGCGAGGACGCATATCTAATAGTTCAGAAGGCGGCGATGCAGGCGACGGAAGGAGGTGATGGAACCGGATTCCGCACGATCCTGGAGCAGAGCCCGGATGTCATGTCGCGGATCGGCACTAAACTCGACGAGGTGTTCGACCCATGGGCAGGTCTGGAGCACACCGACCTCGCCTTTGAGAAGCTTGGCTTGGGTGTGAAGACCAGGTGATTTCTGGGCCGGCGGTCACCAAGACCGACCTCCCGCTGAAGCTCTTTGCGCGTGGCAAGGTCCGCGACACGTACGAGCTTGGTCCGGACCAGCTCCTCATGGTCGCCACCGACCGTCTCTCGGCCTTCGATCACGTCCTTCCCAATGGAATCCCGGACCGCGGCAAGGTCCTCACGCAGCTGTCCATCTTCTGGTTCTCGCAAACCGACACCTTCCAGGAGAACCACCTTGTCTCCGGGATGGTCCCCGACCTCCCTCCGGCGCTCAAAGATCATCGCGAGGAGCTGGCCGGTCGCTTCATGATCGTCCGCAAGGCCAAGCGCATCGATTTCGAATGCGTGGTCCGCGGATACCTTGCGGGCAGCGCGTGGACGGAATATCAGGACTCGCACACCCTGGCGGGTGAGGAGATGCCACCCGGCTTGCGGCAGAGCGAGCGGCTCGCGTACCCGATCTTTTCGCCTGCGACCAAAGCTGAGAGCGGTCATGACGAGAACATCAGCTTTGCCCAGCTCAAGAAGGAGCTGGGCGACGACCTCGCCACCAAGCTGCGCGACGCAAGCCTCGAGCTCTACAAGTTCGCCTCAGAGCTGGCGACGCGCCGCGGCCTGATCCTTGCCGACACGAAGTTCGAGTTCGGCCAGATTGACGACGACCTGATCCTGATCGACGAGGCGCTCACGCCCGACAGCTCTCGCTACTGGGACGTAACGACCTACCAGGTGGGAGCCGTGCCGGATTCTTACGACAAGCAGTTCGTCCGCGACTGGCTGACGCGTGCCGGCTGGGACAAGGAATCTGAGCCCCCGCCCCTACCCGGAGACATCGTGGCGCAAACGCGCGAGCGGTACCTCACCGCATATCAGCGCCTGGTCGGCAAGCCCCTGTTTCCACCCAAGCCAAGGAACGAGCGTTGATCGCCAGAATCGTGGTCACGCCGAAGCCGGTCGTCAACGACCCGCAGGGCATCACCGTCAAGCAGGGCCTCGCGATCCTCGGCTTCAGCGAAGTCTCCGATGTGCGCGTCGGCAAGTACATCGAGGTGAGCCTGGAAGCGAGCAGCGAGCACGACGCGCGGCAGCGTGTCGACTCGATGTGCAAGCAGCTCCTGGCCAACCACGTGATCGAGGACTACCACTTCGAGATCGAGCCGGACGGTCGGCGCCGATGAAGTTTGGGGTCGTTGTATTCCCGGGGACGTGGTCGGACCGCGATTGCGGTTGGGTGATCGACCAGGTGCTCGGCGCCGAGCTCCACTACCTCTGGCACAAGGACGCCGACCTCAAAGGCTGCGACTGCGTCATCCTGCCGGGCGGGTTCGCGTACGGCGACTACCTCCGCACCGGTGCGATCGCCAGGTTCGCGCCGGTTATGCAAAAGATCGAAGAGTTCGCGGATCGTGGAGGCCTCGTCTGGGGAATCTGCAATGGGTTTCAGATTCTGTGTGAGGCGGGCCTTCTCCCAGGCGCTCTCATCCGCAACGCCTCGCTCGAATATCGCTGTCAGTGGACAAACCTTGTTGTCGAGCGCACAGACTTGCCGTTCACCTCGAAATGCACTGAACGCGAGGTGATCCGCGTGCCCATCTCGCATGGGGAGGGAAACTACTTCGCGGACCCGGCCACGCTCTCGCGGCTCGAACAGCGGGGTCAGGTGGTGTTCCGCTACTGCGACGACACCGGCCGCGTCACCAACAGCTCCAATCCCAACGGGTCGATGCACAACATCGCCGGCATCGTCAACGCGCGCGGCAACGTGCTCGGCATGATGCCGCACCCCGAGCGCTGCTCCGAGGCCGAGCTCGGCGGCACCGACGGGCTGAAACTGTTCCGTTCGGTGGCGGAGAACGCGATGAAGGTTCTGGTTTCTTGAGCCTGGACATGGTTGACGAGCGCAAGCTGCGGGAAGTTGCGCTCACCCCCGAGGAGTACCGGGTCATCGTCGAGGAGCTGATGCGAGCACCGAACGAGGTCGAGCTGGGCATGCTCGGCGTCCTGTGGTCCGAGCACTGCTCGTACAAGAGCTCGAAGGCGCTGCTGCGGCGGCTGCCCTCCAAGGGCTCCGCCGTCCTCCAGGGCCCTGGTGAAAACGCCGGCGCGGTGGACATCGGCGAGGGTTGGGCAGCAGTTTTCAAGATCGAGTCTCATAACCATCCGTCAGCGATCGAGCCCTATCAGGGCGCTGCGACCGGCGTGGGCGGCATCATCCGCGACGTCATCGCCATGGGTGCGCGGCCGATCGCCCTGCTGGACTCGCTGCGCTTCGGACCGCTGCCGGCATCGAGCCGCCACCTTGAAGGTGTGGTCGCCGGAATTGGCGGTTACGGCAACTGCATCGGCATTCCAACTGTCGGTGGAGAGATCTACTTCGACGAGTGCTACGCCAGCAATCCTCTGGTCAATGCGATGTGCGTTGGACTCGTTCGGATCGATCAACTGAAGCACGCGCGCGCGGAGGGCACAGGCAACAGCCTGATGCTCGTCGGCGCAGACACCGGTCGCGATGGGATCCACGGGGCGTCGTTCGCGTCACTCGAGCTGGATGAGACCAGCGCAGAGCGAAGACCCGCGGTGCAGGTCGGAAACCCGTTTCTCGAGAAGCTGCTGCTCGAGGCCTGCATGGACCTCGCTCAGACCGCCGCGGTCGTCGCCATCCAGGATCTCGGCGCGGCGGGCCTCACGTCAGCGGTGGCGGAATGCGCGGGACGCGTGCTCGGCGCCGGCGCGCACATCGACGTGGCGCGAGTGCCGAGGCGCGAGCGTGGCATGAGCCCTTACCACGTCATGCTCTCTGAATCCCAGGAGCGAATGCTCGTCGTGGTGGAGCGGGGCCGCGAAGCTGAGGTCGAGGCGATCTTCCAGGCCTGGGACCTCACGTCGGCTGTGATCGGCTACGTCACCGACGACGGCTACCTCACCATCGTCGACGGCGCAGTCGACGTGGCTCGGCTTCCTGTGTCGCTGCTTACGGAAGGCGCGCCGCCCCGCCGCCTCGTAGGCGTCGCGGCAGAGCAGCCGCCGGGCCTCGACATCGATGCTCTTCCGCCGTTGGTCGACGCCGGCGCGACGCTGCTGCGTCTTCTGGCAAGCCCGAACCTCTCGAGCCGGCGAGGCATCTTCCGCCGCTACGACCACACGGTTGGCGACGCGACGGTCATCCCGCCCGGCGGTGACGCCGCGATGCTTCGCGTCAAGGGCACGCGCCTCGGGCTTGCCGTCACGACCGACTGCAACTCGCGCTACTGCTACCTCGACCCTCACCTCGGCGCCCAGCTGGCCGTAGCCGAGGCCGCCCGCAACATCGTCGCCACAGGCGCGAAGCCCCTTGCGGTGACCGACTGTCTGAACTTCGCGAATCCGGACCGGCCCGAGGTCTACTGGGAGATGGAGGAGACGATCGCCGGGCTGGCTCATGCCTGCCGCGCCCTTGACCTGCCAATAGTCAGCGGGAACGTCAGCCTGTACAACGACTCCTCCGGGGAGTCGGCCATCTACCCGACACCCGTCGTCGGCATGGTCGGGTTGATCAACGACTACGGCAAGCGGCTGTCCGCCGGCCTGCGCGCCGAAGGCGACTTCGTCCTTCTGATCGGGTCGAGCCACAACGACCTCGGAGGCACGGAATATCTGAAGGTCGAGCACGGCTATGTCGCCGGCCGGCCGCCCGCGCTCGACCTGGCACGGGAGAAGGCGGTCAACCGCCTCTTGCTCGCTGCCGCTGAAAACGGACTGCTGCATACGGCACACGACTGTGCGGAAGGCGGCATGCTCGTTGCGCTTGCCGAATGCTGCCTGCTCGGAGGTGTCGGCGTGCGTTGTCCGGCGATACGGCCCGAAGCCCCGCTGCGCATGGACGCCGCATTCTTTGGCGAGTCTCCCAGCCGTTTCATAGTGAGCCTGTCCTCGCGCGCAATGCCGGAGCTGCAGTCTCTCGCGCGCCGTCAGCACGTGGAGATCTCGCTGCTTGGCCTGACCGGCGGAGACTCGATCGAGTTCGAAGGCCAGTTCAGGCTGTCCCTGAATGACATTCGTCAAGCTTGGGAAGGCGGATTCGTCTAGTGACCCACTAATGTGCGGGGTTTTCGGGATCTGCGCGAAGCAGGGAGTCGACGTCGCCAACCTCACCTACTTCGGGCTCTTCTCGCTGCAGCATCGAGGCCAGGAGTCCGCCGGCATCGCCGTCTCGGACGGCACCAACGTGCGCGTGCATCGCGCCATGGGCCTGGTGGCACAGGTGTTCTCACCGGCACAGATCAAAGACATGGGCGAGGGCTCGATCCTGGCCTTGGGACACACTCGCTACTCGACGACGGGCTCCAGTCGCGCCGAGAACGCGCATCCCTTGCCTTTCCATCACCCGACGCTCGGACCCGGCGCGATCGCTCACAACGGCAACCTGCTGAACGCTGAGGCCCTGCGGACCCAGCTGATGGAGGAGGGCGCGACCTTCGACAGCGAGCTCGATACCGAGGTGATGGCCCGCCTGATCGAGCACACGCACGGCCGCACCTGGGAAGACGTGATCCGGCGCACGTTCGCGCGGGTGGTCGGCGCCTACTCGTGCGGCATCATCACTCCGACTCAGCTCATCGCGCTGCGCGACCCATATGGGTTCCGTCCGCTTTGCATCGGCTTCATCCCGCTGCCTGGACAGCCGGCCCACGTGGTCGCCTCTGAAACGTGCGCGCTCGACACTGTCAACGCGAACTTCGTGCGCGAGGTCCAGCCTGGCGAGATGGTGGTGATGGACGAGCACGGCGTTCACAGCGTGAACTTCCAGACCTCCAACAAGCACGCGATGTGCGTGTTCGAGTTTATTTACTTCGCACGGCCCGACTCCATCCTCAAGAACTGCGAGCTGGAGGACGCCCGCATCCGGATGGGCCACGAGCTCGCCAAGGAGGCTCCGGTCGAGGCGGACATGGTGGTTGCGTTCCCCGACTCCGGAACGCCGGCCGCCATCGGCTACGCGGAAGCCGCAGGCATCCCTTTCCGCGAAGCGATGATGAAGAGCCGCTACATCAACCGCACGTTCATACAGCCGGACCAATCGCTTCGCGAGGCCGGCGTGATGTTGAAGCTGAATCCGCTGCCGCGATCGATCAAGGGCAAGCGCCTGATCGCCGTCGACGACTCGATAGTCCGCGGCACGACTTCAAGGCGGATCATCGAGCGCCTGCGAGCGGCCGGCGCCAGTGAGATTCACATGCGGATCTCGAGCCCGCCCATGCGCTTCCCTTGTTTCATGGGCGTCGACATCGGGTCGACCAAAGAGCTCATCGCGTCCGGGCGCACGGTGGACGAGGTGCGCGAGCGCATCGGCGCCGACAGCCTTCAGTACCTTTCGATACCGGGTCTGATGCGGGCAATAGGTCGCGGTACGTCCCAGGAGTTCTGCCGTGCCTGCTTCGACGGCTCGTACCCGGTCCCGGTGCCCCAGCAGCTCGAGATGGACAAGATGCAGTTCGAGCTTCCGATGAAGTCCGATCACGTGGCAGGTCCTCCCTCGCCAACCCTCGTGAGTTAGGTGGAGATGCAGCCAGAGATGCCTCCGGCTGCATCTCTGATGGGCGCCGAAGGCTTTTCCTACGCCGCTGCCGGCGTTGACATCGCGGCGTATGAGCGCGTCCTGGAGCGGGTGAAGCCGCTGATCGCGGCCACGCACGGCAAGGAAGTGGCCGGCGGCGTCGGGCCGTTCGCGGGTCTGTACAGGCTGCCCAGTGGTGGCCACCTGGCCGCGAGCGCAGATGGTGTCGGAACGAAGATCAAGATCGCCATCGCGGCGGGATCGCATCGCGGCATCGGAATCGACATCGTCAACCACTGCGTCAACGACATCGCCACCGCGGGCGCACGGCCGCTGTTCTTCCTCGACTACTTCGCCACCGGCCGGCTGGACCCTGACGTTTTCACCCAGCTGATCGAAGGCATGACACAGGCCTGCCGCGAGGCGCGTTGCGCGCTGCTGGGCGGGGAGACCGCTGAGATGCCCGGCGTGTACGCGCTTGGCGACTACGACCTCGCCGGTTTCATCGTCGGCCTGGTCGATACGGACCGGAACCCGGACCGCATCAAGGCCGGAGATGTGCTCATCGGCCTGCCGTCGAGCGGCCTGCACACCAACGGCTACTCGCTGGTGCGCAAGGTTTTCGAGGACGTGCCCTTGAACCGGACCTATCCGGAGGTAGGCCGTCCCCTCGGCGAAGCGCTGCTCGAGCCGCACAGGTCTTATCTAGATGACCTGGGCCGTATCCGATGGAAAGGCTCCGCCCATATCACCGGCGGCGGCATCCTCGGCAACCTTCCCCGCTGCCTGCCAGATGGACTTGGCGCCCGCCTCGACAGCAAAGCGTGGGAGGTGCCGCCGATCTTCGAGCTGATCCGCAAACGTGGCCGCATCGCCGACGACGAGATGTACGGAACGTTCAACATGGGTTTGGGCATGATCCTGGTTGTCGACAGGTCAGACGTGCCGTCGGGAGCGATGGTGGTCGGCGAGGTGGTCCGCCACTCCGGTCCAGACAGAGTGGTCATCCGCTGACCCTGAAAATCGGCGTCGCGGTGTCCGGCAAGGGATCGAACCTACGCAACCTCGTCGAGCGCGGATATAACGTGGTCGCGGTGGTGACCAACCGGCCGTCCTGCGGGGGCGCGGCCTTCGCGCGCGAAATGGGCATCCCGCTTGGGGAGCTGTCGCAAAAGTCGTTCGGCTCTTCCGAAGACCGCGACGCGGCGATGGTCGACTTTTTCAGGAATCATGGCGTCGAGCTCGTCGTCGACGCGGGCTATGACCGCGTTCACTCCCAGGCATTTCTCGAAGCGTTCGAGGACCGGATCATCAACGTCCACCCCTCGCTGCTTCCTGAGTTCGGAGGCGGCATGGACGCTGTCGAGCGCGCCCTCGCGAGTGGAGTCAAAGTGACCGGCGCCACGGTGCACATCGTCACCGCAAACCTGGATGCGGGCCCGATCCTGGTTCAGGAGGCCGTGCCAGTCCTCGAAAGCGATACGGTGGAGACGCTCCGGCATCGTGTCCACGAAGCCGAGTATCGAATTCTTCCGCAGGCAATCCGGCTGATGGAGGAGCGCCTTGCCCAAAGCCCTACTGTCGGTTAGCGACAAGCACGGTCTGGCCGGCTTCGCGCGCGGCCTGCGGCGCCTCGGGTACGAGATGTATGCGACGGGCAGCACGCTCAAAACTATTCAAGACGCAGCCATCGACGCGCGTCCCGTGACCGAGCTGACGGGTTTGCCCGAGATGATGGACGGGCGGATTAAAACGCTTCACCCGGGCGTGCACGCAGGGATCCTCGCGCGCCGCGACCGGCCTGAGCACATGGACTCGCTGAGGGAGCACGGCCTGGAGGAGATCGACCTGGTGTGCTGCAACCTCTACCCGTTCGTCGAGACCGTCACGCGCCGCGAGGTGACATTCGAGGAGGCGATCGAGCAGATCGACATCGGCGGACCGGCGATGATTCGCGCGGCCGCCAAAAATCACGAGTCGGTGGTGGTGGTCGTGCGCCCGGAGCGCTATTCGGAGGTGCTGAGCGCCCTGAGTGAGCAGACTCTCGATTCGGCCATGCGGCGGCGCCTCGCCGCCGAGGCGTTCGCACACACATCGGGCTACGACTCCTGGATCGCCGCCTACCTGCGCGGGATCGAGACCGACGGTTTCCCGCCTGAGATCTCGTTCGCCGGTCTGCTCACCCAGCCGCTTAAATACGGTGAGAACGAGCACCAGAAGGCCGCTTTCTACCGATTCGGGCCCGACCCTGGCGGAGTGGGCGGGGCGGTGCAGGTCCAGGGCAAGGAGCTTGGCTTCAACAACATCCAGGACGCCTCGGCTGCCTTTCAGCTGGTGCGCGATTACGAGCCGCCGGCCGCGGCGATCGTCAAGCATATGAACCCGTGCGGACTGGCAGTGGCGGAGGACCTTGCCACGGCATACCGGCTTGCCTACGAGTGCGACACAGTCTCGGCGTTCGGGGGCGTCGTCGGGGTCAACCGCCCACTCGACCGGTCGACTGCCGAACAGATCGTGCAGATAGTCACGCACGTGGTGATCGCGCCCGAGGTCCTCGACGAGGCCAAAGACGTGCTGGCGCGTCGGAAAAGCATGATCGTGCTCGTGGCTGAGCCGCCACGTGCCGGTTTGCACGACCTCGATGTGCGGTCGGTGCCGGGAGGCTTTCTCGTCCAGGAGTGGGATCGCCTCGGGTTCGATCGGTCGACGGCGGCCGTGGTCACCCGGAGAGCGCCGACGGAGATGGAATGGGAGCAGCTCGGATTCGCGTGGACCGCGGTCAAGCACGTGAAGTCCAACGCGATCGTTCTCTTCAAAGACGGAGCCGCAGTGGGAGTCGGTGCCGGCCAGATGTCGCGCGTTGAGGCCGTACAGCTGGCGGTCAGGCGTGCCGGTCGGCGGGCGGTCGGGTCTGTGATGGCCTCCGATGCGTTCTTCCCCTTCGCGGACGGGCTCGAGGAAGGAAT
>WNFJ01757511.1_pt1 | contig 10091 bp, 7 predicted proteins | sample 5400461 | NCBI WGS metagenome assembly WNFJ01 (sample SAMN13153349, study PRJNA577476) | soil metagenome | isolation source: 115 cm saprolite on Douglas fir-dominated hillslope | place: USA:California | collected 2013-09-17
GCGATCTGCACATTGCGATTGGGGGAAGTACGTTTCTTGGCCATGATGTTTCCGTAAATTTGTATGCCGCCGGATGCCGGCTTCGCACGAGCGTTCGCCCAGGCAAATAAAAAGGGCGGAGCGGGCGTGAAGCCCACTCCGCCCTCGAATCCAGCGGTGAATCTTTTATAGCGTACGTGCGACTTCGGTCACTTCGAAGATCTCGAACTGATCGCCTTCCACCATGTCGTTGTAATTCTTCAGCGACATACCGCACTCGAAGCCCTGACGCACTTCCTTCACGTCGTCCTTGAAGCGCTTGAGCGAATCGATTTCGCCCGTGTGAACGACCACGTTGTTGCGCAGCACGCGCACCATCGAGTTCCGCTTGACGAAACCGTCGGTGACCATACAACCCGCGATCGCGCCAATCTTCGGCACACGGATGATCTGGCGCACTTCCACCATACCCGTAACCACTTCGCGCTTCTCTGGCGACAGCATGCCCGACATGGCCGCTTTCACTTCATCTACAGCGTCATAGATGATGTTGTAGTAACGAATGTCGATACCGTTCGACTCCGCCACCTTGCGCGCCTGAGCATCAGCTCGCGTGTTGAAGCCGATGATGACCGCCTTCGACGCCGTCGCCAAATTGACGTCCGACTCGCTGATCGCGCCAACCGCGCTGTGCACGATCTGCACGCGCACTTCGTTGGTCGAGAGCTTCTGCAGCGACTGCACCAGCGCTTCCTGCGAACCTTGCACGTCGGCCTTGACGATCAACGGCAGGTTCTGCACGTTGCCTTCCGTCATGGACTCGAGCATGTTTTCGAGCTTCGCTGCCTGCTGCTTCGCGAGCTTGACGTCGCGGAACTTGCCCTGACGGAACAACGCGATTTCGCGCGCCTTGCGTTCGTCCGGCAGGACCATGACTTCTTCGCCTGCGCCCGGCACTTCGGACAGACCTTGAATCTCGACCGGAATCGACGGACCCGCCGACTTGATCGGCTTGCCGGTTTCGTCGAGCATGGCCCGAACGCGACCAAAAGCCGTACCCGCCAGCACAATGTCACCACGATTCAGCGTACCCGACTGCACCAGGATAGTCGCAACCGGACCCTTACCCTTGTCGAGCTTCGCTTCGATCACGAGACCCTTGGCCGGTGCTTCGATCGGCGCCTTCAGCTCCATCACTTCAGCTTGCAGCGAAACGTTTTCCAGCAGGCTTTCGATACCCAGACCGGTTTTCGCCGACACTTCGACGAACGGCGAATCGCCACCGTATTCTTCCGGCACGACGCCTTCAGCCACGAGTTCCTGCTTCACGCGTTCCGCATTCGCATCCGGTTTGTCGATCTTGTTGATCGCCACGACGATAGGCACGCCACCCGCCTTCGCGTGAGCGATGGCTTCCTTCGTTTGCGGCATCACGCCGTCGTCGGCTGCGACCACGAGAATCACGATGTCCGTGGCCTTCGCACCACGAGCACGCATGGCCGTGAAGGCCTCGTGACCCGGCGTGTCCAGGAACGTGATCACGCCGCGAGGCGTTTCCACGTGATAGGCGCCAATGTGCTGCGTAATCCCGCCCGCTTCGCCCGACGCGACCTTTGCGCGGCGAATGTAATCGAGCAGCGAGGTCTTGCCGTGGTCGACGTGACCCATGACGGTAACCACCGGCGGACGCGGCAGGCGTTCGCCCACTTCTTCCGTCGTTTCGCCTCCGACCAGCATGGCTTCCGGATCGTCCAGCTTGGCCGCAACCGCGCTGTGACCCAGTTCTTCGACGACGATCATCGCCGTTTCCTGGTCGAGCACCTGGTTGATCGTGACCATCTGGCCCAGCTTCATCATCACCTTGATGACTTCCGAAGCCTTCACCGACATCTTGTGCGCGAGATCCGCCACCGATACCGTTTCCGGCACGTGCACTTCGCGTACCACCGGTTCGGTCGGCGCCTGGAAGTTGGTCTGATCCTGATGTTTGCCACGACCCTTCGGGCCTCCGCGCCAGCCGCGATCTACACCGCCGCTGGTGTCGCCACGCGTCTTGATACCACGACGCTTGGCTGCATCGTCCTGCCAGCTGCTCTTGCCACCGGCCTTCTTCTTGTCCGGTCCCAACGACGGCGTGGTCGCTGCCGGTGCGCCTGCAGCCGGCTTCTTGGCGACCGCCGGACGTGCCGGAGCCGAACCTTCCGGACGTGCCGGCTTATGCAGCGTACCCTTGGCTTCCGCAGCCTTCGCGCCTTCCGCCACCTTGGCAGCAGCTGCTGCTGCAGCAGCAGCCACGACTGCAGGCGCCGGCTCGGCCGGTTTCGCCTGTTGAGCCTTGCGCGGCGTATTCATCATTTCACGGATAGCGCGCGCTTCAGCTTCAGCTGCTGCACGGCGTTTCGCGATCTGGTCATGCTCGGCACGCGCCTTTTCGGTCGCGGCGCGCGCGGCATCTTCCGCCTTCTTCGCGGCTTCGCGTTGAGCGGCACGCTCGGCGGCGGCCTTCTCGTCGACCTTCGGCGCGACAACTTCAGCCTTCACCGGTTCGTCGGCGACGTGTTCCGCCTTCGATTGAGCGCGGGACTCCGGACGAGCCGTCGACGCAGCACGCGAAATTTCCGCGGCTTCCGCCTGGGCGGCGGCACGCTTCGCCTCTTCTTCCTCGGCACGGCGGCGCTCGGCTTCGGCAGTCTCTTCACGCGCGACGCGTTCCGCCTCTTCGCGTTCGAAGCGTTCCTGACGTTCCTTCAATTCCAGCGCTTCTTTCTCGAGCAATTCGGCGGCTTGACGCGCCTCTTCGTCCCGGCGCTGCAATTCGGCTTCGTCCACTTCGTCTTCTTCGACGTGGTTCGCACCTTCAACGACCTGTTCAACACCGCTCTCGTCGCGCTTCACGAATACGCGCTTCTTGCGGACCTCGACCTGAATGGTGCGAGCTTTACCCGTAGAGTCGGATTGCTTGATTTCCGACGTATGCCGGCGGGTCAAAGTGATCTTGCGTTTGTCAGCATCGGCGGAACCGTGCGACTTGCGCAAGTGTTCGAGCAGGCGCGACTTGTCCGTCTCGGACAAGTCGTCATCCTCGCTCGCTTTCGTCACGCCAGCCGCCTGCAACTGCTCGAGCAGGACGCCCGCAGGCATTTTGAGTTCCGCGGCAAATTGGGCTACGTTGTTACTCGCCATTCATTCCTCTTGATGCAAGGACAAATTCCCTGCTGTTTGATCGGGTCATGCGGCCTAACGGCCGCGATATGTCAGTGCGCCATGGTCATTTCTCACTGGAACCAGTGTTCACGTGCTTTCATGATCAACGCCTTAGCGGCATCCTCTTCAATACCGGTCATCTCGACCAGCTCATCCACAGCCAGCTCGGCGAGGTCGTCGCGCGTCCGGATCTGATGTTCTTCGAGCTTCGCGTACAACTCATCCGTCATACCTTCGAGGCTCTTCAGGTCGAGCGCTATGCCCTCGACCTTCTCTTCGTTCGCTATCGCCAACGTCAGAAGCGCGTCACGAGAGCGGTTACGCAATTCGTGAACGGTGTCTTCGTCGAAGGCTTCGATTTCGAGCATTTCGTTGAGCGGCACATACGCAATCTCTTCGAGGCTGGTGAAGCCTTCGTCGATGAGAATGTCAGCCACTTCTTCATCAACGTCGAGTCGCGCCATGAACAGGCTGCGCAACGTGCCACGCTCTTCGTTCTGCTTCAGCGCGGACTCGTCCGGCGTCATGATGTTGATTTGCCAGCCGGTCAACTCGCTGGCAAGACGCACGTTCTGGCCGCTGCGGCCGATGGCAACCGCGAGTTCGTTTTCGTCCACGACGACGTCCATCGAGTGTTTCTCTTCATCGACGACGATCGACTGGACGGCGGCCGGCGCGAGCGCGCCGATCACGAACTGAGCGGGGTCCTCTGACCATAGCACGATGTCGACGTTCTCGCCACCGAGCTCATTTCTCACCGCCTGGACCCGCGAACCGCGAATCCCGACGCATGTACCGATCGGGTCGATGCGCTTGTCGTAAGCAATCACCCCGATTTTCGCACGCACGCCAGGATCGCGCGCGGCCGCCTTGATTTCGAGCAGGCCCTGCTCGATTTCCGGCACTTCCATTTCGAACAGCTTCATCAGGAACTCGGGCGCCGTGCGCGAGAGTTCGATCTGCGGACCACGTGCCGTGCGGTCGACCTTCGCGATATAAGCGCGAACCCGGTCGCCGACCCGCAGGTTTTCCTTGGGAATCAACTGGTCGCGGCGCAACAGCGCTTCCACACGACCCGATTCGACGATGAAATTGCCCTTGTCCAGACGCTTCACCGCGCCGGTCATGATCTTTTCGCCGCGTTCCAGGAAGTCGTTCAGGATCTGCTCGCGCTCTGCGTCGCGAACCTTCTGAAGAATCACCTGCTTGGCAGCCTGCGCACCAATCCGGCCAAACTCGATGGACGGAATGGGTTGCTCGATGAAGTCGTCGACTTGTGCGTCAGGCTTCTCTTCCTTCGCTTCGAACAACAGGATTTCCTGATCCGGCTCCTGCAAGCCGGCTTCGTCCGGCACCACTTTCCAGCGCCGGAAGGTTTCGTGCTCACCGCTTTCACGGTCGATCGCCACGCGGATATCCACGTCTTCCTCGAACAGCTTCTTCGTTGCCGAAGCAAGCGCTGCTTCGAGCGCTGCGTACACCACGTCCTTGTTGACGTTCTTCTCGCGCGCCAGCGCATCCGCCAGCATCAAAACTTCGCGACTCATTGTTTGCGGCTCCTAAAGTCAACTTTGGGGACGAGACGTGCTTTATCGAGGTCTGCGAGCGTGAAATCGAGCATCGCAGCGCCGCCGTCCTTCCCTTCGAATTCCAAACCGATCGACTCGCCGTCCGGGGCATGCAGGATGCCACGGTACGACTTGCGCCCGTCCAGCGGCTTCTTCAATGTGATAGTGACTTCGCTGCCTGCGAAGCGTTCGAAATCCGCCAATTTCTTGAGCGGACGATCGAGACCCGGCGACCCGACTTCGAGCCGTGAGTAATCGATATTCTCCACTTCGAAAAGATATTGAAGCTGACGTGTGACTTTCTCACAGTCTTCAATCGCGATACCGGCGGGCTGGTCGATGGAGATACGCAGCAAACCGCCTCCCGCGCGCTCGATATCGACAAGTTCGTAGCCCAGGCCCGAGACCGTGGTTTCGATGATTTCCGTCAGTTGCACAGTGAAAGACTCCAAGATGTTCGCGCGCTCCACGCCGAACACCTGCGGACCGCGCCTTGAGCCGGCGCGTATTCGTTGCCCCAAGATGCTGAACCGAACGGCCAAAAAAAAATGGGCGCAACGCCCATCCTTCTGTACCGAGATCACATCCGGGCGGCGAAACAAACACCATGCCCAGCGACTTTGTGATTTTAGCCATTTTTCGGGATAAACGCAACCGATACGCCCTGCGTATAGCCGTTTGGCGGCCATTTACAAGGCAAATCGAAGGCATTTAGCGCGCTTTGTCGGACTTTCCCGAGGCTAAAGTCATCGTGCAGAATTTCACGAACGGGTGAGTTGGCGATCCGTCTGCCCACTAGTCCGTCTTCGCGATATGCCGCGCCGTCGAGGCATCCAACTATTCGAGATCGGCGCGACGTTTGATTTCTAGCGTCCGCGCGTGCGGTTGCGCGGCGCCGGGCGCGCACCGCCACGGCCGGCGCCGCCGGTGCCGCCATTACCTTGTGCACCCGCGCCAGCCGGGCCTTGACGGCCTCCCTGACCGGGGCGCTTGCCGCCGCCGTTTGCCGAGCGTCCGCCCGCCCCGTTGCCATTGCCCATGGCAGGCGAGCCCGGCGGACGACTGCCGCGCGGACCGCCAGCGGAGCCGCCCGGACGCGGCATTGCGCGGTTGCCGTTCGCTTCGCCGCCTGCACGATTACCGTTTGCTTCCCGGCCGCCGTTACCGCTGCGTGCGCCGTAACCGCCTGCGCTGCCGCCATTGCCTGCATAACCGCCACCGGAGCCACCACCGAAACCGCCGGGCGCACCGCGCCGGCCACCGGGACCACCGGGGCCGCTGCGCGTCGGCGTCTGGGCGAATCGGCCATGCGAACTGAGCACTGGCTCACGCGAGATGATGCCCATTGATGTTTGCAGCGGATCAGGTTGCACGCGCGGCGCAGCGCTGCGTGAACCCCGCTCTTCGGCCGGCGCCTTGAGTCCGACCGATGCCAGCAGGCCACGCACTTCATTGTCTTCGAGTTCTTCCCAGCGGCCACGCTTGAGCCCTTTGGGCAATGCGATGGGGCCGTGCCGGGTACGGATCAGCCGGCTCACCATCAGGCCGGCCGCTTCGAACATGCGGCGCACTTCGCGGTTCCGGCCTTCAGCCAGCGCCACGTGATACCAGTGATTCGTGCCTTCGCCGCCGCCATCGCGGATACGAAGGAAATTGGCCGGGCCGTCTTCCAGTTCCACGCCGTGCAGCAGCTTCTGACGCATGCCTTCCGACAATTCGCCCACCACCCGCACCGCGTATTCACGCTCGACGCTGTAACGCGGATGCATGAACCGGTTGGCCAGATCGCCCGACGTTGTCAACAGCAACAAACCTTCCGTATTGAAGTCGAGCCGTCCGACCGCGAGCCATTTGGCGGTTTTCATCGGCGGGAGGTTGTCGAAGACCGAAGGACGGCCTTCGGGATCGGCGTGACTCACGATCTCGCCCGTCGGCTTGTGATACAGCAGGATGCGCGGCGGTTTGCTCGCGAGCTTGCGCTTCACCGGCTTGCCGTTGATGCGCACCTGGTCGGTCGGCATGATGCGCTGGCCGATGTGCGCCGGTTCCCCATTCACCGATACCCGGCCGGCCACAATCAGTTCTTCCATATCGCGGCGCGAGCCCATGCCGGCCTCGGCGAGCACCTTGTGGAGCTTCGGGGTGTCGTCGTCCGCTTCCAGCACGCGTTTCTGAGGTGCGCTGCGGCCACGACGCAGCATGGGAGCGCGCACGCCGCCCGTGGTGTTGTCGGCGTCGAATGCCGGCGAAGTCACATAGGCAAACACGTCGTCTTCCGCACCCGCTGCCGCTGCGGCCGGCATTGGCGGCGTTGCCGAGTCATCGCGGCGACCGCGCTTTTGAGCCTGCCCCGGTTGAGCCTGCCGCGCCGGGCGACGGCCGCCTTCACGCGGCGCCTGACCTTCACGAGCACCCTCAACCGAACCTTCACGCGGACCGCGGGGCTTACCGCCCGGCCCGGAGCGCGCATTGTCTCCACTACCCGTACCGTTTCGCGGCCCGCGCGAACCGGCATCCTTGCGCGGCATCCGCACTTGCGCGGCGACTACGCCGTCCGGCGGCGCTTCAGCGATCACGCCAGTCGACGCAACCGGTGGCGCGCCATCGGCTCCCTTCGTCTTGGCAACGGCGCGACGGCGGGCGATCAGGCTGCGAGGCCCCCGCCGCAAGCCGCGACGCGGACGTTCTTCACCGTCGGCGGGTTCGTCGTTGCGTGTGCGTTCGCCTGCATCGGCCTGGCCATGTGCTTCATCGGCACGAACGGGGCGCTCGGATTCGGGCGAATCGCTGTCGTGGGAATGTGTCAAAACAACCTCAATTGTGTCGGGTCGCGCGCCCGTCGCAGGCGCGTCAAAAAATCCGGCCGATGGTGATTAGTAGCCGAATGAAGGTTCGTGCAAACAGGCCTCAGGCGCGGCGCGCAGTCTGATCGTCCGGTGCGTTGAATTCGTCGATTTCGTTTAATTCGTCCGGCGCATCCGATGCGTCGAATTGGTTCGATGCATCCGGTGCGCCCGCGTTGTCGTCGGAGCCATCGGATTCATCTGCGGCGCGCGGTAATGCGTGTTGCGCTGCGTCGCCGGTCAGTGCGCCGGCGTCCGGCGCCGCCTCGCGACGGTTGCCCGCGCCGTCTGGCTCTGCGTGCGTCTGGTCCCGGCTGATATCCGTAACCGCTTCGTGCGGCCCCGGACCGATCGCGGACACCGCATGTTGCGGTTGGAATTGCACCGGTGCGTTCGTTTGCGCATCGGCGTTCGTGTCGTTCTCCGGCTCGTCAGAACCAGCCTCCGGGTGCAAAAACGGCTCGCCTTCTGCGTGGACTGGCCTCGGCACTGCGGGTTCCTCCACATGCGTCGGCTGAACTGCATCATGCGTGGCCACAGTTACCGAAGCATCCGGCGTTCCTGAATCGGCTACGCCGACGAGCGCGCCGTGCTCGCCATCCGGCTTTCTTTCGGCGCTAACCGTCGACGCTTGGTCCAAGCCCGCGTCAACGTCAACGTCAACCTCAACGTCAGATAAGGACTCGGACGGCGTCGATACTTCCGCATTCGGCGCATCGGGCAACGAAGCGGCTTCGTCCTTCGAACCCAGCCGTGGCGACAGCGCGGCGCCGATGGCGGCCACCGGATTGCCGCCGGGGAAATCGATCGCATGCTGCGCGAGCAACGACGCTTCCAGTTGCGCCGACGGGTTATCGAGTGCCGGCAGTTCGTCCAGCGCGCTCAGGCCTAGATCATCCAGAAACTGCTTGGTGGTGGCATAGAGCGCGGGACGGCCCGGCACGTCGCGATGACCGATCACCTCGATCCAGCCGCGGTCTTCCAGTTGCTTCACGACCTGCGTGTTCACGGTGACACCGCGAATTTCTTCGATGTCTCCGCGCGTCACCGGCTGCCGGTAACCAATGATCGCGAGCGTTTCAAGCACGGCTCGCGAATATTTTGGCGGCTTTTCCGGGTGTAGCCGGTCGAGATAGGCCCGCATTGCAGGTTTGCTCTGAAACCGCCATCCGGACGCTAGCGCCACCAGTTCCACGCCGCGTCCCGACCAATCCTGCTTCAGGGCGTCGAGCAAGGTGCGAACCGTGTCTGCCGAGATATCGTCGGCGAAAAGCTTTCGCAACTCGGCGAGTTTCAGCGGCTCCTGCGCGCAGATCAAGGCAGTCTCGAGGACGATCTTCGCCTCTTGGGTATTCATGCAGCTAGATAGGACCCTGTATGGTCTATGAACCGGTCAAGTCAGGCCGAAAACGAAGGACGCCGATTACTCGAACCATTCGCAACGCTCAGACTGGGAAACTGTGGGCGAGAATACTGACGACGCGCTCGCCCGATTTCTGATCGGTCATATTGATTGGGAGCACGCACCGGGGGGAAGCAAAACACGGGATCAGATCCTGATCGCCGAGTTTTTCCCAGCCGGACGAAGTAGCACTTTCCAAGGCGGAAGCGCGTGACTGGACGCATATTACGCAAAAACAAACGGTGCGTAAAGGTGAAACATTGGGTCGCCGCAAGACTCACGTCAGGCGGGGCTCACAGGTGACCGCTTCTCGTCTGCCCGCAAGCCCTGCGGCCCCAAACCCCTCACCCTGATGCCCCGTCACGCGTTACGAAGCCGGGTGCGCCTCCATGAACGCCCGCAGACGTGCGACTCCAGCGTCCAGTCGAGCGGTGTCGCAGGCATAGCACCAGCGCACAAAACCCTCTCCTTCCGGACCGAATGCACTGCCGGGCGCAAGTCCGAGCGCGCTTTCGCGCACCAGCGCCTTGCACAACTCGAGGCTGCGGTCCGCACCCGGAAGCCTGAAGAACAGGTACATGGAGCCGGCAGGCGCCCGCACGTCGATACCCGGGATGCGCTGCAATGCCGTCACCAGGTAATCGCGGCTGGCGCGCAAGTCGGCAACCAGCGATTGCGTAAATTGCTCGCCGTCCTTCACCGCGGCGATCCCCGCCATCTGGACGAACGAAGGTGCGCAAGACGTGTTGTACTCGACCAGTTTGGCGAGATCCTCCATCAGACGCTCGGGCGCGACGATCCAGCCCAGCCGCCAGCCCGTCATCAGCCATGCCTTCGAGAAAGAATTCACCGCGATCACGCGTTCGTCGCGGCTCGCCAGATCGAGGAACGAAGGTGCGACTGTGGCCTCATTGCCGTAATAGAGGCGTTCGTAGACTTCGTCGGCGACCAGCCAGATGCCAAGCTGCCGGCACCGGTCGAGCACCGCTTGCTGCTGCTCACGCGTCATGACCCAGCCGGTGGGGTTGTTCGGCGAGTTGACCATCAGCATCCGCGTACCGGGCGTAAGCGCAGCAAGCAGACGGTCGAGATCGA
>WNFJ01312017.1_pt1 | contig 10090 bp, 8 predicted proteins | sample 5400461 | NCBI WGS metagenome assembly WNFJ01 (sample SAMN13153349, study PRJNA577476) | soil metagenome | isolation source: 115 cm saprolite on Douglas fir-dominated hillslope | place: USA:California | collected 2013-09-17
TCCAGCGCGCCGTCGAGAAGAAAGAACAAATCGTGGTTGGAGTGAACGATTTCGTCGCGGAAGAGGACCGCAACATTCCCATTCTCCGCATCGACGCGGAAATCGAACGCTCCCAAATTGCGCGGCTGAACGCCCTGCGTGCCAAACGTGACTCGATGCGCGCCAAGGGCGCGCTCGCCGAACTCCAGCGCCGCGCCGCCACGACAGAGAATCTCCTCCCCGCCATCCTCGCCGCCGTCGAAGCCTACGCCACTATCGGCGAAATTTCCGATGCGCTCCGCCGCGTCTTCGGCGAATATCATGAGTCCCTCGTCATCTGACTTCCTCCTCATGAAGCTCATTCTCGCTTCCGCATCGGTACGCCGCGCTGAAATTCTGCGGGACGCTGGTTTCTCATTCACGACGCTCTCGTCCGCCGTTGACGAAACGCCATACCCCGGCGAATCCGCCCACGTCCTGGTTGAGCGTCTGGCCGTGGCCAAGGCGGAACTCGTGGCAGCGCGCGCTGCGGGTCCGGCCATCGTCATCGGCGCCGACACCGAGGTCACCCTTGAAGGCCACATCTTCGGCAAGCCGCGTTCTTCTGACGATGCCCGTCATATGTTAGAAAGGCTATCCGGCCGCACGCACGCCGTCCTCACGGGTGTGGCCCTCATTCGCCTTCCCGACGCCGAGCGGCTCACTTTCGTCGAGTCCACGCTGGTGCACTTCGCCATGCTGCCGGCTGAAGAAATCTCGCGCTATCTTGCGACTGGCGAGCCCCACGACAAAGCCGGCGGCTATGCTATCCAGGGCTACGCCAGCCGATTCATTCCCCGCATCGAAGGCTGCTACTTCAACGTCGTCGGCCTGCCACTCGCCCGCTTGCATCACGCACTAGCCTTACTCGGGTGGTCCGAAGACTAACTTGCCGTCGTCGCAACGTTGGCTCGTCCGGGCGAAGTCGATCGTTCCATCCAGGAACGCACGCGAAGCAACCGCTTCCGCCTTATAATCTCGCCCATGGGCAATTCTCCTCGAGAATGGGTAGACGGCTCCGCGGTTCGCCTGGACCGCCAAGACCCTTACCTGCGCCTGCAATCGGTGACCATTTACGTTCGAGATCTGGACCTCAGCCTGAACTTTTACCTCGATCAACTCGGCTTCCAATTGGTCTTTGACGCGCGCATTCAACCCGACCGCCGCTTTGTCACCGTAGCCCCTCCGGACGGCACGGCGAACCTCACCCTCGTTGCGCCAGAGCCAAGTTCCGAACAATACAAGCTGATTGGCCGGCCCACACCGGTCACTTTTGTCACCGAGGATGTGATAGCGAAGTACCGCGAATGGACCAGGCGCGGAGTTCGTTTCCAGTTCGCCCCGCGGCTGAAACGCCTGAAGTATGAAGTGCACGTGCGCGCCCCCCAATCGGCGGACGCATCGGCGCCCGGCGGGGAGCATGCTCCGATTTGGGGTGGAGTATTCACGCGTTTCAGGGATCTCGATGGCAATTCTTTTTTGCTGGTGAGCTTCGACGAGGTGACGCACGCCGTAGAAGCGCAACGCCGCGCCCTTTCAGAGAGGCTGGAATCCGAACGGCGGGCCGCCCAGGAACTCGAAATTGCCAAACAGGTCCAGGCCAGGCTGTTCCCTCAGTCGCAGCCGCCCTCGAAGACTCTTGAATATGCAGGCCTATGTATTCAGGCACGTAAAGTCGGCGGCGATTACTATGACTTCCTGGATCTCGGCAAGGCCCGCCTCGGCTTAGTCATCGGGGACATTTCTGGAAAGGGAATCGCAGCCGCTCTGTTGATGGCCAATCTGCAAGCAAATCTGCGGAGCCAGTGCGCCATCGCCCTGGATCAGCCGCAACGCCTCTTGCGCTCGGTGAACCAGCTCTTCTGCGACAATACGCCAGACGGTGCTTTCGCCACGCTCTTCTTCGCGGAATATGACGACACCGCGTGCCGTTTGCGTTACGCGAATTGCGGACATCTTCCGGCTCTTCTGCTCCGCAAAGATTGCAGCGTGGAGCGGCTCGATGCCACAGCCACGGTGCTGGGAATCTTCAAGGATTGGGATTGTGAAATCGGGGAATGCCATCTCCGCCCAGGCGACACGCTCGCTCTCTATACTGACGGCATCACCGAATCCTACAACTCCGCTGATGAGCAATTTGGCGAGCAGCGCCTGATCGAAGCGTTGCAGCGGCATTGTGAAGTGTGTTCGCAAGCCGCGCTTGCTGCAATCGTTGACGAAGTTCAGCGGTTTAGCCCCCACGAGCAGCACGACGACATTACCCTCATCGTCGCCAAACATCGAGGGAGCTAATATCGGTCCTTTGGACTTCGTGCGCGCTGCTACTCCGTGACAAACGACCTCCTGAATCGTCAATAGAGCGGGGCTCAGCCGAATCGTGTTCGGACTGCGGACGGGTCCGCCAAATAGTGGCCTAGGGAACCTACCCTGACTCAAGTGCGTAAGGTAGGGAGAGGTGCTCCATGCAAAGCCTGCCAGGCAATCTTCGGTACGCGGTGCGGCAATTCCGGTTATCGCCCGTTTTTACCGCGGCCGCCGTTTTGACGCTCGCCTTGGGAATTGGCGGCACCACGGCGATATTCAGTCTGATTCACGCGGTGATGCTCCGCTCTTTGCCGGTTTCCGATCCCGGCAGGCTTTACCGCGTCGGCGAGGGAGATGAATGCTGCGTGGAGGGCGGCCCCCAAGACACCTGGGGCATGTTTTCGTTCCCTTTGTACGAGCGCCTCAAGGCAGAAACCCCTGAGTTCGAGGAAGTTACAGCCTTCCCTTCCAGGCTGGACGGTGGCGGCTGAGCGTGCGGCGTCAAGGTGCCGAATCGGCTGCGCGGCCTCTTCGCTCGGAATACGTCACCGGCACCTATTTCTCAACTCTTGGAGTTCGCGCTTTCGGTGGACGGGTGTTTACGCCGGATGACGACAAGCCGGCCGCTCCACCTGTCGCTGTGCTCAGCCACCGCGTTTGGCAGACCGCTTACGCCTCCGATCCTTCCGTGGTGGGTTCAACGTTTATCGCGGAGGGTCACCCTCTGACCGTAATCGGAGTCGCTCCTCCCGGATTCTTCGGCGAAACTCTGGAGAGCGACCCACCTGATATCTGGGTCCCCCTTCAGCAGGAACCCATGATGAATGCCGAAGGCAGCCTTCTGCGCCAGCCTGTGTCTGCGTGGCTGCGCATGATTGGACGTCTGCGCCCGGGGGCTTCGACCGAGGGGATGTCTCCCCGGCTCACAGGAGTTCTTCGCCAATGGCTGCAGAACGATTCCGGATATCCTGCCAACTGGATGCCCGACGTCATCCGCATGCTTCCCAAACAGGTGCTCAACGTAGTCCCCGCAGGAGCGGGTGTTGCGGTGATGAAAGAGGAATACGGGCGCAGCCTGCAGATCCTTCTGTCAGTTTGCGGCCTGGTGCTTCTGATTGCTTGTTCCAACGTGGCGAACCTGTTGCTCGCGCGCGGGGTGGCGCGTCGCGGCCAAACGGCAGTGCGGCTGGCCGTCGGCGCCACTCCAAGGCAAATCGTCATGCAAGCGCTCACGGAGAGTGTGTTGCTCGCCATTGGCGGTGGCATTGTCGGGCTTCTGGTTGCTACGGCAGCGGCGCGACTGCTGCTTGCGCTAGCGTTTCATAGCTCACACTTCCTTCCCATCAGCACCGCACCATCGCTCATGGTATTGGCGTTTGCCTTCGCGTTGGCGCTCGTAACCGGAATCATTTTTGGCGCGGCTCCTGCATGGCTTGCCACGCGGACGGATCCAGCGGAAGCGCTGCGGGGATCGGGCCGCGGCACGCAGGACCGCTCTTCATTCGCGCGCAAAGCTCTGCTGGTTGTCCAGGCTACGTTGTCTGTCGTTCTCGTCGCCGGGGCCACGATGCTGGCGCGAAGCCTGAACAAGCTCGAGCATCAGGACTTCGGATATCAGATCCAAAACCGCGTGGAAGTGAGCATGAACAGGCCTCCAGCAACCTACACTCAGCCTCAGTTAGCTTCGCTCTATCGTCAGCTTGAGGATCATCTCAACGGCCTTCCCGGCGTTCAGGGTGTCGGCCTCGCCCTCTACAACCCGCTTACCGACAACTGGGGTGAACTCATCATGGTCGCCGGCCATCCCCCTGCCAAACTCAACGAGGAAGCGGGCGCCTCTTGGGACCGCGTGAGCGCCAACTATCTTCAGAATCTTGGCATGCCGATTTTGCGCGGGCGCGCGTTTACAGCGGCGGACAATGAAACCACTGCGCCCGTAGCCATAGTCAACGAAGCGTTCGTGAAGCGCTTTTTCAAGAGCGACGAAGACCCGCTGGGTCAGCACTTTGGGCTCGATGTCCCCGAGTATGCCGGCACTTTTCGTATCGTCGGAGTCGTGCGCGATGCTAAGTTCGCGGGGTGGGGACTCAGCAGGCCCGCGCGTCCGATGTTCTACGTGCCGCTGGCTCAAAATGTGAACTATCCCGACGAATTGATGAAGAAAATCGAGTTAAACTCGCACTTCATCGGCGGAATGTTGCTCGTCAGCAACTTGACCCCTGGCGCCCTCGAAGCGCAGCTCACCAGGATGCTCACGGACCTGGATCCCAACCTGACCATCAACAGCATCCGAACGATGCAGCAGCAGATTGAGCTTTCCTTCGACCAACAGCGCGCCGTGGCCAGTCTCGCCGGGCTGTTTGGAATTGTGGCGCTGATCCTTGCTGCGATTGGTTTGTATGGGGTCACCGCCTATTCCGTTGCGCAGAGAACTAATGAAATCGGGATTCGCATGGCGCTTGGCGCGGACCGGCCGAAAGTGCTTAGACTCGTCTTGGGTGGAGCATTCAAGCGCGTATTGATTGGGCTGATCCTGGGATTGCCGCTGGCTGTTGGTGCTGGGCGGCTGCTCTCGGCCCAGCTTTACGGCGTCACTTCATGGGACCCGTTCGCGTTGAGTGTGGCTGCGGGGGCGCTGGCGATCTGTCCCTTTTTCGCCGCCATCATTCCCGCAAACCGCGCCGCATCGATCTCGCCCATGAACGCATTGAGAATCGAGTAGCGCAGCGCAGCCAAAAAAAGAAAGGCGTCCGGTCTTCGACGAGACGCCTCTCTTTGTTTGGGGTGGAGGAGAACTTATGGCTTTGGCTGGGCTTGTGGCCGCGTCTTCGCGTTGTGCTTCTTTTGATGGATGTTCTTCGACGCGCCGTTCTGTTCCTTGTTGATCTGTTTCTTTTCGGATGCTGTTAGCGTCCCGCCGTTGGCTTTGCGATCGGCGGCCACCTGCTTGTTGATGCCCTTCTGCTGGTTCTCGAGTTTGGCTGTTTCACCAGCGGTCAGTTGTCCGCTCTTAATGCCCTGAGCGATGCGGTCCTGCTGGTTTTCGCGGCGTTGGCCCACTTTGTTGTTGCCATAGTGGGCCGTGTTGGCGTTGTGCTTATCGGCGTAAATCTGCTTGGAGACTTGTTGTTGCCATAGTGGGCCGTGTTGGCGTTGTGCTTATCGGCGTAAATCTGCTTGGAGACTTTGTTCTGCTGCTGGTTGACCTGCTTCTTCTCCGCCGCCGTCAGTTTGCCGCCGTTTGCCGCCCGATCTGCAGCGGTTTCCTTGTTAATGGCGGCTTCTTTCTTTTCGAGGTTGGCCGTTTCGCCAGCCGTTAGTTGACCGCTTTGCACGCCGTTAGCGATGCGATCTTGCTGGTTTTCTTTACGCTGCGCTACTGTCGGCTTGGGCTTCGCCTCCGGCGCTGGTGTTGCCGCCGGTGCGGGAGCGGGTTGCTGCGAGCCTGAAGACGACTGGTCCTGCGCCAATGCCACGCTGCCGGCCATCAGCACCGCAAGGGGCAAGGCGCTCCACTTCATCCACGTGAGTTTCATGATTTTCTCCTAAAGAATCTCTTGGAAGTTTTCGATTCCCGGGTCACCCTGTAATACCCGATGCTGAACGCAAAGTTGTGGCCCGGCTACTGGTCGGAAGGGCAGGTTTTCCGCATGGGGCAAGAGTTCTCCGCTACTCTTTGGACACAATATTGGCGTGTGGGAGCTCGCCCCCAGTTTTCCCCATCCGCAGGTACTCTTAAACAGTGCGAGTGTCATCCTGAGCGGAGCGAAGCGAAGCATCTCAACTGTTCGCGCCACGGATGGAAGCAGATGGCTGGAGATTGGTGCTGGTTGGAATTGAGGATGGCAGCCCAAAACGAAAAAAAAGGGCGGCCACACGAGCCACCCCATCTCACATCGCTAGGAAATTTCTGTGCCGCTCGGAGTTACTTCTTTTCTTCGGCAGGCTTATCCACTGGTGGGGGGGCAGGTGCCTGCGCCGGGGGCGTCGGTTGCGACGCGCCGGACATACCGTCCTTGAAGCTTCGGATGCCTTCGCCAAACCCCTTCATAATTTCCGGGATGCGCTTGCCGCCAAAGAAAATCAGGATCACAGCCAGAACAATGAGCCAATGAAAAATACTAAATTCACCCATGAAACGCCTCCACGCGCCCCCCGCTTGGCAGCGCGCTAACTAAACCCTAGCGCAGGTAGCCCCCCGCGGCAAGTCTCTATCGCTTCTTGCACCTACAGGATAACACGCTCTTCCCCTGCCCGGCGCGTCACATGCTCGCGGTCAAGATATTCAAGAAGGGGGATAGCGTACTTCCGAGTGATGCCCGTCAGTTCTTTGAAGGCGGGCACGGAAATGCGATCGCCTTTTGTTTTTTTGCAGGCGGCAAGCTGCTCTTTCAATTGCGCCAAGGCCTGGCGATGAAAAGTCAGCTCCGGCGAGACACGAATCAAAGTTTTCTCTCTCAAGAGAATTTGCAGGAGTTTTTCGGCGCGCTTGGATTCCACGGCGAGCTTTGCGAGCACCTCTTTTACCGATGGCACTGCAAGACCCGCGGAACTGAACGCAGCTTCGATTTGTTCTTTGGCTCTCGCTTCCTCCGGCAGCAGGGCAATTTCTGAGCCTGCTTTTTTCACCAGCTCGCCGGGTGCGTCGAGCTTCTTTTGAGTGACAAGCTCGTCCAGCGCAGCGCGGAACGTCTCGCTGCGGACGCGCTTTCCCAGGCTGGCGCGCAAGTCCTCTCGGGCAATTCCAGGCAGCAATGGATTCTCTTTCTGGAACCGCTCGACCTTTTCGAGAATCTTCTTGCGCACTTCTTCAAACAGTTTTCCCGAGGCCAGAATCAGCGGTTCAGTCGAAACAATCCTTGTGCGTCCAGTTCCGTGAAGTTTCTCGAGAGCGCCCTGAACTTCTTTCTTCGTCCAGCCCGTTCGCGCCACGATCTCTTCGTGTCCAAGCCCGAGCAGAGCGCGCTCCGTCATCGCGGCGAGAATTTCCTCGTGGGCTCCACGCTCCAGGGTTTCCAGAAATGCCGCGCGTCCCGAATCCCGCAGCATCGGCCGGCGCGCCAGCGGATCGAGCACAGCGCCTCCGCCAATCGTCACCACCGGCGAAAACTGCCGCACAATGAAACGATCGCCCGGCAACACCAGAATTTCGTCCTGCAATTTAAAATTCGCAAGGGCGCTTCCTCCGGAAGGCAGTTCTTTCTCTCCATGAAAGAAAACTTCCGCAACCGTTTCCGCGGTTCCCGCGTGAAAATGCACACGCGCACCCTGCTTCATTTTTTTCGCGGAAGGCAGCAATTCCAGACGGACGTCAATTCGGCGCGTCTTGCGGAATTTTCCCGGGGTGGCCAATACCATTCCGCGTTTCAGCGCAGTGTGCTCGATTCCTGCAAGATTCACGGCGGTGCGCTGGCCAGGAGAGGCACGTTCCACACTCTTCCCACCGGACTGTACGCCGCGGACCCGTAGCCGCTCGCCGCGAGGAAATAACTCCACCTCATCGCCGGAACCTACACTTCCGGAAATCAGCGTGCCCGTTACGACCGATCCAAATCCTTTCATCGCAAACGCGCGATCAATCGGCAACCGGAAGTATCGCGATGCATCTTTCGTGCCGGCGCTCGCTGCCGCTTCACTCAATGCTTTTTTCAGATCGCCGAGACCGGCTCCTGTTTTCGCACTCACGGGCACGAGCGGCGCCTTTTCGAGGAACGAACCTCGCAAGTATTCTTCGGCTTCCATGCGCACGAGTTCAAGCGTATCCATGTCCACCATGTCGCTCTTCGTCAGCGCCACCACTCCGCGCTGCACTCCCAGCAATCGGCAGATATCGAAATGCTCGCGCGTTTGTGGCTTGATGGATTCATCCGCCGCGATGACCATCAACAAGACGTCGATCCCCGCCGCGCCCGCTAGCATGTTGCTGACAAAACGTTCGTGCCCCGGCACATCTACAAAACCGAAACGGACACCATTTTCTTCGAGGAATGCGAAGCCAAGATCAATCGTGATTCCGCGGCGCTTTTCTTCGGCGAGTCGATCCGGATGCGTACCCGTCAGCGCTTCGATCAGCGTGGACTTGCCGTGGTCAATGTGCCCGGCGGTGCCAACAATTACACTCTTCATCGCTGTAGACATTCTTTGAATAGGCGGAATGCTTCTACCGATTTGAATGCTACTGGAGGAGAGAATCGCGGGTCAAACTGCGGAGGTTATTTGGCGGCGGCGATTTCGTCCACGATAGATTGGGCCGCGGCGCGAGGATCTGGAGCAGCAAGAATCGGCCGGCCAACCACAAGGAAATCGGCCCCGGCGCGAATCGCTTCGGTCGGTGTTGCCTTGCGGGCCTGGTCTTCTGACTTGGATCCCACCGGTGAATCTTTCGGGCGAACGCCGGGCGTTACGATCAGGAACTCGCGGCCGCACACTTTGCGAATGGCCTTGGCTTCCTGCACCGAAGCGACGACGCCATCGACGCCGGCTGTTTTTGCGAGCTGCGCGAGTTTTACCACACGCAGTTTGGGGGCACCACCGATCCCAACTTCCTTCATGGTTTTGTGATCCATGCTTGTGAGAATGGTCACCGCCAAGAGTCGCGGCCGGTCGGCGCCCATAGGAACGCCGGCGCTGATGGCTTGCACGGCGGCTTCGAGCATGGCCTTGCCGCCGAGGGCGTGGACGTTGACGAGCTGTACACCCGTCATGGCTGCCGCGGAAAGCACCGCACCCGCAACAGTGTTAGGGATGTCGTGGAATTTCAGATCGAGAAAAATACCTGGGCCGAGCGCCGCGACTTCTTTGACGGCGGCGGGGCCCCCGGCCGTAAAGAGCTGGTTGCCGATCTTGAACATGCCAACGAGATCGGCAATTTGCTTGGCGAATTTCACCGCCGAAGAGAGAGAATCAAAGTCGAGCGCGACGATCAGGCTGCTGCGGGGATGGGCGTCGAAGGTCAGGGTCATAGTTGACCCCGACTCCTACGGGGTCAGTGCTTCTCGGGTAACGCCATGAGCTCGAGACGGACCTGGCTCACGCCGGAATGAATCAAGCCGATTTTCCGGGCGACACGATAGGATACATCAATTTCGCGCCCTTCTTGATAGGGACCCCGGTCATTGATACGCACTATTTCAAACTTGCCGTTGTGGGTGTTGACCACCCGGATGATGGAGCCAAAAGGAAGGTTAGGATGTGCCGCCGTGAGGGCTTCGGAGTCGAAGCGCTCGCCATTGGCGGTTTTGCGGCCATTGAACCCGGGGCCATACCAACTGGAATTACCCACCCAAGTCTTAATCGGCTTCACGGGTTGATTCAGGTTCGCTACGAGGGGTGCTTCCATGCCCTGAGCAAACAGGAACATGAGGAGTACCCATCGGAGTGCAGCCCAGCTCATTAAGAGTCGATGTCTCATAGTGTGATCTTTGTGCTGCTCAGATCCAGAAAAGTGTAGCGAAAAGGGGTCGTTATGTCAACCATTTTCTGCTACAAATCTGTCCCTTAACTCATTCACAGTAAAAGCTTTAGCTCGTAATAGGACCTTCGTAAGGGTGCCTACAAGTCGCTGACTGGCCCTCGGGTCAGTAAAGCTGGCCGTCCCGACCTGTACAGCCGAAGCGCCTACGGCAAGGTATTCAAGCACGTCTTCTACCGTCTCGATGCCGCCAAGCCCCAATATCGGGATTTTGACCGCCTTCCTTGTCTCCCAAACCAGCTTCAAAGTAATGGGCTTAATCGCAGGGCCGGAAAGGCCCCCGGTTGCGTTCCCCAG
>WNFJ01332319.1_pt1 | contig 10090 bp, 10 predicted proteins | sample 5400461 | NCBI WGS metagenome assembly WNFJ01 (sample SAMN13153349, study PRJNA577476) | soil metagenome | isolation source: 115 cm saprolite on Douglas fir-dominated hillslope | place: USA:California | collected 2013-09-17
TTCACCATGAACATCCCTCTCTAAACAGCGGACGGTTGGTGAGCCACGGTGTGAAGGAAACTGCGGTGCTGATGACGGAAAACAGTACAGCAAGTGTGAGATATACTGAACAGCAAGACGGAGGTGTATCTCATGCCCAAGAAACTGAAAACCCATGCAGCGTCGTTTAAGTTCAAGGTCGTGCTGGAATCGTTTACCAGCAACAATGTGGCCGAAACTGCGCGCAAGTATAGTCTGAATGCCAACCAACTCTCGACCTGGCGCAGCTACTTTCTGGAACAAGGGCACAACCTGTTTCAAACGGATGTGACCAAGCGAGAACAGGAGCTCGAGAAACAGATTGCCACGCTGGAGCAACTGCTGGGCAAAAAAGAACTGGAGATCCAGCTGTTAAAAAAATACTTGGATTTCTACGCCCCGCGAGCTGGCAACTCGCTCAGTATGCGCGAGCGCTGGTAGAGCAAGGAGCAGCTGGGGTGAACCAAGTGTGTCGACTGCTGGGCACAAGCCGGGAAGACCTACTATCACAGCCAGGCGCCCCAAGAGCGCTTAGCGGAGAAATATCAGGCCTTGCGACCGGTGCTGGATCGGGTCATTGAGCGGCATCCGAGCTATGGTCTGCCTCGCCTGAAGAAGGCATTGGCCGAGCAGGAAGGGCTGGTCGTCAATGCGAAACTGCTGCGTAAGAGGCTCGCGTGTGTGGGGACTGAATTGGCAACGCAAAGCGGGAGCGGGTCAGCATCAGCCCAGTTGGGTGCAGCAGATCCTTGGCGAATTGGGAGACAAAGCCAATCTCGTGCGACAGATCCAGATTACGGCCTGTTTCCAGGTGCTGGTGACCGATATGACTCAACTGCGGTACCAAGCGGGAATTGCTTATCTGAGCGTGCACCTGGATTGGTATGGGAAGCTGGTCTATGGCTGGGCACTCTCCTTGCATCCCGATACCGCGTTAGCACTGGCCTCGTTGCAGCCAGCCCTAGCTGAACTCAAGCGATGGAAAGGAGGAACGCTTGAGGGCTTGATCGTCCACCAAGATCGTGGCAGCCCCTATACCAGCGGCGACTATGTCAGCACTGTCCTGGAAAGCCAGGCCTATGTGAGTTACTCGCGGCCTGCCACCCCAGGTGATAACCCGGTGAACCAGTCCTTCTTCTCGCGCTTCAAAGCGGAATGGGGTGAGCTGCTTGTTGAAGCAGAGACCTTTGAAGCACTCCAGCACCTGGTCAGCCGGGCGATTGCCTATTACAACACGGAAAGGTATCATACGAGCATTGGGTGTCAAACACCCGCTCAGTTTACCCAACAGTACGTCGATCATCTCACACTTGAAGGCCCGTAAGTGGTTTCCTCTTTGGGGACAGGGACCTCCCTCAAGGTGTGCAGATCAGGAATACCGCTGTTCAGACACGTCTCAAAGACTCGGAGCACCATGATCTCCCGTCTTCTACAAATTAGACAATTAAACATTTCTATATTGATAATATTAGTTTGCTGTTCTATACTTAGCATTAACAACATAGATAGTCATTAGATATAGGAGAACTGTCCTTATGCAGCACAATTTCGTACTTCTCAAACAAATCTTTCAGGTTTTTACATAAATTTAAATCTTTCTTCAGACATGAGAAAGATTTCTATGACTCACTGGACTACTTTTTATTCCCTTCATCGGGTATATCTTGGACAAAGTGTAATACTCTTTCCAAGTGAGAATGATATGTTATTGTGCTATACACCATGCCAGCAAGCCAACTTGCTCATAATTAACATGTCATCTCTTTCCTGAAAGAGTATAAGCTCTAAGCCGCGGATTACAAGTCAATAGAGCACGAAGGCACCGTTTATGACAGAATCAATCGAGGTTTTTATTTCTTTCGCGCGTGAAGATGAGGATCTTCGGGATCAGCTCTTGACGCATTTACGTGTTATGGAACGAAACTCTGTTATCAATATTTGGCACAGCGGAATGATAAAGCCAGGAGAAGAGTTCGAGAAAGAACGTGATAAACGTTTGGGCAAGGCAGGAATAGTACTCCTCCTAGTGAGCCAATACTATGTGGCATCAGACGATTGTTACAACATTGAGATGATGCGTGCAATGGACAGATACTACACTGAAAACATTCATATAATACCTATTCTTCTAAGACCGTTTGAATGGAAAAGAACCAAGTTCGCAAAACTGCGCGTCCTACCAATGAACGAGGTCCCAATCACTAGCTGGCCAAAACAAGATGAAGCACTTTTGCATATTGCGGAACAAATTGCTAAGGTAGTTGAAAACCTCTTACGATTTAACCAAACTGACCATAATGCTGAAGAGGTTATAGATAGTAACAGCCTTTTCAACACACTTATAAGACTGGATTTTTCTGAGCAGGTAAAAGTGTTTCAACAGTTTAAAAATAGCAAGCACAGGATCGGGGCATTTCTTATCCATGGAGCACCATCCTACGGGCAAAGTTGGCTGCTGAACCGTCTCATCAAACAGCTTCCGGGATCTTCGGTCGCAATTGACTTCAAGTTCAGCTTTGAGCGCAAGGCGTGTGGAAGGTCGCTAAAAGACCTGTGGATGGAACTGGCAAAGTGGGTTGGCTTGAAGAACCAATTTCATCCATCGAGTACCTCAACATTTCAAGACATCCAGCTAGATATTATTAGGCGTGTCTATGGGTTGTGGCAGAGGCAGTCAGTATTTCTCATTTTGAACAAACTGCATGAGATAGATGAAGAATATCTAAACAAGTTCATTGAGAGCTTCTGGAAACCCTTGACAATGATGGCCCAAATTATGCTTTCACACTCCCAAACACAAGTTCGCTCCTCTAACCATTTTTTGATACTGTTTCTCATCGACAGTGCAGACAGCGTACAGAAGTGGAAGATACCTACCAGCAATCAAACCGATTCCCAATGGGAACCTCATATTCCCATTAAACTAGAAAAGCTCAGCCAATTTCACCGCGAGGTAATTCATAACTGGTTAGAGTACGAAATTGACACACTGCCCGCAATCCTTACAGATCAAAACATACTCGAGAATAGTGAGAACGGTATCCCAGAGTTCGTTCTGGACCACATTTGTGCCATGTTCGGTTATGAATGGTCCGATTTTATAAAATATCGGATATGAAAGGGATGAGTAGATGAACAGATTACCACACAGCGAGCGACCCAATTATATAGGCAAGGTGCAACCTGGACCAGAGTCTCTAGATATATATGGGCAGCCTCTTTACCCTTACCTACCTGATGATGCCGTAGTGGAAGCTGTCAATCTCGCCATCTACTTGAATCGCCCCTTGCTCATTAAGGGAGAACCCGGATGCGGGAAAACGCGCCTGGCACGAGCTGTAGCTTACGAAATCGGTCTTCCTTACGAGGCATGGCATGTCAAGTCTACAAGCAGGGCACAGGATGGCCTTTACACCTACGATACTGTTGGACGCCTGCGTGACGCTCAACTTGCTGCGACAGGCTATCTAAAGGAAGAAGCTATCACTCGGATAGTGGATCCGGCCAGCTATATACAATGGGGGCCGATCGGGCGAGCTTTCCGCAACGAACTCCGCACAGTGATACTCATAGACGAAATCGATAAGGCAGATATTGACTTCCCTAACGATTTATTGCTCGAACTTGACGAACAGCGGTTTACCATCAACGAGACAGGTGATGTAATATCCGCTCATCACCCGCCAATAGTCTTTATCACGAGTAATGACGAGAAGGATTTACCCGATGCCTTTTTACGCCGCTGCCTGTTCCATTACATAAAGTTTCCTGACTTGGAACGGCTCAAAGAGATCCTGAGCGCACACTTTCCGGACTCGCCTGATATACTGGTGGAGGCCGCCGTGAAGCGCTTTTGGGAACTCCGCATGGAAATGCTGGAAGACAAAGGGGAGGGCGGGAAGAAGGTCAGCACCAGCGAATTGATCGACTGGTTCGCTGTTCTGAAAGCCTATCCGCAAGATGAGATTCTCGCAAAATTAGACGGGAAGCTCCCATTTATATGTGTGCTGCTGAAAAGTTGGGATGACCACAAACGATATGTGACTGGAGCGAAGTTACATGGATCTTAGCATCGCTGAGCAAGAACTGCCCTTATTTGAACTTTTTAGCCGGCTGCGCAATTGGGGTTTGCCCCTGGGCATAGATGAATACAAGTTGCTCTTGTATGCTTTGCAGGATGGTTTTGGTCTACCAGATCGTGCCTCATTAGCCAGGCTATGCAAGACTTTGTGGATTAAATCTCTTGAGGAAGAGCACTTATTCGATTACCATTTTGAGCAGGTGATGCACACTCCTACTTTATCTCCACGGAGTTCTCCTACTTTACCCTACGTGAAACAAGAATCTGCAGCGGACTCAGAGCTGACTACCAGGGCTGAGGATGAGATTGGAGTAGCTCACGCCATTTTACAAGCATCGAACACCGAGGAGTTTTTCTTCAATCGCTATATAACATCAGATGAGTATTTTCCACTTACTCGTCGGCAAATGAAACAGAGCTGGAGGTATTTGCGCTGTCCAGTACGTGAAGGCCCACCTGTAGAGTTAAACGTAGAAGCTACAATCAACGAAGTGGGACGTACAGGCATGTTACTCAAACCCATTTTAGAACCCAGACGTACCAATCATGCTGAACTTCTATTACTGATAGATCAGGGTGGCTCTATGGTACCTTTCCACATGCTTTCACGTCGTTTACAAGACACTATATTTCGTGGTGGACACCTGGAGAAAGTCGCCATCTACTACTTTCATAATTGCCCCACCGAATACCTTTATCGTGATCCTGAGCATAATGAATTTGATCGAATCGAGGAAATACTCAACAACAGGTATTCCCAGCAAGCCGGGGTCTTGATTTTCAGTGATGCAGGTGCTGCACGTGGAGGAATCAATAACGAGCGGATCGAGTTAACAAAAACATTTCTTGATCTGTTCAAACAACATTTTCGTTTTATAGCCTGGCTTAATCCATTACCCCGTTCTCGCTGGACCAACACAACGGCCGGAATAATAATGCAAAGCGTCTCAATGTTTGATTTAAGCCGACGCGGCTTAGACAATGCCATCAGTGTGCTACGCGGTCGCCTTTCACGCTTTATATGAAATTGAGGCATAACTGCAATGAGCGAACGGATCACCCCTGATTCATCATTGAATAAAATGCGACGCGAAGTAGCCAGGCGGCGCATCACATCATTTGGTAAGCGTTTCGGGCAAGCACATCTCTACTTGGCCCAACATGCAGCATTCCCGTTGGCGCTTACCCCTGATCTTCTCTACCGACTATGGGCGAACTTCTCGCAGGCCACATCGGGCCAAAGGCTCCACATACCCCGGGTAGCTGTATCGGATCTTCTACTTTCCAGTCTTTGCGCGGAGGTGGGGCAAGAACTGTATGAGATGGACGTAGCCGTTCGAAATGAGCTCCTTGATGACTTACAAATTAACTTTGGGGACCAACGGCTAAAGGAACTCGCCGATTTCTTACTAGTATATGTGCGACAGCAATTGGGTAGCCCAGACCTTTATGTTCGCAATTTTGCTAAGTCTCAACAATGGACAGCGTTGGCATACATCCGTCCCAGCGATGCGGCCCGGGAGCTAGATCTGGCACTCCGCTCAAGTCTGGAGCGGCAAGATAAAGCTGAGCAGGTTCGAATTATATCCCTGATGGAGACCTTCGCGAAGCCTTTAGCAGATTTCAATCCCCTGCTATACTACCCAAAAAATACAGTTGGTTTTGTTCAGATTGAGCCTGAGAAGAACGCCGCTCACTCAACCAGTACGCCTAGCGAAAAAGAGGTGAAGCAGGATGAGAAGGTGGGATCGCCTGCATCCGAACTGGTCGATGAGAAAAACGAGGAGGTAGAACTTCAAAGGCAGAACACACAAAATGTACCGCTTAACGCTTCTCTACAGGAACTTCAGAGCAATACTCCTACCCCTAAGAAGACAGGATTTTCCGCGCACGATCTTAGATATCACTTGGATGAGCATTATTCTTCCTTAGTTGAGTACTTACAGCAGCGCGCTCAACGATATTTGGGAACGCTGGCTTTCGATTCATTTGAGGTGGATCAAGTTGTCGGGCACGTTATTGAGCAGTTAACTCATCTGCATCTCTTAGGTGGCGGTGATGAGACTCCCCTAACAGCGCTGGACCGATTAAGCAATGCGCAGTTTTATGCGTTTCTAAATCGTTCTGTAAAAAATAAAGCTATTGATCGACTACGTAAACATCGTCTACCTACGAGTACCCTTGATGAATTAAATGCCAACAGTGATGCTGATGCTGATAATCAAGAAGAACTTAGACCACTCGATGATCTGGTCGAGACTTTATGGGGGACTATACCGTGTAACAGGCGAGGTGGGCTAGAAAACAGGGAAAACAGGATGGCCGACCAAAGCCTGTTCCAGGGCCGTGAGAACAGGCATGCCCTGTTTGCGCAACGTCGAGAGATAGCCGCGGATGCGCGCAAAGGCCTGAGCCCCCATGACCGAACGGAAACAGCCCGAGACTTTTTGCTGAACTTTGACCATGCGAATGTCTCGCTCCGCGAGGGAGTTGTCAAAAGGCACGGCGAAGTTCTCCAGGAAGGCCAGCACGGCCTCCTGGTGGGTAGAGAGACGATCGAGTAAATTGCGCGCCGGGGACTGTTTGCGGCGTCCCTTCTTGCTCACTGCTGGTGGCGGATCGGGCGGGTTGGCCAGTTAGCCTTCTTGCAGCAGCGCGCCATAGCGGGTTTTCCAGTCGGCCACCTCGAGGGAATGCAGGCGCTGGCGACCCTCGGCTCGTGCCTGCTCGACGGCGGTTTTCATGTCCAGCAAGAGCTCTTTCATCTGGCCCGCCCAGACTTGCTGGAGTTGCTCATGCAGGAAGATCAGTTCGCGTAGATGATGCACATTACACAGGCCGTGCTCACACGCGTAGCGCCAATAGGCTTGCCAGCCATCATGCACGCTCACCCCGTGGAAGTCTGTGAGGATACCGATGGCGTCGAGCGCATCGTGGCCCCGCTTGGCATGCACCGCATAATGCGTCAGCTGCTCCGTCGCGCTCACATGCATCCAGTGGCGTTTGCCCGCTACGTAGAGGCCCGTCTCATCCTGGTGCAGCACGGCTGCTCGCGCGAGCGCGGCTTTGATCTGCTCCTCGACCGGGCAGAGCCGCTCGGCACAGCGCTGCACCAGCGCTTGCAGCGTCTTCTCGCTCATGCTTGGGCCCAATAGATCCTGCATCACTTCGCAGGCCCGTTCATACGGCAAGAGCTGCTGCTGCACCAGGTACACCCCCACTGCCCCAAACGCCGCTCCATATTGCACCGGCGCACTCACGTTCTCCGGAAACGAGGCGACGCTGATCTGCTGACAGCTGGGGCAGCACTTCTGTTGCGCCTGGTGTTCGATCACCAGCACCCGCTTGACCGGCAGATCAATCACCTGTCGGCGTTCCACTCGCAGGCTCTCCACGTCGCGCAGATCTCGTTGGCAATGCTCACACTGCTCAACCGCATGTACGATCACCCTATCAGGCGTGAGCGAAAGCATCAACGTGCTTCCTGGGTGACCAGGCTGTCCTCCGGCCTTCTGGTCGCTTTTTTGACGCAGACTCTTGGGCTGCCGCTGAAAGCGATCCGAGGACGGCGGCAGATGGCTGTTGTGACTGTCTTTCTTGAGCTGGTCTTGCAACGCCTGCACCTGCTCCTTGAGGAGCTCTACCTGCTTCTGGAGCTCCTCTCTCACGGTCTCCTGCTGCTGGAAGAGCAACAGACGCTCTTCCAGCCAGGTGATCTTCTCTTGCTGCCATCGGACTCGTTCCCGCAGGGACTCATTCTCTTGTCGCACTTCTTCTTCTGCTCTCATGCTGCTACTCTACCCCATTCGCCTCTCCCTTGGCAAGCTTCTAGCCCTCCTAGCCAGTTACTATACCGTTTGAACATCCAGAAGAGCTAGCTCTCGAGCAATTTTCGCAAGAAAGTTTACGTCAACTTTTAAAGGAATGCATCACAGCCCTAAGCCCATTCCCTTACCAGCTTAAGGCAGTCCTATTAGAACTCGAAGAACTGGGCGCTACAGAACTTGCACGGTCTCTCAACGAGGAATTTCGTGAAATTCTCGCCGATCTACAGCCTACTCATCTCAGTCAACACAAGGATCATGCTCACAGGAAATTACGCCGATGCTTGCAACAAAATAGCACAAATTTGGCCGTCATGGTCGCTTTGCGCTTGGCGGAGTACGAAACGTCTTCCTCGAGCGCTGATATAATACTGGTGGATATCGCTACCTTGGCCAGTGATTATTTTTCCATCGAGGATGTAGAGAGAGGTCTGAAACATTTGACTAATCTGGGTTTACTTGATTGGCACGGGGAGAAGACGCTACGTCTTCTCCGGTCGCAACGTAAGCGCCTGGCGCGCTTTTATGAAGAGGGAGAGTAAGTGCCCGGATTTTAGGAGAGGGTAGCTTCTTTTTCGTTGTTTATCCGGGCTTTCTGTGTTCGCCTCAGCTTTATTACCTCGAAGCATTCATTGAAATTTTCTCCTTCACTACGCATCCTAGGCGATGGCCTGCGTATATTTTTTGACGTACAAGCGGAATGATCGTGTCCTTGTAAATGAAGATACCAGGACGCCAAAAGTTCATCAGAGTCAAAACTTCTCGCACTCTTTTCAAAAGGTATGACTTGTTGCATAGCCTCATATTCCTCGCAAAAATATTTCCCTCTGTTTTTTTGGCAGCTTAGCAGGGCTTTTGGATTCATTGTTTGAGCATGGCTCATGGCGGAAGTACTGTATACAAGAGCGGGAAATGCTGTTTTCCCGCTCTATTTCCTGCCCTGTTTGTCTCTCTCGACAAAAAACCGAACTTTTAGTATTATGGTCGTTGGGTATCAGCAGAGGTGATTATTACGAAGGATGATTTATAGAGCATGGGAGCAACATGGTCGATTAGTCGCGATCAGGCCCTTCAGACATGTGAGCGCCGATACTATTTTCAGTATCTTGCTCCTGCAAAAATCAATAGCCGCGATGAGACATTGCGAGAGATTGCCATGCTCAAAAAACTTAAGAATATACCAATGTGGCAAGGAGAACTTTTCCATTCACTTGTCGCTGATTATCTTCAGGCTGTCCGACAAAGAACACCCGACCACGCCTCGGCTTTACTTCACAAAATGAAGGCAAGGATTGAGCGTGAATGGGAAAGTTCTGCGAGTACATCAGTTCGCTCGAACGCTCGATCCCTCAGTAACAACGGAAATATTACGCTGTTTGAACATGAGTACAATGAAATCCCGATAGGTGTAGATCATATCGAGGTGACGCGTCGCGTTGAAAACCTATTCTGGAAGTTTGTCGCATGGGTAGAGGAGCAAGGGCTTGTCCGATCTATACAACAGGCGAAAAATGTATGGATCGAACCGCAGATGTTTGGGCCTCAGGTACCAGGCTTTGAAGTTGATGGTGTCAAGGTTCTTATCAAGGTAGACCTGGCGCTGCTTACGTGCGACGAGCAATTCGAAATCTTCGACTGGAAAACAGGAGCGCTACCCTCGCGGGCAGCGGGAGCAATGTCCCAGGCAGAATTTCAAGTCGCTGTGTACCAATTATGGCCTCATCTGGCCTTTCATCGCTCACTTGACGCGATTCGAGCGCATCTTGTCTATATCGGTGCCGATAGCATCACTCAACAAACGTTTGATATCGATCAAAACGTGCTCGCGTATACACTGGGTTTAGTACGCCGTAGTATCGCTCAAATGCTATTCTACGACAATGGGTTTCAGAATGAGGAACTCAGTTTAGACGACTTTGATTTTGCGGCGACCCCCAATGCTTGTCAGAAATGCTCATTCAAACGGCTTTGCCAAAGGACTCTCGAGATATGAACCGACCAAAAGACTTCCGACAATTAGCAGCGACGCTGTATCCGCTCGTTGGTCTTGAGGGGATACGCTATCGATTTCGCGTACTGCGCGTGCGAGAGCCTATTCCTCACGACAACCTTCGTCCCAAACGAATGCAGCAATGGGCTGACAGGCTTTGGCGCCAGGAACTTCGCT
>WNFJ01175497.1_pt1 | contig 10087 bp, 12 predicted proteins | sample 5400461 | NCBI WGS metagenome assembly WNFJ01 (sample SAMN13153349, study PRJNA577476) | soil metagenome | isolation source: 115 cm saprolite on Douglas fir-dominated hillslope | place: USA:California | collected 2013-09-17
TTCGGCGGCTGCGTTGCAGAACATGAAGGGATCCCCGCCGAACAGCCGCACTGCCAACTGGCCCGCTTTGGCCGCCTTAATGAGCAGCTTGGGATCGGTAACCTGAGCCTCGGAATCGGCCAGCGTCGCGTCCGGCTTGACCAGGTGCCCGAGCCGCTCAACCAGCCACGCGGGCCCGACTACCAGGTCGGCGCGGCCCAGCAACGCTGCCGCGCGGATCGTGAGCAGGCCCTCGTCGCCGGGTCCGGCGCCGACGAATGCGACCCAGCCCGGTACTTGCTCGGGGCTACGGACGGCAGTCCTCGGTGGTGCCTGCCTCGCCTTGGTACTGGCCTTTGTGGGGTTCACTTGTCATCGTCCCCGCTGCTCAGGTGTCCACCGGACATCGCTGTTTTCATTCCGGGCACTGTCATAAACCTTCCCGCGCCGCGGGCGAGCAGATCTGCGGCTACCTGGCGGCCGATTAGCTCGGCCTGCGCCAGAGATCCGCTACCGCTGCCGCGTAGCGCCATTCCCCCGTCGGCTGCCACTACTATCCCCCGCAGCCGAAATACTTCCGTTCCGGCAGCATACGCGCCGACGGGCGCCGCACAGCCGGCCTGAAGCGCGCCGAGCAAACTGCGTTCGGCCGCTGTCGCTGCCCTGCTCACCGGATCGTCGATCTGGCTGACGAGCGCAACGAGATCTTCCCTGTCGTCCCTGCACTCAACCGCGAGTGCGCCCTGGCCCGCTGCCGGGACCATCTCGTCAGGCTCGAACACCTGCGTTACGGCGTCGAGCCTGCCGATCCGGGTCAGCCCTGCGTAGGCCAGCACGACGGCCGCGAGTTCCCCCGTCTCTACCTTCGCCAGCCGGGTTCCGGCATTGCCGCGCACCGGCACCGGGACGACATCCGGGCGCAGCATCAGCAGCTGAGCCGCGCGGCGCGGCGAACCGGTGCCGATCGTGGCTCCGGCGGGCAGATCGGCGAGCTTGGCCCCGTCCCGCGCAGCCAGTGCATCGCGCGGGTCGTCGCGGCCGGGCACGGCCGCGATCACGATGTGGTCGGCCGGCCCGGTAGGCAGATCCTTCAGCGAGTGCACGGCGATATCGATCTCGCCGGCCAGCAGGCTGGCGCGAATCGAGCTGACGAACACTCCGGTGCCGCCGATCTGCGTCAGCAACTCGCGGCTGACGTCACCAGCGGACTCGATGCGGACGAGTTCGACCTCGCGGCCGGTTCGCTCGGTTATGGCGTTGCCCACCAGCAGCGACTGCGTCACCGCCATCGGGCTCCGGCGCGTGCCCAGGCGCAGCGGCCGGCTCACTGTGCTTCCTCGCGCGGCCAGCCGGCCAGCTGCACGTCCGCCTGGGCGACCGCCTGCACCGTCGCAGGGTCCAAGTCGAAGAGCACTCGCAGCGCATCCTCGTAGCTGTCGGCCCCCGGCGCATCCGCCAGTTCCTTGACCCGGACCGTCGGATCATGCAACAGCTTGTCGGTTACCCGCCGCATCGACCTGGAGATTTCCTCCATCGACGCGGCGTCCAGATCCGCGAGCCGCCCGGCGAGCCTGGCGAGTTCCGCCTCCACCACGCGAGCGGCCTTGGTGCGCAACGCCACGACTGTCGGCGCTACCGTCGCCGCCCGGCTGGCCGACACGTGGCTGGCCAGTTCCTCGGTCATGATCCGGTGCACCTGATCGATGTCGGAAGAGCCTGGCATCGCGCCGGCGATGCCGTCGGCCGACAAAGTATCCAGGTCGATAAGTTCGACGCCGGGGATCTCGGCGACAGCAGGCTCGACGTCCCTCGGCATGGCCAAGTCGAGTAGGACGACAGTCGGGGGGACACCCCCCGGCTCCCCCCCGAGAGCAGATTTGCGCTGCCGGAGCGCTTCCTGCACCAGATCGGCGGTAATGACGTGGCCCGGCGCGCCCGTGCAGGTGACCACGAGGTCTGCGGCGGCCATCAGGGTGACCAGCTCGGACATCTGCCCGGCGCGGCCGCCAGCCGACGCGGCGAGTCGTTCGGCGCGTTGCCGCGTCCGGCTAGCGACCACCAGATCGGCAGGTCCCGCGTTCGCAACGCTGGCGGCCACCAGCCCGCTCATTGAGCCGGCCCCAACGACCAGGACATTCTTGCCAGCGGGTGCGCCGTCGCCCAGATGAACAGCCGCGCTCTGCAGCCCGACACTGACCAGGCTCGCGCCGGCCCGGCCGACGGCGGTCTCGGTGTGCGCGCGCTTGCCGGTTCGCAGCGCCACTGACCCGAGTTCCGACAGCGTGCGGCCGAGCGTGCCCTGGTCCCTGGCCAGGCGCAGCGCCTGCCGAAGCTGGCCGAGTATCTGGCTCTCGCCGATCACCATGGAATCGAGGCCGCAAGCGACCGCTAGCAGATGCTGCACCGCCCGGTTCTCGTAGTGCACGTACAAATGCGGCGTCAGCTCGCCTTGCGGCACGTGCGAGTGCCTGGCCAGCAATTCGCATATCGACGCCACGGCGCCGTGGAACTTGCCGACTTCCGCGTAGATCTCCACCCGGTTGCAGGTACTCAGCACCAGCGCGCCCGCGATGTCCTCGGCGCCATAGACGTCGTGCAAGAGCTTGCCCAAAGCGTCGCCAGTCAGCGCAACCCGCTCGAGCGTCGCCAGTGGCGCGCCCTTGTGGTTCAATCCGACGACGAGAACGCTCATGTGCCTACCGCCTGCACCCCTGTCCTGAAGTCCTGGTCCGCATAATCCTGGCCGGGTTCTGGCCGGAAGGCGGCCGCAACCGCGCGGCCCGGGCTGTCAAGCCGCGGGTGAGCGTTACGCTCAGCCGCGACGTCCACGCCACGTTCGCCCCCTGGCACGCTCTCCAGCAGCCGACCTGCCCGCCCCTCCGTGCGCTCCCGCGTCCCCTGCCGCGCGACCGCCCCGCGACGCTGCGCGTGAAAGGCGAGAATCTGCAACTCAATTGACAGGTCGACCTTACGCACATCTACGCCGGAAGGCACGCTGAGCACGACCGGCGCGAAGTTCAAGATGCTCGTCACCCCTGCCGCTACCAGGCGATCGCAGACATTCTGGGCGGCCTTGGCCGGGGTTGCGATCACTCCGATGGAGACCGCGAAACGCTCGACGACGTCCTCGATCTCGGCCGCGCTGCGGACAGTGTGCCGGGCAATGACCGTCCCGACCACCGCTGGATCGCAGTCGAGCAGGGCGGCGATTCGGAAACCGCGGGATGCGAAGCCACCGTAATTCGCCAGGGCGCGGCCGAGGTTGCCAGCGCCCACGATCAGCACGGGCCAGTCCTGAGTCAGGCCGAGTTCCCTGGATACCTGGTAAACCAGGTAGTCCACGTCGTAGCCCACGCCGCGGGTGCCGTACGAGCCTAGGTGCGAAAGATCCTTTCGCAGCTTTGCCGAGTTGACTCCAGCGGCAGCCGCGAGTTCCTCGCTCGATACAGTCGCGACCCCGCGGTCTGCCAGCGCGTAGAGGGCTCGCAGATAGATCGGCAGGCGCGCAACCGTGGCGTCCGGGATGCCGTGGCCGGAGGCGGCTCCGCTCGCCGGCCGGGCGCCGGCATCCGCCATGACTGACTCGGCACCAGCGGTTGTGGCGTTCGCCGACGTAGCGGACGAGTCGCGGCGAGCGGATGCTGTGCGGCTGGCCGGCGAGGGACGGCGGGACATGCGCCGGTACTCCTGAGGACTAGGGAACACGTGCGGGCTAGGGGAACCCGCGTGCTCCACCGTACGCCCTTGTGAACGTTTGCACAAAGTCGGCCGAAACCCGCTGCCGACGTGCGAGAACGGCTGTCAGGCCAGCAGCGCGGCGCGCAGCCGGTCCTCGCTCACCCGCCAGAAGTCGTGCTGCACGCCATCCACCATGGTGACCGGGACCATGTCCGAATACCGGGTGAGATCCTCGTCCGAGCCGGTGATGTCGCGCTCGATCCAGCCGACGCCAAGATCAGCGGTCACTTTGGCAATCACCGACCGGGCGTCATCGCAGAGGTGGCAGCCCGGCCTGGACAGCAAGGTGACGCGGGGCGTGGTCATCGGTATTCCCGGGACGACGGCCGCCCATAGTCGCGCAGGTAGTCGGGCCGCTGGAAGCCTGACGTGTCGTAGCCCGGCTCGCCGAACAACTCCGCGACAGACGGGAACGGCGAGACCTTGGCCTGCTGGAGACCGAGTTCGATAACGTTCGTGGCCAGCACGTACGGCCGCTGGTCGGCCTCGAACTGGCGCACGTACGACTGCTGCCCGTGCCGCTCATAGGCGTGCCGGTCCCGGTAGACCTCGTACAAGATCCGTTGCAGGGGTGCGGACGGAACGGCATGCACGATGTAGACCAGCGTGTCGGGCTCCTGGCTCCGTACCAGATCCACGACGCGCTCGGTCAGCTGGTCGAACTCGTTAACTGCGTCCTCGAGCAGCGTGTAGATAGCGATCTGGCCGAACAGCTGGGCCCGGCTGCCGTCGCCATGCCGGATGTCGTCACCATGTCGGATGTCCAGTTCCCGGTTGCCATCGTTCCGCCAGCCGCCGCCGTAGGGCTGCTCCTCATCGGGCTCTTCGTGGTCGTGGTGGGCATGCCAGCCATCGGCAGCATGCTGGGCGTGATCGCCCGCCCCGAAGTCACCGGCTACGAAGTCACCGGTCGCGAAGTCGGCCGCAGGTAGCACGTCGTCAGACCTGTGCAGGCCGCCACCGCCATCCCTGGGGCTGGCCGCGTCCCTGGGGCCGGCCGCATCTCTGGGGCTGGCCTCATCCCATCGGCTGCTGGTTCCTCGCCGGACAGCTGATCCGCGCAGCGCCTCGGGGCGTAGCTCACCGAACCGGGCGCCGGCGAGCCACGTCAGCGCGGCGGCGAGGGCCAAGATCAGGCTGAACTCCCGGTGCACCGGCAGATGCACATGGGCTTCGTAAGCAGCGAGCTGAGTCAGCGGCGGATAAGCCAGCAGCAGGGCGGCACCGCCCGCCAACAGCTGTGGCCGCAAGATCGCGTTCCAGCCGGGCTCGCTGGACCTGCGTGTGACCAAGTACACGGCGATAAGCGCGACGATGGCAGTGGCTGGGCCGACCGCAAACATCAGCACGTAGTCGGGCGGTGTCTGGTAGTAGACCGCGGGATCCGGCCAGGTCTTGTTGAAACCCTTGGGGGCAAGCTCAGAACCGCGCCCCCATGCTCTTCGCCGCGACCTCGCTCAGGCCCAGCGCCACCGCCAGCGGGGCGATTACCTGGCCACCGAGTTCCATCGCCCGGAACAGCGCGCTGTCGAATCCGACCATGTAGCCGAGCGTCTGGGAGCCGAGACTGACCAGCAGCCCGAGCAGGGCAACTGACCAGGCGATGAGGTCGCCACGCGGGCCGCGGAAGCAGCGCGCCAGCAGCACGCCGCTGCCGACCGCGGCAATCACGGCGCCGACAAAGGAGAAGACCAGAGAGATAGCCATTGGTGCCTATGGTGCACGACGCGCGGCAATGATGCGACCAAAGGTCTAGTCTGCCCTGCGCACCTCATGCCCAGACCCGCCCAGTACGTGCTCGCGGGCGCCGGCGACCAGCCGCCGGTAGGCTCGCGAGTATGAGCGAGTCCGGCGGGAACGCCAGGTCGGCCGCCAAGGCAGGGGCCCGGCTGCGGCCGAGCCGGGGAAGAAAGAACTCCGACATCGTGGCAGGCGCAGTGTCGGCCGCTGTAGCTAGCGTCGACCATCCGCCGGTGGCGCCTGACCCGTCCGCAGCGGCATTCTTCGATGTCGACAACACCCTCATGCGCGGCGCGTCGATTTACCACTTCGCCCGCGGGCTGGCGGCCAGGAAGATGTTTGGCCCTCGCGATTTGCTGAGGCTTACCTGGAGCCAGCTGGCCTTCCGCCTACGGGGCATCGAGAACGCCGACCATATCGATGCCGCCAGGGAAGCCGCGCTGGCCTTCGTGGCCGGCAACCGGGTCGATGACATCGTGCGGCTCGGCGAGGAGATCTACGACGACACGATGGCCGACCGGATCTGGGAGGGCGCCCGTGAACTGACCCGTCGGCACCTGTCCGCCGGGCAGCGGGTATGGCTGGTGACGGCCACGCCGGTGGAACTCGCCAACATCCTGGCCCGTCGCCTGGGCCTGACTGGCGCGCTGGGCACGGTCGCGGAGACGTCGGACGGGTTCTACACCGGCCGACTGGTGGGCGGACTCATGCATGGCCAGGCGAAGGCCGCGGCCGTCGAAGCGCTAGCGGCCCGGGAGGGGCTCGACCTGGCTCGCTGCAGTGCCTACAGCGACTCGGCCAACGACCTGCCGATGCTCCGGCTGGTCGGGCACCCCAATGTGGTGAATCCCGATAGTGACCTGCTAAAGCAGGCCAAGAACATGGACTGGCCGATCTACGACTTCCGCTCCGGCCGGCGCTTCACCATGATCGCGGTGCCGGCCGCAGCCGGGGCCGTGGTCGGTGGCATGGCAGCCGGCGTGGCGCTGCGCAGGCGTCGGGCAGGTAGCTAGTCGAAGGCGGGCCCGCGCTCGACGACAAGCTCGTCGAGCCGACTCTGGATGGAGTCACGCACGTGGTCGGCGAGCTTAGTGACCATGTCCTCGTCCGGGTCGTCATCGGCGGCCCCCGCGTCGACGGGGTTGCCAAATTCGATGATCCACTTCGATGGCAACGGCACCGCGCCGATGGGCCCCAGCCAGGGGAACAGCGGCGTCACCGGAAAGTACGGCAGCCGGAGCGCTCTCGCCAGCACCTCCGAGTTCCCGATCATCGGGTAGATCTCCTCGGCTCCGACGATCGCGCACGGGATGATCGGCACGCCGGCCTGGATCGCCGTTCGGGCGAAGCCGCCCCGGCCGAAGCGCTGCAACCGGTATCGCTCGCTGAAGGGCTTTCCGATGCCCTTGAACCCTTCCGGGAACACCCCGACGAGCTCGCCTGCCTGCAGCAGCCGGACCGCCTCGCCAGGCTCGGCCTTGGTGTGCCCGCTCCGCCGGGCAAGCCCGGATAGGACGGGAACGGAGTAGATCAGGTCTGCGCCGAGCAACCGCACGTTGCGGCCTGCGGGGTGATCCCCGAACACCCCGGCCTGCAGCATGATCGCGTCGACCGGCAGCACGCCAGAATGGTTGGCGACTATCAGCGCGGCACCGGACTCGGGGATGTTGCCGATGCCGCGCGACTGGACCCGGAACCAGCTCCGGTACAGCGCCAACGCGGCAGGCATCAGCACAGCCGAGTTCAGATCCGGGTCAAAGCCGGACTCATCGACCTCGTAGTCGCCTGCCAGCCGCCGCCGGGCAAAATCCGCTGCCCCAGCGAGCCGCTGCCGCCAGGGCTCAGCCATCGCTCCGCCGCCGGACCCCGCGTTACTTCTTGTTGCGGCGCTGAACGCGCGTCTTACGCAGCAGCTTGCGGTGCTTCTTCTTGGCCATCCGCTTGCGACGCTTCTTGATGACTGAACCCACGAGACCACCCTTGCTTACTTTCCCACGGCTGACGGGCATGCCCACGTACATGCACGCCACAGGAGGCGGCCGGGCACATGCCAACGCCACAGACTACCTCCGCCTGGCCGCATTGCCTGGCATAGCCCGGCATTTGAGCGGTCAGTTGGCTGCTACGAACGCCTCCCTGAGGTACCCGGTGACGGCCTGCTCGGGTACTCGGAAGGAGCGGCCTACCCTGATGGCCTCGAGTTCACCGGAGTGGACGAGACGGTAGACGGTCATCTTGGACACGCGCATGATCGCGGCCACCTCGGCCACGGTCAGGAACCTGACGTCGCTGAGCGGAGTTGCTTCTGCTGCCATTACTAGCCCTCTTCCGACCGAACTGCTACGCCTATAGAGATCTGGCGCATCAGTCACGCCCGTATCCAGCGTAAGTCTTGTATTGAAAACGGCAACCCCACGCGACCCCGCCAATTCAACTGTCTGCGCATCGCCGAACTATTCATGGCCAGCGGACGGCGCGGCTGCGACGTATTGGCGACGTAGACGGCCAGCGGCCATTTCGACGCTGGCTAAACCTCATTGCCAGCGGAAATGGCGCCGAGCTCACGCCCGCGATCGCTGGCGGCTTCAATGGCGGCAAGCACGGCGGCGCGGACGCCATGTTTTTCCAGCTCCCTGATGGCGTTGATGGTGGTACCGCCCGGAGATGTCACCGCCTCCCGGAGCAGCACCGGGTGCTCTCCGGAGTCCCTGAGCATCGTGGCGGCGCCATAGACCGCCTGCTTCACCATCGCCAGGGCAGTCGCGCGCGGCATGCCCAGCAGAATCCCGGCGTCGACCATGGCCTCGACCAGGAAGTACACATACGCCGGCCCGCTTCCAGAGAGCGCAGTGGCCGCGTCTTGCTGGGACTCAGGGATCCTGAGCACCTTGCCGACCGGGCTCAGCAGCTGCTCGGCCCGGCGTAGGTGCTCCTCGGTGGCATACGAGCCGGGAGAGATCACGCTCATCGCCTCGTCCACCAGGACCGGCGTGTTGGACATGACGCGAACGACTGGCACGTCGCCTGTCAGCTTGCGACCGATAAAGGCAGTGGTGATACCCGCCGCCACCGAGATGACCAGCTTGGCCGGTGTCACCGCCGGGCTGATCTCGTCGAGCAACGCGCCCATGTCCTGCGGCTTTACCGTGATCACGAGCGTCTCAGCCCGCCTCGCAGCCGCCGCCGCGGACAGCACCTCGATGCCATGGGCATCGCGGAGCTCTTGTGCCCGGTCGCTGCGGCGAGCGGCAGCGACAAGTTCCACCGGCGAAACGACTCCGGCCCGAAGCAAGCCGGAAATCAGCGCCTCACCCATCTGCCCTGCGCCCAGGATCGCGATCATGAGCGGAAGCCTACCGACGCCCGGCTGGCTACCGGCGGGAGAGCAGCGCCCGGAGGAAGAACGCCAGGTTGGCCGGCCGCTCGGCCAGCCGCCGGACCAGGTAGCCGTACCAGTCGCTGCCGTAGGGCAGGTAGACGCGCACCCGTGCGCCCGCAGCGGCCAAGCGGTCCTGCTCATTCGGCCGGATGCCGTAGAGCAGCTGATATTCAAAGCTGTCAGGATCGCGGCCGGCCAGGTCCGCCTTCACCCCCGCGATCGCGATCAAACGCGGATCGTGCGTGGCCAGCATCGGATAACCGGGTCCGTCCAGCAGCACCCGCATGCACCTGGCGTAGCTCCGGTCGACGTCGGCACGACCAGCGAACCCGACTCCGTCCGGAGCCTGGTAGGCGCCCTTGCACAGCCGCACCCGCGACCCGGCGACCGCGAGTTCCTGGCAGTCGGCCACGGTGCGCTGCAAGTACGACTGGACCACGCAGCCAAGATCGGGGTAATCCGCGCGCAGCTCGCGCACCAGCCGCAGCGTCGGCTCGACTCGGGTGTGATCTTCCATGTCCACAGTGACCGTGGTGCCGGCGGCGGCGGCAGCGGCGGTTATCCGGGCGACGTTCTCCTGCGCCGTCTTCTCGCCGTGCTCAGCCAGCCCGAGACCGACCGCGGTTGGCTTGACGGATACCTCTGCGCGGCCGCCTGCCGCCAGGCCGGCCACGGCCAGCTGATCGATCAGCCGGACGTACTCATCGGCTACCGCCGCAGCCTGGCCCGGGTCCGTCGTGTCCTCGCCGAGGAAGTCGATGCTGACAAGCCGGCCACTGGCGATGAGCCGCTGGCTGACGGTGTCGGCAGCCGACTCGCCCGCCACGAATCTGGCCACGACCTCGCGGGTCAGTGGCGTTGCCATGATCAGGTCACGGGCCTGCTTGCTAGCCGACAAGGCTAGGAGTGTCTCGCGCAGCACCGGTGGTGCACCTCCACGTTGTTCGGGGGTTTCGGGGGTTCGTGGGGGTGTAACCCCGACTGTTCGCGGGTTTCGGGGGGTCGTCGGGGGGTGTCCCCCCGACTGTTAGTCGCGAACACGGCCTATCAGGTCGCCGCGCCGACGCTTGAAATCGATCTGCACGTTAGCCCCGGCATCGGGTGCCACCAGGACTTCTTGAGCTGCGGCTACGCCGTCAGCCCGGAGCGTCGCATCGACCGGTGTGGTGCGCTTGACCAGGGCGAGCGCGATCGGCCCCAGCTCGTAGTGGCGGGCGGCCGAGCCGGTGAAGCCAACAGCCGCGTCGTCGA
>WNFJ01708017.1_pt1 | contig 10086 bp, 8 predicted proteins | sample 5400461 | NCBI WGS metagenome assembly WNFJ01 (sample SAMN13153349, study PRJNA577476) | soil metagenome | isolation source: 115 cm saprolite on Douglas fir-dominated hillslope | place: USA:California | collected 2013-09-17
AGGCCCTGGCGGCACGGGCGCCGCTCGTCTTGTTCATCGATGATGTGCAGTGGGCGGATGCCGCCTCGCGCGACGTGTTGCATTACCTCGCACGACGCTTCGCGGAGAGCGAGACTCCTGCGCTCCTGCTCCTGACGCTGCGCATGGGGGAGAGAGCCATGCCGCCAGGGCTTACCGAGTGGCGAATTGACATGGAACGCGCCGTGCCGCTGACCCATTTGCAGCTTGGCCCTCTCACCTCCGAAGACATCCTGCGCCTGCTCCAGGCATTCGGGGGGAAAGGGGGCAAAGACGGTGGGCGGTCGGCGGACCTGGAACGCTTTGGCCAGTGGCTGTTCGCTGAAACAGAGGGACAACCTTTCTATCTGATGGAAACGCTCAAGATCTTGCTCGAGCGTGGCGCGCTCGCCTCCCGCCCGAACGAAGATGGAGGATGGACCATTGACTTTACGGCAACCATGGAGCATGAGATGGTGGTGCGAGGGTTCTTCCCGCCCAGTGTGCGCGAAGTCATCTGCGCCAGGCTCGATCGGCTTCCGCCGAACGCCTTTGCGCTGCTGGTGGCAGGAGCCGTCCTCGGCCAGGGAATCACCTTTGAGCACCTGTGTCAGGTGGCCGATCTCGCAGAATATGACGGGCTCTCTGCCCTGGACGGGGTGCTGCATAGCCACCTGTTGCACGAGTCGGAGCGCGAGGGCGCGCACGTGACTGATGGGCGCTACGTGTTCGCACACGCGAAGATCCGTGCGGTGGTCTACGCTGAAGCGAGTGAGGCGAGGCGCTCCATCTTTCATCGCCGTGCCGTGAAAGTGTTGCAAGCGGCGGCTGCACCTGCCGCGGTACTGGCATACCATGCCCTGGCTGCGGGGCTTGCGGAACCAGCCTTCCGCTGGAGTCTCGCCGCAGGCGATGAGGCCATGCGGGTGGTAGCCGTGCGCGATGCCATCACCTTCTACGAACAGGCACGGCATCTGCTGACCGAGCCTGTGCCATCGCTCAGCCTGGAAGCCACGCTTCCCGCGCTGGAGATCGAGCATCTTTACACCCACCTGGGCCGGGCGTATGAACTGAACGCTGAGTGGGAGAAGGCTCAGACGGCCTATACCTCGCTGCTCGCGTACGCACAGGATGCCTACCAGCCTGCGATGGAGAGCGCCGCCCTCAACCGCCTGGAGATCCTGGCCGCGCAGTAGTCCTTCGACCTGGCGAGAGCACAGGCGCCGCTCACGGCGGCATGGTGGGCTGCCGAAGTGAGCGGTGACCTGCTGCTCCTGGCAGAGACTCGCCGCACGCGCTGTCACCGTTCCTCCAATGCTGCGTCGATGACCATCCTCTGCTCCTTCGTACCATTTTTTTAACGCTTTATTTAACGCTGCTTGGTTAGTATGCCAGTAGAGTGTACAAAGGAACGCTTGTATAACGCTTTTTCTAACGCTCCGTAGCTCCCCTTAAGAGCAGAAGGCATTGAGGAGACCTCATCGAGAGTGAAAAAGCATGGGAGAGGGAAAACAGAATGCAAGAACACGTGAAGCAGCAGCATATTCCGGTCAAGGTCTACCGAACAGCCGAGCGCCTGATGATCGCGGCTCCGATGGCTGGGCTGGAACCCGAGAACTTGCTGGTCGAAGTCACCCACGATGGTCGTCTCCTTCTCTATGGAGACCAGCGTGCCATGCTCAAGGAGGTCAAGGAACTGCTGGTCGATGAATGGAGCGTTGGCGTCTATCACCGCGAACTCGCACTCCCAGTCCCGGTCAATGCCGTATGTGCCAACGTCACCTATGGCAATGGCGTGCTGCTTGTAGCCTTGCCCATCAGCGACATCTCCCGCACGACTGACACTCGAACGGGTCACTCCGACGCACGGGGAACACAAAGGCAACGCTGGCCATCTCGCGACCTGCGTTCAGACATGATTGCACGAGCACGTTAGCTCTCTGGCGTTTGCGACGCTTCGCAAAGATATCGTGACTGCAACCTGAAAGGCTCTGGAGGAGATCAACAGGAGAGGAACGTTGGCAGGAGAGAAGTTGGCGGAGCAGAAGCTCGCAGCATTTGAGCGACTGCAACCCGAATTTGAGGCAAGTTTTCGCTTCATGAAGGAGCCCGGGCAGTGAGACAAGTAGACCACTCTTGGGCAGCATTGTAGAGCGTTGATGATAGCATAAGCATGTTACTCCAGAGGTTAAACGCTTGAACACTCCAGCCCCCGCCCAGTGCCAAACGGCAAACGATGAAGTTGAGACGATACAATCTGAGATTCAGGACTTGCAGGATGAGCTAGTCAACGCAGTTGGCTCTGAAAAGGTTCCACTAGATCAGCAATTACACCACGCAAATGCACAACTAGCTCTTGCGCAAAAAGCGTTGAACGCTCGTCTGGAACAGGCTCACATTCCCCTCCCCCTGGAAGCCACTTTCACGGGCACTTTTCTTATGAAGACGACGAACGCAAGGGCAAGGGGACCTTTTAGAGGGGCTCTTACCATTGGGTGTTCCTTCAGTGCTGATCGTACACACGTAACGATTACCCGCTTCCCTTCCATCTCGGTTGGACCTATCTCAGTCCCGGTATTTGGTTCAGACACCGTCACAGCCACCAAGACTGGAGGCGGCTCCGGTTCCTCCACACCTGCTACTGGAGTGATGTCAATGCGGATGGACTTACTGTTCCACCATAGCCTCACCATACGGTTTTATCGGCTTGATTCCACACTCTCCTTACTCATGGATACTGGGACCCGTACCTCACGTGGTGGCACATTGAGGGCTAGTGGCTCCCCGATGGATGCTCAAGGGACGATCACATTTGCCGGGGTAGGGGTATTTTCGGGTGGATACCTTGCAGGAGATGAGGCTTCAATCGTACTAGCAGGCCAAATAGCACCGCATCCCTAGAGGCTGTACGAGAAGGCTTCTAGAGCCATTTCCCATTGTTCAGTTTCCATTGGCTTCTGAAGCCATCTGCTCTTCTCACGACAGCCATGTGAGACAACAAACACCCGCCGTCTCCGGTTGAAAAGGCCCGACAGGCCGAAGTAACCCATCCATATAGATCGGCGCCTCTGGCCTTTTCGTACAGCCTCTACTGCTGCGTTCCTCATTGGGACTGAAGAAAAGGATTTGGCTTGTCGAGTCGTACTTACTTGCTTTGAGCTTCACTTTTATAGTAGCGCCAATGAGGAACGCAGCACTAGAACATTATAAACAAGAGCACATCCAATAGTTCCCTAAAACATTGAATATGCTCCACTTCTTTCATAGGCTTACGCATTACCAAGCTCTACAACGGTAGCGGAGATTGCGGTCTCAGCAATGTAGCGCATATCCATCTCCTCCAACACCTTTTTCTTCCCCAGGAGGAGCTTCGCCATATCGAAGGCATGGTTCAATTGTTCTTTTTCAAGCTCGTAACCAAGCTCGCGCATCTGTGCAGCAAGGGCAGCTCGGCCTGAGAGCTTCCCCATATGCATGCGACGGTCAGCAGAGGTCAATCCGATGGATTCGGGGGTCATGATTTCATACGTACGAGCGTCCTTGAGCACTCCATCCTGATGTATACCTCCGCCATGGGCGAAGGCATTTGCGCCTACGACCGACTTCGTCCACTGGGGCTGCATACCTGAGAGCTTAGCGACAAGACGACTGGTAGGCACAAGCTTTGTCGTGTCAACCTTAACATCCAGGCCCAGATCAGCAGTGCGTGTGCGAATCGCCATAACAACATCTTCCGTCGGTGCATTACCTGCCCGTTCACCAAGGCCATTGATACAGGTATCGACACGCTCCGCGCCATTGCGCAGTCCTTCCAGAGCATTGGCAACCGCCAGCCCGAGGTCGTCATGACAGTGTGCTGAGATGCGGGCGTGGGGAAACTCGCGCTTGACATCAGCCACCAGTTTGCCAAACTCCCATGGCAAAGCAAAGCCGACAGTGTCACAAATGGCGATGAAGCGCACACCTTCTTTGAGCACCGCCTCGCACACCTCAAGAATGAAGTCATGTTCTGTGCGCGTTGAGTCTTCCAGGGCAAAATCGACGTTCTCGGTATAGGTGCGGGCGTGGGCCACAGCAGTACGAGCCATTTCAAGCACTTCCTCGCGCGTCTTGCCCAGTTTGACCTGCCTATGAAGCGGGGAGGTGCTGACGAACGGATGAATGACAGGGCGTTCGGCGTCTTTGACCGCCTCCCAGGCACTATCTATATCGGCCCGGTGGGTGCGAGCAATGGAACAAATCTCAGCATTGCGCACTTTTGAGGCGATCAGGCGGATACACTCCATTTCGGCTGGCGAGGATGCGGCAAAGCCACAATCCAGGGTATCAAAGCCCATTTCCGCCAGGGCTTGAGCAATTGCCAGTTTCTCTTCTGGGAAATAGTTGACTCCGGGAGTCTGTTCACCGTCGCGGAGCGTGGTTTCAAAAAACTTGATGATGCGAGGTTCTGTTGCCATCGTCATACACTCCTTTTGTATTGTATCCTTTATATCATGCCCTTACGCTATGAACCATACAGATGAATAGGAGTTGAGGGGAACAAAGAGCTTCACTGTATGAGGTACAAGACGAGTAGTACATGTGCACATACAAAGCTGCCGTCCGAAACTCCTTTGTTTCGATAGTTGAAGGACGCGTGATCCATTCACTACGAAAATTATACGCAACTCAAACAGGGATGCGCAAGCGCTTATTTCTCAACTCAAGGATATAAAAGACAAACCTCCGTTCCTCAAAGGCGCTTCAATAACAAGGGATTGAGGGCAGATCATGAGACACGAAATACCCATTTCCCTCAAGAAATCTTTGAAACTTTCCCTTTTCCTGCTAATATACAAGAACTTGACGAGATTGGAGAATGTTACAACCAACATCGCCAATCAATTATGCACTCTCGGCAAGAAGGTTTAACTAAAACCTACAATCGTTTTTATGATTCACAGGAAACGGCAGAGGATATTGTGCAGTTGCGAAATTTACATAGAGAAATGGACAGGGCAGTAGCAAATGAATAGCAAGATCATAGCAATGCATAGTTGAAAGTGGCATAGCCAGGAATAAGGTTAGCCCGAAAGTTAATGTACGGTCTGAACCATTACGCGCAATGATATGACTCAACCAATGGAGATGTAGCATATGACCACAGAATGGCGTATCACGCAGAAACCAGACTTTTTCAAGGCTCTGCTGGCCCTATCGCCAAAAGAGACACACCAGGTGCTGGAAAAAATCAATCTCCTGGTGCAGGATCCGACACCCGATGCGAAGGTTAAGAAGCAACTCAAGTATATGAATGGCAGGCTTCACCGCATCCGTAGCGGCGATTATCGCATCTTTTACACCTTCGAGCAGCCCTATATCAGCATTCTCGCTTTGCGCCGTCGGGATGACGATATTTACGATGAGGACATGGACGCCGAATTTCTCGGCGGGCTCGACCCGCACTTTGATGAGACGCAAGCGGTCAAAGCTGCACAGCCCGACTGGGAACAGATACTCGCACCAAAAGAACCTGAGAAGAGGCAGTTGCCGGAACCAGTTACAGAGAAATTGCTGGCAGACCTCGATGTTCCTAAGGCATGTCACACACGGCTCCTGCACATACAGACACGGGAGGACCTATTGGATTGTCCCGGTGTACCCGATGATTACCTGCTGAAGATCGATGAATACATGTTTGAGCGGCCTCTTGTCGAGGTCTTGCAGCAGCCAGACTACCTTCTCAATGATGTGGACGATTTGCTACGGTATAAAGAGGGTGAGCTGCTAGGCTTCCTGCTGAAATTATCACCCGAACAGGAAAAGTATGTCACCTGGGGGATGAATGCCAGCGGGCCAACGCTGCTCAAGGGTGGTCCTGGCACGGGGAAAAGTACAATTGCACTCTATCGCGTGCGTTCACTGGTTCATGAGTTACGCAAGAAAGGGCGCGATGAGTTTCGTATCCTCTTCACCACGTATACCAGTGCCCTGGTCAATTCGTCCCAACAACTGTTACAGCAACTGCTCGGCGATGATGTGAAGTATGTCGAGGTGCAGACGGCGGACAGAATTGTCGTGACGCTTCTGGGTCGGGCAGGAGTAGCCCCAAAGTTCATAGATCATGGAGCATTCAATAATCTGCTGCGCCAGGCGATAAAAGTTACCCAATTCGAAGGGAATGCAGTACAGCAGCAAGCACAGCGGCAGACGGTTGAACGGCTCAGTATTGACTACCTTCATCAGGAAATCAACCAGGTTATCGTGGCGCGTCAGATCAAATCATTAGAAGAGTACCTGGCGGCATCGCGTCCGGGTCGCAAAGTCCGTCTCAACGCGCTTCAAAGGAAGGCGACCTGGAAGGTACATGAAACGCTTCAGCGACTGCTGAAACAGCAAGGCAAGGCAACCTGGCGTCAGGCAAGGGCCATGGCAGAGGAATGTGTGGCAAAAGGTATCGTTGGTTTCACCTATGACGCAGTAGTGATAGACGAAGCGCAAGACCTTGACCCCAGCGCATTGCGGCTGCTGGTGCGCCTGTGCAATAAGCCGAACCGCATTTTTATCACCGCCGATGCCAACCAGTCCATCTACGGGAGTGGCTTTAACTGGGCCGATGTCCATGAAAACCTGCGTTTCCAGGGGCGCACCAGTATGTTACACGCCAACTATCGCTCAACCCGCGAGATCGGTGAGGCGGCCCAATCCTACCTGTCAGGAGGGGCATTGGATACGGAACAGGTAGAACGGGTTTACATGAACAGCGGCCCTATGCCCGCAGTACGAGCGGTCCGCAACGGAGGTGAGGAGGTGCAACTGCTTTCGTACTTCTTGCCGGCAGCAGCAAGGGAGTTCAGGTTCGCAATTGGTGCCTGTGCCGTTCTTTGCCCAACAATTAACGCTGGGAAAGCTATAGCTGCTGAACTGACACAACGAGGCATCGAAGCCACCTTTATGCCAGGACAGGATCTGAATCTTTCCCGACCAGGAGTAAAGGTGCTCACGCTCAACTCCGCGAAAGGGTTGGAATTCCCCATCGTTGCCCTGTCAGGATTTATCCATAGCGGGTGGTATGGAAATGGACCAGCAAACGTTGGGGCAGAAGAACGGGATGAGTTTCTGGCAACAGATCGACGCACCATGTTTGTTGGCATGACGAGGGCCATGCGCGCTTTGCTTTTAACTGTACCTGCTCAAACGCAATCACCATTGCTACAGAGATTTGATGGGACTTATTGGAATCTTGGAGGATAAACACAAGGAAACAAAAACTGTCTTAGAAGCTTTGTTTGAACGCCCTCTGGAGAAGGTTATACAACAGAAAGATTATCTGCTACAATCCGCACGCTATGGTTAAGGCTGATTGCTTGAAGCCTCATTTCCAGATGGATTATTTCGGGTCCCATCGAGACAACGCCTGGCATCGATGTTTCTCTGTACCTCGATTTGACACAACGATTGAGCGTACCTTTTCGAGGAAACACCCCTCGCGCTCCTTGACATTTCAAACAACGATGAGGTATACTATCTATACCCCTACCAGGGGGGTATGGGTTTAATGAAAAACCGCGAAAATGAAGGTAATAACTATGCACACAGAAATAAATCGGTCTGTAGAAGAAAGGACTGATGTACTTCAGATTCAAGCAGGTGCGGATAACCGTGCCGTACTTGAATTGGAAGGAATGACCTGCGCCTCCTGTGCTATGCGCATCGAAAAAGGGCTGAAGAAGGTACCAGGAGTGAAAGACGCAAACGTCAACCTCGCTACCGAGCTGGCTACCGTCACCTACGATCCAGCCCAAACGGGGCTGGAACAGATGGTGCAGAAGGTGGAAGCTGTGGGGTATAAAGCAAGCCCACAAGTCGCGCCTCAACGGAAATCAGTACAAGAAACGGCCGCGAGCATTGTTCCTGAAACGCTTGATACGCAGGTTTTCAATATCTCACAAGAAGATGTGCAGAGCAAACGGAAACGAGCAGAGATCATTCGCAAGCGTAATCTGCTAATCCTGGGTATCGTGCTCACATTACCTGTTGTAATCCTCAACATGTTCTTCATGAATGCCTTCCCAGGCGAGAACTATCTCTTGCTTGCGCTCACAACGCCCGTCTGGGCACTCGTCGGTTGGGAGTTTCATCGCGGAGCCCTCAAAACGCTGCGTCATGGCAGCGCCAATATGGATACATTGATCTCCGTTGGCTCAACCGCGGCCTACGTAATGAGTGTGATAGCGACGTTCTTTCCGCGTGTTTTTGGAGCTGTAACTTTTTATGATACTGCCGCGCTGATTGTCACTCTGATCTTCCTGGGGAAGTACCTGGAAGCGCGGGCAATGGGGCAGACCAACGAGGCGATCAAGAAATTGATCGGCTTGCAGGCTCGCACCGCCCATGTGATACGTGCAGGGAAGGAAATCGAGCTTCCCATCGAGCAGGTACGCGTTGCTGATGAACTGTTCGTGCGTCCTGGGGAAAAGATTCCCGTCGACGGAGTCGTGCTATCTGGAAGCTCGTCTGTGGATGAATCGATGATTACGGGCGAAAGCATTCCTGTCGAGAAAATTGAAGGTGACCCGCTGATCGGTGCAACCATCAACCAGCGTGGATTGCTGCGGATGCGTGCAACAAAAGTCGGCGGCGACACTGTCCTGGCAAGTATCATTCGTATGGTCGAGCAGGCGCAGGGCTCGAAAGCGCCTATCCAGCGCCTGGCCGACAGCATTTCCAGTATATTCGTACCAGTGGTGCTGGTGATCGCTGCCCTGACCTTTATTGGCTGGGCGATAATTAGCAACCTGACCATGACACCCGGGCAGGCCACGGACATGATGAGTGCCAGCAATCCCTGGATAGTGGCGATTTGGCCGCGATCACCGTACTGGTAGTAGCTTGCCCTTGCGCGTTAGGGCTTGCCACGCCGACTGCGATCATGGTAGGAACGGGCAAAGGCGCCGAGCAAGGCATACTGATTCGCGGCGGTGAGAGCCTGGAACGCATCCAGGCCGTACGCGCTCTCCTCCTCGATAAAACGGGTACCATTACCAAAGGTAAGCCCGAACTAACGGATGCCATTGCTCTGGAAGGTATGTCCGCTGATGAGATGCTGCGCCTGGTTGCCGAAGCTGAACAGGGCTCGGAACACCCGCTGGCCGCAGCCATCGTCGAAGGCGCAAAAGCGCGTGGTCTGATACTCAACGCCTATCCCGATCGTTTTACAGCCCTTGCCGGGCGCGGCCTGGAAGCGACTGTTGAAGGACATACGTTGCTCGTTGGTACGCGCCACCTCTTGCAAGAACGCTCCATTGACTTTGGTGCTTTCCAGCAACGCCTGGAAGCGCTGGAGCAGCAGGGCAAGACGGCGATGATCGTCGTTATCGATGACAAGCCTGTGGGAATAGTAGCAGTGGCCGACACGATCAAAGTGGGCTCAGCCGAGGCTGTCAAGCAGGTGCACGAGCAAGGGCTGAGTGTCTGGATGATCACCGGTGACAACCGGCGTACGGCACAGGCAATTGCAGCTCAGGTTGGTATACCTGTCGAGCATGTCCTGGCGGAGGTATTGCCGGAAGACAAAGCGAATCAGGTCAAACGCCTGCAAACTCAAGGCCTGGTTGTGGCCTTTGCTGGCGATGGCATCAATGATGCGCCAGCCCTGGTGCAAGCTGATGCTGGCATTGCGATGGGCACAGGAACAGATATAGCGATGGAGGCGGCGGATATTACCCTGGTCAAAGGGAATCTGAAGAGCGTAGCGACGGCGCTCGCGCTTTCTCGCGCAACGCTGCGCACCATCAAGCAGAATCTCTTCTGGGCTTTCGCTTACAATGTCGTCTTGATTCCAACCGCTATTCTTTCGCCGTTGATCCCATTCTTGCGAGAGAACGCGCCCATCTTCGCGGCCGCCGCGATGGCGCTTTCATCGGTGACTGTCGTGGGCAATTCGCTGCGCTTGCGGCGTTTCGGCCGCCGAGTCTAATATTGCTATGTTTGAGATAAAAGGAGACAAGAGCTAGCTCTTGACAAAGTACGCAAAGGTGTGTAAGATATGTACATGTATACACCGAGCGAATTTGGTAAGAGAATTCACGTTTCCGTGAAGACGCTGCA
>WNFJ01756179.1_pt1 | contig 10086 bp, 5 predicted proteins | sample 5400461 | NCBI WGS metagenome assembly WNFJ01 (sample SAMN13153349, study PRJNA577476) | soil metagenome | isolation source: 115 cm saprolite on Douglas fir-dominated hillslope | place: USA:California | collected 2013-09-17
ATCAGGTGGTCCGTCCTGAGGATCTGCCCGAGCGCGTTCGGAATTATTCCAAAACCTCAATGACCAATCGCGAAAGTTTTCCCGCATCATCGGACTCTGAGACTGCCAATGAAGTTCTGTTGCCGCTTTCAGAGGTCGAACGCCGCCACATCCTTCGGGTTCTCACGCGCACAGGTGGCAACAAACAGGCAGCCGCGCGAGTGCTTGGAATCGATCGCACAACTCTCCAGCGCAAGCTTGACCGCTACGATTTGGAGAAAACTGAATTGAACGGCATAGCCGGCAAGGAACACCAAGGTTGAACAGTTTGCAGTGAAAGAAAGTTGCTACGCTGGCACGGCTGAAGTCTGCTGTCCAATACGCAACGCCCGGCGCCGGAAAACTTCGTGCGCCATCTCTGCAATCTGTGGCGTATCGAACGGCTTGGTCACGACCCAATCCACGCGAGCGGCCTGACGTTCGTGGGACCCGACAGCTTCGCCCCAGCCTGTGATCACCGCCACCGGGATGTTGCTGTTGCGTTCACGGACCGCCCGCGAAAGCTCCCAGCCATTCATGTCCGGCATGCCTACGTCGGTGAAGACAGCATCGAAACTTCCATTTTCAAAAAGCGATAGCGCCTGATGCCCACCCTCGGCCACGACCGCTTCACAACCTTCTTTTTCAAGAATGTCACGCAGCAGGTCGCGCACATATTCTTCATCATCGACGACCAGGATTCTGGTTTGAGAAGATTTCGCAGGAACGGTTTTCGAGCTGACGAAATCACCGCCAGGTTGCGCTTTCGTAGCGCACTTCGCAATCGGCAGCCTGATTCGAAAAGTCGTGCCGACACTTACTTGTGACTCAACATCAACTGTTCCTTCGTGCCGTCGGATGATGCCATAACTGACTGCCAGGCCAAGGCCCATCCCCAGTTTGTCCTTAGTGGTAAAGAAGGGATCGAAAATGCGCAGGCGCGTCTCTTCAGTCATCCCTGTACCTGTGTCGCGGACGGATATTTCTACGAGGCCGCCTATCTCTTTTGCTGCGAGCGTGAGAACGCCACCGTGCGGCATTGCATCGACTGCATTGAAGACGAGGTTGACGAACACTTCCCGCAATTCCGATTCATCTCCCATGATGAGCGCACCGCAATCACATTCCAGATCCAAATTGATATGTATGTTCGCTGCCTCCGCTCTGTTCTTCCAACGCGGTCGCGTGATCTCTCCCGCATCCAGTAAGAGCTGCTTTACGTCAACCAGTTGAAAGTCATGATCGCGGCGCTGCCGCGCGAAATCCTGAATGCGCTTCACAGTCTTTGCGCCGTCTTTGGCGGTTTTGATAATGATGTTCAGGCCCTTTTCAGTCTTCACCGGATCTTTCGTTTCCAGCAGGAGCTGTGCGCGACCCAGAATGCCGGCCAGCGTATTGTTGAAATCGTGGGCCACGCCCGACGCGAGTTCGCCCAGCGCGGACATCTTTTCAATCTGGGAAAACTGCTCGCGAATGCGCTTTTGCTCAGCGATATAGTGATTCAATTCCGCGACGTGGCGTTCGGCTTCCGCCGCGTGAGCTGCTACCTCTTCCGCTTTAGCGGCCGCAGCCATCGCCTCTATGTTTCTCAGGTAGGTGCGATAGGTGAAATAGATAATGGTAATGATCGGAGTAGTCGCGACGAGCGCATAGAACCCCGCGAGGTCTGTAATCTTGGCTATGATTCCTGCCGCAGATGCTCCCGCAAAAAATGTGATGGACGCCCAAAGATAATACTTGGTCCAGATATGCCAGACGGGCTCATTCATCTTTAGCGAAGTGTAGATGGCAGCAAGGCTCGAATTGCTCACATACTGGACGAGCGCCATGACGCAGAGTGCAGCTACGAAAGCCCCTGAGAACTGACCGTAGCGCAGCGCCGTGATGTTCCCGAAGAGAAAACTGACGGCCATGAAGGTGACAAACGTCGAGCAGGCCATCATCGACGAGTTAAAAACAATTGTCAGCGGCTTAATGTGAATAGCCTTTCTGCTGAAGCGCATTGACGAGCAGAGAGCTTCGGCGGCAGCCAACAAAACTGCGGCTTCACCTCCATACACCAAGATGGTTAGAAAGAAAAAAGTATCAGAGACTGAGATGTGGCCGCTGATCCGCGGAATTCTCACTGTCAGGCGCGAACTGATTGTGATCGTCAAAATGGTCAACGCCAGAAAACGCACGTCAATTCGCGCGAGTGGCAGGTGGATGGCCGAGTAAGTCGCGGCCGCTGCGGCGCTGGCGATAACCACCAGCATGTATGCTTTCGTCAATGGTTCTCGGGGCATGGCTTTTTCACCTCTAAGAAAATTGGGCAAGACACGGCGTCGCCGGTTAATACTCGTTAGTTTTGTTCCCGCAAAAAGATCGTTTCATACAGCCCACGTCGGGTAAATCCGATCCTTTGAAAAAAAGACTGCGCTGCCTGATGCTCTTCATTCACGAGCAGAACGATTGCCTTTGTGCGCTTTAGCAGACTACGCACGAGTTGCGACATGCAGCGCGAGCCGTAACCTTTCCCGCGCTCATTAGGATTGACGTAAATACCTTCAAGGTAGATCGCACCGGGCGTATCGCTAATAACGTCAGCTTTGAAAATCAACTGCCCGCCCGCGACCCAGACCCAGACGCGCTCTTGTCTGATACGACGCGCGCAGCGCATCCGAAATCCATCCGGGTCGGCATCCAGGGGATTTACGCCGCTCTCTTCATAAGCCATCGCGGCGTGAACCGGAACGATCAGCGCCAGATCGTCGAGATTGGCGGGCCGCAGATATGGCACCGGCGCAAAAGGCTCAACTGACGAAGTTTGCTCGAACAATACCTCGCGGCAGGAGAGTCGCGGCGCTTGTCCGCCAGCGGAATAGTAGTTCCAGAAGCGCTGGATAGTTTCCTGCTCTCCCATGATCATGTGCGTGCTGCGAACATCTTGCGCGAGGCGCGCGAAAACTCCGAGCGCCTCGCCGCTGCGCGCGTCGATGAACATTGCATGTCCGATCAAAGCCACGCCTTCCAGATTGCCCAGGTCATCGCGGCATCCATAGAAAGTGCCTCGATTGAGCCAGCTCTCGATTCCGTTGTCGCGGACGAAACCGCTCATCACCACGGTGTGAAGCGGGCGCTCTGCGAGGAAACGAAGGACTTCGGCTTTGTTTTCTTCGATAAGTTCATGTGCGAACAAAGATCGAGCCATACAGAGTGAAGATCCTACGCCCGTGCGGGGTTCATTGATTTTTGGAAATTGAGGTGTCATCGCACTCCTTACGAATTTTCTTCTAACAAATCGAACGCGAGAAAAACGAAAACCAGCAGATCAGTAGCTCAAGCAGTCTTGGCCCGTATCAATCTGCACATTGGTACTGCACATGGGATCGCCGTTCATCGTGGCCGCCAACGCTTGGGTGGTTGAATTGCTGGTCAAGCTGGCATCGCTGACCAACACTCCATCACTGACCAGGACACCGTCGCTCACCAGGACCCTCCCAGCACCGTGCCATCGCTGACCAGCACGCCGTCGCTTACCAGGACTCCGCTTGAGAGCATTGCTCGATCCACGACGAGAACGCCTTTCTTAGCGTAGACTCCATCGCTGAGGAGCCCGCCCAACCCATAAACCGGTTGATACTTGGTGATGAGTTCAAGCCCGGTCGCAAAGTCGTACTCGAAGATTATTCCCTGCGACCATGTAAACGTCTCTCCGGCGATCGTGGTCTGCGGCATCGTCGCGGTGGTCGTCGTCAAGAGCGGAGCACCGAGCGCAGTATTTAAACTTAGGTTCGTAGGTACCAGGCGAGCGACACGGACCGCGCCTTCGATATTGATCTCGCCTGCGCCCTGCTCGAGCATGTTGAAGCGCGCGAGCGGCTGCGCGGTGTACATGAACAGAACCTTGATCATGTTTGGCGTCAGAGTCGGATTGGCTTGTATCAGAAGAGCCGCGGCGCCGGCGACCACGGGAGCCGCCATCGATGTCCCGCTCATAAACATCATCTTTCGGGCATCCACGGGACTAACGCCCGCATCCAGGAAGGGATTCTGCGTCACCAGGTAGTTGTTCACCGCTTCGGCGCCAATCAGTTTATTGCCGGGTGCGACGATGTCAGGCTTGATGAAATTATCGTAATGCTTGACGCCCCACTTATCTGTCCAGGCGCTACGCGTTGGTCCCTTTGAGCTGTAGGTGGTGATAACGTCGTCACTTCGTTGGTTGGTGCCGTAGCTGTTGACGGCGCCGACGGTAAGCGCCGAAGGCTCATTGCCGGGTGAATGTATCTGGCCATAAACCTTCTGACCCTCTGCGTTTTTCCCATTATTGCCGGCGGCTGCCACGACGACGATGCCGGCATCGACCAGGCGACGCACAGCGCGACAGATCGGATCGTTTTTGTAAGAGTCAATCGCCGGTGTTCCGAAGCTCATATTCACAACCTGGATGTTGTAAGTGGCCTGGTTCGTCATCACCCAGTCAAGGGCGCTCAAAACTGCGGACGTGGTGCCCGAACCAGTTGCCCCGAGTACGCGCAGGTTGATCAAATTTGCATTCGGTGCAATACCGACGTATTGCCCATTCGAAATACGGCCGTTGCCGGCAGCGAGCGACGCGACGTGTGTGCCATGCCCATAAGGGTCGTCCGTGCGTCCCTCTCCGGTAAAATCACGGCTGACAATTACGCGCCGATTATTGTTGCGATCCAAAAAGGAGGTATGGTTGGGATCGATTCCGGAATCGAGCACAGCAATTCCGACGCCCGAACCGTCTAATCCCGTCACATTAGTGCCGTTGATCGCGCGGACCGCATCGGCGCCCGTCGTCAAAGAAACATGTCCCAACGAAATGACTTCTCGGTCTCGAGAGACGAAGTCTACGTCCGGTCGAGCGGCCAATGCCTCGACGGCGCTGGCAGGAACTTCAACTACGTGCGCATTGAGATGGAGGAAAGCCGCCTTTTTATGACCCGAATTGCTCGACAGAAAGGAATCGAAACCGCTGCCAGGATTACCATTGAATTGAATAATTACCGTGACACGCTCATTTGAAGAGGTGTCGCGGGCTCGGTCCGGCAAATCCGGCGAAACTTTTTCTCTCGACCTCGGAACGTCCTGGGCGTCGGAAGAATGTGTAACCAAAAGAAGACTGCATAAGAAAATTAGCAGCAAGAAAAGACTAAGCCACTTTACGGTGGGGCTACCGCGGTTCATTGATACCTCGTTTCTCGGCAGTTTTCAGATAACACCAAGAAGTATTGGGTAATTCTGAAATCGCACGTGGTACGGTTTTAGAAAAGGCTACGTACCCTGCCTGATTCCTGACACAGGAGAGACGCCGCAAGTAATTTCGGCGTTAAGGTTCTCAGCCGGAAAAAAGAACTGAACTTTGAAAACAACGGAGCCCGTCGGGAAGGCCTACAAAAAACTCAAGGGCGAGTTGAGTTGGATCGTAAGTATTTCAACAAATCATTTCATAGTCAAGGTTTTCGAAACGACGCTATCTCATGCACGCAGTGTTGTCGCCGGTCGACAGAGAGTCTGGCTGAACAGAGCCATCGCCGACCATGACACCATCGCCAACCATGACACCGTCGCCGACCATGACACCGTCGGGGATCATGATGCCGTCACCGAGCAGCAAACTGAGACCCATGAAGAATGAACCTCCGCCAAGAAGAGTTCCGTCGCTGGTCACGATATTCGTGCCGAGCAAAACGTTGCTCGTCATCCTGGCGGCGTTAACTGCCTGGCTCGATGAAGTTTCTGCGACGCCATCGCTGAGGATGAATCCTCTGGCATAAACCACTTGGTACTTCGTAACCAGGTCCGAACCGCTCGCGGAGGTGTGGTTTAAGATGATTCCGCGCGCCCAGCAGAATGTTTGGCCGCTAAGAATTGTCTCCTCCACAGGCGCCGAAGCCACCAGCAGCGGCGCACCGAGTGGCGTAAACGTCGTCAGGTCGCTTCTGACTAATTTGGCGAGCCGCATGGCCCCTTCGACGTTAATTTCGCCTGCTCCCTGTTCGAACATGTTTGAGCCGGACAGCGGCTGCGCTGTGTACATCAAAATGGCTTTTACCAGGCTGGGCGTCAGAGTCGGGTTCGCTTGCAGCAGTAAAGCGGCAGTGCCGGTCACTATCGGCGTGGCCATTGATGATCCACTCATATACATCATGCGTCGGTTCGAAACCGTACTTACGTTGGCGTCCAATTCAGGGTGAGTCGCTAATAGATAGTTGTTAGCCGCCGCGGCACCTACAATCTTGTTACCTGGTGCGGCGAGGTCAGGCTTAAGCAGATTGTCGTAATGCCTGACGGCGTTTGCGGTCCAGTAACTCCGCGTCGGTCCTCGCGAGCTGTAGGTGGTCACAGTGTCGTCGCTGCGCGCATCTGTGCCGAAGCTGTTTGACGCGCCAACGGTAATAGCTGAGGGCTCGTTGCCGGGGGAATGAATCTGACCATATATCTTCTCGCCGGCGCTGCCCTTGCCGTTGTTTCCCGCAGCAGCGACGACGACGATGCCCGTATCCGTCACGCGACGCACAGCCTGACAGAGCGGGTCATTCCCGTACGAATCGATTGCCGGAGTTCCCACACTCATGTTGAGGACACGAATTCCATAGACGAGGTGATAATTCATCACCCAATCCAAAGCAGCCAGCAGGTTGGAAGTGGAACCTACCCCTTGCGAGTTAAGAATACGCAGATTGAGAAGATTCGCGTTTGGAGCGATCCCAGTGTAGGCGCCATCTGAAATTTGATCGTTGCCGGCGGCTATCGAAGCCACATGCGTCCCATGACCGTAAACGTCATCCGTGCGATTCTCGCCCGTAAAATCGCGACTGATGATCACTCGACTCAAACCGTTTTGGTTGCGGAAGGCCAAGTGGTTGTCGTCGACTCCAGAGTCAAGGATCGCGATGCCGACGCCGCTGCCATCGAAGACCGTCGTGGTTGTTATTAGACCTCCAAGAGAGGTTGTCGTCTGGACCCGCACGGCCTCGGTTCCTGTGGTATTTGAAATATGCCCTAACGACGCGAGTGGCCGGTCTGCTGAGATGTACCTTACTTCACGATGAGTGGCCAGCGCCTGCACCGCATTCAACGGAAGGGCGAGGACGGAGATGTGGAGCTGGTCTAGCTGTCGCGTCACGGTCGCGCCATAGTTGACCAGTAAGGAATCAAGTTGATGGCTCGCGCCCTCATTGAATTGAATGATAACGTTCACGCGACTAAGGCCTTGCCCGCCTCTAACACGTTCAGCCAAATCGGGTGAGATCTTAGAAGAAACAGTTAGTTCTGTTTGGGCCCTGGGATGGTCGACGGTCGAAAAGCCAATGGAGACGCTGAGCGTGGTCAAGACCGCGGCGAGCCAACCTTTGCGTCTGGGTTTGATCAATCTCACTTAACTGCTCCCTGATTGATAAATCGAGGACTGCCCGTCACGTTCAAATCAACCCAATACCTTGTTCGGTGGTCGGCGTCCCTGGGCAAGCGCCGTACCGCCGCTAAAAGCGAGGCCATAAAACGCCGGACCAAACTTTCTACGTGGGGCGAAAGGATCTAAAGCAAAACATGCAGTCGCAGGATGGATGTTATTGATAGAGAAGAAAGAGGCCTTACCAGCGACTAAATGAAGTCGCAGAGCGATCAATGAATGTAGTTGACGGCGGAACCGACTATGACCCTCACCGTGCAAAATTCCCCCCGCGCAGAATTCCGCAGCGTCTAAGGGCCATGCCGCAGTAAAACGCCCGCGGGTTCCGAATTCTTGTCTCGACACCGAAGTGATTGCGGCCCAGTTGATTGAGAATCTTCAGCCTCTGATCCAGTTGGCACTCTTATTGCTGAACCGGCGCTTCCGACGATCTAAACAATTACGCGGAGAGCGATTCAATGGCTGAGAGAAAGGCGCGTCTACTAATCGTTGATGATGAAAGTCAGATCAGAAATGTATTGCAAGACTTCCTGAGCCAGTCTTATGACTGTGTGGCGCTGAACTCCGGGGAAGATGCTCTTGCGCTTCTCTCGACGGAATCGTTCGATGTAATCATCAGCGATATTACGATGGCGCGAATGAGCGGACTTGAAATGGTTCCGCACATTCTTAATCTCTCTCCCGAGGCCGTAATCATTATGATTAGCGGCCGGCGAACCATCGAATTCGCGATTGACGCAATGCGGGCCGGGGCGTTCGACTACATCACGAAACCCTTTGACCTATCTGAAGTGGACGCGGCCGTCCGACGGGCGCTCGATCATTGGAAGCTATTCAAAGACAAACTAACGAGGGCGAACGGCAGTGACGAAAACTCAGTGAAGCGACTTCGCCGCGCTGTAGATAATGAAGAGTTTGTCGTCTATTACCAGCCGCAAGTAGATATCGAATCGGGGAATATCGTTGGCGCTGAGGCGTTGGTTCGCTGGAAACATCCGGAGCTGGGACTGCTGCCGCCCGCCGACTTCATCTTGCTAGCGGAAGAGACCGGGCTCATTATTCCAATCGGCGCGTGGGTTCTGCGTATGGCCTGCGCGCAAGCTCGAAAGTGGCATGAAGCCGGCTCCCTTGGCTTTCGCATTGCCGTCAATGTTTCGCCGAGACAATTGCAGCAGGGAAATCTTCGCGACACCATAGTGCAAACTCTTAAACAGACTGAGCTTGAACCGGACTGTCTCGAGCTTGAGCTTACCGAGACTTCCATGATGCAAAACGCTGAGTCGGAAGTTGAAATACTCGCCAGCCTCAGAGAGATGGGCTTAAAAATCGCGATTGACGATTTCGGCACGGGATATTCTTCCCTCGGTTATCTGAAGAACCTGCCGATTGATTCAGTAAAGCTCGATCAGTCCTTCGTCAAAAGCGCCACGACTGATCCGGACGATGCTGCGCTAGTGATGGCGATCGTTACGTTAGCGCACAACTTGAGGCTTAAAGTGATCGCCGAAGGGATCGAGACGGAAGACCAACTCAAATTTCTGAGGCTCCTGAGATGTGATCGAGGACAGGGTTACTTGTTTGGGAAACCGGCTCCAGCCGATCCCATCGAAGAGACTCGCCATGCCAGGTATCTGCCAGAGGACCGATATGTCGTGTCATACTCTTTGCCTCCGACGTAGGCGAGATTCCTTAAATTGTCCGTGGCATCACCGAAAGAAGCTCCAAATATCTCGTCACCCATTGTCAGGAATGCGCGATCCTTTGTAATTACATACGCGTAGCCAAAGGCATGATGAATCGTCGAGTTGAGGGCCCTTACCTGACTGATCATTCCGCGGTCGCCCTGCGTCGCGCGCGCTCCCTTTCCGTTCACGTAGGCCGTCGGATCCGAAGTGGTTCCTCCGCCCCAGTAATAGAACATGCCACGCCAACGATACTGGGGCATGTCTTTCACTACCTCACTGCCGCGATAAGTGTCGCGGTAAAGATGCCGACAGGAGCGCGTGATCTGATCGCGCAGGCTCGCTTTTACCGTAGCGCTCGCGGTCAACTGATGCAGCAGGACAGCACTCTCCAGATAGAGCCCGGTCATGAACGGCTGTTCGGTATTGACGACCTGCTCGCTGTCGACGTTGTTGCGCCACGAGCCATCCGCTTGTTGCAAGCGGCCAAAGAAGTTCACGGCAGCGTCCTCGGCATCAGCCAACAATGCGGTCCGCTTAGACGCACCATCCGTGGCCACGCCGGTTTGGGCCACCGACGTGCCGTTCGCAAATAACGGGTATTGGTTCGGGAGCACGCGGGCCAGCAGTACCGCATAGAGTTGCGCGTAGCCATCTTCCCGAATGTCGTAGTAGAGCGTCGCATCATTCCGCCGCTGCTTAACCCAATTATCAAACGTCGCGCGCACCTCACGATAAAGGTAGTCCCAATACTGCGGCTTGCCGTCAAGTGCGCGCAACATCAGCCCCGCGAACGCCTGCGAACGAGGAGGCAGATGATTCGAGCCCTGGAGGACCGTGCCGAAATCGATGTACTGCGAGCCCCACAACGCATCGGCCATCTTGCGGGCGTAGTTTAGAAAGGCCGCGTCGCCGGTTCTATAGTAGTTGATGTACTCAACGAGCGCCGTGTCGTAATAGGCG
>WNFJ01357685.1_pt2 | contig 10085 bp, 8 predicted proteins | sample 5400461 | NCBI WGS metagenome assembly WNFJ01 (sample SAMN13153349, study PRJNA577476) | soil metagenome | isolation source: 115 cm saprolite on Douglas fir-dominated hillslope | place: USA:California | collected 2013-09-17
CCTGTGCCGTTTTTCCTCCAGGAGGAGCTCACGAGGCAGCCGCTCCTCAGTGTCCAGCGGAGCAAAGATCGCGTACATGCTCCGTCGTTCCAGGCTGCGAAGGTCGCTTTCCCGGGTGTGACGCGCGGCCATTCTCGTGCACCTAAGTTTAGAATCTCCGGCGCCGAATCAGGACCTGACCAGCAGTGCCTCGCGGGTGAAGAGCCGCAGGGCCGCGAACCAGCAGGCCACCCCTGCGACGACAAGGCTGGCGCTCGTAACGCCCAGCGCCGGCCAGGCGACCGTGTTGTGGACAATCGCGTCCCGCAGAACCAGCACTGCGTTGAGGATCGGGATCAGGTAGTAGGCGAGGTTGGGGTTGAAATCCGGGATGAACAGGATGATCGAGGCCGGGAAGATCGTGATGAAGTACAGCGGCGTGGCGTAAGCCTGGCCCTGCCGGAAGTTCTTCGCCAGCGTTCCCAGAGTCAGCGTGAGCGAGCTGAAGGTGCCGGCCAGCAGGATTGCCAGCCACACCATCACGCCGGCGGCGAGTGGAGTGAGACTGATGTGCGAGGACCCGCCTTCACCTGGCAGCGCGATCTGGGTCAGGGCCAGCAGCATCGACCCGATGGCGGCGACCGCCGCGACCAGGCTGATCGCGCCGATCGCCAGGATCTTCCCGAGCAGGATCCGGCTTCGCGGCGCGGGCGTCAGGAGCAGGCTCTCCAGGGTCTTCCTCTCCCGTTCACCGGCTGAGCTGTCGAGCGCCGCGGACAGGCCGCCAGTAAGCACCATCGTGATCAGGATGTAGGGCAGGAAAAAGCTAAGGAACGCGTTTCCGGCGGCCTTCACCGGCGAGCTCAGCGGATGGACCGTGACAGGCAGGGGATGCAGGACTCCCGGGTCAACACCTCGCTCCCGCAGTGCGGCCTCGGCTTTGGCCGCTTCGTACCGGCCCAAAACGGTCTGCAGGCGTGTGTCGGCGATCTGCGCGCCCTGGCGGGTCGGGTCGTAGTACTCATCGATCTGCGCGGCTTGAAAGACCACGCCGAGGTCCACCTGCTGCTTGGCCGCGGCTGCGGGGTCGGCGACGCGCTCGAGCTTCAAACCCGTCGCCCGAAGCAGGACGTCGAGCCCGACCGGGATCTCGCCGCTGTAGCCGACCGTATAGGTCTGAGTCGCCGTCTTGGTCGCAAGCTGCGAGATGACGGTCATGATTAGCGGCGTCGCCAGCGCAGCAAGCCCGATCGCAATCAGCGTGCGGCGGTCGCGCACGATCTCGAGCATCTCTTTCTTGAAGACGATCAGCAATGGCCTCACAGGACGAGCTCCAGGAACGCATCTTCCAGGTCTCGATGCGCGCCCCTCACCTCAGAGGTCGAGCCCGTCGCGACAACGCTGCCCTCATGGAGGATGGTCACCCTGTCGCACAGCCGCTCTGCGTCGTGCAGGACGTGCGTCGAAAAGATCACGCACCTGCCGCGTCCACGCGACTCGACCATGAACTCACGAATCTCCCTGGACGCGAGGACGTCGAGGTTGGAGGTCGGCTCGTCGAACATCAGCACCTCAGGGTCGTGGACGATCGCTCGCCCGATCGCCACCTTTTGCTTCTGGCCGGAGGAGAGGCTGTCCGCGCGCTGGTTGGCGAACGACGCCATCCCCAATCGATCGATCACGCCGTCGACTCTCTGGTTCACCTCGCCGTCCGGCACGCCGCTGAGCTGCGCAAAGTAAGTGATGTTCTCGCGCGCTGAAAGGCGCGGGTAGACGCCGATGTCGGCAGTGACGACTCCAACTCTGCGGCGGACCTCCTCCGGCGCCGAACGCGTGTCGAAGCCGAGCACCTTCACGGCGCCCGACTCGGGCGCCAGCAGCGTGCAGATGACCCTGAGCGTGGTCGTCTTGCCGGCGCCGTTGGGGCCGAGCAAACCGAAGATCTCACCGGCATTGGCTTCGAGCGAGATGCCGCGCAGGACCTTGTTCTTGCCGAGCGTCTTCTCCAGGCGATCAACCGTGACCGCCGCCGGGCTCACTTGGTTTTGCTGGTGCGAGCCTTCGTGGCTTTTGGCTTGGTCGACGGCGGCTTGGCTTTAGTCGCGACGGTGCGCTTGGCCGGCTGAGGCTTGGAGGCCGTTGTTGGTTTGACCGCGCTGGTCACCGCGGTCGCGGCCCTCACCGGCGCCTTTTCGTTTGCCGGCGCCTCAGCGCTCGCCACACCCATCGTGCTCGAAAGCGTGCGGTGGCACGTCTCGCACGTCACGACAGTGCGGACGAATGTCCCGAGCTGATGCTCCTCGCGTCGAAGGTTGCGCGGGCGGCCGCAGAAGGAGCACATGGCGACCTCCGTTGTAACCGTCACGTGCCCTGGTCTTTTGTTCATGCCTGACTAAGGTAAACTTTCGCGAGCACCGGGGATTCCCTGCGGGTTCCCTTAAGTCCGGACCCGCCGGGCGCGCGCAGGGCGCATTCTCGAGCGTCGGATTCCTTTAAGTCCGGTCCAGTGAGACCGGGAAGGAGGTTTTTTGATGGCCGTCGGCAGCCGTCTACGACATGTGATCGAAAGCCAGCAGTTCTCGCGCACCCTGCTCGAAGACCTCTTCTCCCGTTCAGACGAGATCAAGCGAGAGCCCCACCGCTTCATGGGCCGTCTCAACGGCCAGGTCATGGCGGCCCTCTTCTACGAACCCTCAACCCGAACCCGTCTGTCCTTCGAGGCGGCGATGTTGCGGCTCGGCGGGCAGACCATGGGTACTGACAACGCCCGCGAGTTCTCCTCCGCGGCCAAGGGCGAGACTCTCGAAGACACGATTCGCATCGTCAGCGGTTATGCCGATGTGATCGTGCTGAGGCACAACGAGGAGGGCGCCGCCAAGCGAGCCGCGGCAGTCAGCTCGGTACCGATCATCAACGCGGGTGACGGGCCGGGACAGCACCCCACCCAGGCGCTGCTCGACCTCTACACGATCAAGGACGAGCTCAACAGGATCGACGGCATCAAGGTGGCGATGGTCGGCGACCTTGCTTACGGCCGCACGGTCCGTTCTCTCACTTACCTTCTCAGCAAGTTCAAAGACATCAAGATCTGGTTCGTCGCCCCACCAACTGTTGCGATGCGAAACGACCTGAAAGCCCACCTCGACGAGCGCCACGTTCCATGGGTCGAAACCGAGGACATGGAGGCGGTGCTGCCAGAGGTGGACGTGGTCTACATGACGCGGATTCAGAAGGAGCGTTTCTCGGATCCTGCCGACTACGAGGCGGTGAAAGGCGTCTACCGCATCGACAAGAGCACCCTCGAGCAGATGCGCAAATACGCGATAGTCATGCACCCGCTGCCGCGCGTCGACGAGATCGCCCCGGAGGTTGACGACGACGCTCGCGCCGCGTACTTCCGCCAGGCTCGCAACGGACTGCACGTCCGCATGGCGCTCCTGGACCGGCTGCTCGCATGAGCATTACCCAGGGTCGTCTCAAAGCGACGGTCATGGACGCCGAGCAGATCCGCCGGTCGCTTTCGCGCATCGCCCACGAGATCGTGGAGCGCAACCGGGGAACGCAAGACCTCGTACTTGTCGGGATTCCGGCCAAAGGCGATCACCTCGCGGTCCGCCTCGCGGCCAAGCTGATGGAACTGGAGGGCGCGCCGGTCGCGGTCGGTTCGATCGACATCAGCCAGCACCGCGATGACCGCCATCTCAGGGAGCCTGCGCACCGCGCGACCTCGAACATGCCCGACGTCAAGGGCAGGGTCGTCGTCCTCGTCGACGACGTCATCCACCACGGCCGCACAGCGCGCGCGGCGATGGATGCATTGATGGACTTCGGACGACCACGCGCGATCCAGCTGGCGGTGCTGATCGACCGCGGCCATCGCGAGCTGCCCATCCGCCCGGACTACGTCGGCAAGAACGTGCCCACGTCGGACGCGGAACGGATCGACGTTCTGATTTCCGAAGAAGACGGCGTCGACCAGGCGGTGATCGTTGCCGGCTGAAAACACAGTCGCGGCACTGGTCCTCGAGGACGGAAGGTCATTTGTCGGCGTTGCTCTGGGCGCCGAGGTCATCGGCGAAGGAGAGGTCGTGTTCAACACGGCGATGACGGGCTATCAGGAGGTGCTCACCGACCCGTCGTACGCCGGACAGATGGTGTGCATGACGTACCCGCTGCAGGGCAACTACGGGGTGCGTGACGCTGACGCGGAGTCGTCCCGGCCATGGGCGCGAGCGCTCATCGTGCGCTGGGCCTGCCCGGTCCCGAGCCACCACTCGAGCCAGGCCTCCCTGGACGAATACCTGAAGCGATGGAAGGTGCCTGCGATCACCGAGATCGACACGCGCGCGCTGACGCGCCACCTGCGCGCTCATGGAGCGCTGCGCGCCGTGTTGACTCACGAATCCGAAACCCCGAGCCAGGCACGCCTCGCCGAGCTGGCCGCCGCTGCGCGCCGCGTGACGCCCCTCGCGGAGCAGGACCTGGTGGCTGAAACGTCGCGCACCTCGACCGAGGAATGGCTCGAGGCGCTGCCCCCTGAGCTGCGGCGGTCCCAGCACGCCGACGGCGCCGGGCTCTTGATCGCGGTCGTCGACTATGGAGTCAAGACCAACATTCTTCGCTCGCTGCGGGAACGAGGCTGTCGCGTCGTAGTGCTGCCACACAGCGCGAGCTGGGCTGACATCGAGGCCACCGGTGCCGACGGCATGGTTCTGGCGAACGGTCCGGGGGACCCAGCGGTGCTGGACGGGCCCGTCGAGCTCGCGCGCCAGGCGCTCGGCCGCATCCCGATCTTTGGGATCTGCCTCGGCCATCAGATCCTCGGCCGAGCGGCCGGCGCGACCACCTCGCGACTTCCATTCGGGCACCACGGCGCCAATCACCCTGTCAAGGACCTCGAGACGGGCCAGGTGCACATCACCAGCCAGAACCACGAGTTCCAGGTGGATGCGGCCTCCATCCCGGCCGGTGACTTCTTCGTCTCGCAGCGCAACCTGAATGACGGCTCGGTGGAGGGCTTGAGTCATCGGAGTCTGCCGGTGTTCAGCGTCCAGTACCACCCCGAGGGCAGCCCGGGGCCGCAGGACAACCAGCACCTCTACGACAGGTTCGTCGAGATGGTCCGCGAGCGTCGACCAGTGCTCAAGCCGGTGGGAGGAGGCGTACAGCCGCTGAAGCCGCGCAAGGTGCTGATACTGGGCTCGGGGCCGATAGTGATCGGCCAAGCGGCCGAGTTCTACTACGCAGGAACGCAGGCATGCAAGGCGCTGCGCGAAGAAGGCATCACGACTGTGCTCGTGAACTCCAACCCCGCGACGATCATGACCGACGAGGACGTGGCGGATCGCGTTTACCTCGAGCCGCTGACGGTCGACGCGGTGGAGAGGGTGATCGCGCGGGAGCGTCCGGACGCGCTGCTGCCGACGCTTGGCGGACAGACAGGCTTGAACCTCGCGACGGAGCTTGCCGCCGCCGGTGTCCTCGACAAGTACCACGTCCGGCTGCTCGGGGCCGGCATCGAAACGATTCGCAAGGCAGAGGATCGCCAGGCCTTCAAAGAGATGCTTCAGCAAATCGGGGAGCCTGTCCCGATCTCCCGGGTATGCGAGTCACTCGAGGAGGCACGCGAGTTCGCACGGGAGGTTGGCCTCCCGCTGGTCATCCGGCCCGCTTACACGCTCGGCGGTACCGGCGGCGGGTTCGTCACGAATGAGGCGGACCTCGCCCGCGTCGCCACCGGGGGACTCGACGCATCGCCCATTCGCCAGGTCCTCATCGAGCGATCGCTTTGGGGATGGAAGGAGATCGAGTACGAGGTCATGCGCGACGCCGCGGACACGTGCATCACCGTCTGCAACATGGAAAACCTGGACCCGATGGGCGTGCACACCGGCGACTCCATCGTCGTCGCGCCGGCCCAGACCCTGTCCGACCGCGATCACCAGATGCTGCGCTCGTCGGCGATCCGCATCATCCGCGCCCTCGGCATCGAGGGAGGGTGCAACGTGCAGTTCGCTCTTGATCCAAAAAACTCGACGTATTACGTGATCGAGGTCAATCCTCGCGTCAGCCGGTCGTCCGCGCTGGCTTCGAAGGCAACCGGCTACCCGATCGCCCGAGTGGCGGCCAAGGTCGCCGTGGGGAGGCGGCTCGAGGAAATCCGCAACGAGGTCACAGGCCGTACTTTCGCCGCCTTCGAGCCGGCGCTGGACTACTGCGTCGTCAAGATCCCGCGCTGGCCTTTCGACAAGTTCCCCGCCGGCGATCGCAGGCTCGGCACGCAAATGGCCTCCACCGGTGAGGTGATGGCGATCGAGCGGACATTCGAGGCCGCTTTGACGAAGGCCATGCGCTCCCTCGAGCAGAAGCCGCCCGCCACGTGGGAGCTCGGACCGGAGACGATCGATCAGCCCAATGACCGCAGACTTTTCGCGCTGCTCAACGCCTTGCGCAATGGCGCTGATCCGCAGTCCCTGGCGGAGCGGAGCGGAATCGATCGTTGGTTTATCGACCGCATGGCGACCATCACGCGCCTGGAGGTCGCGGGGGACGTCCGCCAGCTGCGGCGTGCCGGATTCTCCGACGCGATGATCATTGCGCTGCGCGGCGACCAGGTCGAGAGCGGAACGCCGACCTACAAGCTGGTGGACACGTGCGCAGCGGAGTTCGAGGCGGCGACGCCCTACTACTACTCCTGCTGGGAAGACGAGAACGAGAGCGCCGCGGTCCCAGCTCGCAGCGCTCTCGTCATCGGTTCCGGCCCGATTCGCATCGGCCAGGGCATCGAATTCGACTACTGCTCGGTACACGCGGCATGGTCGCTGCGCGAGGCGGGGGTTCGGGCGATTCTTGTCAACTCCAACCCCGAGACGGTCTCGACGGACTTCGACACGTCGGACCGCCTCTACTTCGAACCGCTCGACCTCGATGGCGCGCTGCGTGTGGCGCAGGCCGAGGAGGTGGAGGGCGCGCTGGTGCAGTTCGGGGGGCAGACCGCGATCAACCTGGCCGAGCCGCTGAACCAGCTGGGCGTCGCGATCATGGGGTCGAGCGTCGAAGCAATCGACCTCGCCGAAGACAGGCGCGCATTCGCCAAAGCACTCGACGCAATCGGCATCCCGCAGCCGGTAGGCGGCACCACCACCACCGTCGAGGAGGCGGTCGGGATCGCGGAGCGCGCGGGCTATCCCGTGCTTGTCCGGCCCTCCTACGTCCTCGGCGGCAGGGCGATGGAGATCGTGCGTAACCGCGAGGAGCTGCGCCGCTACATGCTCTGGGCGATCGGCGCCATGCCGCGAGGCACTGTCCTGGTCGACAAGTACCTACAGGGCATCGAGGTCGAGGTCGACGCCATCTCAGACGGCGAGACAGTTGTCATCCCGGGGGTAATGCAGCACGTCGAGCGCGCGGGAGTGCACTCAGGGGATTCATACGCGGTGTACCCGGCTCAAAGCCTGGAGAAGAGTGAGCTCGACCACGTGATCGATTACACGGTGCGGATCGCGCGCCACCTCCGATTGCGCGGATTGGTGAACGTCCAGTACGTCGTGCATCGCGGCCACGTGTATGTGCTCGAGGTCAACCCGCGGGCTTCCCGCACGGTCCCATTTCTCTCCAAGGTCACCGGTGTGCCGATGGTCAAGCTCGCGACGCGCGTGATGCTCGGCGAGAAACTGATGGACATGGGTTGGGCGACGGGGCTTGTCCCTCCGCGAGACCTTGTCGCAGTTAAGGCACCCGTGTTTTCGATGAACAAGCTGCCGGCGGTCGACTCGTATCTCGGCCCCGAGATGAAGTCCACCGGCGAGGCCATCGGCATTGCGAGCACGTTGAACGAGGCTCTCCGCAAAGCGTTCGCCGCGTCCGGTATGCCGATTGAGCGAGGCGGAACGGCCCTTCTCACCATCGCGGATGCCGACAAGCCGGAGCTCTTTCCGATCGTCTCTCGCCTGGTCCAGATGGGGTGGTCGCTGGTAGCGACCGAAGGAACTGCGAAGGCGCTCCGGCAAGCGGGATTCTCGCCGCGAGTGGTGGCGAAGATCGGCGAGGCGTCGCCCAACGTGCTCGACGTCATCACACAGGGCGAGGTGGACCTCGTCATCAACACGATGTCGAACATCTACACGGAGCCGGAAGAAGCCGGTGGCCCCGTCTTCAAGGACGGCTTTGAGATCCGGCGCGCCGCAGTCGAGCGCCGCATCCCGTGCTTGACCTCGCTCGATACCGCCACGGCCCTGCTCGAGTCCGCCGTCGCAGCTTCGCGCGAGATGGAGGTCAGGACCATCGACGAATGGAGGCAGGGTGTTCCTGCTTGATGCTCCGCTAACCGCCAAGCGCCAGGTGGCGCGCGACATGTTCGTCATCGCGATGGATGCGCCGGAGATCGCGACCTCTGTTCGGGCCGGGCAGTTCGTCAACCTTGGCTGGTCGCCTGGCCCATTGCTGCGGCGTCCGTTCTCCGTCTATCGCGTCGACCACGGCCGGATCGAAATCGTGCTCAAAGCGGTCGGGGATGGAACAGCACAGCTTCTCTCCATGCGTGTCGGCGACCGTCTCAGCTGCGTGGGCCCACTCGGACATGGATTTGACCTGATGTCCGGCCTTCGAAGTGTCGTGCTGATCAGCGGGGGCCTGGGTGTAGCGCCTATGCCGCTCGCCGCCAGGGAGGCGAAATCCCTCGGCATGCGGGTGACATGGGTTCATGGCGCCCGGACACGCGACGAGCTGTGCTCGGAATCCGACGGAAACGACGTGATCTGGGCGACGGACGACGGCTCGAAAGGATTCGCCGGAACTGCAGTCGCCGCGGCTCCCGACGCGGACCTGGTTCTGGCGTGCGGGCCCAACCGGATGCTGTCCGCTGTCGCGGGTCGGTGGCCCGAGGCGCTCGTGGCGGTTGAGACATACATGGGCTGCGGCACAGGCGTGTGCCTGGGGTGCGTAGTTCCGCTCAGGGGCGGAGGCTATGACCGTGCATGCAAGGAGGGCCCTGTCTATCGCGCGGCCGACATCGACTGGGCGTCCTTGCCGTCGGATCTCGCCTACGCCGTCACGCCGTGACTGTCGACATGTCGGTCGCGGTCGCCGGAATGAGGCTGCGAGGACCCGTGCTCGCCGCCTCCGGCACCTTCGGTTACGGGACTGAGGTCCCCCTGCTCGAGCGTCGGGCGCTGGGCGGGATGGTCTCGAAAGGCATCTTTCTACGACCCCGCAAAGGCACCGCTCCACCGCGCATCGCAGAGACTCCAAGCGGAATGCTCAACGCGATCGGGCTCCAGGGCCCAGGGGTCGAGGGGCTCATCCGGGATTACACACCACAGTGGGCGGGATGGGACTTCCCAGTGTTCGTCAACATCAACGGCGAATCGGTCGCCGAGTATCGGGAGCTTGCCGGGCGGCTGGACGGCGTGCCTGGCGTCGCCGGGTTTGAGATCAACATCTCGTGCCCGAACGTCGAACAGGGCGGTCTCTACTTCGGCAACGACCCGCGCGCGGCGGCCGCGGTGACCGAAGCGGTCAGGAAGCGGACCAAGCTTCCTGTCTGGGTGAAGCTCACCCCAATGGTCACCGACATCGGCGTCATCGCGCGCGCGGTCGAGGCGGCCGGCGCCGACGCGCTGTGCGCGATCAACACGTTCGTGGGCATGTCCATCGACTTGAACGCGTACAAACCCCGGCTGAGCTTCCGCACTGGCGGTCTTTCTGGCCCTGCCATAAGGCCTTTGGCGGTACATCTGGCGCATCAGGCGGCGCGGGCGGTGAGGATCCCGGTGATCGGCATCGGAGGAATCACGCGCGCCGAGGACGCGCTTGAGTTTTTGGTGGCCGGCTGCGCCGCGGTCCAGGTGGGGACGGCGACGTTCGTCAACCCGCGTGCGATCGCCGAGGTGCACGACGGCATCGCAGCCTTCCTGCAAGCCAAGAGCTTTACTTCGCTCGCCGAACTACCGCGTTACCTGCCTCGGGACTAGGCGCGCGGGTCGAAAAGACCTCCGGAGTCAGGATGCGGATCGCGACGATGACCGCACCGGCGACAAGCGCTCCAATGGTCATCGCCCAGGGCGGCCCGAACAAGGTGGCCAGCGTCCCCGCCTGGATTGCGCCAA
>WNFJ01389914.1_pt1 | contig 10082 bp, 10 predicted proteins | sample 5400461 | NCBI WGS metagenome assembly WNFJ01 (sample SAMN13153349, study PRJNA577476) | soil metagenome | isolation source: 115 cm saprolite on Douglas fir-dominated hillslope | place: USA:California | collected 2013-09-17
CAAGGTCGTACTCCAGATGCCCAACTTTCCGCAGGCGGCCGACTGGGGAGCTGAGTGGATGATGATGAGCGCCCTACGCGATGCCAGCAACCTGTTCTTCAGCTACGAAGGCACCCCAAGCGACACCTGGGGGGTTGGTTCCTCCGACGGAGATATGGCGCGGTGGCTGAGAGCCACCAGTCTATTCCGTTCGGTGACCGTCGAAACCGGCCGAGGAGTAGAGCATGACTTCGGAGCCGCGGCCAAGCTGGTGCCTGGGAATGACACGATCATTCTGTCGATCGACTCGCACATGCTCGGCAACGCCGGGCACGGAAAGGCCGAGGACGATCACGACATCGTTCTGAAATCCGCAATCATCCAACCAACTCCCGACACTGTCGACTTCCGTTTCTGGTCTTGGGGTGAGCCTGTTCACTGGGTCAACGACCGGCGCGCGGATCCAAGCTTGGTCCAACCACCCCTGGGCGCGTTGCCGAAAAAGCAGTTCACCGACGAGTTCTTCGGGTATGTGTTGGCGAAGCGTTAACCCTGACCTATCGAGAATTTCGAACTCCGTCGAGCGAGGGCGATCCGTCAGGCTGCGGTCGAGTCGCCTTCAATGTTCGGGATAGCAGACTGGTTTGTAGGTCTCTATTAGCCCGCATTATCGTTAGCAAGGCGCCGAGGAGAACCTTGCGGTGGCCCCCTGCTTGCGTAGCATTCTCGGAGGGGTACGACAACCGACGAGTTTGATGTAAGGCACCAAGCCTTCCTGGATGAGTACGCCCGTTGGGATCGGCTAGTTGAGTCGGTCGCCGACGAGGTCACTGAACCCGACCTCACATCTGCTCAGCGAGCGGCTACATTGGACGCGATCGCGTACTTTCGCGTGCGGTTCGGTGAGGGCTGGATTCGCCAAGCCTTTGACCGCCATCATCCATTCGTCGAACTTGTGTGGAACCGTGCCCCCTGGACTCGTGTCCGACTGGCCGACTTGGCGGGGGCAATCAAGTTGCTCGAAGCACTCGCCGGGGGCACACGATTGGTCAACCGATTCGCTCGCGCGGATCAATACTCGGGGGCGGTCTTTGAACTCGATATCGCGGCAACGGCGATGCGACGAAATCTCTCCGTCCTACTCGAGGCGCCAACACAGCCAGGCCGAAATTGCGATATGGCCGTGTCTCGGATAAGCCGTCGCAACACGACGACCCTGTACATAGAGGCACAGGTAGTCCAGGACTACGGCATGGATTCACATCGCGCCATGGAGATTGCGGAGCGTTTGGTGCCATCGACGGTGTGGGTGACGATGCATCGGGAGCTGCTGGGGCACATCGTCAGAATCCCCAGTGATAGGCAGTTGCCCCGGTTGCTGGCGCTGACCAACGCGTTCTGGCGGCGTTGTGAGCTATCGGCTGAATCCGAGCATCTAGTTGTTGATGGCTTCATCGACATATGGTCAGTCCCGATCGGCCACAAGGCTCGCGCGGACTTAGTCGCCGCGGGTGTACCGGAGAACTTCACGACGCCAGTTCCCGATGACCCATTACGACGAACCATCCGAGGTGTTCGGCAGAAAATCGGCCAACTCCCATTGCTCGCGCCCGGCGTCATTGCGGTGAAACCTCCGCGCCTGTTGTTTCTGAATCCAACGCTGTTGCCACAAGTTGTTGAGGCGATCAAGCGGAGCATTTTGGACGCCCCGCAGATTACCGCGGTCGCACTTGTCGATTGGAGTCTCGGCGCGATCGCCAATCCTCGAGAGGCGAGGTCGATGGTGGGCGGCGCACTCATCGTGCGACACCCCGATCGTCACATCTTTGTTCGCGAAGCAGTTATCGTGGCGAATCCCGTGCGCGCATTCCACGCTGGAGACGACCTGCTCGCTGAGCTCCTATAGTCGCCTGACCGCCAGCGCAGAACTGCAGATCATTCTTGGCTGGATTCGTGAAACGAGCATATTGAGCCGTGGACGGATTTTCTGCGCATCTCCGAGCGGCATTGCACACGTCTTAGTCCGACTGACGAGAGTTGGGCTACGGTTTCGATGCGATGTAGTTGTCAGCAGCATTCCGGATCGGTCGAATCCCAGAGATGGGAGCGGCGCCGTGCACGAGGCTTCCCAAACCAGCAGCAGTGCAAACGGCACCGTGTTGTGCCATTTGACTTGTTCAGCGGTTAGTTGCGCTGCTTGACAGGCCTCCCGCCAGCGCGCACCGTAGGCCGATACCGTGAAGGACCCGGCATCCGGCGGTCGCAAGGGCCGTCGCCACAAAGGTTCGCAAGCGGGGGCGTCCGAGTCCCGGCCGAAGCCGGGGCGAAGCTCATCTGCACGGTGGCTCTCGCCCAACGAAGTCATCCGGCTGGCGAGGCTTGGCCTTCCGTTCGCCATCCTTCCTTTCGGCGGTCAGCCCGTCGACCTACCCCCCATCGCCGTACAGGGTCCGGTCAACCAGAGCCAGGATCCGCCGTCCGACATGCACGGACAGCTCAGTCCAACCAAGGCCGTGGGCTGGAAGCCAGTGACGCTTGGAGACGTCGAAGCCACGACGGGCTGGAGCGGATCGGATCTGCAGGACGCCGCCACTACCTACTACGGCGCGGCGGCCTCTGATCTGAAGGCCATCAATTGGTCAGATCCTGACTCGAAACTGACCTACGGCCAGTTCTGGACGCTTTCCACTTTCGCAAGTCAGCCGACGCCACCACGGGCTCCGCACACCATCGCGCCGAACCAGCAGATCGCTTACTTCGCGGTCGCTTACCAGCTGATCCCCGAGCAGGCCGACCAGCTCAGCCAGGCGAGTGAGAGGCTCGCCCAGCAGTTTCCGACGCTGTCGTCGAACGACACGACGGTGGAATTGCTGTCGTACGTTGGCGCAGCGATGAGAGGGTCGCCCTTCGTACAGCGCCTGGACAGCCAATCATGGACGATGGAGGCAGCGCGCTCGGTTCCGTTCGAGACCGCATTACCCGCCGCGATAAGAGAGGTGGCGGCCGCGATGCAGCCGCGGGCGAGCATCGGAAATATGGCCGCCACTCCCACCGAGACGGTGAGCTCGAAGCCAGGGAGCAGCTCGGGGATCGAGGTCAGCGAGCCAAATCTCGATGTGAAGATCTCGGACAAGTCGCTGGCGGAGCTGATCGCAGCAATTCAGTCTCTGTTTGCGCTGCCATCAGGGCGGAAGCAACGGCGCAAAGCTCGATGATCCACCCCGCTCGGCAGCAACTTGCATCTCAATGATTCCGCGGGCAATCTGAGGCAGTTCACCTCTGGTTGGCTGAGCTCACGCTAATGGCGCCTTATCGGCATGATGCTGAACGCGTCTGGAATCCGGTGGCGGATACGCCAGTGGGTGCCGCGGCCGTATTTCAATTCAAGCAATTGGGGAATCGGCGCCCCGGCTGCGTCCGAGGCTCGAGCCTTGATGCGCTGGCTCAGAGGAGGGCCACCCTCATTCTGAGGTTCAGGGAGCGCCTCCATGCAGTTCGCGAACCGCGGTATCGATGGTCTTGGCGCGGTCACTATCCGTCAAATCGGCTCCAAGCGATTCCTTAGCCCTGCGCAGGATCGGATCAAGCCTTTCTTTGTCGGTCGGAGCTGATGCCCGGACTGCTGTCAACAGAGCTACAGCTGCCTGATAACCCACAAAGGGCCTCTCGTCGCCTAGTCGATCCGCCAGCCAGTCCCAGTATTGGGAATCAGGATTGATCTGCAGGATCGCAATCGCTGCAAGACGTTCGCCGGCGGATGTGCTGCGGCTGAACTCTCCGAGGTACGGATAAGCCGCCAACCCGAGCGTCCGCATCTTCGTCACGATGAGTTCCATTTTGCGAGTACGAGCGTCGCCGGGTGCCATGCTGGCGCGAGTTCTCTCATATTCGGACGCCAGGTCGACCAGCTGCTGGCGGGCTAATGGCTGGCTGCTTCGTTTGGCTACGCTAGCTACTTGTGCCGCTGCAGCCATCTGCTGTGGAGTGACTGCCTTCGACGCGTTCGGGTCCGACCTGATCAGTTTTGCAGCGGTGTCCTCGATAACTCGGCTCAAGCTCACTTCCTGACCTGCGAACTTGAGGGTCACAGACTCGAGGCTTCTAAGTATCTCGCCAATCGGCCGTCGAAACAGAATTACCAAAAGGACAACGATGGCCGGCCAGACAACAGCGCTTATGAGAGAGGCGAGCGCTCCTACCATTTGTGGAGTCACGATCTAGACCTCCGATGTCCCTCCGCGTCTCAAATGTGCGCATCGTGTTGGGAGGGGGCGGCCAACAGTCTATCGCGCCCTCAAATCAACCCTCGATCCGCTCTGATATAGCCTTCTACCTCGATTGGAGCCGTACAAGTCCGGTCCTCGCTGCCTGACGAATCGGATGTCGATACGAGGCTCTTATCAGCAGCATTTCTGCAAGCAGGAGCTCGGCTCATTGGGGCGGGGGGCCGCTTGATCAATCCACAACCCCGAGAATCCAACCCTCCTCGGTTACGGCGGACCAAGGAACGATGAACATCCGAGCCACGGTGCCGCTTCTATCCCGATGCCGCAGCTCTTGGGCCAGCGCGATTACTTGAGCCTGATCCTTTACCAAGCTCGTTTGGTGTGGAATGGCATTGAGGCTCGGCCAGATCTCTGCGTGGACCACCGCCCCACGGCGCTCGGCCAACTCGGGAACGACCTCGAAGGGCCAGACTCGGCTGATGGCTTCGAGGCGAGTGTCGTATCGAAGTCGGTTCAGAACTGGGATGCCAGTCAGCGTCTGGCTTCCAACCGACCCAGCGCCCATTAGCTTCCACACTGAGTGAGGGTGACTTCCTCGCCGGCGGAGCAGCATCTCAACCTCGCGCCACTCGCCGAGGCCAGGCGCCTCGTCGTCGATCTTGTAGCGAACCTGATCGCGTCGCATGGACAGGCTGCTCAGACTCCGCCCTGCGGGGCGCCCCCAGAACGTATGGTGCACCAGCCGAGCGTTCATCGCTGATGCAATCTCAAACCGATTGTTCTCATTTGTCGGACTTGCGTCTTGGACATGGCTCGCGAGGTAGCGCCATGTGGCGCTCCAAGCCGGACCCTCGAGGCCAAGGGCTGAGGCGAAGCCCTGCGGATAGCCGTACGGGAAGTCGAAGCCGATCAGGACGCGCTCTCCGTGATCGATGGCATCAATTAGCAAGTCGCGCAATTGCGCCTCCGCCTTGCCTCGGGTTGGTGGATTCGTCGTGATTGGGTCGCCGGCCTCTCCGAGGTTACAGATCCAGATCGAGTTCTCGCCGGTTTTCGGACTACTGCTGGCGCTCCAATCGACGACGACGTAGCGATCAAACATGGCGCTCAGTGTGACGCTGGAAATATTCTCGCAGCGGAGGCCTGCTCAGTAAGACTCGGATCCGACTTGAGCCAGAACTTGCTCGCGGTAGTGCTCCCTGGAGATGTGGTGGCTATAGTGCGTGATCCCGACCAACCTTGAGTATCGGCTTGACGGGACATGCTGGGCGGCGAGCTCGTGGGCGTCTTTGCCAAACGCAATAACTGTCGGCGACGCGCAACCTAGGTCGTCGAACTCTTCGAGCAGCTTGCGCACATTTTCGCCGACCAGAGTCGGATTGGCCGCGAGGTGGCGCTTTAAGTCGCTCGACTTCAACATCACGACCTCTTTGATGAGGTCTGTCATGTAGGCGGCGTAGTAAGGCGTGTCGGCAAACGCGTAGCGGATCTTGTAGTCCTGCGACTCCGGGCTCGCGTCATGGAAGTTGCCGAACGGCACCGGGGAGAACCGCGAGAGATTGAGCGCAACCATCACTACTTCGGGTCGGAGCGTACGCAACAATGCTGGATTCAGCTCCGGGTCCAGTACGCTCAGGTCTCCCGTATTCGATTTGGGCCGCCCGCTCGGTTGGGCCCAGACCGCCCAGCTCGCATATGCACCGTGCTTCCGCTTAATTAGGGCGAGTGTCGCTTTTTCAACCACGGTCTAGAAGAGCATTGGCGACAATGGCTCGACGGTCACTAGGCTACTTGCGGTTTCGGATATACGACTGCTGAATCAATGACTTGAGGCGAGGAAGTTGGTCGCTGCTTCGCAGTACAAATTCAGTATCTCCCATTCCGTAATGACCGATCTTGGTGACATCCCTCATGTCGGTGGCATCCCACGGCTTGGCGTCACTCGGCGGAATGGCAATGTAGGCATAGATTTTGGTCTTCTTCAGCTCGAGAGTGAAGAAGGAGTGTTTGCCAGCGTAATAGCCGATGTACAGCTTGACTGGCCTGCGTTGAACGTCCTCTCCGAGTGCACTTGCGTACGAGTCAATGTGTTCGAAGAGATCGACAATGGCCGCGGGTTTTGAGGCGGTATGCTGCCCGATCGGGTAGGTGGATTTCGAGGGCGAGCCCACGAAAGATGAGGCCTTGCCTCCAGTTACTGTGCTGGGCGCCGGCTGCGGCGGAGCGCCGACGAGAGCCCCCACCTTCGTGCTTGTCAGATCGCCCAGGACACGTGCAAGGCTCGCGCCTAGCCTCTTGGGCTCAATCATTGGACCGTCGATTGCTCCGCTTACTGCGGCCACAAATTTCGCCGTGGGCTCTTTCCCCAGCTTGGCAAGGGCGGCTCGGGTACGCATATCAACAAAAACGGACTCGCCCCAGGCGTCAAGCTTCCCGTCCTTGACCGAGCTTCGTCCCAGGATCTTGAGGGCTTCGACGAGAGCGTGGTCGTCGCCGACGTTGGTGGCTTCGGTGAGGTCGAGCTCAAATAGGAGCTTGCGCTCCATTGGTACAGGCTCGTTGGACTTATAGATGTGGTATCCGAGCCCATTTGTAAGTACGCACCACACGACGCCCTCGTTATTTGCATAGTTGACCGTTTGAGCGATGAACTGCTTGTCGCTGAGACTCTTGCCGAGGGCTTTAGCTTCGACGAACAGCTTCGGCTTTCCATCCACTCGTAGCGCGTAGTCCAGGTACGTTCCGTCGAAGACCCTGAACTCACGGTCGACCTCATCGAAGTCGTCGAGGTTCCAGCCGAGCGCTAGAAGCAGAGGCTCAATGAGGTGATGCTTTGTGTTGGCCTCATTGGCAGCGGTCCTCTTTTGAAGCTGATCTGCCGTTGCCAGGAGCTTGGGGAGCAGCTCCGCCAAAGTCACGGTGCGGAGTTTAGAGCCCTTGGCACCAGAGTAGGTTGTCTCTCACCCTTAGTCCCCGAGCATTCGGTCGCGCGGAGTGGTTTGACGCAGGACCCCCAGCGTGCCAGGCTCAAAGGAGGCAAACAGTTGGCAGACCGAGTCCGGGTGTTCGCCGGCACGAGCGCGAGAGAAGCCAAGGATCCTGGGCTGAGGCAAGGAGTGCGAGGTAATCGCGCCAGCCACTCTCTGGGAGTCGATCCTGGAGGAGTTGGATGCTGTGGCGCCGGCATATGGAACGAGGGCGGCGTCGGGGTCGATGGCCGGCTGATCGCCTGGTGAACCGCGGCACCGAGGATCTACCCGAGCGTCGGGACACTCTCGCCTCCGGCCAGGCGATGGAGTTCGGCGTTTGGACCGAGTTGATTCAGCAATCTCGCGGGATGCTGCATGTCTTCCTTCCGCTCCTTGACCGAGGTCTGGACGCCGTCATTCATCGCCTCACCGACGGCAGTTACACCGCCGTCCAGGTCAAGGGCCGCGCAGCGAACAGCGTGCACAGCTTCGAGATCACGATCCCCGCAAGCAAGCTCGTCGACGACAGCGCGCTGATCATCGCAGGACAGTTCGGTGACGATGGGCTTGGACCAGAGCTCCTTGTCGTCGATGAGGGTGCATTCAGGCGGTTGGCTGCGCACGACCTATTCCGCGGTGAGGAGATCTACTGGGCGATCTTCAGCCGAGATCCAGAATTGAGCAGGTGGCGGGAATACATGATTCCGAAGGAGAAGCTGGCCAATCGCCTTCTCGGAACGCCGGGCCCGCTGGTCGAGGCGGCAGCTCCGGAGTCAACGGAGGCAGTCGACCGTCACAACCAGTGGCTCGGGTTCCTCGGCGAGTCTGAGGTGATTCGCCAGCTAGCCGCGAATCAGCGGCTCGACCTGTTCCGGCCATATCCAGACCTGGAGATGGTCGAGCTGCTCGTCCGCGACAGGGAGACCGGGCGCTTCGCCGGGTTGCAGGTGAAGACCGCCATACCGGCGCGCTACGGCGAGGCACATTTCCGGGTCCGCAAGGCGACCTTCGTTCCGTCTCCCACCACGTGGATCGTCGCGCTCGCGTGGATCGATGAGGAGGGCCGCTTCGGCACCGAGTGCTTGGTGGTGCCTAGCCAAGACCTCCCCGTAATCGCCGTGGAGGGCGACGATCGATGGGTGCTCGACTTCAACCCGGTACACGCCGAGCCTACGCGCTTCGATGTATACCGTCGGACCCTCGCAGACCTTGGACGGCTCGTGGCTCAGATCGCGTCAGATGGAGACACCTCTGGGCTAATTGACGGAGCGTAAAGACTCCGCGACCGCCGCGAACTCCGCCAGTGCTGCTTGCAGATCTTCCACGATCTCGGCGGCGATCACGTCCGGAGGCGGCAGGTGGTCGGTGTCTTCCAGTGACTCGTCTCGGAGCCAGAAGATGTCGAGCGAAGCCTTGTCGCGCGCCATCAGGTCGGACGGGGCTGTGCGCAAGGCATCGTCCACGGTGATGAGGCTATCTCCCTCCGGGTGGCCGATGCCGTGTAGGAGAAGGTTCATCGCGCAGATCCGGGCCGTCGCATCGACTATCTCCCAACCTCGAAGCGCATGGTCGCGGAGGAACTTCTTCTGGTCGGGATCAAGCTCTCCGCGCTTCATATGGTCATACGCAGCGAGGAGGAAACCGCCGGTTCCAGCGGCCGGGTCGCAGAGCGTGTCTCCCGCTTTGGGACTCATCACGTCGACGATGGCTTTGATGAGGTTGCGCGGGGTGAAATACTGGCCGGCACCCGTCTTAACGTCCTCGGCGTTCTTGGCGAGAAGCCCTTCGTAGGCGTCGCCCTTTACGTCGGCGTCGAGGATCATCCATTGCTCTTTGTCGATCAGGTCAGAGACCAGGCGCTTGAGCTTCGCGGGGTCCTGGATCTTGTTCTGAGCCTTTCGGAAGATGACGCCGAGTGTTCCGGGCGACTTGCCGAGTTCGACGAGGATGTGTCGGTAGTGGAGATCGAGCTCGTCGCCGTCGAGGCGGACCAATGAAGCCCAATCCAGCTTCGCCGGAACTATGGATTGCCGGCTGAAGGGGGGCTTGGCCTGCTCGTCCGCCATCTTGAGGAAGAGCAAGAACGTAAGCTGCTCGATGTAGTCCTGATACGAGAGTCCATCGTCACGAAGGACATTGCAATAGTTCCACAGCTTTTGGACTATGGTGGCGGAGTCACTCATGCCGGCACCGTTCTGTGTGTCGTTCGTGGGTTGCGAACTCGCGTTGACTTGTGACCATTAGATAGCACTTGGTCGCTGGCAATTCGCTGTAAGAGAATGCTGGCGGATTCGTCATTGGAATCCTGGGCCGCCAGTTTCCCCGTGAACGCCGCGACGAGAATTGACGCCCGCAAACGAACAACGCGCTTTTCCGCCGCTAGAACGCTGTCAGCAATAACTGCAAAAGCGCGCTCGTGCGAGCGGTATCGTTCGGCAGCCTCCATTTGCTGATCAAGGTCCGGAATCGCTTCAGAGCATGCGCAGCTGCATTTACTTGACGACCACCGCGGTTTTGTTCGGTGTGCTACACCAATACAACGGCGTTGTCACGTAAGTGGCGGCTGCGGTATCAGATTCGTATTCAAAATCTGGTCGGGGGCCCGGGATTTGAACCCGGGGCCTCACGGTCCCGAACCGGCGCAATGGCGTCTCCTCTCGTGTCCTGTGGTGTCCGCGCGGTTCCTCCTGTACTCGAAATGGATTTTCTTCGTGTCCTCCTGTGACCTCGTGTATCCGCCTGGTTCCGTGAATGCGTGACACGGCTGTGATCTCCAGGGGCTCGGAGACTGACTCCCGATCGTCTGTCGTACCCAGCTTCGACTCTTACGCGGTGGACCTAAGTTCCCACAATGCGAACCCACACGGCGTCTTCGACGGCGAGGCGGTCCCCCTGTCCGACCTGGCCG
>WNFJ01600917.1_pt4 | contig 10082 bp, 6 predicted proteins | sample 5400461 | NCBI WGS metagenome assembly WNFJ01 (sample SAMN13153349, study PRJNA577476) | soil metagenome | isolation source: 115 cm saprolite on Douglas fir-dominated hillslope | place: USA:California | collected 2013-09-17
GGGCCAGCACCGCCGGGCCGCTGGCCGGCGTGCTGGTCGTCGACCTGTCACGGGCGCTGGCCGGGCCGCACGCGGGCATGATGCTCGGCGACCTGGGCGCTCGGGTGATCAAGGTCGAGTCGCCGGACGGCGACGAGAGCAGAGGCTGGGGGCCGCCATTCCTGCCGGGAAGCGACGGGGCTGAGCATTCGACGTACTTCCTGTCCTGCAACCGCAACAAGGAATCGATCGCGCTCGACTTGAAGTCGGACGACGGCCGTTCCGTGCTGACCGCGCTTGCCCGCCGGGCGGACGTCCTGATCGAGAACTTCCGGCCCGGAGTGCTCGACCGGCTCGGGTTCGGCATGGAGCGGCTGCACGAGATCAATCCAGGGTTGGTGATCTTGTCGATCACGGGCTTCGGCCACGACGGACCCGAGGGGGATCGGCCTGGATACGACCAGATCGCCCAGGGAGAAGGGGGTCTGATGTCGGTGACCGGCCTGTCGCCCGATGAACCGACCAGGTGCGGGGTGCCGATCGGCGACATCCTGGCCGGCATGTACGGAGCCTACGGAGTGCTCGCCTCGCTGGTCGAGCGTTCCCGGACCGGGAAAGGTCAGGTGGTGCGGACGAGCCTGCTCGCCGCCGTCGTCAGCTCGCACGCCTACCTCGGGACCAGGTATACGGTCGCCGGCCAGGTGCCGACGCCGGTCGGAAACCATCACCCGTCGATCTGCCCGTACGGCCTGTATAGAACCGGCGACGGGTTCGTGCAGATCGCCGTTGGCACCGACGCCCTGTGGCAGCGGTTCGCCCCCGCGTTCGGGCTCGACCGGCCAGAGTGGGCGGTGAACCGGGACCGGGTCCGCGACCACGTCGCGGTCAACGCGGCCGTGGACGCGGCTTTCGGACGGCTCGCGTCGGCCGAAGTGCTCGCCAAACTCGCGGAACTCGGGATTCCGGCCGGTAAGGTTCGCAACCTGGAAGAGGTCTATACCTGGGCGCAGACACTGTCGCAGGGCTTGCTGATCGATGTCGAGCACGCCGCCCTCGGCCCGATCGCCCTGCCTGGCCCGCCGCTGCGCTTTGAGGAAGGCGGTCGCGCCGAGCATCTCGCGCCGCCGGTGCTCGACCAGCACGGGCTGGCGATCCGCCACTGGCTAGCTACGACCGAGGAGTCAACCGTTGCCTGAGCCCATCGAGGTACGCAAGGTGCCGCTGCACCACGTGTCGGACGCGAGCGAGTTGGCGAAGCTGATCGACGACGAGGTCATCGAGGCCGACCGGGTGTTGGCGGTGATCGGCAAGACCGAGGGCAACGGCGGCGTCAACGACTACACCAGGATCCTGGCCGACCGTGCGTTCCGCGAGGTGCTTGTCGGCCGCGGTACCCGGAGCGGCGATGAGGTCAAGCAGATACCGATTGTCTGGTCGGGCGGCACCGACGGGGTGATCAGCCCGCACGCGACGATCTTCGCGACCGTGCCGGCCGACCGAGCGCCGGCCACCGACGAGCCTAGGCTGACGGTCGGGTTCGCGATGAGCGAGCGGCTGCTGCCTGAGGACATCGGGCGGACGGCAATGATTGCCAAGGTGGCCGACGCCGTCAAGGTGGCGATGGAACGGGCCGGTATCACCGACCCAGCGGACGTGCATTACGTGCAGACCAAGACGCCGCTGCTGACGATCGGAACGATCTCCGACGCCAAGAGCCGCGGCCAGACGGTCTGGACGGAGAACACGCACGAGTCCATGGATCTGTCCAACGGCTGCACCGCGCTGGGGATCGCGGTCACCCTCGCGGAGATCGAGATGCCGTCCGACGCTGACGTGTTGCACGATCGATCGCTGTACTCGGCGGTCGCGTCGTGCTCGTCTGGCGTCGAACTCGATCGGGCCCAAGTCGTGGTGGCCGGGAACGCTCGCGGCGTCGGCGGTCGCTACCGGATCGGGCACTCGGTGATGCGGGACGCGCTCGATACGGACGGGATCTGGGCGGCGATTCGTGACGCTGGGCTTTCGTTGCCTCAGCGGCCGCACCCTTCTGACTTGGACGGGCGGCTGGTGAACGTGTTCCTCAAGTGCGAGGCCAGCCAGGACGGACAAGTGCGCGGCCGCCGCAACGCCATGCTCGACGACTCCGATGTGCACTGGCACCGACAGATCAAGGCCTGCGTCGGAGGCGTGGCCGCCTCGGTGACCGGCGACCCGGCGGTGTTCGTCTCGGTGTCGGCCGCCCACCAGGGCCCCGATGGCGGCGGCCCGGTCGCCGCGATCGTCGACCTGGCCTAGATGGACCTAGTTCGGCGCGGGGGTGGATGGTGGATCCGCGCAGTCACCCCCGTTTTCGACCATGAATGCGCGCATCCACCCCCGGCCTGGGCTGGCTGGGCGGAAGTGGATGCGCGCATTCACCCCCGGCCTGGGCTGGTTGGGCGGAAGTGGATGCGCGCATCCACCCCCGGCCTGGGCTGGCTGGGCGGAAGTGGATGCGCGCATCCACCCCTGCGGCGGAGGGCGGGGTCAGCTCTCAGGAGGCCCGGGAGCCGAATCTGGGCCCGGGTCAGTGCCGGGTCGGCGGGGTTGGCTGGCCGGCGGGGGTTGGCTGGCCGGGATTGGCTGGTCGGCGCGGGTCAGCGGCGCGATCGAGGCGAGGCCCGCGATCACGAACAGCAAGCCGCCGACGGCGAACACGGTGTCGTAGGGACCGAACGTCAGGCCCGCGACTCGTGCGTGGAATCCGCGCAGCAGCGTGCTGGCCAGGACTCCGGCGAGCACCATCGACACGATCGATGCGAGCTGCTGCAGCGGGTTGAGTACCGCGCTCACCCGCCCGATCAGATGTGACGGCGTGACGCTGAGAATGATCGGCGACACGACCGTGTTCAGCACGCCGACGGCGACGCCGAGCAGCACAGCGGCGACGATGGCCGGGGTCAAGCTGGCGGCGCGGGATAGGCCGATGAGAAAGACGCCGCAGCCGATCAGCGAGATCCAGAACAGCCGCGCTGGCCCGAGCCGGTTCGTGATCGCGCCGGCCAGCAGCGCGCCGCCGATCGCACCGGCGCCGACGCTGCCGATCAGCGTGCCGAGCCAGCTCGCCGCGGCGTGGAGGTTGTGCGGGACGAAGAACACCGCCAGCGAGTTGACCGCGCCGTTGCCGAGCATCGCGATGACGATGCCGACGCCAAGCGTCATCAGGATTCTGCTGCCGGCGAAGAACCTGATCCCCGTCCGGAACTCGGCGGCGAAGCCGGCCCCCGGTGGCGCGTCGACCGCTGGCCTAAGCGGCATGGCGCGCACGCACAGGAACGATACGGCGAAGCTCAGTGCGTTCAGTACCAATGCCCATTGCACGCCAAAGGTGATGAGCAAGGGCGCGGCAATCGGCGGCCCTACGATTTGCGCCATGCTAAAGGACGCCGACAATAGCGCGCTGGCCCGCGGCTGCTGCTCGACGGGCACGATCGCGCCGATGGCCGCCAGCCGGGACGGGTCGAAGAACTCGGCGAAGCAACTGCATGCGGCCAGTACCCCGTACACGATTGCGAGTTGGGCGCCGACCGGGATCTGATGTCGCAGTAATGGCAGCGCGAGCAGGCTCGCTATGAGCGCGAACCTGGCGGCGTCCGCGGTCAGCATCGTGCGACGGCGATCCCATCGGTCCACGAAGACGCCGGCCAAAGGTCCCACGACCAGCACGGGTCCGGCCGTCGCGATGAGCGCGCCGCTTGCCGCGACCGGGGCCCAGGGCTGGTCCTTGGCGATGATCGTGGCGATCCACAGCAGGACCGTGATGTAGAAAACCATGTCGCCGGTCGCGGAAACGGACTGGCCGATCCACAGCAGCCGCCAGTTCCTGTTCTGCCGTAGAGCCGGGGATTTCAAGCCTGGGCGCACTTGGAGTAACGTCCTCACGATCTCGGCGTGGCGCGAGGATCTCAAAGTAGACTTTTCCTTTGACGTAAGGTTTTCCACAAATAGACCGGAAAACTCTACATCCACGGAAAACTTTACCTGATAAGCCAGAAAACTCTACCGGATAATAAACGAGACGCCGGCGATGTGGCGGTTTGTCGGTCCGCGACCGGCCGGTCAGAGTCCGCCCGCCAGTTCGGAGGTCCAGACGACGACCCGGGTCCGGTCGCCGCGGAACAGGTCGCGGGCGAACTCAAGCGGCGTGCCCGACCGCGAGAACGCGGTCCGCTCGACGAGCATGAGCGGGGCGCCCTCGGGGACACCGAGCGCCTCGGCCTCGCGGACCCCGGCGGTGACCGGTTCCAGGCTCTCCTTGGCCCGGTGCGGTCGCTGCCCGTACTTGGTGTCGAGCAGTTCGTAAAGCGAGCCATCCAACCGCGATTCGAGCAGGCCAGGACAATGCCGTGCCGGGAACAACGAGTGCTCGATCAGTATCGGCTGGCCGTCGGCCAGTCGGAGCCTCCGCACCTCGTAGACCGTTTCGCCGACCTGTATCTTTAGGGCGGTCGCGGCAGCCGGGCTGGCCGGAATCTCATTCGCCGCCAGCACGCGTGCCCCGGCTACCAGGCCGTGCCTGCGTAACTGCTCGGAGAACCCGGCGAGCACGGTGAGATCTTGGACGAGCTTCGGCTGGGCCACGAACGTGCCGCCGCTGCGGCCGACGGTTCTGATGACCAGGCCGCGCTGGGCGAGTTCGGCGAGGGCGTGCCGCAACGTCATCCGGCTGACCCCGAGCCAGGCGGCTAGCTGCTGCTCGGTCGCCAGCCGGTCACCTGGCTTGAGCTGATCGGTGGCGATCGCATCCGCCAGCCAATCCTCGATCTGACCGTGCACGGTCACCCCGGGCCCGCGAACGAACTTGGGTGGCCGGCGTCCCGGCAACCTCGGATGCCAGCTCGAGCCTCCGCGTGCACCGGACGGCTCCGGTGCCCCAACGAGCCCGGTCTCAGCGGCCATCGGCTGCCCCTCGATGCGTCCTAACCCGTCATCGCGCACGCTACGCCTGCTGGCTCAGGCCCGCAGCGGAGCGTCGTCCCCCGCCGGAGCCTGGACAGGAACGAACTCCTTGCGGGTGCCGACGGCAGCGTAGTAGGCGATCCCGATCACAGCGATCACGACGAACACGGTCCAAAGGATCGGTGTCCCGTTCAGGAACCCGATGTGGAAGTTGAGCAACCCGCCCGTCTGGTTAGGTTTCGGATTGCTCGCCGCTCGTGGCCAGGCGAAGTTAACCAGCATCGCGCCACCGTATAGCAGCCCGATCACGTTGATAGGCAAGCCCCACCGTCCGAGCTTGAACGGTGCCGGAGTCCTCGGCCAGCCGTTCAGCCGGGCTCGCAGGATCGCCATGTTGCCCAGGAAGTAGGAGAAGTAGATCATCGCCGTGGCCGCGATAGCGATCGTGCCGGCACCGGAGAACTGGATGAACGGAATCGCTGACAGCACGGCGATCGCGATGCAGGACCAGATGGGCGTGTGCAGCCTCGGTGAGACTCGCGCCAGCGGCTTGGACAATGGGAGCTGGTTGTCTCGCGCCATACCGAAGCAGAGCCTGATCGTGGCCGCCAGGATCGACAGGCAGCAGACGAAGATGGCAGCCGAAACCACGAACAGGTACAGCGTGGCGAACGGCGAGGAGAAGTTGTCCTGGATGATCTGGGCTGGCCCGATCCCGAGGCCGCCATTCGCGCTGATGGCCTTGGGCAGGTTCGGTATGGCCATCAACGTGCCGAGCAGGAACACGCCTCCGATGATGAACGCGCCCACGATCGAGTAGAGCACGGCCTTTGGCGCGTTCCGACGCGGGTCGCGGGTCTCCTCGGCCAGCGTGGACGCGGTGTCGAAGCCGTAGATCACGAACAGCGACATGAACATGGCGAGCACGAAGGAGTTGTTGCCGGTCAGGAAGCTGACGTGCAGGCCGCCGGTGTTGGTGATCACGTGGATGCCCTGGTGGTTATGGAACGCCATCAAGATCAGCGCGAACACGAACATGCCGAGGATCTCGAACACCACGCCCGTGTTGTTGATCAGCGCGACCAGTCGCACGCCGAAGATGTTGAGCACGGTGATCACCGCAAGGGTGATCAGCGCCACCAGCAGTTCGGTGTGCAGCGTGAGACCGAGGCTGTGCCAGCCGAGGCCGTTCAGCGCGGGGATCAGGGCGAGCGGCAGCGTGGCGACCACAGCCGTCACGGTCAGGATTCCCGCGAACAAGTAGATCCAGCCGGCGAACCAGGCGTAGCTCCGCCCGGCCAGGTACTTGGTCCACTGGAACACCGAGCCAGCGATCGGATAATGGCTGGACACCTCGGCGAAGTTCAAAGCGATGATGAACTGGCCGAGCGCGACTACCGGCCAGGTCCAGATGAACGCCCCGCCGATGGTGACCAGGCCGAGCGCGAACAGCGTGAAGATGCCGGTGGACGGCGAGATGTAGCTGAACGCGACCGCGAAGGAGCTGAAGACCCCGAGCGAGCGCTTGAGTTCTTGCCGGTAACCGAACTGGGCCAGGTCGGCGCTATCGCGCTCCCCGCCGGCCTGATCAGTGATTGCGCTCATCAGTCGATCCTCCGCTAGAGACGGGGCGCAGGTTGAGGCGCAAGCGTAGGGGTGCGAGAGCTAACTGTCCAGACCCTTTGTCGCGGCTACTCCCGATCTGCCGGGAAAGTTCGGCGATAGATCTAGACCTTTTGGGGGCTGCCTGCCTACTCTTTCGCAAGAACCCACTTGCCATTTCGCGAATCGCACTCGGACCTGGAGGCGGCGGCTTGGAACGCACCGGCGCAGATCTCGTCGAGATCTTCGACCAGGTGCCGAGCATCGCGGTGGGGCGGCGCGACGTGGTCGAACTGCCCGGCGGGCTCACCAACCGCAACTTCAAGATCTCCATGGCGAAAGCAACTTACGTGGCCAGGGTTGCCTCCGGAGGCAGTGAACTGCTCGCCATCGACCGCGAATACGAGTACCGCAACTCCGTCCGGGCCGCGGCGGCCGGCGTAGGCGCTCCGGTGATCGAGTACATCCCGGTGGTCGGTGTGCTGGTGATCGGGTTCATCGAGGGCAAGACGCTGGCCAACGCCGACGTAGCCGAGTCGGCCAACCTGACCAGGATCGCCCGGTCGTGCCGGGCACTGCACTGCGGCGAACGGTTCGATGGCGACTTCGACATGTTCGCGATCCAGCGCCGGTACCGCGCCGTCGCGGCCGACCTCGGCATCAAGATCCCGGACGGGTACGACGACCTGGCCGACGCCTTCGGCGCCGCCCAGCGGGCGCTGGCCAGCCGGGCGGACGGCACCGTGCCGTGCAACAACGACCTGCTGGCGGCCAATTTCATCGACGACGGCAGCAAGATCTGGCTGATCGACTACGAGTACTCCGGTAACAACGACCCGTGTTTCGAGCTTGGCAATATCTGGGCTGAATGCCACTTGCCGGACGAGGCGCTGGTCGACCTGGTCACCGAGTATTACGGTCGGCCGCTTCGCAGCAAGATAGCCCGGGCCATGCTGCTCGGCTTGGTGGGCAAGTACGGCTGGACGCTGTGGGGCGCGATCCAGGCCGCGGTCAGCCCGATCGACTTCGACTTCTGGTCCTGGGGGCTTGAGCGCTTCGACGGTGCGGTCGCCGGGTTCCGTGGGCCGCGCTTCCCAGAGCTGCTCGTCGAGGCGCAACGGGATGACTGAGTTTGGAAAATCTGACAGCGGAAAATCCGATTTCGGAAAATCCGAGATTGGAGAGTCCACTCCGGGGGACGGAAGGCCGGGCGGGGTAGTTCGGATGCAGCCCGAACTGCCCCGCCGGGCGGTTCCGGCTCGGGGGGACGACCCGCCGGAGGCACCTGCGGCTGCGCCCGGCCTGCCGAGCCGGGCGCGGGTCGTGGTTATCGGCGGCGGTGTCATTGGCGCGAGCGTTGCCTACCACCTGACCAAACGCGGACTGACCGATGTGCTGCTGCTCGAGCAGGGTGAGTTGTCGCCGGCCTGGTCGGGCAGCTGCGCGCGTCGCAAAGCGGTACGAGGCTGGTGCAGTACTCGACCGCTCTGTATGACCGGCTAGAAGCCGAGACCGGGCTTGCCACTGGTTTCCGCCGGTGCGGCGGCCTGACGGTCGCGCGGACGTCGGACCGGCTGATGGCGTTGCGCCGGACGGCCGCCACGGCGCAGGCGTTTGGCCTTGACTGCGAGCTGATCGGTTCGGGGCGGGCGGCCGAGCTGTACCCGATCATGGAGACTGCCGATCTGGTCGGCGCGCTGTGGCTGCCCGGCGACGGCCGGGCCAACCCGACCGACCTGACCTATGCGCTGGCCAAGGGAGCCAGGATGGGCGGGGCGACGATCAGGGAGCGAACCCGGGTTACCGGGATCGTTGTGGCTGGCGCCGACGAAGTCGGCGCCAGCGACCTCCCGGTCGTCACCGGCGTGCGGACCGACGTCGGCGACGTCGAGGCCGAGATCGTGATCAACTGCGCTGGCCAGTGGGCCAAGCAGGTCGGCGCCCTCGCCGGGGTCACCGTGCCGCTGCACTCGGCCGAGCACTTCTACGTGGTGACCGACCAGGTCGCCGGGGTGCACCCGGACCTGCCGGTGCTGCGCGACCCGGATGGCTACACCTACATCAAGGAAGAGGTCGGGGGCCTGCTGGTCGGCGGCTTCGAGCCGAACGCCAGGCCGTGGGTGGCACCTGACCAGCTACCGTACCCGTTCGAGTTTCAGCTGCTCGGTGAAGACTGGGACCATTTTTCGATCCTGATGGAGAGCGCGATCGCCAGGATCCCAGTGCTCGAGGAAACGGGTATGAAGAAGCTCTACAACGGCCCGGAGAGCTTCACTCCGGACAACCAGTTCATCATCGGGCCGGCGCCGCGGGTGCGCAACTTCTTCGTCGCGGCCGGGTTCAACTCGGTCGGGATCGCCTCAGCCGGCGGCGCGGGCAAGGCGCTGGCCGACTGGGTAATCGACGGCGACCCGGGAACCGATCTGTCCGTGGTCGACATCCGGCGGTTCGCCGCGTTCAACGGGAACAACCGCTGGCTGCGGGACCGGGTCGGTGAAGTGCTCGGGCTGCACTACGCGACCCCGTGGCCGAACCGGGAATTGGTGACGGCGCGGCCGTTTCGCCGGTCGCCCGCTTACCACCTGCTCGCCCAGGCTGGGGCCTGCTTCGGGTCGAAGATGGGGTGGGAGCGGGCGAACGTGTTCGCGCCAGCCTGGCAGTCGCCGGAAGTCGAGTACTCCTGGGACAAGCCGAACTGGTTGCCGTGGTCGGTCGCCGAGCAGCGGGCAGCTCGCCACGCGGTGGCGGTGTTCGACCAGACCTCGTTCTCCAAGTACCTGGTCACCGGGCCGCGGGCGCTGGCCGCGCTGCAATGGCTGTGCACCGCGGACGTGGACGTGCCGGCCGGTCGTACGGTCTACACCGCGATGTTGAACGCGGGTGGCCGGTACGAGGCCGACATCACGGTGACCAGGGTGGCGGCCGAGGTGTTCCTGCTGTTCAGCAGCGCGGCGTCGACCGAGCGCGACCTCGACCACATTGGCCGTCGGCTGCCCGCGACCGGGGCCAGCCTGGTCGACGTGACGTCGGCGTACGCCGTGTACGGGGTCATGGGTCCGCGCTCGCGGGCGTTGCTATCCCGGCTGACCAGCGCCGACCTGTCCAACGAGGCGTTCGGGTTCGGCGCCAGCAGGCAGATCGACCTCGGCTACGCGACGATCCGGGCGACGAGGCTGACCTATGTGGGGGAGCTTGGCTGGGAGCTGTGCGTTCCCGCCGAATTCGCGGTCGGGGTGTACGAGGAGTTGATGTCGGCCGGGGCCGATCTCGGGATCGTGAACGCCGGCTACTACACGATCGAGTCGATGCGGCTGGAGAAGGCGTACCGCGCGTTCGGTCGGGAGCTGACCCCCGACTACAACCCCGTCGAGGCGGGGCTGCTTTTCGCCTGCAAGCTGCGATCGGACATGGGGTTCCTCGGCCGGGACGCGGTGGAGCGGGCGCGGGCCGCCGGGCCGGCTCAGCGGCTAGTGTCGTTCGTGCTGGACGAGCCCGAGGTGATGACGTGGGGCGGCGAACTGCTGCTGCGCGACGGCGTGGCGGCTGGCCTGGTGACGTCGGCC
>WNFJ01030997.1_pt2 | contig 10081 bp, 9 predicted proteins | sample 5400461 | NCBI WGS metagenome assembly WNFJ01 (sample SAMN13153349, study PRJNA577476) | soil metagenome | isolation source: 115 cm saprolite on Douglas fir-dominated hillslope | place: USA:California | collected 2013-09-17
GGACGCCACATCGGATATTGCCACATCGAAAAACTGCACAATCTCGAGCAATTGCCGTCGACCGGTTTCACCGTATCATGTTTTCCGGTCAAGATCGAACGCGCGTCCGCGGGCTGGACCCGGGCGGTCGCGATCATCGACGCCTAGGGCAGTTGAGTTGAGGTCGAGGTGCGGCGATGGATCACTTCTCCCTCTCCCGCTCTTCGCGGTGAGAGGGCTGGGGGCTGCCTCCGCAAATTCGAGGTCACAACTTCGCGATAAAACCTCTGACTGGCGATGAGCACTCGACGCCCGACACAGAATATCATTGTATCTCCGTTCTGGTGCCGGATACGAATTGAGCCATAAGCAACGATGCCAAGCGAGCCTGCATTCGTCAGTCGGCGCGACCTGTTGTCCCTGATCGGAGCGGTTTCCGGCAGCGCGGCGATGTATCATGCGATGACGTCGCTCGGGTTCGCTTCCGACTCCGGTTACAAAGGTCCGATCAAGCTCGAGGGGGATCCGAAGGGCGCGTCCGTCCTGATCCTTGGCGCCGGGCTTGCCGGCATGACGGCGGCGCTGGAATTGCGCAAGGCCGGATACAGCGTGCGGGTCCTGGAGTTCAACAACAGGCCGGGGGGCCGCAACTGGACCTTGCGGGGCGGCGATAGTTTTGTCGAACTCGGTGGTGCCAGCCAAAGCTGCGAATTCGAGCAAGGCCTCTATATCAATCCCGGCCCATGGCGGATTCCCTATCACCATCGCGCGCTCTTGGATTACTGCAGGCGGCTCGGGGTCGAGCTCGAACCGTTCATCCAGCTCAATCACAACGCGCTACTGCATGCGACCAAGGCCTTCGGCGGCGTGCCGCAGCGGATTCGCGATATCAAGACCGATTTCCAGGGACAGGTTTCGGAGTTGCTTGCGAAAGTGACGCAGCAGGGCAAGCTCGACGAGGCCGTATCGAAAGAGGATCGCGAGATTCTCCTGCAGGCTTTGAGGTACTGGGGCGCGCTGGACAATAACTACGCCTACAAGGCAAATCTGATTTCCGCGGAGTTTCGCGGTTACGCCCGCGATCCCGGCGGCGGCCTCAGCGCGGTGCCGGTCCCGGGCGAGCCGGTCAATCTGTCCGAGATATTGAAGTCGCGGCTCTGGCTATACTTGCAGAATTTCGCGCGCCATCAATTCCAGACCACGATGTTTCAGCCGGTAGGCGGAATGGACATGATCGGCAAGGCTTTTGCAAAAGAAGTCGGCGACGTCATCCGCTATGATGCCAAGGTGACGCGGATCCAACAGGATGACCGCGGCGTCACGGTCACCTACACCGACCTCAAAACCCCGGCGACGCCGCAGCAGGCCAAAGCGGATTGGTGCATCTGCACCATCCCGCTTTCGATCCTGAGCCAGCTTCCGATCGACGTCGGCGATCGCATGAAGGCGGCGATCGATGCCGTGCCCTATTCGCCCTCGGTCAAGATCGGCCTGCAGTTCAAGCGCCGCTTCTGGGAGGAGGACGAGGCGATCTATGGCGGCATCAGCTACACCGATTTGCCGATCAGGCAAATCGCCTATCCGAACACCGGCTTCAATCGTGCGGGCAAGGGCGTGCTGCTCGGCGCCTATCTTTTCGACGGCCCCAACGCCTATGAATTCACCTCGATGCCGCCGGAGGAGCGGGTCCGCCGCGCGGTCGGATTCGGCGCCAGCATTCATCCGCAATACCCCACAGAATTCGAGAACGGCATCGCCGTGGCCTGGCATCGCGTTCCCTTTACATTGGGCTGCGCCGGCAACTGGACCGATGAGGCGAGGGCAGAGCATTACGACAATCTGTGCCAGATCGACGGCAGGATCGTGCTGGCGGGAGAACACGCCTCTTACATTCCGGCATGGCAGGAGGGGGCCATCCTGTCGTCGCTGGATGCCATCACGAGGCTGCATGAGTGCGTGGTGAAAACCTGAGAACGAGTGTGATCGGATGATCCAGCAAATCACCAATTTTCGCGCCGCTTTGGCGATGATGATGTCAGCGACGCTCTCGCTGCTGTCGTTGATGGCCTACGCGCAGGATGCCAGGCCCTCGTCATCCAGGCCCGCGCTGAGCACGGGCTTCCGGTTTGCCGAAATGACCGGCGAGGAATTGTACGCCAATGTCTGTCAGGGCTGCCACATGTCCGACGCCAAGGGCGCGGCAGGTGCCGGAACCTATCCATCGCTCGCGGGCGACAGCAATCTCGAGGTCGGCTTCTATCCGGTCTCCGTCGTGATCAACGGGCAACGCGGAATGCCGCGATTGGGGGCGATGCTGAGCGACGACCAGGTTGCGGCGGTGGTGAATTATCTGCGGACGCATTTTGGCAATTCTTATCGGGATGCGGTGACCGCCGAGGACGTCAAAGCCGCCCGCCGCGGCTAACCTCGACAATGGGGATAAGCAGATGAAGCTCGCAAGCCTGTTTTCACTCGGCGCATTTTTCTTGACCGTCCTTGTCGGGGATGCCCGGGCGGAGGTGGTGAGATATCCAATCCCGAATTCCACCTTTCCCATAGCCCAGGCGGTCAAGGTCCCGGGCGATGCAACCACCTACTACATCAGCGGTCAGGTGCCGCCGATCATTGACAAGAGCGCCGAACCGAACAGCCCGCAGGCCTATGGCGACACCAAAACCCAGACGATCGGCGCGCTCACCAAGATCAAGGCCATCCTCGAAGGTCTTGGGCTCGGCATCGGCGATGTCGTCAAGATGCAGGTATTTTTGGTGCACGACGCCCGCGCGCCGATGGATTTCAAAGCCTTCATGGAGGGCTACACGCAGTTCTTCGGCGGCAGTCAGCCCAATCTGCCGGCACGGTCCGTTGTCGGCGTCGCGGCACTCGCCAATCCCGGATTTCTGGTCGAGATCGAAGTGATCGCGGCCAGAGATACGAAATAGCGCGGCGACTTCTCCCTCGCCCCGCACTTGCGGGGAGAGGGTCGGGGACTCTCCGCAGATTCAGACTCGCGGATAGTCCCCCTCACCCGGATCGCTAGAGCGATCCGACCTCTCCCCGCAAGCGGGGCGAGGTGACCCGAACTCGAGCGTGTGCCGACACAACCCAAAGCCATCATGCTGTAGAATGGCTGAGGCGCGGAAGTGCGCGGTCCGACATCTTGCCAGCGAACGGATTACCTGTCTGAATTCATCCTCCCGTTCGACGGGAGTTTTGGGAGAGCGAGATGTCCGACGAAATCCGGCGCAACGGCCTCACGTCGCGGAAGCGTTGCTGGATCGCTCTCTTCGCCGCGTCGGTTTCGATCCTTGCCATGATGTCGCGCCCTGCGGCCGCCGAGGCACTAACCCCGCAACAGCAGCTTGCCTTCGACATCTACAAGGAGCTCGTCGAAATCAACACCGTGACCGCGACCGGCGACACCGCACAAGCCGCCGAGGCGGTGGCGGCACGGCTGCGGGCCGCAGGCTTTGCGGATGCCGACGTCCACGCGTTCTCGCCGGCGCCGCGCAAGGGCAATCTGGTCGCCCGCTTGCATGGCACGGGTGCGCGAAAACCGATCCTGCTGATGGCGCATCTCGATGTCGTGCCGGCCAACCGCGAAGACTGGTCGGTCGAGCCGTTCAAACTGACCGAAAAGGACGGCTATTTCTACGCGCGCGGCACCGGCGACGACAAATACATGGCGGCGGCCTTTGTCGCCAATCTCATTCGTTACAAGCAGGAAGGTTACAAGCCCGATCGCGATATCATCTTAGCGCTCGAGACCGACGAGGAAATCTTCGACCACGACGCTCTCGGTGTCCAATGGCTAATCAAGAACCATCGCGACCTGATCGATGCCGAATTCGCACTGAACGAGGGCGGCGGTGTCGGGTTGAAAGACGGCAAGCCGATCAGGAACAGCGTCCAAACCAGCGAGAAAGTCGCGGTCACCTATCAGCTCGACGTGAAAAATAAAGGCGGCCACAGCGCGGTCCCTCTGAAGGACAATGCGATCTATCATCTGGCGGAAGGATTGGTGCGTCTCTCCAAATTCACCTTCCCGCTCAAGCTCAATGACACCACGCGCGCCTACTTCGAACGCATAGCGCAATTCGAGGGCGAGCAGACCGCGGCTGATATACGCGCGATGCTGTCCGACAAGCCCGATCCGGCCGCGATGTCGTTCGTTCGGCTCGCAGCCAATCCGTTCTATAACGCCGAGCTGCGCACCACCTGCGTGGCGACGATGCTGGAGGCAGGCCAAGCGATCAACGCGCTGCCGCAACTGGCGAGCGCCAAGGTCAATTGCCGGATCATGCCCGGCGAACCCGTCGACGAGGTCAAGGCGACGCTGGAGCGCGTGCTCGCGGACGATCAGATCAAGGTCACGCAGCTCGACAAGGCGGTTTTGAGCGCGCCGTCGGCTCTGAATGAAGAGGTGATGGCAGCCATCGAGAAATTATCACAGCAGTTTTGGCCCGGCGCCGTCGTGCTTCCGACCATGAGCGCCGGCGCCACGGATGGAAGCTTTCTCCGAAACGCCGGCATTCCGACCTATGGCCACTCCGGGATGGCGAGTGATATCAACGACGGCGGCCGGATCCACGGCAAGGACGAACGGGTTCTCGTGAAATCGTTCTACCAGGGCGAAGACTATCTCTACCAGTTGGTCAAGATGTTGTCCGGCGGCGGCTAGAGGTTCGCAACGCGGCCTAGCTCTTGCGGCAGGCGTCGAGTTCGCAACGAAAGTCCATTTCGTGCTGATTGGGCGATTTTGTTGGTAATGCGTGTGGAGACCACGCCATCCATACGTCAGCGGTTCTGACCTGAAGGACGTTGTCCGGGACCGCCGACGTTCGCCTCACCATCATGGAAAATTCTAATGAGAGGGCGTACAGTGGCGTGGGGCTTTAAAATATTGAACTGACAGCTCTATCCGACGAAAAACAATTTCAATGATTGTGTGTTCGTAAGGAGGAACTCTCATGAAGCTTCGCCCGACATTCGTTATCGCAGCAGGCATTTCAAGCCTCATCTCGATAGCTACCCCCATCAGAGCCGCTGCGCCCGAGTCCAAAAGTCAGATCACTATTCTCTACGATGCGTTCGGAAGCGATCCTTCGATGTCCAAGGACTGGGGCTACTCCGCCCTCGTGGAGATCGCCGGAAAACGGATCTTGTTCGACACCGGAAATGACGCCGACATATTTGCGGCTAATGTGAAGGCGAAGGGAGTTGACCTCAAAACGCTTGATTTCGTTGTCCTGTCACACCGGCATTCGGATCACATGGCAGGCTTGAATTATGTTTTGAGTGTCAATCCGACGGTGAAGATCTACGCGCCCAAAGAAGGATTCGGCATCTACGGTTCGTCGCTGCCGTCGAGCTTTTACCGAAAAGATGAGACGTTGCCGCCGGAGATGCGCTACTACGGAGGCGCACCACCACAAATTATGAAATTCGGTGCGGCATGGCCAGGGGCCAACTTCGATTTGATTGACAAGACCACCGAAATCGCCCCGGGCATGACACTGATAGCCTTGGTGTCGGATGTTGCCGGCACGAAGGAGCTAAAGGAGCTCTCCCTTGCGATCAACACCTCTGAAGGAATGGTACTGATCGTCGGCTGCTCACATCCAGGGATTGAGAAGATTGTCGAGGCAGCCGCAGCCATCAATCCTAAAATTCATCTGATCGCCGGCGGTTTCCACCTTGTTGCCGCGTCTGACGATGTTATCGCAAAGGCGGTGGCAGCTCTGAAAGATACGTTTAAGGTCGAAAGCATAGCGCCGGGCCACTGCACGGGCGAGCCAACGTTCGCAGCATTGAAGAAAGCTTTCGGTGACCGATATCTTTATGCAGGTTTGGGCACCACCCTTCCGCTTGAAGCGAACACGAGCTCCGACATGCGACGAGGTGAGGGACCGGCGCTGCAGCAAGACGACCTGACCACCTATCGCAGGCTCGCGCGCCGCGAAGATCCATTCGGTATCCTACAGGCGCGAAGATTGCGAACCAACGTTTCGCTGCAATGATGATGCTCGCCGTTCAGCAGCTGGCTATTAGCCTCGTCCCCGCTTTTGAGCAGCTCCCTCATGGGCGGCGTGAGTACTTGTCTTTGCTCCAACGTCTCCCAGAAATGTCGCTGCATCGCCGCACAACGGATTCCGAAATTACGTCGGCAGCAATGGCTCATAGCCACCGCCGCACCCGTTCCACATAGCCGTCATACGTTGCACCAAACTGGCGGCGCATCTTGGCCTCCTCAAAGGGGATGTGGACCCAATTGGCGGTAGCGAACACCGCGAAGGGCGCGATCAGCATTGGCCAGGCGCCGACCCATACGGCAATGCCGAGGGTGACGATCACCAGTCCGAGGTACATCGGGTTGCGGGTCAATCGGTACGGACCGGTGATGACCAACGTGCGATTGACGGGTGAGGTTGGGTTGACCTCGGTGCCCGCACGATGGAACAGAACGATCGCCCAAACCGGCGGAATCAAGCCAAGTGCCACCAGCGCGATACCGAGCGGCGCAAGCGGCAGGCCGGGGAATTTGGGCCAGCCGAGCAGCCAGCTGATCGCCGCGGCCAACAGAACATACACCAGAGCCCAAATGGGCGGCGGCAGCTTGAGCATCGGCGTACCCTCCAACTGAACTTTTCTGATATGTCGGCCGTTATTCCACTACCGTCATTGCGAGCGAAGCGACTTGTCCGCCGTAGCTCGAAGAGCGAAGGGGGAAGCAATCCATGGTGCCACGAGGTACAAAGCTGGATTGCTTCGTCGCTCCGCTCCTCCCAATGACGGGGAGGGAGCGAATGTAGTGACGCTGATTTGCCCGACGGGCAAATCAGCAGCGTCGTAGCCCTTGCGCCGCGGCACTATTTTGTTGAACCGGATCAATGTGATTTGGGCCGTCCAGTCCCTTTTGAAAAAATATTCCGTTTCCCGTTTGACCCAAATCACTTTTAAAACTCACCCGTCTCGTCCCACTCGAGGGGCGTATCGCGATCGTCACGGACGCGGGGCGGGATGCGGTGGACGCGGCGGCGCTATTGACGAACAGCGCTAACGCGGACGGTAAAGTCGTGTGGTCCTGACGCCTCGACGCCGGCGTCAAGTTTGCGGGTAGCAATCCGCAAGCGACGGTGACAAGAAAGCCCGATCACCGGGGAGAGCACGAAGGAAACCGTTAAAACCATTGTGTGCGGGGATGCCGGGTGTTTTCGGTGGACCTGTGGTGACTACTCGTGTGCTTTCTACCCTTGCACACGAGGCTGCGGGTGCGCCGTGCGCCCGGCATTCCCCACGCCCTCTTAAATTCGGGGCGAAACTTTCATGCACAACTCGGGCGCATCGCGCCGCGAGATCGCGAAGTTGTGGCGGCAAACGATGTGGCCGTTTGAAATTGAAGTTGGTGTGTGCGAAGCGCTCCCTACCCGAGAAACACACTCGTCATGCCCGGACTTGCCGCCTCCGCTAAAGCTTCGGCGGTCCAACACTGGACTGCCCCGGCGAAGCCTCTTGACCGCCGAAGTCCGCCTTCGGACGAAGGCGGTTGGCGTAGCCGGGATCCGGGCACCCATCAATCTTCGTCACAAGTTCTTTCGAAGAGGATGGATCACCGGGTCAAGGCCCGGTGATGACGACCTCAATTGGTATGACGTCTCTTTGTGTAGCAGCGCAAGCGTGCCCACCAGCATCTTCAAGCGAGAACGGTGGGCACGGCGCAAGCGCGCCTTTGCCCACCTTCCAGCTCAGTGCTCAGTGTCCGGCGGGCGGCGACTCCACGGCGTTATTGTAGCGCGACCAGTCGGAATAGCGCGACCAGCCGGGCTCTGCCCGTGGAGACGGCGAACCGTAGTAGGCGTTGGAATTACGGAAGTCGTCACTCACCGGCGCCGGCGCGCGATAGGTCTTGTGGCTCCTGTGATGCTCCGCGGCCGCGGCGATCTGGATCGTCGAGGTGGCGAGCAACGCCGAACCGATAATTGTCAGGATGGTCTTTCGCATGATGGTTCTCCTTGTGCAGGCGCTCTGCTGCGAAGCAAAAAGCTTCACGCTGTCGCGGCACCTTGGTCCCCCACTTAACGATGCATCACTTGGATTATTACGGTCCCGACCATCACGAAGCGGCGAGCAAATTTATTGGTCAAAGAAATCTTGGGCTAATTATTCGGCAGGTAGATTGGCGGAACCGCGGCGCGAAGCCGGATAAGTTGGATGGACTTCCGCTAACCGATCCGGTTGAATGGGAGCCGAACGGCGCGCCGCTTGCGAGAGAAACTGATGAAGAAGCTTGTACTTGCCATTCTCCTGATCGCATCGCCTGCGATCTCTTCAGCTGCCTGGGCACAAACGAAATTGTTACCCAAGATCGCCAAGAGCACGACCGCGCGTGTCGACAATTGCGCACCGATCGGCCGGACGGCGGACGGCAAGCTGGTCTACTCGATGAAGTGCGACAATCTGCCGGCACCGCCGCCACCGCCGCCGGAGGCTGAAGTCGCGCCGGCGCCGCCTCCTGAGCCGGAGGTGCAGCGCAGCGGAATTTTCGGTTGGTCCTATGAAAGAAAGCGGCCGGACCAATAGGCGCGGGGCCTGCTCCGTTGGTTGTTCGTCATGGCCGGGCTTGTCCCGGCCATCCACGCCTTCTTGCTCCGGTGCAGCCAAGACGTGGATGCCCGGCATCGCAGACAAGTTTACGCAGTCTACGCAAGGCAGACTGCTACGGCCGGGCATGACGAGCTGCACGAAAACCCGGCCACTGGCTGGAATGTTCCTTGCTTCTGGTAGCTTGGGCTGCAATCTATTTTCGCCAAACTTCCTGCTTCGGCAGCCATCACGAGTATACTTAAATGAGCCAACTCATTGTCCACGCCGGCGACTTCACCTTCCAGGCCCGTTTCGAAGAACAACTGGCGCCAAAAACCTGCGCCGCCTTTCGCAAGGCGATGCCGTTCGAGAGCCAGGCCATTCACGTGCGCTGGAGCGGCGAGGGGGTCTGGATGCCGCTCGGCGATCTCGATTTCGGCGTCACTTACGAGAACCACACCAGCTATCCCGCGCCCGGCCAGATCATCCTCTATCCCGGCGGCATCAGCGAAACCGAGATTCTGCTGGCCTATGGCGGCGTACACTTCGCGAGCAAAATGGGCCAGCTCGCGGGCAATCATTTTATCACCCTGACCTCGGGCCTGGAGAATTTGGCGACGTTCGGCAAGACCGTGCTCTGGAAAGGCGCGCAGAAGATCAGGTTCGAGGAAGTCTAAGTGGCCGACACAAGGTACCCTCGCGACCTTCATGGCTATGGCCGCAATCCGCCGGATCCGCGCTGGCCGGGCGGGGCGCGGGTCGCCGTGCAGTTCGTGGTCAATTTCGAAGAGGGCGGCGAGAACAACATTCTGCATGGCGACCGCGCGTCGGAGGCGTTTTTGTCCGACGTGTTGGGCGCGCAGCCCTGGCCGGGGAAACGTCACGCCAATATCGAATCGATGTTCGAATATGGTTCGCGCGCCGGCTTCTGGCGGCTGTGGCGAATTTTTACCGAGCGCCAATTGCCGACCACCGTATTCGGCGTGGCGACCGCGCTGAAACGAAGTCCGCAAATTGTCGCCGCCATGAAAGAGGCCGGCTGGGATATCGCCAGCCACAGCCTGAAATGGGTCGAGCACAAGGACATGTCGGAGGCGGAGGAGCGCGCGGAGATCGCGGATGCGATCCGCGTTCACACCGAGGCCACCGGGCAGCGTCCGCTCGGCTGGTATACCGGGCGCTCCTCGATCAACACGGTGAAGCTCGTGATGGAAGCCGGTGGCTTCCTTTACTCCTGCGATTCCTATGCCGACGATCTGCCGTACTGGATCAAGGGACCGGCGGGGCCGCATCTGATCATCCCTTATACCCTCGACACCAACGACATGCGTTTTGTCAACGCGCAGGGTTTTGGCGGCTATGGCGGATTTTCACCGAGCGCAAGCTGCCGACCACCGTGTTTGGTGTCGCGACCGCGTTGCAACGCAATCCGCAGATTGTCGCCGCCATGAAGGAAGGCGGCTGGGACATCGCCAGCCACAGTCTGCGGTGGGTCGATCACAAGGACATGTCGGAGGCC
>WNFJ01150837.1_pt2 | contig 10081 bp, 11 predicted proteins | sample 5400461 | NCBI WGS metagenome assembly WNFJ01 (sample SAMN13153349, study PRJNA577476) | soil metagenome | isolation source: 115 cm saprolite on Douglas fir-dominated hillslope | place: USA:California | collected 2013-09-17
GGATCGGGCGAACAGCTGCCGGTCGATCTCAATGACGTGATCCGGCGTACGCTGTCACTCACCTCCTACGACATGAAGCTCAACGACATCTCCGTGACGTCTTCCACGAGGACGACGATGCTCTGCTCGGTCGTCGCGCCGGGGATGCGAGCCGCATTCACGCGCAGCGCGCGCTGCAACCGGTCAGACCGGGCCACGAGCGGGGCGGGGCGCTCGCCGCGCCGCGCCGCGACCAGCAGGTCGGCCAGCGCGTGCGACTTGCCCAGGAGCGCCTCACCGAGTGAGGCCCCGACGACGCCGGGCAGCGGAACGCCCAGAAGGCCGGCGAGCGCGCGGTTGGCCCGGCGCACGCGGCCTTCATCATCGACCACCGCAATGCCCTCACTCAGCGCGTCGAACGCCGTCTCCCACTCCTCTTTCGCCCGCCGCACCATCTCGAAGAAGCGTGCGTTGGCGATCACCACCGCCGCATGGGTCGCAAGTGTCGAGAGGAGACGGACGTCCTCGGGGACGAAAACTCCCTCCCGCGGGTCGGTGATCAGGAGCGTGCCGATGACGGCGCCGTGCGAGCGCAGCGGGACGGCGGCGGCCGCAGCCGCCTGAAAACCATTGACGACCTGGATCGGCTCGGGACCCGAGTTGCGCACGAGCTCGAGATGCTCACGACCTGTGGAACGCGCCACGAGCCCTTTGTCGTCCCCGGGGATCTTCCGCCCGCGGAGCGCGCTCAAGGTCCCTTCCGCTGCGGCAACCTGAAGCGGGTCTCCGGCCGTCTCGCCGACGAGCGCGAGCAGCGCACCCTGGGCATCGAGGAACCGGACGGCATAGCGAACCACTTGCTCGACGATGCGGTCCAGCTCGAGCGAGTCGGACAGGACGTACGACAACTCCTGGAGCGAGAACAGCTCCGACAGCCGGCGATTCAGCTCCTCGGCGGCGCGGCGGCGCTCGTGCTCCGAGTGCATCAGACGCCGGCGCAGTCGCCACAGCAACGCCGCCACTCCAACGACGAGGAGGGCGACGGCGGCACTCAGAACCGGATGTTCTCGCCACATGTTCATGGCCTTCTATATTCTACTATCGTTCTTGAGAATCAATCTCGAGCCTCACATCGCCCGGTCGATCGCGCTCAGTCTGCTCATCACAGCCTGCGGTCGTGAGCTGCGTCCGCCCATCTCGCGCGCATGGCCATTGATGGGCACGATGATGTCGGCCGCCGCATGGGGAGCGGACAGCACGCGGGTTGCAGCGGCGCTTGAGGCCGCGCGCGACTCCGTGGATCGCGTCGATTCGTTGCTACAGAAGAGCATGCGGATCGCAGCACTCGATTCCGTCCGAGCGGATGTGCGCAGCACGAGCGGTGTCCCGCTTCCGCCAGACAGCGTGGCGGTCGGCTATGCGCTCGATCGCGCGGCCCTCGCGCTGGCCCCGGCCGTTGATAGTGCGCTGCTCGATCTGGGCGGGCAGTTTCGCTGGATCGGCCCGGCCACACGCTCGACGCACCGGTCAGTCGGTATTCCCGATCCCGACAACACGTTGCGATCGCTCGGCGCGGTCGAGATGTGGAGCGGATCCGTGCGCACGAAGTCGCAACGCAACGCGCACGGCACCCAGGTACGGTCGGTGACCGTGCTCGCGGCGACTGCCGCCGGCGCCGACGCCTGGGCGGCGGCCTTCATGATGATTGGCTGTGACAGCGCGCTCGCGTTGGCACCGCGACTCGCGCAGCCGGCCACACGAGTGAGCGTCGTGTGCGCCGACTCGGCGGCCGTGCGCTCGACTACGGACCTCGAGCAGCGGTTCCGGCGTCCGACTGGGCGCGTGCCTTGACGCGCGCCCGTTCCTCATTGAGCAGCCGCAGCGAGCGGGTCCACACGTCGCTCGAGAGGCCCTGATAGCTGATCATCATCTCTTCACGCACGCTGATCCCCGGCTCGAAGAGATAGATCGCGACCGCCTGCTGGCGCGCATCGAGTTGATAGGAGCTCCACGTCGGCGAGAGGGGCACGATGCCGATCGGCCGGAACAGCCGGCCGCGACTGGTGATGAACAGCTCTTCCGGATTAAAGCGGGCTGCGGGCACGACGCCGAGGAACGTGACCATCACGAGCACGGGATGTTCCGTGTTCGCGCGTCGCGCGGCTGCGGCGATGTCATCTGACCGGCTCTGCACAAGCTGGCGCAGCGAGCGGTAGGTATCGGGCGCGAGCAGCCGGATGACTTGGTCGTCGAGCGGCAGGACCTGAATGGCGACCGTGCCGGTGCTGAGACTCACGACGATGTCGTCGCGACGCAGCGTACCGTAGCCGGGGGGAATCGTATCCTGGGCGGCGAGGGAAGGTTGGAACGTTGGAATGTTGGAAAGAAGAACCACAGTCATTCCAACCTTCCAACCTTCCAACATTCTATCTGTCCAACGTTCCATCATTCCACCGTTCCTCTCACCAGGCCTTCAATTGCCTCCCGCAGCTCCGCAATCCCGTCGCCACTTTTCGCGCTCGTAACGATCACCTGATCCTCGGGAAGCCCGAGCTCGTCACGCAGCTCGCGTTCGCGCGCGCGACGCTGCGCTGTCGAAAGCTTGTCACCCTTGGTGAGCGCGGCAAGGACGTACCTCTCTCCTTCAACGAGCGCGTCCTGCATCGCGCGGTCATCCACGGAGGGCGGATGGCGAATGTCCAACAGCCATACGACGCCTCGCAAGTGCTCGCGCAACAGGGCGTGCTTCAGGAGTCCCCGGAAGGCCGCGCGCTGTGCTTTGCCGGCACGCGCATAGCCGTACCCGGGCAGATCCAAAAAATAGAGGGAGCACGGAGCACGGAGCAGTTCGCTCCCTGCTCCCTGCTCTCTGCTCAGGGTGGGTATGAGAAACACGTTCAATGCACGAGTCTTCCCGGGCGTTCCGGATGTCTTCGCGATCCGTCTCCCCACCAGGGCATTGAGCAACGACGACTTGCCGACGTTGGAGCGGCCGATGAACGCGACTTCCGGGAGTGGGGGATCGAGCAGCACATCGGCTCGTGGGAACGAGCCAATGTAACGTGGGTCGGTCAGGCTTCTTTCTTCTGGCGGGGACGCTCGGTCACGAGCAACGGCGCACGGCCCTCCGTGACGCATTCAGCGGTGATGGCCACTTCGCGCACGTCGTCGCGGCTGGGCAGCTCGAACATGATTTCCGTCATCATCTCTTCGAGGATGGCGCGCAATCCTCTGGCGCCGGTGCCGCGCTTCATCGCCTTCGCCGCGATCGCCTTCAGCGCGTCTTTCTCGAGCGTCAGGCGGACGTCCTCGAGGTCGAACAGCTTCTGGTACTGCTTGGCGAGCGCGTTCTTGGGCTCGGTGAGAATCCGAATCAGCGCGTCCTCGTCGAGCGCGTCGAGCGGTACCGTGACCGGCAACCGGCCGACGAGCTCCGGGATGAGGCCGTACCGCAGCAGATCGTCCGGCTCGACATCACCGAACGGATTCTTCTTGACCTTGGCGGCGACGCCCTCAGCCACCTCTTCCTTGGTGAAGCCGATTTGCCGCCGGCCCGTGCGGGATTCGATGATCTTCTCGAGGCCGTCGAACGCCCCGCCGCAAACGAACAGGATGTCCTTCGTGTTGACCTGGATGTACTCCTGCTGCGGATGCTTGCGCCCACCCTGCGGCGGGACGCTGGCGACCGTGCCTTCCAGGATTTTGAGCAGCGCCTGCTGCACGCCTTCCCCCGAGACGTCCCGCGTGATGCTCGGGTTCTCGGACTTGCGGGCGATCTTGTCGATTTCGTCGATGTAGACGATGCCCCGCTCGGCCTCGGAGACGTTGAAATCGGCTGACTGGAGCAGCCGCACCAGGATATTCTCGACGTCCTCACCGACGTAGCCCGCTTCGGTGAGGGTCGTGGCGTCGGCGATCGTGAACGGCACGTCCAGGATGCGCGCCAGGGTCTGCGCCAGGAGCGTCTTGCCCACGCCGGTGGGTCCGATCAAGAGGATGTTGCTCTTGTCGAGCTCGACGTCGTTGTCGCGACCGGAATGGGAATTGATGCGTTTGTAGTGGTTATAGACGGCGACGGCGAGAGTCTTCTTGGCGCGGTCCTGCCCGATCACGTATTGGTCCAGCACGTCCTTTATTTCGGCAGGCGTGGGGACCTGCGTGATCGCTTCCGCGACTTCGCGCTCTTCATCCTCCGCCAGGATCTCATTGCAGAGCGCAATGCACTCATTGCAGATGTAGACCGACGGCCCGGAGATGAATTTCCGGACTGAGTCCTTGGATTTGCCGCAGAACGAGCAGCGGAGATGCTTGTCGTGGGACATCGTCTTCCTAGTATGGGAAGCCGCTTGTAGCGGCGCAAGGGATCACTTCTTGGCCTTCCCGTCTTCCTTGATTTCCTCGAAGTTCGAGATGACGTGGTCGATCAAGCCGTACTCTTTGGCCTCTTCCGCCGACATGAAGCGGTCGCGGTCCATGTCCTTTTCGATCGATTCGACCGTCTTTCCAGTATGCTTGGCATACAGCTCGTTCAGCTTGCGCCGTAGGAACAGGATCTCCCGCGCCTGGATTTCGATGTCCGAAGCTGTGCCCTGGGTGCCGCCGGAGGGCTGGTGCATCATGATCCGGGCGTGTGGCAGCGCCGAGCGCTTGCCCTTGCGTCCCGCGGTCAACAGGAACGAGCCCATCGACGCCGCCATGCCCATGCAGATGGTGTTCACGGGCGCGCGCAGGAACTGCATCGTGTCGTAAATCGCCATACCGGATGATACCAGGCCACCTGGGGAATTCACGTACAGGTAAATGTCCCGTTCGGGGTTGTCGGCATCCAGAAACAGCAGCTGGGCGATGATGATGTTGGCGACATCGTCGGTGATGGCCGTGCCCAGGAACACGATGCGGTCCATCAGCAGTCGGCTGAAGATGTCGTAGGTGCGCTCGCCACGGCTTGAGCGCTCGATGATATAGGGGGGATAGATGTGGCTTTCGCTCTTCGTCACGCTTGCTCCACGGTGGACTGCGACAAAAGATAGGAGAACACCTTCTCCGCGGTGATGCTCCGCGCGACATCGCGGAGCCGCTTGCCCTTCTCCAACGATGCATACAGCTGCCCGGCCGGCATGCCACGTCGTTCGGCGAGCTCCTGGACCTTCTGATCCAGCTCGGCTTCGGTGGCGCGCAGGTTCTGCGATTCGACGACGTAATCGAGCACCAGATCGCGTTGCACCTGCGATTCCGCAATCGTGCGGAACTCTTGTGCGAACGGCTCCCAGCGCTCCTCCGGAACCTCGTACGCCTGCGCGTACGCACCCAACACCCGCTCGACCAGCGGCCGCGGCGCGACCACGCTGTTCGCCTGCACGATTTGGTCGATCAGCTCGGAGCGCACGCGCGCGTCCGCTTCGCGCTCCGCCTCTTTGCCGAGATCCGCGCCGACCGCCGCGCGCAACGCCTCGAGCGATTCGAAGTCGCCCATCTCGCGAGCGAAGGCGTCGTCCAACGCGGGGAGCTCCTGCCGCTTCACTTCGCGCAGGGTCAGACGGATCTCCCGCGTCTGCCCGCGCTTCGCTTCCTCCGCGAAGTCGTCGGGAAAGCGCACGGTCGCGTCCACCGATTCGCCCGGAAGCAGATTCATGATGCGCTCTTCCACGTCCGGAATCGCGCGGCCCTCGCCGAGCACGAACTGGTAGGGCTGTGGATCTTTGGCCTCGCCCTTCTCACGGGTAGCGATGATGACGTCGACGAGGTCCTTGGGCTTGGGCTTTTCGCCCGCGACCGGGGTCCACGGTGCCCGTTGCTCGCGCATCGTGTTCAGCTGCTGGTCGATCTGAGCCGCCGTGATGGCGGCAACTTTCCGGGTCAATCGAAAACCGCCCAGGCGCTGCAGTTTGAGCTCCGGCTTCAGCTCCACGTGGAACTCGAACGTGACTGGCGCGCCGTCCTCCCACTTGAGGTTGTGAATGTGAGGATCGGCGATCGGCTTGAGCTCTTCCTGCTTCTGCGCGACGCGCCAGCTCTCCTGCACGAGCTCGCGCAGCGTTTCCTGGCGGATATCGTCTTCCTGGCGGATATCGTCAGCGAACTTCTTGCGCACCACCGCGGCCGGTACTTTGCCCTGCCGGAAGCCGGGCAGGCGGGCGCGCTGCTGGTACACCTTCGTGGCGCGCTCCTCGGCCGCTTTCACGTTGTCGGGCGGAATCGTCACCTCGAGTGACGCTTCGCCGGGCTCGACGCGGGTCTTCTTTACGAAGATGTCTGGCATTCGCGGTCAAATCTAACGGGTATGGGAATGGCGGGAGCAGGGAGCACGGAGCAAACTGCTCCCTGCTCCTTGCTCCGTGCTCATTGTAAGTCATGCGACCGGAGGGACTCGAACCCCCACGGGTTGCCCCACCAGCTCCTAAGGCTGGCGCGTCTGCCAATTCCGCCACGGTCGCAAACTTCCTCGAAATGTATAGTTTCCCGAGTCCTGATGTCGTCCCGTCGTCCCAAAGCCTCGCGGAGCCGTGTCATGATCCGTCCAGCTGTCAGCTCTCTTCTCGTCATCGTCGCCCTGCGCGCCGTGCTCCCCGGCACCGCCGTGTCACAAGCCGCGGATAAACAACGCATCTGCAGCCAGGTCGAAACCCACGCCTTCACCGTAGGCACTTGGGCCACGTACAACTGGACTGGTGGACAGACCAGCGGCAGCACGCTGCGCATGGCAGTCGTGGGCAAGGAGGCGCACGAGGGCACGACGTATTACTGGTACGAAGTGACGATCGACGATCCGCAGCACCCCAACGCGAAGATCGTTGTCCAGATGCTGGTGCCCAGCCTCGGGTCGAACGCAGGCGTTCGTGCGGTTATCATGAAAAGCGGAGACCAGCCCGCGATGAAGATGCCGCCACAAATGGTGCAAATGGTCAACGCCATGCCGGGTACCAATGTCACGGCCGAAATCGCGCGGGACTGTCGGGAGATGGACGTCGTTGGATGGGAGGACGTGACCGTGCCCGGGGGTCACTTCCGGACTCTGCATATGAAGCATCCTCGCACGGTGATGGAAGTGTGGGTCCAGCCCGATCTGGAATTTGCGATGGTCAAAGGAACGTTGAAGGACGGCGGTGTGATGGAGCTGAAGGCGCAGGGCACTGGCGCGAAGTCATCCATCACCGAGACGCCGCGCGCACTGACGGGGTTTCCGGCCGCCCCGCCGCCCCGTTAGTTTTTCACGCCGTGCCGCTGCTCCTTGTTGTCGTCGTGATCGTTCTCACCGCCTGCAGCGGACCGTTCCCACAGTCGGCGCTCGCGCCACGATCTGATTTCAGCACTTCGCTCGACCACCTGTTCACCACCATTTTTTGGTGGGCAGTGGTGGTTTTCCTCATCGTCGAAGCGCTGCTGCTGTATGCGATCGGGCGCTATCGCGCGCGACCGGGTGCCGCGGCGCCGAAGCCGGTGCACGGCCACACGGCGCTCGAGATTGGCTGGACGCTCGCGCCGGCGCTGATCCTCGTGTTCATCGCCGTTCCCACGATGCGCACGATTTTCGAGACCGCGGGCAACGCACCCGAGGGTGCGTTGCGGGTCGAGGTCATCGGCCATCAATGGTGGTGGGAGTATCGCTACCCGACGCTGGGCATCGGTGCCGCGAACGAGCTGCACGTCCCGGTCCGGACGCCGGTCCAGCTCGCGATGACGTCGGCGGACGTCATCCACAGCTTCTGGGTGCCGCGGCTCGCCGGCAAGCGCGATCTCATCCAGGGTCGGATCAACCGCATCGAGTTCAGCGCCGACTCGACCGGGGAGTACTGGGGTCAGTGCGCCGAGTTCTGCGGCGCTTCACACGCGAACATGCGGCTGCGTGTGGTTGTGCAACCCGACACCGCGTTCCAGTCATGGGTGGACCGCCAGCGGGCCGCGCCGGCGACACCCGTCAAAGGGTCACCTGCCGAAGCGGGCCAGCAGATCTTTCGGCGCGGCCCGTGCATCGCGTGTCACACGATCACCGGCATTTCCCAAGGCAAGGTCGGGCCTGATCTGAGCCACGTCGGCGGCCGCGGTACGATTGCGGGCGCCTTGTTGCCGAACAACACGGAAACGCTGCGGCGCTGGATCATGAACGCGCCGGCGCTCAAGCCGGGCGCACTGATGACGCCGCAAAACTTATCGCCGCAGGATCTCGACGCGGTGATCGCGTACCTCCAGAGCCTCAAGTGAAGAGCTGGCTGACCACCACCGACCACAAACGCATCGGTCTCCTCTATTTCTGGACCGCGTTTGGGTTTTTCCTGATCGGGGGAACGGAGGCGCTCGTCATCCGCGCGCAGCTGGTGCGGCCCGAAGGGATCGGGGTGAGCGCCGAGACGTTCAATCAGCTGTTCACGATGCACGGCACGACGATGATCTTCCTCGCGCTGATGCCGCTGTCGGCCGCGTTCTTCAACTTCATCATCCCGCTCCAGATCGGCGCGCGCGACGTCGCCTTCCCGCGTCTCAACGCATTCAGCTACTGGGTCTTCCTGCTCGGCGGGCTGCTGTTGAACGCGAGCTTCATCGCGGGACCGCTGTTCGGCGCGGGCCGCTTGTCCGTCGCGCCCGATGCGGGGTGGTTCGGGTATGCGAACCTCACCTCGCGCCAGTTTTCACCCGGACCGAACGTCGATTTCTGGTTACTGGGACTCCAGATCCTCGGCATCGCGTCGCTGGCGGCCGGGTTCAACTTCATCGTGACGATCTTGAACATGCGGGCACCGGGAATGCGGATGCTGCGTCTCCCCCCATTCACGTGGATGACGTTGGTCACGCAGTTTCTCATCATCACGGCGTTCCCCGTCATCACGGTCGCGCTCGTCCTGCTCATGTTCGATCGCTTCTTTGGCACGCACTTCTTCCTGCCCTCGGGCGGCGGCGATCCGATCCTGTGGCAGCATCTCTTCTGGATGTTCGGCCACCCCGAGGTCTACATCCTGATTCTGCCCGCGATGGGCATCGTTTCGGAGGTGCTGCCGACGTTTTCCAGGAAGCCGTTGTTCGGCTACACCGTCGTCGTGTACTCGGGCGTCGTCATTGCCTTCCTCGGCTGGAGCGTGTGGGCGCATCACATGTTCTCGACGGGACTGGGACCCATCGCCGATTCTGTGTTTGCGGGTACGACGATGCTGATCGCGATCCCCACCGGCGTGAAGATCTTCAACTGGATCGGGACCCTGTGGGGCGGGCAATTGCGGTTCACGACCGCGCTGCTGTTCGCGGTGGGGTTCATCGCGATGTTCATCATCGGCGGTCTTTCGGGCGTGACGCACGCCGCCGCGCCGGCGGACTTGCAGCAGACCGACCGCACGCCGCCGCGCCGGCGGACTTGCAGCAGACCGACACCTACTATGTCGTCGCGCACATCCACTATGTGCTGTTTGGCGGCACGATTCTCGGCCTGTTCGCGGGGATGTACTACTGGTGGCCCAAGATGACCGGCCGGATGCTGTCGGAGACGCTGGGCCGGTGGCACTTCTGGCTGACGATTATCGGCATGAACCTGGCGTTCTTCCCGATGCACTTATCCGGTCTCTTCGGGATGCCGCGGCGGATCTATACGTCCTCGGCGGACCTCGGCGTGACGCGCTTCAATCAGCTTTCGACAATCGGCGCTTTCATCATCGGGATTGCGACGCTCATCTTTTTCTGGAACTTGCTGAGCACCCGCCGCCGGCTGATCAATGCGCCGCACAATCCGTGGGGCGGTGCGACGCTCGAATGGGCGATACCCTCGCCGCCGCCCGTCTACAATTTCACCGTCATTCCGACGGTTGCGAACCGGCTGCCGCTGTGGCAAACCGAACGCCACGCGCCCATGGAACCGCTACCCGAGCGACCACCCGCTTCCATCCATGTTCCGGGAGGATCGTGGTGGCCGATGATCACGGCGTTCGGACTGCCGGTGATGGCGATCGGCGCGTTGTCGCGCCTGCTCCCCATCGTGCTGGTCGGCGCTGCGGTCGTGATCGTGGGGATTTATCGCTGGGCCTACGAGCCCTTCGAGACTTAAATGGCGCACGCGCATCGCACGAGCATGGGACTCGACAGCCGCAAGATGGCGTTCTGGGCGTTCATCGGCTCGGAGTGC
>WNFJ01685601.1_pt2 | contig 10081 bp, 10 predicted proteins | sample 5400461 | NCBI WGS metagenome assembly WNFJ01 (sample SAMN13153349, study PRJNA577476) | soil metagenome | isolation source: 115 cm saprolite on Douglas fir-dominated hillslope | place: USA:California | collected 2013-09-17
GCAACTGCGCTACTCGATGATGTTGTTGCCTCCTCGTCCCATCCATTCGTTCGTGATCTCACGCCGCAAGATCTTGCCTGTGGCATTTGTTGGAAGCGATGCCCGGCGAATCCACCACCGCGTTGGGACCGCGAAACGAGCCAGACTCTGTGCAGCATGAAAGCGTAGCCCAGCTATGTCAGGATCTGCGCCAGGGCGAAGGAGAAGTGCGGCACCAACCTCCTCTCCCAGGTCGGGATGCGGAAGGGCCACCACAGCGGCCTCGATGACATCCGGGTGGGTCAGCAGAGCTTGCTCGACATGCACACTCGCGATATTCTCTCCGCCCCGAATGATGACATCCTTCGAGCGACCAACGACATAGAGGTAGCCCTCCGCATCAAGGCGGCCAAGATCGCCCGTGGCGACCCAGCCTTCTACATCGACGGTAGCAGAAGGTTCGCCCCAGTAGCCGCTCATCGCGGTAGGCGTCCGTGCAAGAATCTCCCCGACACCATCTACATCCGGGTTCTTGATCCGCACTTCGACGACCGGCAATGGTCGCCCGACGCATCCCGGCCGCTGCTCCATCTCCGAGCCAGCGCCCGCGGCGAGGACACCGCCCGCTTCCGTCAGACCGTACAATGTCCCGCCGCCGCCACGCACGCCCGGAAAGGCGGCGCGCACCCTGTCTCGGAGTTCGCGCGAAACAACGGCACCGCCCATCGGCACAGAGACGAGGCTCGACGTGTCATAGCGGGTGAAGTCTTCGTGATCGATGACGCGCGATACCATGGTCGGGACGCTCCCCCACACTCGAACCCTCTCTTTTTCGATCAAGCGGAGTGCTTCGGCTGCATCGAACCGGCCTTCGAGAAAGATGAGAGAGCCGCCCGAGAGAAGGGTGCTGATGGTCACCTGAAGGCCGGCGAGATGGAAGAGGGGGACGGAAAGCAGGCTGACCGTTCCAGGGTGCGTGTCGGGCAGCTCGCTTGGCAAACGCCCTGTCAGCACAAGGAGGTTCTGTAGATTAGCGACCACCGAGCGGTGCGAGAGGAGCACGCCCCTGGCAGCACCCGTTGTCCCCGAACTGAAGATGATGAGTGAGGGATCGTCCTCATTGATGGGAGCGAGCTCGAATTCCGGGCACTCGCCGTTATCGTCGACCAATGTGCGAAGGTTAGCAAAAGAGAGGTGCGGTATGTCGTCTGATAGTCCTCCTGGTCGCGGCAGGTCACTCAGAGCCAGCTTTGGGCGAATGCTTTCCATCACTTCGCGCAGCTCCTTCTCGCTCCACCAGGCATTGCCCAGGACGGCGACAGCGCCGAGGCATTGAATGGCCCAGAACGCGACGACCCACTCGACCTGATTCACGCCGAACAGCAGTACCCGATCTTGCGCCCGAATCCCGGCTTGTTGCAGCCGCTGTGCCACGCGCATTACTGCTCGCTCGTGGGTCTCGAACGTGATGCGGCGATGACCCTGCACGAAGTGCGTTCTGCTGTGCCACCGCCGAGCGACCAGCAGCAGTGCTGGCACGGAAGGTGGCCGCTGTTGATAGACAAGGCATGGGTGGCGGGACACTTCTGCGCGAGCCACGTTGCGCGACCACCAACCTCTCCCCACAGGCGGGGAACTATGAGGAACTGTGGGGTAAATGTGAGTCATTTTCAGCTACACCTCCAATCTACCTGCACGTCTCGCTTCTCCCATTGAGATCAGCGGACGAAGCGGGGTTGACGTTTTTCAAGGAAAGCTGCCACGCCTTCGGCGTAGTCGGGACGGCTCATTGACTCAGCAATCAGAACCTTGCTCTGCTCGATCGCCTCCCTCACGTTGGTGTGCAGGAGATCACCGTAGAGCTGCCGCTTGGCCGTGCTGATGGAATCTGGTGAGAGTTCGGCGAGCATGTGGGCATACTTCTCGACACGCTGCTCAAATTCCGGCTGCGGGAAGACATCGTTGAAGAAGCCCATTGCCTTCAATTCCTCGGCTAGCAGGACGCGCCCGCTCAGCAGGATATCCGCCGCGTGGCTCAGGCCGACGATGCGCGGAAGAATCCAGGACAGGCCGTATTCGGCTGGTAGCCCCAGCCTGGGCGCGGCCGTCGTGATCTTTGCTCCTTCCACCGCGAAGCGGATATCGCAGAAAGCCACGAGTGCGACGGCGATCCCAGCGCATGCACCATTCACTGCCGCGATGATCGGGGGTCGCATGCCGAACTGCCACGCCATGTCGGCATCGAATTCTGGCCGAACCCCATAGCCTGGCTGTTCCGCGTCAGCAGGCAGTGCGGGGTCATAGCCGTCAGCGTGAACATACTTCGCGAGGGCCTGACTGTCAGCTCCGATGCAGAAGCTGCTCCCCGAACCCGTCAGCACGATCACACGAACGTGTGGATCACTATCTAACTGCTTCATAATCCAACGATATTCAGCGTGCATTCGGCCCGTCCATGAGTTGCGCCGTTCGGGCCTGTGGAGCCACACTGTCGCAACCCCCGCCGAATCAATCGCGTAGCGGGTGACCTTCAGTTCCATACTCAACTCCAGTCTGCTTTGATGCTTGCCAGAGATGTGCCTTGTCGTGTAAGATAGTATACATGAATTGTGAGTAAGTTTCAAGTCTTGTCGAATATTGGAGGTTTCTACCATGTCGGAGGTTTCTACTATGACGCAGGCAGCAGTACTTGAGCATCCGCACCAGCCGCTTCGGCTGGTGGACGTGCAACTCGACGGACCATACCCCAGGGAGGTCATGGTCGAAATGGGGGCAACCGGGGTGTGCCACTCAGACATCTCCGTCTACAACGCGACCCTTCCCAATCCTTTCCCCGTCGTTCTGGGTCATGAGGGTGCGGGAACGGTGGTCGAGGTCGGGGAGGGTGTCACCAATGTTCGCCCTGGCGACCGGGTCGTGTTGGCCTGGCTGGCCCAATGCGGTGAGTGCTTCTACTGCCTGCGCGGACAACCCTCGCTGTGCGAGGTCGCGGGCGGCGCGATGACGAGAGGGACGCTGCTCGATGGCACGACTCGCTTCCGCTGGCAGCAGGGGCCGATCTATCACATGGCTGGTCTCGGTACGTTCTCGCGTCGCTGCGTTGTACCAGCCAACGCTGTCGTGAAGGTGACAGACCGGATTGACATCGCTGTGGCGGCGCTGATCGGCTGCGGAGTGCTGACGGGGTTTGGCGCTGCCGTGAACACCGCTCAGATCCGTGTCGCAGACACCGTAGCGGTTCTGGGGTGCGGGGGAGTTGGACTCAATGTCATTCAGGGGGCGCGGATTAGCGGCGCAGCCCAGATCATCGCCATCGATATGCACACCGAGCGGCTCCGGCTCGCCGAGCAATTAGGGGCGACTCACCTGATCGCCGCCGGGGATGAGGTCGTTGCAAAGGTCCGGGAGTTGACGGCTAAACGTGGGGTCGATGTGGCCTTCGAGGTCGTTGGGCGCCAGGAAACCATTCGTGATGCCATCCGCATGACGCGGCGCGGCGGCCAGACGATCCTGGTTGGTGCTGCTGGTGATGGAGTCACCGTTTCCGTCCCTGCCTTTACCGGTCTCGTGCTGACGGAGAAGGTGATCCGCGGTTCTCTCTATGGCTCGTCACACATCCGGCGTGACGTTGATCGGATCGTTCGGCTCTATGAAGCGGGGCAGCTCAAGCTCGATGAGCTGGTCTCAACCAGGTTTGCGTTTGAGGAGGTCAACGACGCTGTCGCCTACTGCGCTTCTGAGCGTGGCGCGAGAGCGGTTGTGGTGTTTTAAATCGTGTTCTTGATGGACAAAGCTCCTGATGCTGGGACATAATGAGGAGGAGTCTATCTCTTAGAAAGGCATTCGATGCAGAGAAACGGAGAATCCTCTTTACCGTTGCAGGTCAGTTCCGGTAGCGCCCGTTCTCTCCTACTCACGATTCTCGGCGAGTTTGTGTATCGTGAGGAGCAGCCAGTATGGACATCAACGTTGCTCCACATTCTCACGGGATTGGGAGTCGAAGAGAAGGCTGCCCGCCAAGCCATCGCTCGCGGCGCGGCTGCCGGCTGGATTACGTCCGGAAGGCGCGGGCGAGAAGTGTATTGGCAGTTGACGCCAGAGGGGAGGAAGCTGATTCAGGAAGGCTCACAGAGGGTACGCTCATTAAGAAGCAGTTCCACCATGTGGAATGGCACCTGGTTGATTCTCATTATCACGGTCCCGGAGAGCAGTCGCGTGGTACGCAGGAGGCTGTACAGCCGTTTGAGTTGGGCCGGGTTTGGCAATCCAACGCCCGGCATATGGGTCAGCCCGCACCCAGAGCGCGAGGGGGAAGCTAAGCAGGTCATCGATGACCTGGAACTGTCCTCCTCTACATTCTCATTTGTCGGATCGTCCGCCAGCATCGGGATCAATGACCGTGACCTGGTTGCACGCGCCTGGAACTTGGCCGCGGTCGAAGCGCATTACGAGGAGGTTCTTGACAGGTTCAAGGGACTCAATCCTCAAGAGGGCGACTCAATCCTCTTTACACACATCCAGTTGGTGAACGAAATACAGCGTTTCCCGTTTATCGATCCACAGTTGCCGAACGCTTTACTTCCGCCAGATTGGATCGGACAGCGAGTGGCCGAGTTGTTTCAGGAGCGGCGCGCCATCTGGCATGACGGCGCGCACGCACGGTGGCACGAATTGGCAGGAACTGCGATGGCTACCGCGCGGGCCAGACGGTAAATTCGCTGTGTTGCACAGGCTTCGCAGTGCCCTCCCCGTCAGCGCCGCGATTCATGAATCGTGACGAGGGGGAAGCCGACACTGTGCCAGTGCGCTAGCCCTCGAAATGCTCTTCCCGTTCGTGGAACGTCTCGCGAGTGCCTCGTCGACTGCGCTCCCGCAGGAAGTTGAAATCTTCGGGATCGAACTGGATGTTGGTGCTGAGCGAATGGCCAACGTAACCGCGCCAGAACTGCTGCGAGTAGCCGAGACTGTCGAGCGCCATCTGGTGGACTGCCTTGCCCATCACAAGGGCATCCTTGGGGTGCTTCGCAATCTTTTGCGCCCATGATTCGACCGTAGCTTCGAGTTCATCCTCTGGAACAGAACGGTTAACCAGTCCAAGTTGGGCCGCAGTCCGTCCATCGAACTCCTCGGCGAGCAGCAGCAACTCGCGGGCCTTTTTCGGTCCATACATGAGAATCTGCGCGTTCAACTGCCAGGTGTTGCCGGCCAGACCCAGTCTCTGTTCAGCATGACTGAATTTCGCCGAATCCGCAGCGATGGCCAGATCCACCAACTCGACCAGGTACATCCCCGCACCGATGCAATGGCCATGCACCTGGGCAATGACCGGCTTGAGCGAGTACTGGAACGCCATATAGTTCATGGCTAGTTTTCGGTCGCGCTGTAGCCGCGCTCGCTGGCTCGGACGCTTGGGTTTCTCCTCGGATGGCCCGCGCGCGAGGCCGTATGCCCGTACAGCATCATCGTAATCGTGGCCAGAGCAAAAGGATGGCCCCCGGCCTTTCAGAATGATCACCTTGATGGCGTCGTCATCTTCGGTCTCGTGGAGCCTCTCAACCAGCTGATCCAGGCCAGCGAAGCTCAGCGCGTTGTGTTTATCCGGTCGATTGAGGACCAGTCTCGCCACCGCTCCCTCCTTTTCGAGAGTCACTTCATCGGTCATGTTGTACCTCCATGAATGCGTTTGTTCATCGGTGCTGCCCGCTTCAGCGAAATCGGCGAAGATATTCTACAAAGCTTGACAGTCACTTCTATTTAGTGTAGCATATTATTACCATAGTGTAGCATAGTATGCATCCCTTGACAATTGCCTGGCAATTACTGAGGAAACCGGATGGAGGATTCTATGACTGAGTCGCATGACACGAGTGGAGCGGGGACGCGCAACTGCGAGTGGGCGGATGACTACGATCTTTTCTCTCTGGAGTTCTGTACCGACCCATTCTCGCGCTGGGATGCTATGCGCCAGGGGTGCCCTATCGCGCACAGCGACCGCTGGGGAAGATCATGGATGCCAGTCCACTACCACGACATCCGCATGATCGCACGGGACTCGCAACGGTTTTCATCGCGCGCGGTTGAGGTTGCCGGCCCGATTCCCGAGCGAGGGGGTGGTCTTATCGCGCCGCCACTCACCTCGGATCCCCCTGCGCACTCTAGCCACCGAAGCTTGTTGCAGCCTTTTTTCACTCCCCACAAGCTTGCCGAACTGGAGCCATTCATCCGCGCGGAGGCCAGGTCCCTGGTCAATGCGCTCACCGAACGTGGTGAAGGCGACGTGGTGGAAGACTTTGCTGAGCACCTGACGATCGCGGTCCTGGCGAAAATACTCGATGTGCCGAGGGACAATGAGCAGCGCTTCACGGATTGGGTCGTCAGGCTGGTGCGGATTGGCCCCCGTGATCAGGCGGTGCGCACTGCCGCCGTCCGCGAGATCCTCGACTATTGCGATGCCCTTCTCACGGAGCGCCGAGCATCGCCCGGTGACGACCTCGTCAGTTATCTGGCCACAGCTCACATCGACGGCCAGCCGCTGAGCAGGAAGCATCAGCTGGGAAGCTGTTTTCTGATTCTGCTCGCTGGCGCGGACACGACGTGGAGCGCAATCGGAGCCAGTCTCTGGCACCTGGCCACACACCCAGAGGATCGAGCGCGGCTGATTGCCGAACCGGAACTGCTCAGTAGAGCGGTCGAGGAGTTATTGCGGGCGTATGCACCAGTGACCGTCGCCCGGATTGCCAAACAGGGGGTGGAACTTCACGGTCGTTCCATTGAGGCCGGTGAGCGCATCATTCTGCCTCTCGCCGCGGCCAATCGAGATCCGAAGCAGTTCGTGGAGCCCGACGTCGTGAAGATCGACCGCACACCGAACCTCCATCTGACGTTCGGCTCGGGTGGGCATCGCTGCCTCGGAGCGGGCCTTGCCACGCTTGAGCTGCGAGTTGGACTTGAAGAATGGATGCGCGTAATACCGGACTTCTCCCTGGTCGATCCAGAGAACATTCGCTGGAGCGGCGGTCAGGTTCGTGGTCCAGAGCAAGTTGTGTTTCAGGTGAGTAAATGAGTAACAGAGAGTTCTAGTCCACAGATGGAAAACCTGCCGAAGACGGCGAGACAGCTCCCGCTCCTCTGCATGGCATCAGAGTAATCGAGCTTGCCCACTGGATGGCTGGCCCCGCGGCTGGTGGCGTGCTCGCCGACTGGGGGGCAGAGGTCATCAAAATCGAGCCCCCAGGTGGCGACCCGATGCGCAAGCTGTTCAGCACGTTCGGGCTCAACCCGGATGCGCCCAACGGTGCCTTCCTGGCGGCGAACCGCGGGAAGCGTTCGATCGAGATCGCGGTGAAAACCGAAGCTGGTCAGGAAGTTCTCGACCGCCTGCTCCAGCGGGCGGATGTGCTCTTGACCAATCTGCGGCCCAGTGCCTTAGAGCGACTCGCCCTCACGCCTACGGCGGTGATGGCTCGGCACTCTCGACTCATCTACTGCTCCGTGACGGCCTACGGCTGGGGAGGACCGGACCAGGAGCGCGCCGGGTACGACCTCGCTGCATTCTTCGGGCGGGCTGGCATTTCGCACCAGGTGACAACGCAGGGCACGGCCCCAGCGGCATTGATGCAGGGACTGGGTGACACGTTCACAGCATTAGCTGCCGTCTCCGGCATCCTCGCCGCCCTGGTCGAGCGCCAGGGGACGGGCACGGGCCGGTTTGTCGAGGCGTCACTCCTGCGCACCGGCATGTGGGCGCTGAGCGGTGAACTCGGCGTCCAGGCCATGGGAGGACATCCGCGTCCCCCTGCCCCACGTGACATGTGTCCAACGCCGCTGTTCAACTCCTACCGTGCGGGCGATGGCCGCTGGTTCTTCCTGGTCGGCGTCGAGGCGTCGCGACACCTCCCGAAGGTCTTGCGGGCCATTGAGCGTCCCGACCTCCTCACCGATGAGCGATTTCAAGGCGGTCGCCAGATCTCGAAGAACCGCCGGGAGTTCATCGCGCTGCTCGACGAGGCCTTTGCGTCGAAACCACTGGCGGAGTGGATCGAGACATTCAACGAGCATGATGTGTGGTGGGCACCGGTACAGTCGCCTGCTGACGTCGTTCATGACCCGCAAGCGAGAGCCAGCGGTGCATGGGTCACAGTCGACCAGGGTACTGTGGGAGGCGGAGCCGAATCGGTCGATGCTCCCATTCGTTACGATGGCCAGTCACGAGCCTGCGTTCAGGGTGCGCCGAAGATTGGCGCGCAGACGCATGAGGTGCTGCGCGAACTGGGCTACAGCGACGACACCATCGAGGAAATCGTGGCGAGTACCATCGCTCAACGCGGGTAGAGGTCCCGATAACCGAGCGCGATGCTCATCACCCCGCTAGGCGTGTGCGCTCTTTTGAGAAACGGGCGTACACGATCTGACCAACAAAGTGGAGGAGAACATGCACGAAGCAGTTATGACCATCGGGGGGCGAGCCGACCATCCTCACGGGTGTGAGCGACGGCATGCGGATCGTCGACGAGGAGCAGTTCGGCCCACCCTGCACGCGGCCCCGTACTGGCTCGCGACCATCGACACCCGCAGGATGGAAAAAGACGATCCGCGGCGGTTAGAAATACTCAACTACCAACGTAACGCCGTTGATGCGCTCTATGCGTGGGCACAATCGCCCAAAGCGCTCGCCGCCCCGACGAACCTGGTTCCTGCCGAACAAATCAACAAGCCGAGCCCACCAGCTGAGGATGCAGATCTTGACGCCTGGCGTGAATACCATCGGCAGATGGTGCTCTGGATCGATTGGCAGCATGCTATCGAAGCCTGGCGTGGGAGCGTCGAATCTCGGTTAGAGGGCCTTGAGGAAGTCACCAACCTGATCCCTGAAATACTGGAGCGTCTGGGGCCGCAAACGCTGACCTCTGACCACCAGCGCGCAGTACAAAAGTATGTCCAGCAGATGCACGAGCTGACTGGGAAACCATATGGTACTCTTTATGAGAGTCTCAAAACAGCGTTTGGGGTTCCCAAGTACGCTGATATTCCTGACCAGGACTGGCCGCGTGTGGTGCAGTGGTTCCGGGCACAGGTAGAGCCATAGCGAAAAAAGTGACGATATCGCCATCCCTTGAAAGGAGCCAATTTATGGAAGAGGATGCCAATCTGGTGACGAACCAACCGAGGCGCATACTCGTCTTGCCGAAATGGTGCTGGAGCGGGCCAAACGCCTGGTGGAAGAAGGATGTGACGTAGTGGTGCTCCTCGATAGCCTGACCCGTTTGAGCAGAGCCTACAACCTGGCCGTGGAACCCAGCGGGCGCAGCCTCTCAGGTGGCCTCGACCCGGCGGCCCTGGTGCTGCCCAAGCGCTTCTTCGGAGCGGCACGTAAGGTCGAAGAGGGCGGCAGCCTGACCATTATCGCCACCGCGCTCGTGGACACAGGCAGCCGCATGGACGACGTGATCTACGAGGAGTTCAAGGGAACCGGCAATATGGAGTTGGTGCTCAACCGCAAGCTGGCCGAACGCCGCATCTTCCCGGCTATCGATGTTGCGCTCTCCGGCACTCGCCGCGAAGAATTGCTCTACGACGAAAAGACCTATCGCGCGTTCGTCACGATGCGTCGCATGCTCTCGAACTTAAGCGAGTAGCGAGGGTTGGAAGCCATGGAGCGCTGCTCCAGCAGATGTCCAAAGCTTCCGACAATGCCGAATTCCTGGCAAATCTCAATTGCAGTCTGGCATAAGTGACAGGACTCACTCAAGTCCCCCCCACAGCGCCTGACGTCCTTCTATCAAAGTTCCAGGGAACGAAGCTCCCCCAAGTGCTGAAAAGAGACCTGAACTTCGCCCAATAAAGTGCGGGAGGGGAAGATGGTCCCCCTCCCATTACCCAGGCACTACACTTCAGCGAGAAGTCTGCTCCTGATCAGTGCTACCTGGTCAGGGTGGCTTTGAGGTTGATGGGTGTGGCCGCGAGCGCTTTGGAGACCGGGCAATTTTCTTTGGCGTCCTTCGCTAGCTTCTGGAAGGTCTCTTCGTCTATGCCTGGCACAACGGCCTCGGTCTCCAGGTCGATGGGGTTGATGGCGAAGCCGCCGGGCACTTGATTGAAGTGG
>WNFJ01709570.1_pt1 | contig 10081 bp, 12 predicted proteins | sample 5400461 | NCBI WGS metagenome assembly WNFJ01 (sample SAMN13153349, study PRJNA577476) | soil metagenome | isolation source: 115 cm saprolite on Douglas fir-dominated hillslope | place: USA:California | collected 2013-09-17
CAAATTACTCCAATTTCTCAATTGATTTATGATCTGTTGAGCGTGAAGAGAATCAGAGTCCGGCTGAAAGAGAACAGCTATGACGTGATCATCGGCGCGGGAGCGCTCGGTCGCGCGGGACGCGAGGTGAAGCGGTGGCTTCCGTCGCCCAAGAGCCGCGTGTTTGTGGTTACTTCGCCCACCGTGCGCCGGCATTGGGGCCAGGCGCTTGAGAAGTCGCTGGAGCGGGCGCGGCTGAATTACGAAGTTCTGGAAATGATCGATGGCGAGCCCGCCAAACGCCTGGAAACCGTGGAGCAACTGGCGGAGCAGATGGTGAGCGCCGGCGCCGACCGCAAGTCTTTCGTGGTGGCCTTAGGCGGCGGGGTGGTGGGCGATTGCGCCGGTTTCCTGGCGGCCGTTTTCTTGCGGGGCATTCCCATCGTACAGATTCCCACAACGTTGCTGGCGCAGGTAGATGCGAGCATCGGCGGCAAAACCGGGGTCAACCTGCGCGCGGGCAAGAACTTGATTGGCGCCTTTCACCAGCCCGCGGCCGTGCTGGTGGATCCCGAAGTGCTCTCAACGCTCGATGACCGCGAGTTTCGGGCCGGCCTGTTCGAGTCTCTGAAATGTGGCGTGATCCGCGACCGGGCGCTCTTCGACTTCATGCTGCGGCAATCGCGCAAGATTTTAGCCCGCGACCGCAAGGCGCTGTTGCGGATCATCGGCGACTCGATTCGCGTAAAAGCCGGCGTGGTCTCGGCCGACGAGAAAGAGTCCGGCTTGCGGCGCATTTTAAACTTTGGCCACACCATCGGTCATGCGCTGGAATCAGCGACCGGCTATACGCACTTTCTTCACGGCGAAGCGGTGGCTTGGGGCATGATTGCCGCTGCTACCATCGCCTGCGACTCCGGCTTTTGCGCGCCGGAAACCGCGGAGCGGATCAACCTCGCGGTGAAAGCCTACGGTCCGTTGCCTTCTGTGAGATGCGGTACCGATGAGATACAGCGCCGCCTTAAGGCAAGACCGTGGCCGGCTCCGTCCATTTCGTACTGCCGCTCAAAATCGGCAAAGTCAAGATCGCAAATGACGTGCCGCCAGAGGTAATCCGCAAAGCCGTGGAGCAAATCAGAAACCATGCATGAGCAGGCCAAAACTTCGGCCGGCATCACCTCCGCCCCGGCTGCCGGAACCACCCCCATGGGAACCAGGCCTCCCGGAGCGGAGGACGAGCGCTCCGCGGCGCGCGCGGTGCAGCAGATGTTCGATGAAATCGCGCCGCGCTATGACCTCCTCAACCACGTGCTCTCCATGAACGTTGACCGCCTTTGGTGGCGCCGCACCGCGCGAACCTTCACCCACATTCTGCGGCGAAGCGACGCCCGCGTGCTCGATCTGTGCGCCGGGACTGGTGACATGGCGGTTGCGCTGCGCTCGGTGGCGGTCAAGCAGGGAAGCGACGCCTTAGACTTTTCCCACGCGATGCTGCGGCACGGGCTGAAGAAATATTCAGCCATGAAGATCCAGCCGCTCGAAGCCGACGCTCTTTCCTTGCCTTTGCCGGACCGCAGCCTGGACCTGGTAGTGTCGGCGTTCGGCCTCCGCAACCTGGCTAACTACGATGCCGGCTTGAGCGAGATCTTCCGCGTGCTTAGACCGCAAGGGGAAGCAGGCATCCTCGATTTCAGCGAGCCTGGAGGAGTGCTGGGCAAGCTCTACGGCTTTTATTTCCGTAAAGTGTTGCCGCGCATTGGCACATTGATCTCCGGCGTCCGCGGCCCCTATGAATATCTGCCCGCATCGGTGCAGAAATTCCCCTCACCCCAGCAGATGCTGGACCGGATGAAGGCCGCGGGATTCAGAGAAGTCAGCTGGGCCCCGTACACATTTGGGATCGCCGGGCTGTATCGAGGGAAGAAATAGAGCTCGGCACTGCAACTGCTGGCTTGGATTATTTCCCAAGCGCTCCCGTATAGACCGCCATTCCTACCACCGCATCAACTCCGATCGCATCCAATGCGTCAACTTCTTCCAACGAGCGAATGCCGCCGGCGACGATCAATTGCCGCTTAGTTGCGCGGCGGAGCGTGGCGGCGAAATCGGCAGGAAAACCGGTCATTGTGCCTTCGCTGTCGATGTGGGTATAGAGAAATGCGCTGCAGTGGAGCTCCAGCTCGCGCATCATCAGCAGGGGATCAACGCCGGTCTCTTCCTTCCAACCCTTGATGGCGACCTTACCGCCGCGTGAGTCCACGGCGAAAGTCAGGTGGTCTGCTCCCACGGCGGTCGAGCATTCTTGCGCAAGAACGGTGTTGATCGTGCCGTTCTTCAGCAAAGCCGAGCCGAAGATCACGCGCTTCGCCCCCAGCGCCAGAAACTCACACGCGCGCTCGACCGTCCGAATTCCTCCGCCCACCTGGCAGGGAAGCTGCCGGCAGATCATGGAGGCCAGTTCGTGATTGCTGCCCTGCTCCATGGCCGCGTCGAGATCAATGAGCTGAACCAGCGGGTAACCCGAGAACCGGTTTATCCAATAACCAAAGTCGTCAAACTCCAGGGCCTTCTTTTTCCCTTGCACCAGCTGAACGATCTTGCCGTCCATCAGGTCGATTGACGGGATCAGCATGGCCACCTCATAGGAACGCCGGCGTGTTGGAGCGTTTGCTTCAGTTGAGCCATGGCCTGCGTGCCGAAATGAAATATCGAGGCCGCCAGAGCGGCATCAGCCTTGCCGGCAGTGAAGACTTCAAGGAAATGTTGAACGTTGCCGGCGCCACCGGAAGCAATCACGGGGATGGATACTGTCCCGGCGATGGCGGCGGTGAGCTCGCAGTCAAATCCAATGCCGGTACCGTCCCGGTCCATGGAGGTCAGCAGAATCTCTCCGGCGCCGCGATCTTCGGCTTCTCGCGCCCAAGCCAGAGCTTTCTTGCCTGTAAGCTTGCGTCCGCCGGAGACATAGACCTCTGCTGCGCTCACCGGTTCCGTCCCGCGCCGCGCATCAATGGCTACGATCACCGCCTGGGAGCCAAAGCGGTTGGCGATCTCCCCGATTAAATTCGGATCGGCGACGACGGCGGAGTTGATGCTGATCTTGTCGGCGCCTGCGTCAAAAACCTGGGCTGCATCCGTAAGCGTGCGGATGCCGCCGCCCACGGTGAACGGCACAAAAATCTCCCGGGCCGCGCGGCGGACGGTATGGATGAGCGTTTTGCGCTCTTCCGCAGTGGCGGTGATGTCGAGCAGCACGATCTCGTCGGCGCCCGCCTCGGCGTGGGCGCGGGCCAACTCCGCGGGATCGCCTGCGTCGCGCAGTTCGAGGAACTTCACGCCTTTGACTACCCGACCGGCGTCCACGTCCAGGCAGGCAATGATCCGTTTAGAGAGCACAGAAGTTCTCCAGGATCTTCAGCCCGGTCGGTCCTGATTTCTCCGGATGAAACTGCACGCCGAAGATGTTGTTGCGCTCCACCGCCGCGGAAAAAGCTCCGCCATAGTCCGTTGCTGCGGTGGTTTCGGCGACCACAGGTGCGCGATAAGAGTGCGTGTAATACACAAAGGAGTAGTTCTCAATCCCGCGGAACAACCGCGAACTGCCGCGGACATCAATCTGGTTCCAGCCCACATGGGGCGACTTCACGCCGGCAGGGAAGCGCGAACATTCGCCGGGGAAAACGCCCGCTCCCGGTGTTTCCGGCGCTTCGGTGCTGCCTCGAAACAGCCATTGCATGCCTACGCAGATTCCCAAGAACGGCTTGCCTTGGGCGATGGCCTCCAGCACCGGAGCGCGCAGGCGGCTGTTGAGAGATTCGCACCGGGAAAAATGGCCAACTCCCGGCACCACTATTTTGTCCGCGGCTTGGATCACGCTCGGTTCGCTGGTTACTCGGGCATCGGCGGCCAGATGTTCCAGGGCCTTCTTCACCGAGGTGATGTTGCCTGCGCCGTAATCAACAACGGCGATCATAGGAGACCTTTGGTGCTGGGCAGCACTTTGGCCAGTTGTTTGTCGCGGGAACAGGCACCCCGCAGAGCGCGAGCGAAAGCCTTGAACAGCGCTTCGACCTTGTGATGGCTGGAGCGGCCGTAAAGCACCTTCAAATGCACGTTGGCGCGCGCGCCGCGTGCGAAGCCCTCGAAAAAGTCGTGGATTAACTCAGATTGCAAGTCGCCCACCAGCCGGCTCCGCACTTGCGTATCGATTACCGCTGCCACGCGGCCGCTGAAATCCACCGCTGCCACGCCCAGGGTCTCGTCCATGGGCATGACAAAATACCCGGCGCGCATGATGCCGCGCTTAGAACCCAGAGCCGCGTAGAAAGCTTCACCTAGCGCGATGCCAACATCCTCTACGGTATGGTGCTGGTCAACGTCGAGATCGCCGCGCGCTTTGATCTTCACATCAAAAGCTCCGTGGCGGGCAAACAGCTCCAGCATGTGATCGAGAAAGTGAATTCCGGTAGCAACTTGATACCGTCCGCGGCCTTCGATGGTAAGGTCAACCCGGATATCAGTCTCTGTCGTGGCGCGATGCAGCCGGGCTTTTCTCATCGAGCCACCTGTTTCGCCGCCGGAAGTTCAGCCAGTGCCCGCTTGAGCGCAGCCAATACGCGCTCCATCTCCTCTTGCTTGCCAATACTGATACGGACACAGGTGTCGCAATCGGGATGGTCACGCAGCGAGATGCCGCGTGCGCGCAGGGCCCCGAGCAGTGCACCTTTCCGGGGGCCAAATTCGCACAGAAGAAAATTGGTCTCGCTGGGCCAGCACTTCAGACCCATAGACTCCAGTTGTTGCTTGAGCCATCCTCGGGTCGTCTTGACTTGCCGTACGTAGTCCGCAACAGACTGCCGGTCGGCTAGAGCCTCGGCCAGGCACTCAAGAGCGACGACGTTGACGTTGAAGGGCGGGCACATGCGGCGCAATACCGATATCTGTTCAGCTGCGCCGGCCAACACTCCTAAGCGCAATCCGGCAAGTCCATAGGCCTTGGAGAATGTACGCGCCACGAACAGGTTGGGAATCTTCTCCACCTGGTCCAGCATGGTCTGGCCGTAGAAGTCGAAATAAGCCTCGTCCAGCAGCACAGCAGCCTCGGGCGCGGCTTCGAGCACTTGCAAAATGTCGGCGCGGCTCACGGCCACTCCGGTTGGATTATTGGGATTGGTGATCACCACCGCCCGGGTGCGAGGGCTGATGGCCTGAAGCACTCTCGCGCAGGGAAACTTGAACTCGGGATCGGTAGGCACTCGGACCACCTTAGCGCCGGCAGTCTGGGCGAAGACCTCGTACATGGCAAAGGCCGGGACAATGACGATGATCTCATCGTCGGCGTCGAGGTAGGCGCGGCAGAGAAGGTCAATGCCTTCGTCAGCGCCGTTGGTGAGCAGCAATTGTGAAGGATCCACGCTTAGGGACTCGGCCACCAGTTTTTCTCCCGGCTCCCGCGTTGCGTAGAGAGCCAGTGTCTTCGAGTCCAGGCTGCTCAGTTTGGCTAACACGCGTGGAGAGCAGCCGGTCGTGTTTTCATTCATGTCCAGCCGCAGATCGATTGGATCGTTGCCGAGCGGCGAGTGATACTCGCGCATTTCACGAATGCACTTGCGGGCTTTAAGCACAGTCGCACCTCACTCGGATGGATTCGGCATGGGCTTTCAGGCCCTCGGCCTCGGCCAGCGTTACCACCGCACGAGCAATCTGCTGCAATCCCTTGCGGGAGAGATGCTGGACGGAGATTGTCTTCAAGAAATCCTGCACTGCCAGCCCGCCTCGGAAGCGAGCCGACCCGCCGGTGGGCAAGACATGATTGGGACCGGCAGCATAGTCGCCGGCGGCCTGGGGTGAGTAGTCGCCGATGAAGACTGATCCGGCGTTTCGGACCTTCGTCAGGTCCTCTTCGCTCACTCTAATGTGTTCGGGAGCAATGCGGTTGGCAAACTCCATAGCCTGCTCGCGCGAGGCTGCCATCACAATTGCGCCATTTCTGGCCAGTGAAGCCTTGGCCGTTTTGTTCTGTGCGGCGAGAGTTTCGATCTCCTGGGCCACAGCGGCCGCCAGTTCTTTCGACGTGGTGATGAAAACGGCGGAAGCCTCTAAGTCGTGCTCTGCCTGAGCGACCAGGTCGGCGGCGATGAACCTGGGCTCGCCGTGATCGCTTACGATCACGACCTCCGTCGGTCCCGCTAGAAAGTCGATACTGCAATCAAAGGCCACCAATCGCTTCGCGGCGGTCACAAACAGATTGCCGGGGCCCACGATCTTGTCCACGCGGGGCACGGACTTGGCGCCGTAGGCCAGGGCGGCGATAGCCTGAGCGCCGCCGATGCGATAGAACTCGTTCACGCCAAGGAACGCGGCGGCTGCAAGAGTCTCCTGCGCCGGACGCGGCGAGACCACGCATATCCGCGGCACCCCTGCCACCTGCGCCGGGATCACCGTCATCAGCAGCGTGGAGGGAAGCGGGTAACGGCCGCCGGGCACGTAGCATCCCGCGGACTCGACAGGGCGAAGTATCTGGCCCAAATGCACCCCCGGAAGGGCGACCTTGCGCCATTCCTCCGGCTTTTGCCATTCGCAGTATTGTCTTATGCTTGTGGCCGCAAATCTCAGGGCTTGCTTGAAGTCTTCAGAAGTCGCATTCCAGGCCTGTTCCAGCTCCGTTGACTCGACGCGAAAGGCCTGTTTTGGTTGGAGGCCATCCCATTTTTCCGCGTAGCGACGCAGCGCTCGATCGCCATCCTTACGAACGTCCTCAACAATCCGGCGCACCTGGCGTTCGACTTTTCCCAAGCTGGCCGCGCCGCGATTCTCCAGCTTGCGGACGAAAGCCTCAGCCCGGCGGCCATTCAGGACGCGCATCACAGCACCACCTTGTTCAGCGGGTATTCCACGATGCCTTCGGCGCCGGCCGCCTTGAGCTGGGGCATGATCCTCCATGCCGTGGTCTCCTCGATGATTGTATTCACCGCCACCCATTCGGCATCGCTGAGCTGAGAAACGGTGGGCTTCTGCAGCGCCGGCAACACTGCCAGCACTCCGGCGAGATGCTGCTTGCGTACGTTGAGCATTAGACCGACGCGGCCCTGCGCGTAGATGGCGCCGCACAGCATCAGCCCCAGGTTTTCAATCTTGTTGCGGGTGGTGGATTCGGCCCAGGCTTTCTTATTGACAATGAGCTGCGTGGAAGATTCCATCACGGTGTCGATAATGCGCAGGCGGTTGGCGCGGAGGGAGCTGCCGGTCTCCGTGATCTCCACGATGGCATCGGCCAGCATGGGCGGCTTGACTTCGGTTGCGCCCCAGGAGAACTCGACCTTGACCGGAACATTGCGAGCGGCGAAGTAGTTGCGCGTGACGTTCACCAATTCGGTGGCGATGATCTTGCCGGCCAGGTCTTCGGCTTTCTGGAAGTCTGAATCCTCAGGGACGGCGAGCACCCAGCGGACCTTGCCCAGACTTTGCTTGGCGTACACCAAGTCAGCCGCAGTCGCTACGTCCAGGCCGCTCTCCACAACCCAATCTTTGCCGGTCAGGCCGCAGTGGAGCACGCCATGCTCCACGTAACGGGCCATCTCCTGGGCGCGAATCAGCATGCACTCAATCTCGGAATCGTCAGTGGCAGCGAAGTAAGAACGGCTGCTGGTGTAAACATTCAAACCAGCGCGCTTGAACAGCGCGATGGTCGAATCCTGCAAACTGCCTTTGGGAATGCCAACGCGCAGTTTCATCGCGGCGCCTCCATAGTCTTGACGAGCAGCGGCTCGGTGAAGCAGGACTTGGCACCGGTGTGGCAAACCAGGCCATTGCCTTCCACAAACACGCGGAAGAGCAGCGTGTCGCGGTCGCAGTCGGTCAAGGCCGAGAGCACACGCAGCCGGTTCCCGGAGGTCTCGCCTTTCGTCCATAGCTTCTGCCGCGTGCGGGAATAAAACGTGACGTAGCCTGTCTGGACGGTTCTGTCCCACGCCTCGGCGTTCATGAAGCCGACCATGAGCACCTCGCCGGTCGAGTCTTCCTGCACGATGGCGGCGACCAAGCCGTCCATTTTGTCGAAGTCAATCTGCATGTTGTCCTCTCGCTTTGTGGAGCAAAACAAAAAGCCCGCCGATTTATGTCTCGGCGGGCTCTCAATCTTATGATTGCGCTGATTAGCTCTTCCAGGCCTCCGCCGACACGTTCGCTGCGTGGTGATGGTGGTGGCCGCGATGTGTCAGGAAAACCATTTCGCGTTCAATGTACTAACCGGCGCCCGGTTTGTCAACCGAAGAATGCCTTCTGTCGAGAGTCTTGTAGGTTGCCCAGGTCGCCTGGGTCTCTGGGTTTAAATCAAGGTTGTGCGTCATGTGAGCCTCAGAAATTCCGTCCCATGCTGCGCTTGGCAGTTCCGATGACACTGACCGAATTCGGCTGGATTACGATAGGATTCGTTGACAGCCTTATGGTGGGGGCGGCGTCCCGACGCGCGACGGCCATCGGCCGAGTTTTCTCTGCGCCTTCGCATCTCCGCGGTGAATTCTCTTTGCTCAGGGTTTCGCCGACTTGTGAATCTCCACGGTGGACCACGTTTTGTCCGCGGCATGGCAGAGGTTTTCCAGGTTGCACTCTGCGCAGCGGGGTTTTCGGGCCACGCACACGGCGCGCCCGTGATGGATGATCTGATGGGCGAAATCAATCCATTTTTCCTGCGGGATCACCTTCATCAGGTCCTGCTCGATGTTTTTGGGATCGTCATGGCGGGTCAGCTCCAGGCGCCGCGAGATACGCTGCACGTGCGTATCGACCACTATGCCGCCCGCTTGGCGAAACCAGGTACCGAGAACGACGTTGGCCGTTTTGCGCCGGGCAGGGTAAGCAGTTGGTCCATCGCATCCGGGACCTGGCCATTGAAGTTTGCCATCACACCCCTGGCTGCGCCCACCAGCGATTTTGACTTGTTGCGGAAGAAGCCGGTGGCGCGGATCTGCGGCTCAAGTTGCTCGGGCTGGAGCGCCGCAAAGTCCGCCGGTGTGGGATACTTCTTGAACAATTCCGGCGTGACTTTATTGACGGTGGCGTCTGTGCATTGGGCGGACAGGATCGTGGCCACTAGAAGCTCCCAGGCGTTGTGGTGGTGCAAGGCGCACGTGGCGCCGGGATATCGCTCATCCAGTCGCCGGAGAATCTCCCGGATACGCTCCGGCGCCACCGGGTTATAGCTGGTCTTGGAGACGCCCGCGGTTGACGGCTTGCGAGGCTTTGGCTTGCTGGTCTTGGTTTTCACCGCTTTCGTGGGCGGCGTTTTTCGAGTCTTGCGCGAGGCTTTTGGCATGGCAGGAGAAAATTTAAAGCAGCAGGCTTACAATTCACAATAGCAGAGCCCACCCCAAGACGCGAAACCCGCGCGTCTTGGGGGCCCCGGAGGCAAGAAATGGCATCCACAAAGGCTGAATTGGACATCGATACGCGGGAACTGCATGCAGTGCCGCTCACCATTGAGGGCGCCAGTGTCCTCCATCAGATGTACCGTTTTCGCTGGCCGGAATGGCGCAAACTGAAAGATTCCGCCAAACGTGAGGTCCTGGCCGAGGCCGGCACGGCCCTGGAGAAGCTGGAGCACCACGTTTCGGGTCAGAGCGCGCTCTATTCCATGCTGGGACATAAAGCCGACCTGATGCTGGTCCACTTCCGCAATTCCTTCGATCACCTCAAACACGCTGAGCTGGATATTGCCCGGTTACGGCTGGGCGATTTCCTGGACCAGACGACTTCTTACGTTTCGGTCGTGGAACTGGGCCTGTACGAGTCGTCAGTGAAGCTCTATCGCACACTACGGGAGAAGGGAATCGAGCCGCATTCCGCGGAATGGAACGCCGCCGTCGAAGACACCATGCAGCGGCAGGCCGAAGCCATGCGTCCCCGCCTGTTTCCTGACATTCCGCCGGCGCGCTACATCTGCTTCTATCCTATGGACCGTCGCCGGGGTGAGGCAAAGAACTGGTATACCCTGCCCATTGAAGAGCGCCAGCGGCAGATGGAGGAGCACGGGCTTGTCGGACGCCGTTACGCTGGCACGGTGAAGCAGATCATCACCGGTTCGATCGGCTTTGACGATTGGGAG
>WNFJ01003736.1_pt2 | contig 10080 bp, 6 predicted proteins | sample 5400461 | NCBI WGS metagenome assembly WNFJ01 (sample SAMN13153349, study PRJNA577476) | soil metagenome | isolation source: 115 cm saprolite on Douglas fir-dominated hillslope | place: USA:California | collected 2013-09-17
ACCGCCACGCCGATCAAGCACCTGATCGTCTTGATCGGGGAGAATCGGACCTTCGACCACATCTACGCGACCTACCAGCCCAAGCAGGGCCAGTCCGTGGCGAACCTCCTGTCCAAGGGCATCATCCATTCGAGCGGCATTGCGGGGCCGAATTACCTGCGGTCGATGCAATTCCAGATCAATCAGCCGTATCCGCCGAAATATTTCATCGACGCCATCGGCACGGCCGGAAAGACGCCCTACCAGCAATCACCAGGCGCGCCGAGCTTCCCGGTGCCGAATACCGCCTATGCGCCGAGCGCGCCGGGCGGGCTTGACGCCGGTCAGGCGCCGTTCGACCCTGCCCAGGTGCCGAACGCGGAGCTCCCGACAATCGAGCCGGCGCTCGAGCATTCCGATCTCGGCCTCCTGCGCACCGGAGCCACCGGGCTGCCGATGTTCACCAACGACACGCGCGTGGCAAACGCCGCCAAGCTCCCCAATGGCGTGTTCCAGATCACCGGCAACACGCTGCCCTATGACAGCTTCACCGGCGACATGGTGCATCGGCTTTTTCACATGTGGCAGCAATCCGACTGCGACGTGCTCAACGCCACGCCCGACAATCCCTCCGGCTGCCTCAACGACCTCTATCCGTTCGTCGGCGTCGCCCGCAAAGACGGCTCCGGCAGCAACGCGATGGGCTTCTACAACGTGCTCAACGGCGATGCACCGGTGTTCAAGCGGATCGCCGACGAGTTTACCTTGAACGACAACTATCATCAGCCGGTCATGGGCGGAACCGCGGTCCAGCACATCATGCTGGGCGCGGCCGACGCTATACCCTGGACCACGTTCCAGAGCGTGACGCAGCCGCCGACCGCCAGCGTCGCCGAACCCGACCCGAAGTCGGCGACCGACGTGTCGTTCCAGCGCGACAAGGCCTGGACCAACTGTTCCGACGTCACCCAGCCTGGCATTGCCGCGGTGGTGAGCTATCTGGCGAGCCTGCCCTGGCATCCCGCGCCCAATTGCGAGTCTGGCCGTTTCTACATGATCAACAATCTCAGCCCGGGCTTCCTGCCGAACGGCAATGTCGATGCCGCCAGCATCCTGACCGGCGCCAAGGTGCCGCCGTCGAACCTGCGCACCATCGGTGATGCCCTCACCGAGAAGAAGATCTCCTGGACCTATTACGGCGGCGGCTACAAGGCGGCGGTGCGCGTCGCCAACGGCTCGACCGATCCGGTGGACCAGTTGATCGCAGGGAACTACTGCGACATCTGCAACCCGTTCTCCTACGCGAGCTCGATCATGGGCGACGCGGAGCAGCGCGAGGATCATATCAAGGACGTGATCGATTTCTTCAGCGACCTCGATCACGGCCATCTCCCGCCGGTCTCCTATGTCAAGCCGGACAGCCTTGTCGACGGGCATCCCGCCAGCTCGAAGCTCAACTTCTTCGAGGGCATGCTCGAGAATATCCTCGACAAGCTCAAGGCTCATCCGGAACTGTTCCAGGACACCGCCTTCATCGTGACCTTCGACGAGGGCGGCGGTTACTGGGACTCGGGCTTTTTCCAGCCGCTCGACTTCTTCGGGGACGGTCCGCGCATCCCCCTGGTCGTGATCTCGCCGTTCTCGCGCGGCGGCAAGGTCGTGCACAGCTATAACGATCATGCCTCGATCGTTAAGTTCATCGAGCGCAATTGGGGCTTGAAGCCGCTGACCGGGCGCAGCCGCGACAATCTTCCCAATCCCAAGATGGATCACGCACATCCCTACGTGCCGGTGAACATGCCGGCGGTCGGCGATCTGTTCGACATGTTCGACTTCGATTAGCGCACGCTTTCTTCACCTCTCCCCGCTTGCGGGGAGAGGTCGGCACATCAACCCCGACCCTGCAGAATCCGCGGCAAGTTATTGAGACCGCTCGGCTCAAGGAAAAGGCCAAAGGCCTGCCGGGTCCAGGATTGAATTGTCAGGCTTGAATTGTCTTGGTCAGCGCGCGGCTGTCTTATTTCCGCAACATCGATCAGGGATCATAGGCTGAGCATCGTCTGCTCTCACCTCACATTGGTCTCCGGCCGATCATGCGAAACGTGCGTGCTCACTGTTTGACGCTGGCCGCGATGCTGGCATCCGTTACGTTGCAGGCTGCGGTCTCCGCCGAATTCGTGCTGGTCAATGCCTCGGGCGTGACCATCGACCAACTCTACATCTCGCCCTGCGGGGGCCGGCATTGGGGCCCCAATCAGCTTGCCGGAGCGCCGGTCTGGAGCACGCGCGCCTTCGCGGTCTCGAATATCGAGCCGGGCTGCTACGACATCATGGTCGTCCTGCCGCCCTGGAATGAATGCATCATGGCCGGCGCCGCGCTGCGGCGTGGGTTGGCCTGGACCATCTCCAAATCGACGGTCACCCAGGCGGTATTCGGGGACTGTTCCATGGCGCCGAATATCGTCCTGGGCGGGCGACGCCCCTGGTTGACGAACGAGCGATAGAGCCGCTGCGGCAACGTCGGTCCAAGTTTAAAATGATTTGAAGAGTCCGCGGGGATCGCGCGCACGGCGAGCCGACAAAAAATGCCCGTCCGCGCCGGACGGCGCGGACGGGCTCTTGACGTTGAGAGCTAGTCGATCGACTCGAGCAGATCTTCGGCCTGATCGATCAAGTGCTTGGCCTCGTTTTCGTTGATTTCCTGGTCTTGGAAGGCGGCGCCTTCCAGCATCGCGATCATCTTTCCGGCGATCTCGTTCCGCCGGTTGGTGAGATCGACGATCTTGGCCTCGAGTGCGGCGTAGGTGGCGTCGTCACCCTTGAGTGCTCGTGTCGAGATCCCCGTGAGCGTCGTGCGGCCGAGCTTTCCGAGCGGAGCGTTGATCTGCTTGTAGGCTTCCGCCAAGCGGGAGAGCGTCTCGCGGTGGGCGCGCAACGAGTCGGGCAGGGCGTCCTCCTTGAGCGCCTCGAACACGACCCGTCCGTCGTGGGCATAGTCGTCCTTGAGACGGGCGAGACTGAGGATGGTGGGACGGATGTCGGTATGATCGGTGAAGACCTCTCCGGTCCGTCCCGCATGGCGCACGCCCGGGCCCACGATGCCGAGCCAAGTATGCGTGATGTCGTCCTGGAAGTCGCCGTGGTTCCAGGCATGGTCGCGCGTCTGGCCAAAGCAGCTCGGCGTCGCCGTGCAGGGCGGTGCTGAGCTCGAAGTCAGGAAGAAATAATCCGGATTCGCGAACAGGATGAAATTCGGCGTCCGGTTCGGGTCGGACGTGACCATGTGGAGCAGCGCTTGCTCCGCGTGATCAGCCAGCGCCTTCATGATCTGATTGGTACCGGCGACGATCGGATCGAAGCCTTGCAGAGCTGCGGCCTCCCTTTCGAGCTTGCGCGTGACAGGATCGGGCTGCGGCGGGTTGCCGTCGATCCAGATGCCGGGCGCATCGTCGAAGTCGATGTTGATGTGGGTGCTGTCGCCGAACTCGCCTTGGAACAGCTTGTTCAGATTGGCGTCGATCTCGCCCTTGTTCGGATAGGTGCAGGCGACGTGGATGCCGTCGCAACCGGCCGGGGTCGGCGCCGCGCCGGCAAAATGATCGTTCTCGTCGGACGTGATGACGAAGAGTGTGTTGTCCTTGGTGATGCCGTCGCTCGCCAGCCGGGCGAAGAATTTGCCGAAGGCCGCATCGAACAGCCGGAGCTGGGACACGTATCCCGCCTCGCCCGGACCGAATGCGCCGTCCGGATCGGAGGGGAAATTGTGGTTGTCATGGGCGTCTTCAATATAGCCGTAGACGACCGGCACGCCGGCTTCGAGCATGGCGGCAAGATAGCCCAGCGTCTGTGACGGCGAGGGATCAAAACCCGGGAAGCCGGGATTACCGGTTCCGCCCGGACCGTCCGAAATGGTGACGCCGTCGAGATCCTTGATGATGATCGATGAGCTGTGGTTGAGCGCCGGCGCCACATATTTGTTGCCGAAGAGGGCCTGGAAGCCCGAATAGCCGCCGGGCTCGTCCGGCAGCTTATCGGGTGCGGCATGCGCCGAGCCGCCGCAAAGCGGGCTCCCCTGCGCGCAATGGATGGCGATGCCCTCGAAATCGGCGACCGCCAGGGCGTGATTGGCGAGGTTCTCGTTGTGCTCCGGCGAAGTCGGGCCGAAGACGTTGTCGATGTCGCTCCGGGTATTCTCGAACTCGATATTGGCCACCGAGAAAGCCCCGACATCGCAGCCCGCGCGGGTGAACGCAACCCATGGCGCCGGATGGATCTTGCCGCGCTGGTCGACCATCTGCGGCACCGACGTGGTGCCCAGATTGTCGGTCCAATAGGCGAAGGAACTGGTGAATTTCGAGCTGCTGCCGCTGAAATAGAGAATTGTGTTGCCGATGGGCATGCCCATCTTCTCGCCATAGACGCCGGTGAGCGAGGTCAGGATGTCGACCGAGGTATGCGAGATGAGCGGCGTGTGATGGTTGGTGAGAAGAGTGCCCTCTTGCTCCATGAATTTCAGCAGGTTGGGCATCTGCTCGAGATCCGAAGCCACGTTGGGATTGTCGCGGCGCAAATGGACGTTGTCGAATTGGATATAGACTATGTGCTTGACGCCGTGGCCATTCGATCCGAGCTGGCAACCCGCGGCATGAGCCGGCGCGACGCCGGCGGCCAGGAGCGCCACCAGCGTGCCCGCGGAGTAAAAAGCAATCCTGTTCATTGGACTCCCCGATGTTCTGTTGGATTGGTGTGCCGGGCGAGACGATCCGGGCCGGGCGCGAACACCGTGAGCTTAAGCAGGAAATGTAACGGATCGAGGTCAAAGCATTTGCAGTTTCATGACGAAGCGATGTCGTTCGCTGTCATATGAGGTGGTGTCGCAATATGTCGCATCATGAATCATGATCGTAGTATTTCTGTTACACGGCGGCCCTACCATGGCGGCGTCCCGGGTGATTGTCGGCCGGCCGCGTATTTTCCGCATCTTGAGCTCTGCAATCACACTTCCACATAAAGTTGAGGAGGCACTACGATGAAGTATCGAGCCCTGTTCGGCTGCCTTACGGCAGCTTTTGCCGTNNNNCGACGATCGCGACGATCAGCGAGTTCGCACCGCGACCCCGATCAAGCATCTGGTCGTGATCTTTCAAGAGAACGTTTCCTTCGACCACTATTTCGGCACTTACCCAAACGCGCAGAACAACGCGGGCGAGACGCCGTTCCACGCGCGGCCGCACACGCCGACCAGCATCAATACGCTGCTCACGCCGCTCGATGTGAATAATCACTTTGTCCCGCTGACAGGCCTCGATCTCATCAACAAGAACCCCAATGGCCCTCTCGGCAGCGGAGCAGCGATCAACGGCGCCGACGCCTCCAACCCCTTCCGCTTGACACCGGCGCAGGCGCTGACTTCGGACCAAGGCCACAACGACCTGCCCGAGCAGCTGGCCGACGACAACGGCAAGATGGATGCGTTCCCGCACTTCGTGGGTTTTGGCGGGACCCCGGCCGGCACCGGGAAGAGCTTGGTGATGGGCTATTATGACGGCAACACCGTCACCGCAATGTGGAATTACGCACAACATTTTGCATTGAGCGACAACAGCTGGACCACGACATTCGGTCCGTCGACTCCAGGCGCGCTCAATCTGATCTCGGGACAGAGCAACGGATTCGACACTTTCGCCAACGTGGTTGATGGATCGGGCCACCTGCTCCACGCCACCCACGAGGCCAAGGACGGCAACGGCAACTTTACCGAAATCGGCGACGGCGATCCCATAAACGACGTGTGTTCCAACACCGGCATCGACATAATTACGATGCATGGCCCCAATATCGGTGACCTGCTCAACGCCAAGGACATCACCTGGGGCTCCTTCATGGGCGGGTTCGACCTCTCAATTACCAACCCCAATGGCACGACCGGTTGTCTGCGCTCAAACACGACGACGGCGCCGGGCAGCACGCCGCAAGTGACCTCGGCCGACTACATCCCGCACCATGCCTGGTTCCAGTACTATGCATCGACGAGCAACAAGTTCCACACGCGCCCGGGCTCGGTGGCGGCCATTGGCCATACCCGCGACCCGCACACCGGGGCCGTTGATCCGGCCAACCACGAATATGACACCCATGACTTCTTCGACGCGCTCAAGGCCGGCAACTTCCCGGCGGTGAGCTTCCTGAAAGCACAGGCGTACCAGGACGGTCATCCCGGCTATTCCGATCCGATCGACGAGCAGCACTTCGTCGTGAATGTGATCAATACGCTGCAGAAGAACCCGGAATGGGAGAGCACCGCAGTCATCATCGCCTACGATGACTCCGACGGCTGGTACGATCACCAGGAGCCGCCGGTCGTGAACCCGTCGTTCACCACGGCGGACGCCCTCAATGGTTCGGGCAAATGCTACGTCGGTCTGCAGCAAGATCGGCCGACGCTCACGCCGACCTCGACGCCCCTCAATGGCGCCTTCGGCTCGCCGGCACAGGGCCGCTGCGGCTACGGCACGCGCGTGCCGCTGCTGGTGATCTCACCATTTGCCAAGGTCAACTTCGTCGACCACACCTTGACCGACCAGAGCTCGGTCCTGCGGTTCATCGAGGACAACTGGCTGGTCGGCCAGCGCATCCAGCCGGGCGGTTCGTTCGACACGATCGCCGGCCCGTTGAACAACATGTTCGACTTCGATCGCCATGAGGAGGGCGAGGCCCGCAAAGTGTTGCTCGATCCGGCGACCGGCGCGGTCGTGTCGATCTCCGCCTCGGACGATTAGTGATCATCGCGACTGACGCGACCGAGAGCATTTCCAGGAAAAAGCCTGCCCCGGACTTGTTCCGGGGCAGGCCATCTTGCAGCTGACAGCCATCTCGCAACATCGGCGATCGCTGTCACATCAGCTTTGCAAACCGGGATTATGCGGAGAGGTTGCGCATGTTCCCAAGCGATTTCATCGATCATCTCACCCGCAAGGGTGTTCTGCGCGACGCCGCGATGCCCGGCGCCGCGCCGACCGCGCCCCGTCGCGCTTCGGGTGCCGACGTCGATTGGCTCGCTCTCACCAAGCTGACGCCATCCACCTTTGCGGACGAGCTGGCGGCGTTCTACGGCTGCATCCGGGTGCAGCGCTCCGATCTGGTGGGAGGGCGGTTCGCCGGCCGGCAGATGTCGTCGCGCTTCCTGCGGGAGCGCCGGCTGTTTCCTTTCGAAAACCGGTCGGGAGCGCTCGTGCTCGCGCTCGCCGCGCCGACCGAAGGCGAGACGGTGCGTGCGGTGGAGCTGGCGCTGCGCCGGCCGGTCGCCATCACGGTTGCGACCAGCGACGACATCGATGCGGCGCTCGCGAGCATGCTCGACGGCGAGAAATCCAGCGCCGCGACGCCGGCCGACGTGGCCGTCGCGGAAGACAACCTGGATGATCTGCGCGACCTCGCGCGCGGGGCACCGGTGGTGCGCGCGATCGACGATTTGCTCAGGATCGCGGTCGAGCAGCGCGCCACCGACCTGCATATCGAGCCCTTCGGCAACGTGCTGCAAGTGCGAATCCGGGTCGACGGGCTGCTCAGAAACATCCCGGCGCCGCCGATGAGCATGGCCAAGGGTATCCTTTCCCGCCTCAAGATCATGGCCGGCTTGAACATCACCGAGCGGCGCATGCCGCAAGACGGACGCGCGCGCATCGTGGTGGGCGGCGTGGAGATCGACCTGCGCGTCGCCACCATGCCCAGCATGCACGGGGAGAGCGGCGTAGTTCGGCTGCTGCGAAAGGGCGCCGGCCTGGTGGCGCTCGACAAGCTCGGTCTGTCGGCGCGCGACGAGACCATACTGCGCCGCACGCTGCAGGCGCCCTTCGGAATGATCATCGTGACCGGACCCACCGGGTCCGGCAAGACCACCACGCTTGCGGCATCGCTCGCCGAGATCAACGAACCGAGCCGCAAGATTCTCACCATCGAAGATCCGATCGAATACCAGATTTCGGGCATCAATCAGACCCAGATTCATCCCGCCATCGGCCTCACCTTCGCGGCCGCCTTGCGTTCGTTCCTGCGTCAGGACCCCGATGTCATCATGGTCGGAGAGATGCGCGATTCCGAAACCGCCCGTATCGGTGTTCACGCCGCGCTGACCGGCCATCTTGTGCTGACGACCCTGCACACCAACACGGCGGCCGGCGCGGTCACGCGCCTGATCGATATGGGGGTCGAGAGCTTCCTGCTGGCGTCCTGCCTACGCGCGCTCGTCGGCCAGCGCCTGGTGCGCGTCCTGTGCGACCACTGCAAGCAGCCGCATCGCTTGTGCGCGGCCGATCTCGCCCAGGACCAGCGCTACGCCGCGCTCGACCTCGCCGTCGGCGACACGGTCTACCATCCCAAAGGCTGCGATTGGTGTGGGTTTTCCGGCTTTCGCGGCCGCAAGGGCGTGTTCGAGGTCATCGAGGTGACACCGGCGGTGCGCTGCGCGATCGGACCCAAGATCGATGCGACCACCCTCGAGCAGGTCGCGCGCCGCGAGGGAATGATCACGATGACGCAGGACGGTGTCGCCAAGTGCCGGTCGGGAATGACCACGGTCGATGAAATCTTCCGCGTCGCCGTCAGCCTCTAGAGATGCTCTGAAGGGCTCACATGCCGCAGTTCCGCTATCGCGCCGTGACGCCGGCAGGCGAGCTGGTCGCCGGCCAGGTCGAGGCGCCATCCCATGCGGAGGTGATCCGGCGCATCGAATATCTCGGCCATATGCCGATCGATGCGCGCGCCGCGACCGAAGGATTCCTCGGACGCAGTCTTGCCGGGAAACCGCCGCGGTCCCGTGACGTCACGATTTTCCTGCGCCAGCTGGCCCTGCTGGTCGAGGCCGGGCTCACGCTCGAAGGCGCGCTGCAAACCCTGAGCGATGACGCCAACAAGGCGGTGGTGCGCTTCGCCGCCAACTTGCGATCATCGATTTCCGCCGGTCAGAGCTTCGCGGAGGCCTTGGAGCGCCATCCCGGGATCATCGAGCCCGCCTATGTGGCCATGGTTCGCGCCGGCGAGGCATCCGGAAAACTCGAGGGCGCGTTGCGCGCCATCGTCGAGGACCGAACCCGCAAGGACCTGCTCGCCGAGCGGATCAATTCAGCGATCCGCTACCCGCTCTTTCTGATCGCATCGGCCATTCTCATCCTGCTGTTCTTCTTGAGCTACGTGGTGCCGCAATTCGAAGTGGTGTTCAAGGACCTGGGCAATCGCCTCAACCCCGGCGCGGCTTTCGTGCTGGCAGCCTCCACGTGGCTGCACGCCAACTTTGATCTGTTTCTCGGCGGTTGCCTCGTTCTCGTCCTGAGCGCTTGGCTGGTGTTGCACAGTCGCGAGCGCCGAGCTCGGCTCATCGGCCTGTTGGCCACGATCCCGGGCATTGCCGGACCGATGCGCGATCGGCGGACCGGGCGACTGATCGGAACGCTCGGCCTCTTGGTGGCAAACGGTGTCGCACTGCCGGCGGCGCTGAAAATCCTCCGCAATGTGGTCACCGAGCCGCGATGCATAGCAGCCCTTGATCGATTGCATGACCAGGTGCGAAACGGCCGCCGTTTCGCCGACGCCTTGGCCGAAACGGATCTGCTGCCGCCCCTTGCGGTGCGCATGCTGCGGGTCGGCGACGAGACCGGCGATCTGCCCTCGATCGCGCAGCATGCGGCGCAATTCTACGAGCACAAGCTGGGCCTTGGCCTTGACCGGCTGATGGGTGCCATCGGCCCGGCGACCATCATTCTGGTCAGCACTGTCATCGGGGCGTTAATTATTTCGATTATGAGCGCTCTGCTGAGCATAACGGAACTGGCGCTATGATGCAGACGCATGCTCTGGAGCGTATGAGGGAATTGCCCAATCCGCTCATTCCCGCGCACCAAGTCGGGCTTGCCCGACTTGGTCATCAAAGAGGCGGCCGAAGTAGGGTAAACCCGACTTCGGCAGCGGGAATCCAGTCCCTTCGCAAAAAGCCTGGGTCCCCGCTTTCGCGGGGACGAGCGGGTACTCCCTTCGGCAATTCCCTCACACATTCTGTGGCGGGGCGGGTGAATGCCGGTATTCGGCAGTCGCCCAAAAATCGTTACA
>WNFJ01108861.1_pt2 | contig 10080 bp, 9 predicted proteins | sample 5400461 | NCBI WGS metagenome assembly WNFJ01 (sample SAMN13153349, study PRJNA577476) | soil metagenome | isolation source: 115 cm saprolite on Douglas fir-dominated hillslope | place: USA:California | collected 2013-09-17
TGCACCAGCCTGGTGCACATGCACCAAAGGTGGTGCACTCGACTACTCGACAAAACTTGCCTTGAGGTTAGTTGAACCACCCGGCCCGCTCAAGCTGCCTCCGTGCCGTCTTGAACTCGACTCTGATCAGGGGCGACGTCTCGGCATCCCACCGCGTTTCGCGCATCGCGCGCCGCACAGCCCACAGGGTTCACCAGAATGAGTGTCGTTGACGTGTTGGGACATGTTGACGAGCCGACCGACGGGACGGGCGGCTCGGTGGACGCCGTCACGAGGCGGCAAGTCTGCGAACAGCAACCGACGTCATCATTCAGTTCTTCATTTTTTTGTCTGAAGAGAAGCCGGCATAACTTGGGGGCAAGAGCTCAAAGAAAGCGCGAGAAGCGCGCGTCGATGTCTCGCCGTCTTTAAAGACAGAGTCGAACGTCATCGGCTACACCTTCTCCGCAAACGACTTGACATGCGCCTTCACCGCCCCGACCTTCGCCACGGCGTCGGCTTTCTTGCCTTCCTTGGCGTACCCCAAAAACTTCAGAATCGAGTTGATGCCCTGGGTGCCGCCGCTGATGATCAGACCCGTCGTGATTTCGTCCCAATACCAGGGACTTGAAACACCAAGCAACTCCAGGACACGCAGCCCGGCACCAAACGCCAACGCCAAGCCTGCGATGAGCGACAGAAGACCAAGGACCGCCTTCTTGTAGTCATCGCCGATGAACTTCTTCAGGAGGATCGAGTCGAGAAGCTCCAGGAGCTGTTGGATCGCGAGGCCGGCGGCGAACACGGGCCCCAGGGCGGTGACGAGCGTCTCCATCTCTGTACCCCCTGTCGTTAACAGTCGTGCTGCCCGCGAGAGAGCTTCAGGGCAACTCGCGCCACTGTCCGCCACTCCAGACTTCAATCCTGAGGATCGGGTGGATTTCCCACAGAGTCGCGCGCGTCTTCCCGATCTGCTCGGGATGTTCTTGGTCGAGCATGAGCCACCCACTCATCCGGACGCGTGAGCGCTGGCGTACCAGACGGTTCAGATTGGTGAGGCTCCAGCTCTTATGCAGCGCGCGAACGCGGGGTGACACTTCGACCACCACCGCGTTGGAGCGATCGTCATCCGGCGAGTTCGCAAGCCAGACGTGAAAATCGCGCTCGTCCGGATTGTCGGATCCACAGTTGGTCGCTTCGCGGCCCTCGAGCTTCACCTTGAGGAGATAGCCGACGACTTGGACGGCTCGCTTCTCCTGGGGTGCCACGCTTGCAAGGGTCGTGGCGGACCAGTGAGCGCGAGGCTTCTTACCCACATTCGCGGGCACGTCGAGGTCGGCGAGATCTTCGAAACCGATTAATTCGAAGGAAGCGGGCACCTCGGTACGATTCTTCAGCCGGTTGAGCGCCTGGTCCCCACCCTTGCCTTCGACCGGGCAGCCGTGGAAGTCCTGGGCGAGCGTGCTGGTACCCAGAAACAACAGTGCGGAGACGGCGCCGATGAGGAGGAGGGGGAACCGCTGCTTCATCGTGATATCTCCCCGGTCCGAGAGGCGCGAGCCGGCCGCCGACACAGTGCGCCTGCTCTCCGCCGCGCGAAAGCTCGGCCTGGAGACCGCGTTAGCTCCCACAACCCCGGCGGTGAGCGCTCAGATTAGTGCAAACGGCCGTGGATAAAGGTGCTGAGATGTTGGATCTGACTGTAGTTCCGCGAAAGGAGCGCCCACCAGGATAGGGGCGCCGGCTTCGCAGTCTGACGCGTCAAGGGCGGTCCGCAGCCAGGCGAGTCGTGGCGAGCTCGAGTCCCCCGTGTTCGCATATGAGGCGCGAAGCCAGCCTCTCGAGTTAGCGTGGCCCGAGCTGCTTGACGAAGCGGTTGAGGCGGCGAAATTCCGCCGCACCCAGATCAACGAACGAGAGCAAATGGCCGTCTGCGTCGGCGCGCGTGAACACGGCCTCGACCTGAAGCGCCGGCTCCCCATCCGGCAAGGCCAAGATGAGCGTGATCGGCGCACCTGGGCTCAGCCAGACTTGCGGCGGAATCTTGATCCCCAGCGGACTGAGATCAAGCGACGTCCATTGCCACGCGGCGCCGACGTGGATTGGGATCGTCACCGCGGCTCGCGGCAGGCGCCGCCGACCGGCGTCTCGGTTGAGCGTGTGGAGATCGAGAAACGACAAGACGAGGCTCAACTGCTCGATGGTGACCGGCTTGGGAAGGAAGTCGATTGCACCGAGCCGGAGGCACTCCCGAGCTTCGGCTTCCGTGGCATAGCCTGACACGGCCACGATCGGGATCCCTGCGTCCGCGCTCAGCCGAAGGAAGTCACGCCCGCTCATCCCTGGCAGACGAAGGTCGAGGATGATCGCGTCCGGCCGTTCACGCTCGATCGCCTGAAGGGCGGCCTCCGCGGTGCTGACCAGCCGGGGTTGGACGCCTAGCTCACGAAGAAGATCGGAGAACGTCGCGGCCACCTCCGGCTCGTCCTCGACGAGGAGGACATGGAGCGCATGGAGACGTTCGTGCGGCACGAGTGGTCGATCCCACCTCTACTAAACTAACTGGCGGCTCGCCGGAACTTGCCAGGTGTCCCCCCGACGTATCGCGCGAAGAGGCGGCAGAGATGCCCGGCATCACAGAGACCGACCATTTCCGCGATCACACCGAGGCTCTGATCCGTCTCAACCAAGAGGTGTTTCACAATCTCGATCCGCACCCTCGTCAGGTATTCCTTGAGCGTGATACCCACGGCGCGATGGAAGACGTGCGACAGGTGCGACTCCGAGATCGCCACACGTTGGGCGATGTCCCGGACGCCCGGTAGCGGCGAGTAATGAGAAGCGATGTATTCGATCGCACTCCGCGCCCGGCTCCGAAAGGCCTCAGGGCCGATCGGGCTTGGGGCTCTCAACAACACATGCGCTCTCTCGACGAGGTCGAGCAGTTGTGACGGCCGTTGAAACACGCCGTCGACGAGTGAGCCGAGCGGCGGCTCGAGCCAACCCTCCAACCGGGCTGCCGTCACTAGCACCTCGGGTCGGACCGAGGCTCGCTCCCGGGCATGGCGAAGGAAGCTGAGGCTGTTCGGATCAGGGTGCTCCCCGCCGAGCACGATGAGGTCTGCGGGAGCCTGGAAGACCCAGCGGAACGCGGTCGAGAGCTGTGACGTACTCCACACCTCAAAGCGGGATGAGAAGAACACCGTCAAGGTCGCCAGCGTGCCCACGTGGGAATCGACGAGCACGAGGCGCCGTCGACCCACATCCGCGACGCGCTCACGACCGTCAGCTCTCATCGGTGCGCCCACCGCCACGGGGATGACGCGACGGTTGGCGTCCGCCCCAGCTTTTGAGGTTCTCTGGTGTCTGTCCCCTCGTACGGCCACGGTCGTCTCTACCTGAATCCAAACCAGAGGCCGCTCAGCACCAGCAAGGCGCCGATCGTCCGCGTCTGCACGGATCGGAGATTTCGATCCACCAGGAATGACCGGAGCCTCGTCGCGCACGACGCGTACACGAGGAGCGCACTCGCTCCGACGAGGGTGAAGGTGAGGCCCAGGATCACGAACTGCGTCACGATCGGTTTCGCCGGATCAATAAAGAGCGGGAAAAAGGCCAGAAAGAAGACGAAGCTTCGCGGGTTCATCACCATCACCGAGAAGCCCTGCAGGAAGAGCTTGGCCGTTGCTGTGTCGCACGGCTCGTCGCGTGACAGGTCGATCGCTCGCGGGCGGGCGACAATGCCCCGAAATACTTCAGCGTCTCGAGCACGCCCGGGTACTGTGCGACGAGTCCTCCCACACCGGCCCCGACCAGCATCTGATGGAACAGATTCGCCGTCAGACATCCGCCAATCGTTCCCAGTGTCCGCCGCGCGCCATACTCGAGGCTGTGCGCCATCGTGAGGAGTACGCCCGGTCCCGGGATGACCACGACACCGATCGCGGTACCGACGAACGTGAGCCAGAGCTCGACGCTGAGCATGGGCCTCTTCAGGCTTTCTCCTCGCTCACCTCACGCACTGGGCGTGTGGATCCGGCCCCACCGGCAGTCCGTCCAGGAGCGTTCGCCCGATAGGCCGCACCGTCCCAACGCGATCACTCACCGAACCGTGCGACCCCGAGGTGCTTCACCACGTCGTAGACGAGCAGGACCCCGCTATGCGTGAGACGAATCCCGCCCCCCTCCTGGTTCTCCAGCAGTCCCAGCCGCCTCAGCGTGCCCAACTCCTGGCGAAAGTCCTCCTCCACCTCCGCCCCGAGCACGCGCCGATACTGGTCCGCGAGCACGCCGTTGTCATCGGGGGGCTTCCGCAGTCCGCTCAGCTTGATGCCGAACTGCAGAAACCTCACCTTCGCCTCGCGTCCGTCGATCTTCGTGGCCCTCACCGCGCAGAGCCTCCCGCTCCCGATGGTCCGTCGGTAGGACGCCTGCGCGGCCGCGCTCTCGAAGAACCAGCCCTGGAAGATCGAGTGCGCCCGGGGGCCGATCCCGAGGACGTCCGCACACCGATTCCGGTTATTCTTCGCCAGACAGGCGCCCTGATAACTGCTGATGAACTGATTCGGCGCGTATTGGATGTAGCCGGACGACATCAGACGCTCGATCGCGATTTGATCGGCAAGCAGTCGCGCGGCATCCGAGGGAAAGTCCGGAGCCCGTTCGGTCCGGTTCCGGGGATCCGGACGCGTCGCATAGCACGTGATCGAATCCGGCGCCAGGTCGGCCACGACCTCCAGATCCGCCAGCCAGGACTCAAAGGGCCGGTAGGGCATGCCGTACATGAGGTCCACGTTGATGTTCCCCACGCCCGCCCGCTGCGGTGCTCTGACACTGGCGATCGCCGTCGGCCGGTCATGGTGGCGCCGCATGTAGCGTAAGACGTCGTCGTCGAACGACTGAATGCCGATGCTCACCCGGGTGACGCCGGTGCGGCACCAGGCGTCCACCCGCTCGGACGACACATCCTCCGGGTCCGTTTCCACCGCGATTTCTGTCGCCCGATCGAACGCGACGTGCTCGCGAAGCCGCTCGGTGAAGCTGTTCCATGTCTCCGGCCCGATGAGGCTTGGCGTTCCCCCGCCGAAGTGGATCGTGTCCGCCGCGATCCGGCCCTCGATGCCATAGGCGCGCTGCAGGAGCCCCATCTCCTCGACGAGGTACCGGGGAAATTCTCTCCAGTCTTCCTCGGTCCCTGATGAGTCCGTGTAGTAGTGACAGAACCGGCACTTCTTCGTGCAGTACGGGAAGTGGAGATACAGCGCGCCGATCCGCGCCGGGAAGGCGCCCACCGCGGCAATGACCTCTTCGTAAGGGACCACCCGGCTGCGGTCCCCGGACACGGCGTGGAGGTAGGGTTTCCCCACCAGCCCCGCGTTCAGCGCCTTGATCTGCCGCAGCGTCTCCTCGATGTCGAGCGCGGTCAGGGTCTCCACGGCGCGCTCGACGTACGCGTTACGCCGGACGCCGGCAGGAAGCTGCCGCTCGACGTCGGCCAGGGACTGTCCTAGGGGCAGAGCGTCACGGGTACACTCCCGTTCCATGAACCCCTCCTCAGATCGAGTGCCGGCGTGTCGCTGTGCACCGCATCCGCGTAGGCCGCTGCCGCGCCATATACCTTCGCCTCAAGCCGCCGCAGGTTCGCGAAGAGCTCGGGCAAACGGTCGGGGAGCTCGACGAGCAGGAGTTCGTTGTTGGTCAGCCGCGGCAGGTACTCCTCCAGGTACTGAAAGAGCGGCCAGCCTCCCACGAAGACGCGCTTTCCGCGGCCGCGGATTTTCTCCAGGAAGAACTTGACCATCTCTCGTGTCGCCGCCGTCGCATCGCTGTACCGGGACAGCCGCCGGGATTTTCGGTCCGCGCCGTAGGTGAGCTGCGTGAGATCCATCGGCCCGATCAGGAAGTAGTCGACGAGGTCCGCAAACTCGTCGGCGAGGGCGATATTGCTCGGGATCTCGACCATCATCCCGATGGGCGCGTGGCGCGGCCCGTGCTTCCGAATGTGCTCGATCGCCACCGCCGCGTCCTCGGGCGTCCGGCAGAAGGGCAGCATCAGGGTCATGTTGTCGAACCCCTTCTCCTCAATGGCCTTGCGGAAGGCGAGACAGTCCAACGTGAACGCGTCGACGTAGTCGGGATCGATCAAGCGCGAGGTGCCGCGCCAGCCGAGCATGGGATTGGATTCCCGCTCCGTTTCGTAGAGCTCGCCACCGACCAAGGAGAGGTAGTCGTCGCTCAGGAGGTCCGCGAAGCGGACATTCACGACCTTCTCGGGGCACCGTGAGGCGAAGGCGCACACCGCCTCGCAGAGGGTCTCCACGTAGTACTCGCTCGGCGAGGCGAAGGACCGCATCCGATCCCGGACGGCGGCACGGACCGGGTCCGGCAGCGCCTGGCCCCGCTCGGCGTCGAGGATCGCCCGTGGATGGATGCCGATCGCGTTGCTGATCAGAAACTCCAACCGCACGAGCCCGATGCCGTTGACCGGCATCCGCAGCGCCTGGTCGAGGCCCCCGAGGGCACTCGTCACAAGGTGAACCTTGGTTCGCGGCCGGTAAATGCTCGCGAGATCGATCCGCCGTTCGTGGTACGGCTTCTGACCGAGCCAGACGCCACCGGGCCGGCGGTTACAGGCGACGGTGACGAGGGCATCTTCCTCGAGCTTCTCGAAGGCGTGCTCCGCTCCAAAGAGCGCGGGAATCCCCATCTCGCGCAGAATGATCGCGATATGGCTCGTGTACCCCCCACCCTCCGTCACCACGGCCGTGGCGTGCCTCAGCCGGGGCGTCCAGTCGACGTCAATATGACGGGCGACGATCACCTCTCCGCGCGATGCCACCATCGATCCATCGGTCGCGAGCCGCACGCGGCCGACGACGACCTTGTCCGTGATCGGCTGTCCGGTAACGATCGGCAGGTCGTGACCTTCAACCTCGAGCGTGTATTCGATGAACCCGGCCTCCCCGGCGCTCATCTGGAGTGGCCGCGCCTGGAGGATGACCATGTCGCCTTGGGGCGTCTTCGCCCACTCGACATCGACCGGCCGGTCCATCATCTTCGTCTCGATCTCACACACCATCTCAAAGAGTTTCTTGAGATCCTCCTCAAGGAGTGAGAAGCGGGTCGCGACTGCCGCACTGTTCGCTTCGCGCCGCGTCCCGCCCCCGGCATCAAAGGCATACCGGTGCCCTTTGTCCCCGAGGATCCGGCGAATGACCGAGCCCGTCTTCTTGTTGATGACGAAGACGTCCGGGCTCACCTCGCCGGAGACCAATCCGGCGCCAAGGCCGAAGACGCTCTCGATCAGGGCGTTCTTGTCGCAGCCGGTCTCCGGCTCCGCCGTGAACGCGACACCCGCGGCAACCGCGTCGATGGCGGGCTGGATGACGACGGCCATCCGCAGTTCTGAGGCCTTGAACCGGTGCTTCAGGGCATACGCGATCGCTCTCTCGGTGTAGACGCTCGCATAGCACCGGCGAACATGCTCCTCGAGCTGATCCCGTGAGACGTTGAGGTAGCTTTCGTAGATGCCCGCAAAGCTTACGTCCCGACCATCTTCCGCCGTGCACGAGCTTCGAACCGCGAGTGGTGTCTGGCTCCAGCTCGCTCGGTCGAGCACCTGGGCGAGGCTTGTCTGGACGACGGTGGGGAGCGCCGCCGACAGGATTCCCGTACGGATCTTCGCAATCAGCTCTGGGGGATGATCCTCCGGCGAGAGGGGGTCGAGGCGGTCGAGTCGAGCGACGTACTCCTGGAGGTTCGCCGCTGCGAGGAAGCGGTCGAACGCCTCGGCCGTGACGACGATGCCCGGGAGGGTCGGAAATCCCGCCTCACGAAGCGCAGCGAGTCCGGCCGCCTTGCCACCGATCGTCGCACCGACCGGTTTCACGTCCATCCACGCCAGATCCACACACAACTCGTTCATGCCTACGTCTCCTCTTCGTCAGATCTGGGTCCTATCTCCGAAGACGTAGGCAATCCTATTTCTGGATTGACGGCACGCGATTGCGAATGTTGTTAGAAGGTGATTGATTTGTGCAATAATGTGTCGTCATTAGCCCTCCAGGAGACTTAGTATGGTATCCGAGCCGCTTGACGAGATCGACCGAAAGATTCTCGCGGCGCTGCAGAAAGCCGGGCGCATGCCCAACACCGAGTTGGCCGATGCGGTCGGCCTGTCGCCGTCGCAGTCGTTGCGGCGCGTTCGCCGCATCGAGGGCCTCGGCGTCGTCCGCGGCTATGTCGCGCTGCTGAATCGTGAGGCCGTCGGGTTGGAGGTGGCGGCGTTTATCCGGGTCACCCTCGAGAAGCACGATCCCAAGCTCGCCGAAGGGTTCGAGCGCAGCATCCAGAAGATCCCGGAGGTCCTCGAGTGTTATGCCCTGACGGGCGAGGCCGACTACCTACTGCGCGTCGTTGCTCCCACCGTCAAGGGGTATTCGGACATCCTGATGAACAAGCTTCGCGGCCTCCCCGGCGTCACGAGCCTGAACACGAGCGTCGTGCTGATGGAGATCAAGCAGACCACCGCCCTGCCGCTCGACTACCTGCGCGGGACTCAGCGGCGCCTCAGCAGTGCTCGGGTGTCCGCCAAAAGCTAGGGCACGACCAGACGTCATCTGCTGCAGTCGGGTCCAATCCTTCAGCAGCCTTATCCACCACCGCTCAAACTAGGATAAGTGATCACGGATTGGGGATCCCTGAGAGAGGTTCATGTGACCCTTGGGGTGGCGCGCCAGAAGTGGAGCAACATCACCGCCCGGCCCAGGTCTTCGTCAGGGCAGTGGGGCCGTGATGAGGTTGCGTCGGCTCTTGCCCCTGGGGCTTGCTGCCGTCGGTCTTGGCCTCTTCGTCTACGCCGACCTCAGTGGTGCTCGCAGCGTGCGCATGGTGAGCGTTGCGGTGGTCCTCGTCGCGGTCGTCCTGGCGGTGTGGCAGGCCTCGTCGTGGCGGTAGGGAATACGTGCTGAGCGAGGAAGCCGCCCCCGTCGCCCCAGGGCGACCGACAGGTCCGGACGTCGATCGAGGAACATCTCCGCACCTTCGGCTGGGCCACGTGCTAGAGACATAGCGGGTCGGGGATCGCAGGGACTGTCTGCGGCGTGCCAAAGGGCAGGGCCATCGCGACCGCTGGGTCGATGACGACGAGAGAGCGTGTCGCCGCGCTCCTCAGCACGAATCGGCATCTCCGTCTCTGTGACGACTGTCTGGGGCGCGCCCTCGGAGTGCATCGCGCCTCGGCCCATCGTGCAGCGCTGAAGGCGGCTCGATCCGCGAACTTCACGCGCACCTATCAGACGTGCTCACGGTGTCGGAAGGATCGGCTGATCACTGCGGCCACCGACCAGCAACCACTCGCCGGTACTGAAGGCGCGTCAGTGAGCCCGAAGCCGTCGACGAGCAGCACGGAGGGCGCCTGATCGGATGGCACGTGTGGAGATCCGGTGGTCCTCCTCGTAGTGTCCGGGCGTCTTGTCCTGGTAGCGGGGATCGGCGAGCTGCTTTTTCTTGAGGTCGTTCGTGTAGGACACCGGCGGCCGGATCGACTTGGTGGACCACTGGGAGTTGCAGATCGTCGCGTGGATGTTCGCCGGCGTGATGTTGGGGTTCACGGCGCCTGGCGTTTGGGTGGGATCGGGGTGGAGGTAGGAGGGGCCGACCCGTGGAGCAGGTTGCGATGGGCCCACGACCACGTGGGCTCCATGGTGGCCGACGGGGATGATCAGAGGCCGTGCCGTGGACGGATCACGGCTGAGCAACGCCTTCCGCGTCACTGCCGCTTCGGTGGCATGACTCGGGCAGACGGAGACCGCGAGAAGGGTCAGGAGGGTTACCGCACTGATGAGAGCGCCGAGAGCGCGGTGAGGTGGTGTCAAAATACTGCGCGATCCAGCGTCAATGCCAGCGCGATCTCGAAATGCCAAGGTCTGCATACAGCCGTCGCCCTCCCTGTCTATGACGCGTTTCCGGTCCTGGAGCGTGGATTCCCGGAGCCGCGTGAGGCTGTCCTTCGCCAAAACCTCGTCCGGCGGACAAGTGGTTGATCTGTCGGATCCGGAGACAATCGCCGTCCCATGATCACCACCCTGCTCCAGCTGCTTC